>RHMF01000027.1_pt1 | contig 50668 bp, 50 predicted proteins | sample 5365151 | NCBI WGS metagenome assembly RHMF01 (sample SAMN10266501, study PRJNA497801) | feces metagenome | isolation source: feces | host: Bos taurus | place: China: Prairie of Fairy Mountain | collected 2017-08-14 | reverse complement strand
GAATGCAGACATATCCTTGCTTCCGGCGAGACCGGAGGCCTAACGTCCAAAAGGAGGTGCAAACAACATGGCTAAGATCACCGGTAAGTACGAGGTGCTCTACATCATCGACCCCGCACAGGGCGAAGAGGGCATCAACGCACTTGTGGAAAAGTTCAAGGCAATGGTGGAGGCGGAGGGTACTCTGACCAACATTGACCTGTGGGGCAAGCGTCGTATGGCATACCTTGTCAACGACCTGGCTGAGGGCTACTACGTTCTGATGAACTTCGAGTCCAAGCCCGCATTCCCTGCAGAGTTGGAGCGTGTGATGAAGATCACCGAAGGCGTTCTGCGCTGCCTGACCACCGCAGTGGAAGAGTAAGGAGGAATAACCTATGCTCAACCATATTATCATTATGGGTCGTTTGACCCGGGATCCTGAATTGCGTCGCACCGGCAGCGGTATCGCAGTCGCTTCTTTCACTGTAGCAGTGGATCGGGATGGCGGCGAAAAGGAAACGGATTTCATTGACTGTGTCGCTTGGCGTCAGACCGGAGAATTTGTCTCCAAGTATTTCACCAAGGGCCGCATGGCAGTGGTATCCGGCCGGCTCCAGATTCGTTCCTGGACCGACAAGGACGGCAACAAGCGCCGCACCGCAGAAATCGTAGCAGACAATGTCTACTTTGGTGATAGTAAGCGGGATGGTGACAGCGGTAGTGCATATAGCGCTCCTGCAAACTTCGGCGGCTACACGGCCCCCAGCCAGTCTTCTGCATCCGACTTTGCGATGCTGGATGACGATGACGCACAGTTGCCTTTCTGATTTTATTTTGAACTTTTCTACAATGTTACGAAGGAGGTACTCTCATGGCTAACGAACAGCGTGTTCGTCCCCGCAAGCGCAAGAAGGTATGCGCTTTCTGCGTGGACAAAGTGACCAGCATCGATTACAAGGACACTGCAAAGCTCCGCCGTTTCTTGTCCGAGCGTGGCAAGATTCTGCCCCGCCGTACCACCGGCACTTGTGCAGCCCACCAGCGTGACCTGACCACCGCAATTAAGCGTGCCCGTCAGATTGCTCTGTTGCCCTACGTTGCTGACTAATAGTCAATTAAGTCCCCCTGAAGCCAAGCGGTTTCAGGGGGATTTTTATTATAGAAAACGGGGGAATAGAGGATAAAGGATAAAAATGTTATATTATACCTTTCTTGTTTTACATTATAGCAAAATCCTATAAGTAATAAACAATAAAGACTATTGAAAAAGCAAATTTCTTGGTATATAATACAATAAAGTGTTGAAAAGAGCCTGGGAGGCTCACCGGTTATGCCTTTTTTGATCCCCAAAAATGTGCCTGGTGCGGTTCCCGGGATTTATTTATGGCGTTTGCGTGTTCGCTCCGTCGTTTTGACATATTTTGTACATTTTTTAGCCCCCTTATTTGTTGACAAAACCTAAAAAACTTGGTACTCTATTAGTAGTCACAAACATAGAATTGACTGATGATTTTTTACGAAAGAAGGAACATGAAATGGGCTTTTTTAAGAAGTTGTTCGGCAAAAATTTAGACACCTTGTGCGCACCGGTGGCAGGCAATGCCGTTAGCGTGCAAACTGTACCGGATCCCACATTTGCCGAAGAAATGTTAGGCAAGGGTATTGCCATTGAGCCCACCGAGGGTAAGGTATACGCCCCCTGTGATGCTACTGTAGATATGATGTTTGATACCGGCCACGCCGTCAGCCTGATTGCCGATTTTGGCGCTGAAGTACTTATTCACATTGGCTTGGAAACTGTTAGCCTGAAGGGTAAGCATTTTACTGTCCATGCAAATAATGGCGATAAGGTGAAGAAGGGCGACCTGCTGATTGAATTTGACATAGATGCGATTAAGGCGGAAGGCTTCAATACCATCACGCCTATGCTGGTATGCAACAGCAGCGATTATGGCACTTTTGAAACATATGTAAACAAGCCCGTCACTGCCGCCGATGCAGTTATCGGCCTGGCAAAATAAGGAGGCAGTATGACCCAAGGTTATGGATTGCCGGTTTTCTCCGGCGTTGCCATCGGTAATGCGGTGGTCTATCGCAAGGCCGAGCGGGTGTTGCCCGTTTCCAGCGGTGATGCCAACCTGGAGAAAGCCAAATTTGAAACTGCCCGGGAAACTGCCCGGGAACAGCTGACCGCTCTTTATGAGAAGGCGAAGGTTGAGATCGGTGAGGAGCAGGCGGCCATTATTGAAGTGCAAATGCTGATGCTGGACGACCTGGACTATCTGGATGCGGTGGAAGCCGCCATCGCAGACGGTGCCGCCGCCGCTTTGGCAGCCCTGGATTGCGGTGAAGAATTTGCTGAAGTCTTTGCGGCTATGGACGATGAGTATATGAAAGCCCGTTCTGCGGATATCCGGGATATGTCCCACCGGATCTATGACATCCTGTGCGGCAATACCGGCTTCCAGCTTCCCGAAGGCAAGTTCCTTCTGGTGGCTGAGGATTTGGCTCCCAGTGAGACCATCCAGCTGCCCCGTGAGCGGATATTGGCCTTCCTGACTCGTCAGGGCTCCTCTTCCAGCCATACCGCCATTTTGGCTCGTACATTGAACATCCCCTCTCTGGTTCAGTCTGATATTCCTTTGGAATTGGCAGAAAACTGCGAAGTTCTGGCGGTAGATGGATTTACCGGCACCTGGTATGCTGATCCGGATGCCGAAACTATGGAGATGCTGCTGAAGAAGCAGGCAGAGGATAACGCCAACCGGCAGGCACTGGAAGCTTACCGGGGTAAGGAAAGCGTCACCAAGTCCGGCAAGAAGATTTTGCTTTGCGCCAATATCGGCTGCCCCGAAGATGCAGAAGCAGCTGTGAAGGCAGATGCAGAGGGCGTTGGTTTGATGCGCAGTGAATTTTTGTACTTAGGCAGAGATAACCTTCCCACTGAAGAGGAACTTTTTGAAGCCTATAAGAAGGTTGCCCAGATTATGGGTGAGCGTCCTGTAGTCATCCGCACTCTGGATATTGGCGCCGACAAGCAGGTTTCCTATATGGGCCTGGAGCAGGAAGAAAATCCGGCGCTTGGTCTGCGCGGCTTGCGGATTTGTCTGACGCGAGAAGAAATCTTCCGTCCCCAACTGCGTGCTATCTACCGGGCAAGCGCTTACGGCAATTTGAGTGTGATGTTCCCTATGGTTGCTTCCGTTTGGGAACTGAAGGCTGCAAAGGCCCTTTGTTATCGCATCCGTCAGGAACTGGAAAGTGAAGGCATTCCTACGAAGGAAGTGCCTATCGGCGTGATGGTGGAAACACCTGCCGCTGCTGTGCTGGCACATGAGCTTGCCAAGGAAGCTGCTTTCTTCAGTGTTGGCACCAACGACCTGACCCAGTACACTTTGGCTGTGGACAGACAAAACGCTAAGCTGGATAAGTTCTATGATCCTTATCATCCGGCACTGATGGCGCTGCTTGCCCATATCGCAAAGAGTGCCAATGAAAACGGCATCTGGGCCGGTATCTGCGGCGAATTGGGCGCAGACCCCAAGATGACAGAAACTTTCCTGAAAATGGGATTTACCGAGTTGAGCATGGCCGCCGGACGTGTTCTGGAGCTGCGCAAACTCGTATGTGAAAGTGAGGTATAACCAATGAAAGAATTTACACATGTGATTAATGACCCTCTGGGCCTGCATGCCCGTCCTGCCGGTATGCTGGTAAAGGCTTGTGCCGGTTACGCATCCGCAGTAACCATCACCGCTCCCACCGGTAAGGCTGATGCAAAGCGCCTGATGGCTGTTATGCGTCTGGCTGCCAAGCAGGGCATGGAACTGACCGTTTCCGTTGATGGCGCTGACGAAGAAAAGGCATCTGCCGAACTGCAGGCTTTCCTGCAGGCCAACCTGTAACTACAGGTTACATAAGTCAATTAGCCCAAAACCGTGTAACGGTGGGCTTTTGAACGCATAGACTCCGCTGCTGGTGTGGGCCAACAGCAATCGACGGAGGATATGTGGGTATAGAGTTTATTAATTTAAGGAGGATATTTTCATTATGATGAAAAAACTGCAAAAGCTCGGCTCTGCTTTGATGCTGCCCGTTGCTGCTCTTCCCATTTGTGGTATCCTGATGGGTCTGGGTTACGCTCTGGCTCCCGCATTCATGGGTGCTGCCGGTGCAACTGAAGGCTTCGCCTATGTTCTGGGTGCTTTCCTTATCAAGGCTGGCGCCGCTCTGATCGACAATATGGCTCTGCTGTTCGCTATCGGCGTCGGCGTGGGCCTGGCTAAGGAAAACAACGGTACTGCCGGTCTGGCAGCTCTGGTTTCCTGGCTGATGATGACCACCCTGCTGGCTCCCGGCACTGTTGGTATCATTGCTCCCAAGATGATCGAAGATCCCACCAAGCTGGTTGCTTTCCAGAAGATCGCCAACCCCTTCACCGGCATCCTGGCTGGTATCATTGGCGCTGCTTGCTACAACAAGTTTAAGGATCTGAAGCTGCCTGATGTTCTGGCATTCTTCTCCGGCAAGCGTTCTGTTGCTATCGTTACCGGTTTCGTGTCCATCGTTGTTTCCGCCATCCTGCTGTTCGTATGGCCCGTCATCTTCGGCGGCCTGGTAGCAGTTGGTAACGGCGTTAAGGGCCTGGGCGCTATCGGCGCTGGTGTCTACGCTTTCTTGAACCGTCTGCTGATCCCCTTCGGCCTGCACCACGCTCTGAACAACGTGTTCTGGTTCGACACCATCGGCATGGGCGACCTGACCGCTTACTGGGGCGCTCTGGTTGAAGGCGGCACCATGGCTAACGGCAATGTCATCGACTGGTCCGTTGGTATGTACATGGCTGGCTTCTTCCCCTGCATGATGTTCGGTATCCCCGGCGCAACCCTGGCTATGATCCTGACTGCCAAGACCGCTAAGCGGAAGGCTACCATCGGTATCATCGGCGCAGCTGCTGTTTGTGCTGTTCTCTGCGGCGTTACCGAGCCCTTCGAATTCGCATTCATGTTCCTGGCATTCCCCCTGTACATTGTTTACGCTCTGCTGTACGGCATCTTCACCACCATCACTGTTGCTCTGGGCTTCCGTGCAGGCTTCTGCTTCTCCGCTGGTCTGACTGACCTGATCTTCTCCTCTTCTCTGCCTGCAGCAGCCAACACCTGGCTGATCATCCCCATGGGCATTGCTGCATTCGCTGTGTTCTTCGCAATCTTCTGGTTCGCTATCAAGAAGTTTGATCTGAAGACCCCCGGCCGTGAAGACGACCAGGACGGCGAGCTGAAGATCGAGCTGGCTAACGACGACTTCACCTCCATGGCTGCTATCATCCTGGAAGGCGTTGGCGGTAAGGAAAACGTTACCTCTATCGACCACTGCATCACTCGTCTGCGTCTTGAAGTTAAGGACCGTCTGCTGGTTGACGAAAAGAAGATTAAGTCTTCCGGTGCTGCTGGCGTGATCCGTCCCGGTAAGACCTCCGTGCAGGTCATCATCGGACCCAAGGTTCAGTTCGTACACGACGAATTCAAGAAGCTGGCTGAGTAATCTCCTAACTATGGCCCACATAGTCTGATATACCAGCCGAATAAACCCTAACATAAGCGCCCCGTACTTCTGTACGGGGCGCAATTTTGCTGTAGGGGACGAAGCCCACTTCGTCCCGCTATAAAACCGGAGTCGGTTATCCGACTCCGGTTTTTCGCGATTACAGATGCAGGACTCTATCTTTGATTTCCTGGGTACGGCCCTGGTTCCAATACTGGGTACCGATATAGCCGCAGGTACGACGGGCAACATTCATCTTGCTCTGATCGGTGTTGCCGCACTGGGGGCAGACCCAAATCAGTTTGCCGTCGTCTTCTTTGACTTCGATTTCGCCGTCGAAGCCGCATTCCTGGCAGTAGTCGCTCTTGGTGTTCAGTTCCGCGTACATAATGTTATCGTAAATGAACTGCATTACCTGGAGCACAGCATCAATGTTCTGCTGCATATTGGGAACTTCCACATAGCTGATAGCGCCTCCGGGGGAGAGTTGCTGGAATTCGGACTCAAAGCGCAGCTTGGTGAAGGCATCGATCTCCTCGGTTACATGTACGTGATAGGAGTTGGTGATATAGCTCTTATCGGTGATGCCGGGAATCATACCAAAGCGGTTTTGCAGGCACTTGGCGAACTTGTAGGTGGTAGATTCCAGAGGAGTGCCGTAGAGGGAGAAGTCGATGTTGTGCTTTTCTTTCCAACCCTTGCAGGCATCATTCATATGCTGCATAACCTTCAGCGCAAAGGGTTTTGCTTCGGGATCGGTGTGAGAACGGCCGGTCATATACTTGACACACTCATAAAGGCCGGCATAGCCCAGAGAAATGGTGGAGTAGCCGCCATAAAGGAGCTTGTCGATGGGCTCGCCCTTCTCAAGACGGGCCAATGCGCCATACTGCCACAGAATGGGCGCGGCATCGGAAAGGGTGCCCTTCAGCCGCTCATGACGGCACAGCAGGCCACGATAGCACAGATCCAGTCGCTCGTCAAAGATCTGCCAGAACTTGTCCATATCCTTGCCGGAGGAAAGGGCTACGTCTACCAGGTTGATGGTTACAACGCCCTGGTTAAACCGGCCGTAGTACTTGTGCTTGCCGGGCTCATAGTTGCCTGCGTTGGCAATATTGCCCACACCGGCTTCGGTGAAGCGGTCGGGAGTCAGGAAGGAACGGCAGCCCATACATACATAGGTATCGCCCTTGAATTCCAGCATCTTCTTTTCGCTGATATAGTCCGGCACCATCCGCTTGGCGGTGCACTGGGCGGCCAGTTTGGTCAGATACCAATAGGGACTATCTTCGGTTACATTGTCTGGTTCCAGCACATAAATAAGCTTGGGGAAGGCAGGTGTGATCCAAACGCCCTTTTCGTTCTTTACGCCCTGGTAACGCTGGCGGAGCATTTCTTCAATGATCATAGCCAGGTCTTTCTTTTCCTGCTCATTCCGAGCTTCATTCAGGTACATAAATACGGTAATGAAGGGGGCTTGGCCGTTGGTGGTCATCAGGGTGACTACCTGGTACTGAATGGTCTGCACACCCCGGCTGACCTCATCACGAAGCCGGTCTTCCACCAGCTTGCTGATGGCTTCTTCGGTTGCGTTCACGCCCAGAGCTTTAATTTCTTGTTCCACAATCTTACGGATGCGCTCCCGGCTGACCTGAACGAAGGGTGCCAGGTGGGTCAGACTGATGGACTGACCGCCGTACTGGTTTGATGCCACCTGTGCAATAATTTGAGTGGCAATGTTACAGGCGGTGGAGAAGGAGTGGGGCTTTTCAATCAGCGTGCCGGAAATGACAGTGCCGTTTTGCAGCATATCTTCCAGGTTCACCAGATCGCAGTTGTGCATATGCTGGGCATAGTAGTCTGCATCGTGGAAATGGATAATGCCGGCCTCGTGGGCTTCCACAATCTCCTTGGGAAGAAGAATACGGCTGGTAATATCCTTGGACACTTCGCCTGCCATATAGTCACGCTGGACTGCGTTGATGGTGGGGTTCTTGTTGGCGTTTTCCTGCTTCACTTCTTCGTTGTTGCATTCAATCAAAGAAAGAATACGGTCATCAGTGGTGTTGGACTGCCGCAGCAGACTCCGAACATACCGATAGGTGATGTAGGCCTTTGCCACTTCAAAGGCACCGTGGGCCATAATGGCCTTTTCTACCAGGTCCTGAATTTCTTCCACAGCCGCGCTGCGGTTCATTTCTTCACAGCTGATACGCACACTATCGGCGATGCGCTTAATCTGCAGGGGAGTCATACGGGCGCTTTCTTCTACAGTCTCGTTGGCCTTGGTAATAGCCACTTCAATCTTGGCAATATCAAAGATTTCTTCTGCGCCGTTTCTTTTTATGATCTTCATATATGTAACCTCCTCTTTTGTGTAAATTTTGACGTGCAGGATGTATTATACACTATATGTTGTGTCTTGGCAAGTGCAAAGGCACCAAATGTTGCAGAATTTGCAAAAAAAGTCGAATTGCACAAAGTTTGTATTTCCTCTTGCACATATTCTACAAAACTTTGCACCCGCAAGGAAACGGTGCATAAACTGTCCTGTAAGCACTTTGCTTATTTTAATAACCATCAGGAGGTATTTCTATGGCGGATTGCTGTCAGGACGGCATTGCCTGCAATCCCAATGACTTGCGTCAGGCATTGTCCGTACACACGAGAAAAATCACCGATAGTTGTCGGGATAAAGATTGCATAGAGGACTTGCGGGTTTATTTGACCCAGGGCAGTCAGAGTATTTTAGATTCCTGTGCCAGCGCAAAGGTGCGTTGTGCAGACCTGCTTTATACCTATATAGATGTGGAACCGGTGGCCTTTGACAGAAACCACTATTGCATTGATGTGACTTTCTTCTACCGGATTTTGGCAGATGCCACTGTTGGCACCAATCGGCCGGTAAGCCTTTATGGTTTGGCTGTATTTTCCAAGCGGGCTGTTCTGTGCGGTGAAGAGAGCAGAGCCCACATCTTTACCAGCAACACAAGAATTGGGGAACTGGATGGGTTAACGCTGCGCAGTGCCAACCTGCCCACCGCCATTGTGGAGGTCGCGGACACCAATTCGCAAAACACAATAACCAACCCATATCCAAGGGGATCTTGCTTACATGAATTCAGGCGGCATACCAACATAACAGGAAGTATTATACAAAAGCGCTTGACAAATCGTCTTCTGCGAGGTACAATAAATTACCGCATTTATACGAATATTGTTGTAAAGCCGAAGACAACAGGTCCGATATAAATCCTGTCGAGGTAATGTCTTTTAACCCACGTTACATTGGCAGTAACGGGGTTTTTGTGTTTATAACATGTATTCGATTTATCCAATACGAAAGGGGTCGGTTACTTCCACAATTTACATTGGCAGAGTATTGTAGCGTCATAACCTCGCATACTATACACTACAATGTTTTAAGTTCGGAGGTATCCTTGTGACCGAAATGTGTACTGCTGCTGCAAATTATATTATTAATCAAGTCAATATGTACAATCTAGGTAAATCGCCTGAAGAACAGGTCCTAATGTCCTCAAAACGATTGCAAAAAATATTATACTTTAGCGAAGTGTTATATTTGGTAGAGCACAATGGACAATCAATGTTTGCAGACGATTTCTATGCTTGGCCTAGCGGTCCTGTTATACCGGCTGTATACCGTAAGTTTATGCAGTATCAAGATGGTCAAATGTATCCTTACTCCGGTGAGATACATGATCAACTGGATTCTGAAATGATATCCGTAATAGATAGAGTGTTAGCTGACACAAATCATTTAGGCACGAATGTTCTAATCGCTGAAAGTCATGCTCGCGGAGGGCCCTGGCATTCCGTGTACGACGAAAATGATAGTGATTACACCAGTATTGTTGGTAAGACCGAAATATTCACCTATTATTCCAAAAAAGGCGTGCCATACGGGAGAATCCTTGCGACAAACGAATGATTGTGAGTTTCATCTATGAATATTAAAGATATTAACGATATTAACGAGTTTGAGTTCGATGACTATTCATTAGAAGAAACGGAAAAAATCCTCCGCGTCATAGAAGATGCAAACTGGTCAAACCTTGCTGATAAAAACATAGAAGAGAATAGTGGTTTCTGCACTCGTCTTTTAGATATTGTTGACCGTAGAGTATTGAACAATACGTTTTCTGAACTCACTGATAACCCCGAGGGAAAAAGTCACCTCTTATTAAGAGTATTGCGCATTAGAACTAGCATATCTCAGTACCGACTGATGCTGTTGCGTGATGAAGTCCAACAAGAGGTGCGCAAGCAAGCTGAGATAGCAAATAAACAATTCGAAACCACAAGGTCGAACATAGACAAAGTTGTCACAGATACTCAAAATAACCTCCAAAAAATGAGCAAGGACACCGTCGAAAAAATCAACAAACATCTTACTGAGAGCGAAAATAGATTTGAGCAGAAATTAAGCAAAGGAATTAGAAAAGCGACCAATAAAATTGAGCCGCAGTTGATGACCACAGTTCTAACCTTGATGGGGGTTTTCTCCGCCGTTATCACAATAATCATGTCTATTGTCATTACATCTAGCTCGTGGCTAAATAACGCAAATAGTGCCTCTGCTGTCATTGCATTTATTGTACCAAATCTTGTTGCAGTATTTTCTATTGTTGTACTCTTAGGTGTTGTCTTCTCTCGAAAAGATGCCGAAATTGTTGTTATATCTTCAAACGGTTGGGATCAAGAAAACACTGCCAATAATGCGCTGAAGAAACTCAAAAGGTTGCGAGTTGCTGTTTTCTCTGTGATTTTCGTATTTGTTGTCGTCCTAATGTTTGTTTCAGTATATGAAATTAATAATAGCAGCGAACCCCATAGTCGATATGTGCTCTCTCCGGGGATGTATGAGTGCAAAAAAATTCAGGAAGACAACGCTGAATTGCCTGTATTTGTGATTGCGTTTGAGATTAATGAGAAAGCCCATGTTTTTCCCTATAAAGAAGAGTACTTCCATGATGATAAGTTGTACTTTTGCGAAGAGCACCAACAATTAGAATAAATCTGTCCGTTGCCTTAATGATACAGGTTAACTTACTATTTGACCATCTAAAAATAACTAAGCCTTCAGCTCTGCTGGAGGCTTAGTTATTTTTAGATGGCCGCAGAAAGCTATCGTATGTCTGGCTAATAAACAGCGTAGGAAAAACAGTATTCGCTACTTTATCTCCTGCTCAAGTGCATCGAATTCCGGAGTGGAGAAGAATTCACCCAAAGTGATTTCAAAGCCGTCGCAGAGTTTCTTGATGGTGACAGTGCCAGGGTTTTGACTCTCTCCATTGAGGATGCTCTTGACAGTGGCCTGCGGAACAGCAGAAATGTTGCTGATTCCATTGGGTGTAATACCCCGTTCTTTGCACAACTGGCGGATTCGATTGGCGATAGCTTCTCTTGTATTCATAAATAAAACCTCCGGGTGATTTATCACTAGTATGATAAACCACCCGGAATTTTAATATTAGTGATACTTCACTAACTCGGAAATATATGTTATAATAGTGACAAATCACTTATTCCAAGAAGTGACATGGTGGAGCAAGCTGGCTTACAATTTATCCATAACCGATAAATTGGAGGTCAAATTATGGAATATGGATACATAAGAGTTTCAACAAAGGAGCAAAACGAGCAACGGCAGTTGATTGCCTTGTCGGAGTTTGGGATTAAGGGAAGCCATATTTTTATGGACAAGCAATCCGGAAAGGACTTTGCCCGGCCTAATTACCAAAAGTTGATCCGAAAGCTAAAAAGCGGCGATACCATTGTAATCAAGAGCATCGACCGCTTGGGCAGAAATTATGAAGAAATACTGGAACAGTGGCGGATCATAACCAAGGAGAAGCAGGCTGCTGTTGTTGTGTTGGATATGCCGCTGTTGGACACGCGGCAAAATCGGGATCTGACGGGAACGTTGATCGCTGATATCGTTTTGCAGTTGCTTTCCTATGTAGCGCAGACAGAGCGAGAATTTATTCGTCAGCGGCAAGCCGAGGGAATCGCAACAGCAAAACAAAGGGGTGTAAAATTTGGAAGACGACCAATGGAACGACCGGCAGCCTACCCACACATCAAACAGCTATGGAAAAGAAATGAAATATCTGCAAGAGAGGCGGCCAGACAACTGGGAATCAACCACAGAACTTTTCTTCTGTGGGTAAATGAGGAAAACGGATAAAGAAGTACAGTTTTTTAGTCAGTCAGTACTTGTAAATTTTACCTGCTGTGATATAATAAATTATCAATTATTATGGGGAAATATTGGGTGGTTAGTAAACTGTACTTTGCTATCCACAACAGGAGTATTTGCTGTGTTTGTAAAGAGAGGGAAAGAAAGATGTACCTAACGAAACCTCAAAAGTTAATATACGACATGGAGCGATTTGCCGGTGGGTCAATCAATGTGATCTGTGGCAGTATGGTATTGTCTGGCGAGAAAGCCGAAGAAGAACTAGTCAATGCAGCCCAAAATATGCTCCGCACTAACGACGCCCTGCGTATTCGCATTTGTGAGTGCAACGACGAACTTGCACAGGAAGTGCAGGAATATGCCGACACGGATATAGAAATACTCCACTTTGAGAGCAAAGCGGAGTTGGATTTCTATGCCCAGAATTACGCAAAACAACCTTTGGATTTTTACGGAAATCTGTGTGAGTTAAAGGTCTTTGTTTATCCGGGACATTACGGCATCTTAGCAAAGATTCACCACATCGTCAGCGATGCGTGGACTTTGGCAATGGTCGGTAGTCAGTTCAATGCCTTCCTAAATGGGGTTGACCCTGATCCTTGTTCTTACTGCGAATATGTAGAAACCGAGAAAGAATATCTGCAAAGTCAACGATTTGAAAATGACCGCACTTTCTTCCTGGAGCAGTTTAAAAAGTGCGATGAGGTAACATACCTCTCTGAAAAGCATGCCGACGGCTTCGCTGCCAACCGAAAAACTATTGTAATCGGCACAGAGGTTGCTAGGCAGATTAGAGACTACGCCACTCAAAACAAGACTTCTGCGTATACTCTCTTTATGACAGTGCTGGCTGTCTATATAAACCGCATAAAGATGAACACCGAAAAGTTCTATATTGGCACAGCTGTTCTGAACAGAAGTGGGGCACGGGAAAAGCGGACAATGGGTATGTTTGTAAACACTGTCCCGATGCTTATGGAGCTTAACAACGAAAAGTCTTTTGCCGAAAACCTGACCAGTGTAGGGAAAACAATTTTCTCCGCTTTCCGTCATCAAAAGTATAACTACGGTGAGGTGTTGAGCAGTATCCGATCTGAGTTCGGCTTTAGCGAAAGACTGTATGACGTGATGCTCAGTTATCAAAACGCAATCGTTACCGGTCTTTCGACAGATATGGAGTCCACTTGGTACCACAGCGGTATGCAAAATGAGAGCTTGCAGATCCATATTGACGACCGGGACAACGAAGGCGTTTTTCGTATTCATTATGACTATCAGACGGATAAGTTTACAGAGCGAGACATTGAAGTAATGCACAGCCACCTGCTGACCTTGCTGCAGGATGCTATTAAAAATGACAACAAAAAGCTCTATGAATTGGAATTGTTAACCAAAGATGAGAAACAGAAGCTGTTGTACACTTTTAATGATACTGCAGCGGATTACCCCAAGGATAAGTGCGTGCATCAGTTGTTTGAAGAACAAGTGGAACGCACACCTGATAAGATTGCGGTTATTGCTTGCGATAAGACTCTAACCTATGCAGAGTTAAATGAACAAGCTAACCGCATAGCTCATGCAATTGTTGAAAAAGGCATTACTGTTGGGGATGTTATTGCAATTAAACTTGCTCGAAAAAGCTACTTGCTTTCTGCAATGTTGGGTGTACTCAAATCCGGTGCGGCATATATGCCAATTGATCCCACCTATCCAAATGATAGAATTGAGTATATGCTGACCGAAAGCAATGCAAAATATTGCATTGATGAAAACAGTATTGCAGATTTTCTATCAAACAGTGACACCACCAATTTAAATGTAGTGATTGGCTGCAATGATCCTTTCTGTGCATTGCACACTTCAGGTTCGACGGGAAAACCAAAAATGTCTTTGCTACAGCACGGCGGAATGATGAATTTCATTACTGCTAATCAGCACTTTTGGCACGACGTTGATACTGTTGTTTCTACGACTATCGCTACTTTTGACGCGTTTGTAATGGACTCTGTTTTGTCGATTGCACAGAACAAACGGGTTGTTTTGGCGAGTGAGGAAGAAATATATAACCAGGAGAACTTCGAAGCATTATTTAGATATTCTCGGAATAATATGTTCTTTTCGACGCCTACAAAATTAGAGAGCTATATTACTAACAGTGAAGATAGGGGCTTCCTCACGACAATTCAAAGTCTGATTGTCGGTGGAGAAATTTTTAGCGAACACTTATTGAAACTTTTAAATAATAATTATGCTAATCCGATTTTCAACATCTACGGGCCTACAGAGTGTACGATTTGCTCATCTGTGGCAGCATTGTATAGAGAATAAAGGGAATATAAAGGAGCAAGAGAAATGCGAGAGCTTAGTATAGTAAATACTGTTTTGTTAAGTCTAATAGTAATGTTCCTCTTAGTTAGAGCAATAATTAAGAACTGGCGAGGAATCGTACGGTTTTTCAAGAAGAAGCAAGTAATTCGGTTTATTGTAAATGTTTTTGTGCCTTTCGTCATTCCTTTGGCTATTTCCATAATTACTTTTATTCCCTCAAATGAGACAGATAAAGTAAAATTATCTCTTGCTATTGCGTTATCCGGTTTGGCAGTTATCAATCTATTTGTCCAGCTCGGCATCTGGATCAAAGAGAAGAAAGAGACAGATATCAGATGGGAGAATCATGCTGCTAGGCATGCCTTTAATAATCTTTTTGAAATTTACGCTGATAAAAACAGTCAACTTAGAACGGCATACCACAACGGGCTAAGACAAGGAATGCTCACAGACGCAGATATTCCCTATAATATTTTTGATATGATTCGGAAGATCACTTGGGAGTTCTGCAATACTGTCAGTGATATTACAGGCATTCCCACAAAGGATATGGAGGGAGCATTTGTATACCGTTACGCCTATTCGGGTGCGTCAGAAAAAGAGAAAACCTGGAAATGGGTGACCGGCAAAGGTGGAAAATTCAAACCCGGACTAAACGATTTCACACTGACAACTGATTCAACTTTCCACTACATGAGCAACAATAATGTTTCTGTTGTTTTCTTTAATGATAAGGCAGACGCCGTAAAGGTACAGCAGTATGTATGCTCCTACAGAGACTACAGCCATGATTGTAAAGGGTCCATCTTTGCGGCAAAGGTTGCATTTTCCGGTAATGATGAAACATTATGCGAAGGAATCGTTATGGTAAATTGCTATGGTCACAATTTCGTGGATAACTTACCCTGGCAAACAGAGCAGGAACTGAAAGAGTTGCTGCAGGACAGCATTTTCCCTTGTTACAGCAAATTGCTGACAACAGAATTGGCAATGCTGTATTTCAGACACCAGAGCGAAGGCGATAAAGAAGACAGTCATAAACCAAACTGTGATTGCCCCTTCTCTTTCAAAGAGAAATTCAAAATTCACAAGAAGGCGTACAAGTGCATAGTCGCTGCCAGTAAGAAAATCTGGACAAGAAAGCATTGATACTTGTGCCGGTACGGAGGCATTATTATGGACATACATATCGGAAAACCGATTGCCAATACGCAAATATATATCGTGGACAAGTTTATGCAGATTGTCCCCATTGGTGTTACCGGCGAACTTTGTATTGCCGGTGATGGAGTTGGTGCCGGTTATTTGAACAGGCCTGAGCTGACAGCGGAGAAGTTTATTGACAATCCTTTCGGTGAAGGTAAGTTGTACAAAACCGGAGATCTTGCATATTGGCGTGAAGATGGCAATATAGCCTATGTGGGAAGAAATGACTTCCAGGTAAAGATTCGGGGACTACGTATTGAACTGGGTGAAATTGAAAATGCAATCGATGGCATTGACGGTATTTCTCAGGCTGTGGTTGTTGTGTACAAAAACAGCGAAGGCCGACAGTTGATCTGCGCATTCTATACTGGTGAAGAGGTAGAAGCAAAGGAGATTCGCAACCAAATTGGCAAAAAACTCCCCAAGTATATGCTGCCACACATCTTTACCCATCTTGATGAAATGCCTCTCACCAGCAGCGGCAAAGTTAACCGCAAGGCTCTGCCAGAGGTAGATCTGTATGTAATTGACAATGCTGTAGAATATGTGGCACCCATTACAGAGCAAGAAAAAATTCTTGTAACCGCAATTGAATCTGTGCTCGGTACGGATAAGGTAGGTATCCTGGACAACTTCTTTGATGTTGGCGGCGATAGTCTGAAGGCAATCGAGCTGATCTCTAAGCTGGAAAAGCAAGGGTATCATACTGACACCAAGACGATCTTTGCCTGTGAAACAGTGAAAGAATTGGCAGCACAGTTAACTTTGGCAGAAAGCACGGAAGATGTGAGCGATTATTACGGTGATATTCCTGCGACCGATGCACAGATGCGTGTATATACTGCTCAGAGCACCCATACAGACAGCCCCATCTACAATGTGCCTTACGCATTTACAGTTTGCGATTTGGATGTACAGAGGCTGCAGAATGCGGTTAATCAACTGATTACCCGTCACGAGAGTCTGCGCACCCATTTTGAGAACAAAGACGGCCATATTGTTCAAGTCGTCAACGACGCAGTGCAATGTCCTGTGGAGCAGTTGGCTACTGACAATATAACAGCCTTTATACGACCCTTTGACCTGGGACAGGCACCGCTTTTGCGTGTTGGTTACTACGAAAACACGGTGATGATCGATATGCACCATATCATCACCGACGGTAACTCTATACCCATTTTCTTGCGGGAACTGAACGAATTGTATATGGGCAGAACCCTTGAAAACGCCCCGGTACAGTATAAGCAATTTGCCGTTCAAAAACAGAATCATTCCGCGAGCGAAAAATACTGGTTGTCCGTTTATAGTGACGATGTGCCTGTGCTGGAAATTAACACCGATTTTCACCGAGGTCAAAAGCAGAGTTTTAACGGATGTGCGATTTACGATAAGGTAGAGAGCAGACTCCATAATTGTGTTCTGGCCTTCTGCAAAGAGCAGAACATTACTCCCTATGTATTCTATATGGGTGCTTTCAATATTCTCCTGTCCAAATTCTCTGGAAACGAGGATGTTGTGGTTGGTATGCCCATTTCCGGCAGAAACGGCAAATATCTGGACACGATTGGTATGTTTGTCAATACAATCGCTCTGCGCAATCAGCCTGTTGGCACCAAAACGGTTGCGGACTTCCTTCAGGAAGCAAAGGCGAATTCTGTTGCTGCTATGGAGCATCAGGACTACCCCTATGGCGAACTGGTGAAAAAACTGCATTGGGACACTCCGGGCAGAAATCCGCTGTTCGATGTGATGTTTGCCTACCAAAGTGAGCAAATGACCGATGTGGTATTTGGTGACAAAAAGGCAGATCTGCTGCCTATTCCCATCACAACAGCAAAATATGATTTTACTTTCAATGTAATGCCCAGGGAAACCGGCGTTATTATTATGGCTGAGTATTGCACAGATCTGTTTAAGGAGAATACGGTCCAGCGGTTTATAGACGGTTATAAACAGATCGTTGCACAAATGTTGGATTCCCAGAAGGCTCTTATGGACATTTCTGCAATAACTAAGCCGGAATACCAAAAGGTTCTTTATAGGTTTAATGATACCGCTGTAGGATATGCAAAGGACAAGTGCGTCCATCAGTTGTTTGAGGAACAGGTAGCTAAAACACCCCATAAGGTTGCGTTGGTTGCCTGTGATAAAGCCTTTACCTATACGGAACTCAACGAACAGGCAAACTGTATTGCACATTCTCTCGTTGAAAAAGGTGTTGCACCCGGTGACGTTGTCGCATTTGCTCTGTCTCGGAAGAGTTATCTTATTGCAACAATGCTGGGCATCTTGAAAGCTGGTGCTGCATATCTGCCTATCAATGCAAATTATCCGCAGGATAGAATTGACTATATGCTTGCGGACAGCAAGGCAGCCTTTTTTGTTACAGAAGACAATATTGCTGAATTATTACATAACAAGCGATGTGAAAATTTGCGTGCCGTAATAGACAGTAGTAATCTGTGCTATTGTATTTACACCAGCGGATCAACCGGAAGACCAAAAGCAGTTGCTGTTTCTCATCAGAATGTTCACAATTTTATTCTTGTAAATGCTGGTGCCTTTCAAAGCAGTGTTGTCAACAAATGCGAATGTATGTTGGCAACAAATTCCATCGTCTTTGATATTACTGTTCAGGATATTCTTTTGCCGTTGCTGAACGGCCTATCAGTTATACTCTCGCAGAACGATGATGTTGATCATATTGCGCATCTCACAACGACTGCACCAAATGGAACAACCGGACTGATTATTACACCAACAAAGCTCCAAATGTATATGCAATCAGAGGTGTTTTGCGCAAACCTAGGTCGCTTTTCTGTCATTATGGTTGGTGCAGAAACATTCCCAGGCACTTTGTTCGAAGAATTGCGGACATATACCAATGCGGTGATTTACAACGGTTATGGCCCAACAGAAACAACGTGTGGTGTTCTCTATGCGGACATTAACGATTCAAAGGATATTACTATAGGCAAACCTATTGCCAATACACAGATTTATGTCGTGGATCAATATATGCAACCTACACCTATTGGCGTTACCGGCGAGCTCTGTATTGCTGGTGACGGCGTTGGTGCCGGTTATTTGAATAGGCATGAGCTAACCGCTGAGAAGTTTATTGATAATCCTTTGGGTGAAGGTAAGCTGTACAAAACAGGCGACCTTGCTTATTGGCGTGAAGACGGCAACGTTGTTTATGTGGGCAGAAATGACTTCCAAGTGAAAATTAGAGGTCTGCGTATCGAACTGGGCGAAATCGAAAATGCCATTGATAGCATTGACGGTATTTCCCAGGCTGTGGTTGTTGTGCGCAAAAACAGCGAGGGCCGGCAGCTGATCTGTGCTTTCTATACAGGAAACGAAGTGGATGCAAAGGAAATTCGCAACCACATCGGCAAGAAGCTCCCCAAGTATATGCTGCCCCACATTTTTACCCATCTAAATGAGATGCCCCTTACCAGCAGTGGCAAGGTTAACCGCAAGGTACTACCGGAAGTGGATCTGGAGAACATCACAAACGACGCTGAATATGTGGCACCAGAGAACAAGCAGCAGAAACTGCTCTGCGGGCTGATGGAACCAATCCTGGATGTATCTCCCGTGGGTATCGCTGATGACTTCTTTGATTTGGGCGGTGACTCGCTGAAGGCTATCGAATTTGTCTCCAAGGCACACAACGAAGGCATTTACTTTAACTTGCAAAATGTATTCGACTATCCCACCGTCAAGGAACTGTGGGAGTGTATCGAGAACGGCGACAAGCAGGAAATTTCTTTTGCTGACGTTGACTTCACTGCTATCAATGCAATCCTGGAGAAGAATAAGCCGGAATATATAACCGCGCCTAAAAAATGTGAGGTAGGCAATATTCTTCTTGCCGGTGCAACGGGTTATCTGGGCATGCATATCCTGGCTGATTTCCTGGAACACGATACCGGAATCGCATACTGCCTTGTCCGTGGAAAGGATCAGGCGGACAGTACAGCACGACTAAACAAGCTGTTGGATTTCTATTTCGGTGGCAAGTATGTGGGCAATGACCGCATTCAGGTCATCTGTGCCGATCTACAGAAAGATAACTTTGGTCTAGATGAGAATACATATGCCGAGCTGTTGGGTGCGGTAAATACTGTTATCAACACCGCAGCCAGTGTCAAGCACTATGGCTCTTATAAGTACTTCTATGAGGCCAATGTAGAGACAACCAAGCGACTGATTAATTTCTGCACGGCGGCAAATGCAAAGCTGATCCACACATCAACATTGAGTGTGTCCGGAAACAGCTTTGGCGATCAGTTTGATGGCTTTATCAGTGAGGACGAGAAACATTTCTACGAGAGCAGTCTCTACATTGGACAACCTCTGGAAAATGTATACGCCAGAAGCAAGTTTGAGGCGGAGAAGGCTGTTCTGGACGCTATGGCAGACGGATTGCAGGCAAACATTATGCGCATGGGAAATCTGACCAATCGCCTATCTGACGGTGTATTCCAGAAGAACTATGAGTCCAATGCTTTCTTGCAGCATGTTAAGGGCGTGTTGGAACTGGGTATGTTCCCGGAATATTTGATGGACTTGTATGCCGAATTTACGCCTATCGACGAGGCTGCCAATGCAGTTATGACCATCACCCGCCATTTCAGCACAGACCAAACGGTGTTCCATATCAATAGCATCAAGGTTGTGTACTTTGATAAGCTGTTCAAGTATTTTAATGATCTTGGCTTTAAGGTGGATATCGTAGATGGCGCAGTATTTACGGAAGTTTTGCGCAAGACAACTGAGCAAACCGGCACGGCACATATCTTTGAGACCTTTATCAACGATATGGACGAAAACGATCAGCTCAGTTACGACAGCAATATCCGCATCGAAAACGACTTCACAGTGCACTATTTGAAGTCCCTTGGCTTCGAGTGGGCTGAGATTGATATGGAATACTTGCGGAAATATGTGGCGTACTTTAGGAAAATCGGATATTTGGAGGAATGATATATGGCAAACAAACCGTATCCATATTATGATGTCGCAGAGCCTGCAGATCTTAAAGACTTAATTGAATTTTGCGCAAATCAATACGGGGATAAGGTTGCTTTCTGGTACAAAAACAAATCAGAGGTGATCAAAGTATCTTTTCTACAGTTTAGAAAAGATGTGATATCGTTGGGATCGTTTCTTATAGACAAAGGATATCATCGCAAGCATATTGCAATTCTGGGTGAAAACAGCTATGCGTGGATTGTTGCTTATTTTGCTATAGTAAACAGTGGAAACGTTGTTATTCCTCTGGATAAAGAAGCTTCTGCAGAAGCGATAAAAGAACAACTTGATTTTAGCGATTCCGTTATGCTGTTTCATTCAGATACATATAGTGATATTGCAGATATTTCTGGCATAAAGCATCTAAGCTTCACGGGATTCGCAGACTATTTAGGTTATGGAGAAGCGTTATTGGATAGCAGAGATCAACGCTATTCTCAAATCATTATTGATATTGAATCACCTTGTGCCATAGTCTTCACTTCTGGGACAACCTCTGCAGCTAAAGGCGTTATGCTCAGCCATAAAAACCTTATTACAGATGCCATCATAAGCTCCCAAAATCTGTTAGTGCCAGAAGGGACAGTTTCTTTACTGCCGTTTTATCATACCTTCGGGTTTATGGCCTGTGTTATTTGTCAGATGCTCAAAGGGTATCCTGTATTCATTTCTTCAAGTCTAAAACGTGCTTTTGATGATATTAATTTTGCCCAGCCAAAACATGTTGCTGTTGTTCCTATGTTGTTAATCGCTATTTACAACAAAATCTGGAGCAATGTTAGGCAAAGCAAAAAAGAACGGCTTTTTAAGCTATTAATCAAGCTTAGCAACCTCTTGCTGACCTTGGGAATTGATATTCGACGTAAAGTATTTAAGCAAGTCTTTGATGCATTTGGCGGAAACTTAGAGATGCTCATTACCGGAGGCGCTGCTATTGATGAGAAGTATATAAAAGGTTTTCGGGATATTGGAATTCAAGTAATCAACGGATACGGAATCACAGAATGCTCTCCGATTGTTGCAACAATGCGTAATGACCATTACGCACCGGCTAGCGTTGGCTCTATTCATCCCGGTCTTGAAGTTAGAGTAGTGGAAGACGAAATACAAATCAAAGGGTCCACTGTTTTTAAGGGATATTACAAAAATAGTGTATTGACAGAATCCGCATTTGATGGAGAATGGTTCAAGACGGGAGACCTGGGATATACTGATGGCAGTCTAATGTATATTACAGGAAGAAGAAAGAATTTGATCATTTTGTCGAACGGTAAAAATGTCAGTCCGGAGGAATTGGAAGAACTCTTGCAAAACACGACGCCTTTAATCAAGGAAGTTGTTGTATATGGCATGAGCGACAGAATTGTTGCGGAGATTTATCCGGATTATGAAGTTGATAATGCAGAAATTTTGGTTAATAAATCTGTGTGCGACATTAACAGAAAACTGCCTGCATTTAAACAAATTGCTTCAGTTAAGTTTCGAACTACAGAATTCCCGAAGACAACAACTAAGAAAATTAAAAGAAATTATGGAGGTTAATGATATGCTGGAAAAACTCTCAAAGTTGGTCTATAATCAAACCGGTGATGATAGCATCGAAATAACTAGAGAATCTGTTCTGTTGGCCGACTTAGGTATGAACTCCTTTGATTTAGTCAATCTGGTGTGCGAGGTCGAGAATGAGTTTGGTGTAGAGATTCCTGATCGCATCATGGGCACATTCAAAACTGTAGGAGATGTAATCGACTACATAGAGGCACAATGAAGTGGTATAAATTTGATATCCGGGATCTGACTGCTGCTGACTACGAGAAGTGGTACGCTCTTATGAGCAAGGACAAGCAGCTACGCGTAAATCGTTTCCGTTTTGAAGACGACAAAAAGCGAACGGTTGCTGGTGAAATGCTTGCTCGTAAAGCAATAGCAGAATGGTACAGCGTTACACCTGAAAGTATAGTTTTTGGCACATACGAATATAGCAAGCCCTATGCCAAAAACTTGTGCGTAGAATTTAACATAAGCCATTCAGGGGATATGGTAGTCTGTGCCGTTGATGACAATCCAATCGGCATTGATATCGAGAAAATCCGCCCCATTGATCTGACGGTAGCCAAGCGCATCTGTACAGATGAAGAACTACTATACCTGTTTGGTCATACACCTACAGAGCAAGACTTCATATACACCACTGATACCCAAATCCTAACCCGATTTTTTGAACTGTGGTCGGCAAAAGAGGCATATGGGAAATGCACAGGTACAGGAATGAGCGAAATTAGAAAGCAAGTTCACGCATCAGTACAGTTTAAGCTGTGGAAAGAATACGTTATTTCTATATACCAACCACCTTCTTGCTAAAAGAACGACCTTTAAAGTTTTCGACTTTAGAGGTCGTATTTTTGTTAATAATAAAAGAGAAAGAACACATTGACAATATCACGATACCGTGATATACTATTAGCGAAAGGAGTGGATGAAATGCCTGTATTATCAAGATTCTACGGAATCGTTATTCGTATGTACTTTTTGCAAAAGGAACACAATCCGCCCCATATTCATGCCATCTATGGTGATGATATGGCGGCGATCGCAATTGCTGACGGAAAGGTGTTGGAGGGTGCATTACCCTATAAGGCTCTTGATTTGGTGAGAGAATGGATTTCTCTACACAAGGATGAACTTCTTGCGATTTGGGAAACCCAGGACTTCAAGCACCTTCCTCCGTTGGAGTAAGGAGGTATTTATGTTTCATAAGATCAAGAATGTCTCTGCGCTGCCGGAGTATCGCTTGAGTGTTCAGTTCGCAGAAGGCTGCACGAAGATCTACGATATGAAGCCCCTGTTTGAGCGCATTCCGGTTTTTGCAGAACTGAAGGATCCTTGCTTATTCTCTGATGTTACCGTCGATGTAGGCGGTCACGGCATCGTATGGAATGATGATCTGGACCTCTCCTGCGACGAGCTTTGGGAGAACGGTGTTGAAGTGGAAACACCCTTTGATGGTCTTATGGCTTTCAGCGACGCTACCGCCCTTTGGGCACTGAATGAGAGCACACTTAGAAAGGCTATCACCTACGGCAAGCTGGTGGACGGCGTTGATGTGTGCAAGTTCGGCAAGCAGTGGGTTGTTTCTATGAAGGCTATGCGCAGAGAATACGGAGAACCGAGAGTTTAATATTTATTGACGAAAAGGTGTCGCAGCGATGCGGCACCTTTTTCGTCCCTAGGACATCAAATGTCACATTGTTTTCTTGAAACTCAAATATAACCTCTCACATATTATCAACAAATCAGTCGAAAAAAGGCTTTTGGCCTGGATTTGAGCTGAAAATTTAATGTATGAGAGGTTTTTATATGAAAAATACGACCAATTGCGAAGAAACAAAGAAAATTTTGGAGGACAATATTAACCGCATTTTGAATGAAAAAGATCAGTCAATGCGGTGGTTAAGCCTCAACATTGGGAACAACGAACGGTACATAGCTCGTTTGCTGAATGGAAAGCTCGTTCCGTCCTTGCAGGTAATCTGCAAAATTGCAGAGGTATTGCGGGTATCGGTAGCAGATCTTTTTACGAAAAAAGAGGGTTAAAAAAGTTATGGGACCTGTCAGGTCCCACTTTGCCAAAACCTATTGCAATGTGCAAATTCACTTGCTATACTGGCTATACCAATTATTTATTTATGAAGGAGGAATTAAAATGACAAACGAAAAGTGCCGTTCCAAAAGAAGGTGTTTGCCTTCCTTGTTGCAAGGATTAAGCCTCCTTGAAATGATCGCAGAGTATGGAAAACGAACGAAGAAATGTACCGTATCATATTCTGCTGACATAAAACTTTCCTGCAGTGAAAGCAACGAGGAAACGCATAGCTAGCACCCATCCAGGGACGGATGGGTGCTTTTTCGTTTGTTGTCTGCTTAGTTTTTGTTACCTCTGATGAGGTTCAAAATATATTTTTTATATTTACGAAGGAGGAATTTAAATGAAAACAATCAGCAAAGGAAATTTGAAGGGTAATCCATAATTGACGTAATGAGCAAATGATTACCCGGTGTTTTGACCAAGTCGAGGATGCAGACAGTCAAAACAAAAACAATGTGAGCCAAAACTGTTTGGTTCACAGGCGCGATTCGTATGCGAGGCAAAGTGTGCCGGAAACCATACGAGAGACAGCCGTGCCCCGGACGGCTGAATGCGAAAAAGGGGCGGCGGACAGGGCTGATTACAGATCACGGTGGTCTGACTGTCAACTGACAGCCGATACTCTAAGGCTGCAGTAACTCTGAACCAAAAAGGAATTTTGGTACAGAGAAAAAGAGTTCCGTGTCGGTGGGCGGTGAGTTTTCCTGACGAAAATGTGTTTACCACCGACGGCAAGGGTATCTGCCGAAGCTCGTGACGAAAATCCATGAGATGCCCACGACGTTTGAGAGTTCCGTCGTTAAATAAAATTGCTCAAGCGGCAGTGCGACCGTCCTCCCTTTATGGGAATTTCGCGCAGCGAATTGTTTCCGGGATTTAATCGCTACACTACAGAATGAAAATCCCCGCCGTACGGCTGTCGTTTAGCCGATTGGCCCCTTACCAATACACGGCGTAGCGTCGCAGAAATACGACTGACCATCGTAAATCTGCCCTCTTGAATGCAAGGGGATACGCTCGGTAAGTCGGAGATGATGATCCTTTCAAAGTCTCTGATGAAGCCAAGTACTAACCTCTGTTCCCAATCGAATATCGCAAAATTAACTCTCTTTTCGATATGACAAATAACTTTCTCTTCGAAATGATTTATGACTATCGTTTCGAAATGAGGATTTGCACCTGCGTGATACAGCCATTCGGCTCTCTGCAAGTTGTCATTCGCTTTAGTGAATGACAAGCTGCAGGAAGCCGAATACGACGAGCACAAACCTACGAAAGCAGGTGCCGGAGCTGTCGTTTCGATATGATATATGACTCTCATTTCGAAAGCCGAGCCGTTTCTATCGGACGCAAGTCAGATAGAAACGGCTCGGAGACAAGGGCGGAGAGCCGTGATTAGCAGGGCATAATTCCCCGCGTCAAAACAGAATCAGTAAGAAACGAGAGTAGATGTACCCCTTTTGACAGTGGGTGAATTATGCCCTGCGGACTATCATTTTGATATGACATATGACTGTCTCTTCGAGATGATATATAACTGTCCTTTCGATATGACATATAGCTTTCTCTTCGAAATGATATATCAACTGTCGTTTCGAGATGATATATCAGCTATCGTTTCGAAATCCATATAGATTAATAATAGGTTAATTTCAGAAATCTATTCTCTATCAACTGTCCCTTAAAGATGACTAAATGAAGATTGACTGTCCTTTCGAAAGAATCTATGACTATCGTTTCGAAATGATATTTCGAAAGGTAACTGTCATTTGGCACGCCAAGGGCGTGCGAGGGTTCTTGCCGATTGAATTCCTGACCAAATTCAATCGGCAAGAACCGGCGACAAAAATTTTCGCACGCAAAACTATTTTCGTCAGCGAGGAACTCTAAAATTCTCGTGACGAAAATGCCCCCCTGAAATCTCTATTTTCGTACAGAGATTTTTTCGCAGCGGTGGTCCCTACGCTGCGTGAAAATAAAAAATTTATATTACAAAGGAGGACTGCTTATGAGTCATAAGCACCCCAACATCACAAAGGTCTACGCACCGCCCGGTGCAAACATCACACTTCCGGAGAATCTTCCCCCGCCCGGGGTGATCAGTCCAGGACTTGCCAAGAATCTGAGAGAGCAGCTTGAATCCATCTTCAGGCATTGCAACGAGAAGAGCTATAAGACCAGAGTTCGATATCTTGATGCAAGCATACGCTTCAGCTATTTCTTGGCAGATCGCTATCGTCTTCAAAAATTCAAAAATGTGGACGACAGACATTTTCGTGCCTATGCCGAATATCTGAAGGCAATCGGCGCCTCGCCCGCTACCATTCAGGCAGAGCTGGCAGGCATACGGTTCTTCTACAGACTGTCCGGTGGCAAAAACAAGCTGTCCGAAAACAGCAGCCTGAATCTTCCGAAGAGAGCTGTTGGTACGGAGAATCGTGCCTGGCTCCCCGAGGAAAAGGAGAAAGCAGTTGCCATTGCCACGAGGATGGGCAGAACTGACGTTGTGATCGCTATCGATCTGGCTTATGAGTTAGGCTTAAGAGTGGAAGAAATCTGCGTCACAAGGGTTGAGTATTTGATATCCGCAAGGAATACCGGTATTTTCGTTGTGCCCAAAGGCAAAGGCGGTCAGAGACGTGCCATTAAGTTGAATCCGATGCAAAGAGCAATGATCGCAAAGTATTTGGAATATGCCAAGGCCATGGGCTTACAGCCCGGGGATTATCTGATCTCCGGCAGCGAGAAGCACGGTGTGAAGATGGAGATCAAATCGCTGCAGAATTGGATGAGCCACAACAGAGAGAAGTTTATGGCCAAGGACCGTGACAAGATCGTGGAAGCCGATAAGAAGAAAAGACACGCCACCATCTCCTGGCACGGACTTCGCCACAGCTACGCACAGAAGACCTATGCAGAGGCATTGAAAGTGAAACCCAAGCAAGCGGAAAAGATCGTTAGCGAGAATCTCGGGCATCATCGATGCAAGGTAACGAGGATTTATTTGGCCGAAGTAAAGGTTAAGAAGAAGCCTAAGTAGCACACCCCATTTTTTGTTTTTTATAGTTATGAAGGAGTTTTTCAAAATGAAAATAACGTCCCCTGATATGCGGGACTGATATATAAGGAAATACCAGGGACCAATGAAACAAGGACGGTGACTCTCGTCACCACCCGTAAGGAGAAATTTATGATGTATTTTAAATTGCCCGCCTCCGGCAGAAATGGAGGCAACAAAATTTAGGAGGTAACTATCCTTGATTGATAGTATCGTATTAAAAATTAAGAATGCCACCGAAACCGCCTTTGCCTGTGGTGAGATTGCAGCGGTGTTGGACAGCACCACCGTTTCTCGGCAGCTTCCAAAGGAGGTTTGTGGTTGTTCCTTTTCCCACGAAAGCAATATGTTCCCGGCATGCTGGGTAGACGACGCCATAGGCATTATGGCCGCTCATTCCTAATAGAATGTTCTTAGGAAGGGGGTCGTGCCATGGCAACGCAAAAGGTACAACTAACCTTTACCTTTATAAATCCCAATACCCCAGAAGAGTTTGAACGGCAACTTCAAAAGATTTTGATCGACAAACTTCTCTCCCAATGTCGGGAGAACAGAATGGTTAATAGTTGAGCGACCAATATCCGGAAAGGGGAATGTTTTTGTTCCCCTTTCTTGCTTTTTATGCTATAATAAAGGCAGGATATGGGTTGGTTGACAGAAAGGAGCAACCAACAAATGAAAATAGCTGCATATTGTCGTGTCTCGACGGACAAGGACGAGCAGATCGATAGCTTGATCCACCAGAAGGAATTCTTTGTGGAGTATGCCAAACGTAACGGCCATGAACTGTTCCGCTTGTATGCGGATGAAGGTATCACCGGAACATCCTTAAAAAAGCGTGAGGAATTCAAACGGCTTTTACGGGATGCGGAACTGGGCCTGTTCGATATGGTGGTGGTTAAGGATATCAGCCGCTTTGCCAGAAACACAGTGGATGCCCTGCAGAGTATCCGTAAACTGAAATCTATGGGCATCAACACCCTGTTTCTCACTGCCAATATGGATTCTATGGGAGACAGTGAGTTTGTGCTGACCCTGTTTTCTGCTATGGCGCAGGAGGAAAGCAACAACCTTTCCAAGCGCGTCAAGTGGGGCAAGAAGATCAATGCAGAAAAAGGTCGTGTTCCACAGCGGGTCTTCGGTTACGACCGGATCGACAAGTTTACCTTGGAAATCAATCCCGAGGAAGCCCGGATTGTTCGCAAAATATTCTTCCTGTACAACGAACAGGGCTTAGGATGTCGAACCATCAGCATGACCCTAAATCGAGACAATGACAAAACTAAATACGGAAACGACTGGAATGCCCGGGGTGTTCGACGGGTACTTGTGAACCTGTTGTACTGTGGCATTTTAGTCAACCACAAATATGAGATCGAAGATTTTTTGACCGGAAAGCAAGTAAATATTCCCAAAGAGGATCATTTCTATCATGAGCGTCCATCCTGGGCGATTGTGACCCCGGAGATCTTTCAAAAGGCGCAGGAGATCATGGATTCCCGGCGAGCCAAATACGACTCTGGAGAGCCCTTCAGAGATGCCAGGTATAGTTCCAAGCATGTATTCTCCACCCTCATCAAGTGTGAACATTGTGGTAGGTCCTTCACACGAAAGACCTATACATATGTAAACACCCGGGTATACTGGCGATGCGTTACCAACGACCAGTACACCGCAGAGAAGTGCGATAACCGCGTGATTTTGGATGAACCGGAACTGATAGAGGAGATTCGTAGGTATTTCACTTCGCTCATCGCGGACAAGGACTTGTTTGTTGCCAATGTCCTTGCGGGTTTTGAAAAAAAGCTTCCCGAAGAGGAAAGCTCTACATTAACACCAAAGGATATTGAAGCAAAGAAAAAGAAACTGCTTGCAAAAAAAGACCGCTATCAGGAGATGTATGCAAACGACCTTATGACCATGGAGGAACTGCAAGATAAGCTGTCTGCGCTCACAGCGGAGATAAAGGCTTGTGATAATGCTTTGGATCAGCTTGTGATCATGGGCAAGGTAAAAAGCAATACAGAAGCCCTGATCGACCGCTATGCCGAAGAAATCGAAAGGTTTCTAAGTCTGGATACAGTAACCAATATGGATATGCGCCGGATTATTGACCATATCACGGTTAACAAAAACGGCAATGTCCGTGTGGTGTTGAAGAAATTTGAAGATACGGCAGCCGCCTAATGACACTTAGCGAATTGGTGTCCGTGGTAGAAGTGCTCGAACCTATGGTTCTCAGTTCTAAAGTGGTGGATGTATGCCAGTGTGCCTGCGGGGACCAGAATGTGGTGCAAATTCCTGCAGCCATCCGGGGCTGCTTTGACGACGAACTGGTACTCAGTGGTGAAAGCCGCCGTCTGCTGGTAACATTGGGGCAGTTTTCCCTTATTCGTCTGGAACGGGATGCCCAGCTGATTCTTCCTGTTTTGGATTACAGCTTGCCTACGAAGGAATGCTGCGATAGTCCCGGCTGCGCTGAGGACCCTTGTGAGATGTTTAGCCGTATTCCTTTCCCTACAGACCGGTTTGTACCCACCGGATGTGATTGCCCCAGAAAAGACGACAATAACGGATATACCACAATCTAAAAAAACCGCCCGAGGACTTTCCTCGGGCGGAGATTTTATCGTTTCTTTAGCAGGCGGTTTTTTGCAATGTTGATGGGGCCTTCCGTCATGTGATTCATCCAGGACAGGCTCTTGCCACAGCCCAGCGCACAGCAGGCATCCGGGTCGTCAGCAATCTGACAGGGGATGCCGGTCCGGTCAGCAATCAGCTGGGCCATACCCCAGATTTGACTGCCACCACCGGTGAGTGTGATGCCGTTTTCTGCAATATCTGCCACCAATTCCGGAGAGGTGTTTTCCAGCACATTGAGGATTTCGTCCAAAATCAGCTGGACGGGGGCTTGCAATGCCTCTGTGATTTCCCGGGCATGCAGATCCACACTCATAGGCGCACTGGTTTTCAGGTCTCTGCCGCGAACAGTGAAGGAGACATTATCGTGGCGAGGATAGACAGCACCGATTTGTATTTTTACTTCTTCTGCCACAGTGGGGCCAATAACCATATTATAAGTACGGCGTACATAACTGACAATGGCTTCATCCATTTGGTTGCCGGCAACCTTCAAAGAAGAGGCATTGGCAACACCACTCATGCTCAGCACCGCAATATCAGTAGTGCCTGCACCGATATCTACCAGCATATGGCCGTTGGGACCTTTGATATCCAATCCTGCGCCCAATGCTGCAGCCAAAGGCGCTTCCATCAGGTACACACGGCGGGCACCGGCTTCAATGGCAGCATTGATAATAGTCCGCTCTTCCACTTCTGTTATGCCGCTGGGGACGCTGATAATCAAACGGGGCTTGGGGGAGAGGAAGGACCGGGGGGAGAGCTTGCTGAAAAGAATTTGCAGCAGCTTGACGGTGGTGCCGTGATCAGCTACTACGCCACCTTTCATAGGATGCATAGCCACCACGTTGCCCGGAGTCCGGCCCAGCATATTGTGGGCGGCGGCACCTACTTGCAGAACTTTGCCGCTGTTTCTGTCCAAAGCAACCACAGAAGGCTCCCGGACCATAATGCCCTTGCCATCCACATAAATCATAATGTTGGATGTGCCCAGGGAAATGCCCAAATCGTTGGAAAATAATTGCATACAATCACCTGTTACTACGTTTTTTATCTGGATTAATTGCCGCCAAAGCGGCACAGTATACTTCTTTTGCGCCGCCCAAAAGCAATGTCTTTGCACATTCAGAGGCGGTGGAGCCGGTGGTTATGACATCGTCTATAAGCAAAACCCGCTTATCCTTGATTGCCTCAGGATTTGTGACAACATAAGCGCCCAGCACATTGGCCCGGCGGGCATCCAATGTTTCCAAGGTGGATTGGGTGCTGGTATCTCGGATTTTCTTTAATGTGGGGGTAAGGGCTTGTCCCAGTTCCCGGGAAACAGATTTTGCAATTTCCTCTACCTGGTCATAGCCTCGGTTTCGCAGTTTTGCAGCGGAGAGGGGAACCCAGGTCAGAACATCGTAGCCGGCATAACCGCTTTGGAGCAGTTTCATTGCAAGAAGCCTTCCAAAGTTTGCACCCCGGTTTCGTTTGCCGAAAAACTTGTACCGCAGGATGCCGTTGCGTACATCTCCTTTATAATACCACATTGCGGTCCAACCTGCAACAAAAGAAAGTTGTTTTTTTACTTCCGGAAAAGATTCTGCATCTTCCCGGCAGGTGTGGCACAAGTCCAGTTCTTGTTTCGTAAGAATTTTCTCACATAAAAGACATTTTCGTGGAAAAAGAAGGTTTATCATTTTCCTGTTTTTCCTTCCAAACGAAGTTTTAGTCCCGTGTAGCGGCGGCTGACTTTAGCATTTTCTACCATAGTCCTAATGGTTTGTTCCTGCCCTACCACAATGAGGATTTCTTTTGCCCGGGTGATGGCGGTGTAAAGAATGCTGCGGCTGAGCAGGTAGGCAGAGCCATTCCAGGCTGACAGCACCACTGCCCGGTATTCACTGCCCTGGCTCTTATGAACAGTCATAGCAAAGGCAGGCTCTAATTCGTTTAATTGGGTGAATTCATAATCTACCAACCGGTCATCAAAAAGTACGGTGAGGGTCTGCATATCCATATCAATGGCAGTAACATTGCCGATATCTCCATTGAATACGCCTGTACCAACCATACTTCCGTCGGATTTCTTCCAAAGAATATCATAGTTGTTCCGGATTTGCATAACCCGGTCTCCTTCCCGGAAAAGGAAATTGCCGAAGCGCCGTTCCTTTTTGCCGGGAGCAGCAGGGTTCAGGCTGTTTTGCAAAAGACCGTTTAGGTTAAACGTCCCTGCACCTCCCTTTTTTGTAGGGGAGAGAACCTGAATTTGCTCCGGGGGGATGCCCATGTTTTTAGGAAGCCGAGTGCTGCAAAGACTTACAATAGTCTTCGCCAGTTCCTCTTCAGAGCGGACGCCCAGAAAGAAGAAATCAGACTTTACATTTCGAAGTTCCGGCATTTGCCCCTGGTTAACCCGGTGCGCATTCATAACGATCAGACTTTCCTGGGCTTGGCGGAAAATCTCTGTGAGCCGCACTACCGGCAGGGCCTTGCTGCGAAGCATATCCTGCAGAGGAAAACCTGGACCTACAGGGGGGAGTTGGTCTGCATCCCCAACCAGAATAAGCCGGCAACCTTCCGGCAAAGCGGATAAAAGGCTATGCAGTAGCCGTACATCCACCATCGACATTTCATCCACAATCACCGCTTTGGCGTTTAAGGGGTTTTGACTATCCCGCTTAAAGAAGAGATCGCCTGTATGGGGGTCAACAGTGGCTTCCAGGAGCCTGTGGATGGTGGCAGCATCCTGGCCGGTAACCTCTGTAAGCCGTTTGGCAGCACGGCCTGTGGGCGCTGCCAAAGCACAGGAAATGCCCAAAGCCCGGTAAAGACGCAGAACACCTTTTAATAATGTGGTTTTGCCGGTGCCGGGACCACCTGTTATAATCAAAAGACCGGTGGTACAGGCTCTGGCGATGGCCTCCGTCTGCTGGGCAGAATATTCCACCTGTCCTTCCAATGCAGCAGAATGTAAAAGAGTCTGAAGTTTTACAGGGGTTTCAAATGTTTTTTGGGAAAGGGATAGAAGCTTTTGGGCGCAGTAGCACTCTGCCTCATATAGGGAGGGTAGGTAGCATACGCAAATACCTGCCATATTGCAGGTAATTACCTGCCCGTGAGTGGCAAGGCGCTCTAAAGCATCTTTAATGTCTTCCGGTTCTAAATTCAGTAAAGTAGCAGTAGCAACAATCAACTTGTCTTTAGGAAGGAAGGTGTGTCCTGCATTAAGGTTGTAGCGCAATTCAAAGAGAATACCTGCTTCCATTCGCCGGGGATCGTCCGCGCTGACGCCTAAGGAGATGGCAAAACGGTCAATAGCGCCAAAGAGAGCATCCATTTCTTCCTCTGCCAAAAGGTAGGGGTCATCATATAGAAGGTCCATAGCGGACTGCCCGTATTTTTTATATGTACGCACCGCCAGTTCTGCAGGCAACTGATGCAAGGCAAAAAATTCCATCAGTTGCCGCATACCCACCTGCAAACGGAAAGTCTCGCCGATTTGCAATGCTTTGGCTTCGGAAATGCCGCTGACCAGAGCCAGGCGTTCCGGCTCCCGTTCCATAACCAGTAAAGTCTGGTCGCCAAACATCTGCACAATTTTGGCGGCGGTCTTAGGACCAATACCCTTAACGGCGTGGCTGGAAAGATAGGTTAGAATTTCGGTGGCGGTTTGGGGCATCAGCCGCTCTAAAAACTCTGCCTCAAATTGCTTCCCGTAACCTGGATGGGTTCCCCACTTGCCGGTGACCATCAGTCTTTCCCCTACAGTGGGTAGGGGGATGGTGCCAACAACCGTTACGGTCTGACCATTATCACAGGCAAGGCGCAGGACAGCATAGCCGTTTTCATAATTCTGAAATACGATGGCCCCAATGGTGCCCTGTAAGATCTCCAGTTCCGGTTGGGTCATAAAGCGAAAACTCCTCATCCGTAAAAAATTGCATATCCGGGTATTTGTTTTGCAGGCTTTGTCTGGCGGTGGGGGAAAGGTGACTGCCGATTACCCAAAGGGGGCATTTCAAAAAACCCAATCCCCAAAGCCGCTGATAGCGGCAGATGGCCTGCAATTCCTGCCGGGGGCTTCGGCTTATGCATAAAAGCACCATTCCGCTGGGCTTTGCGCAGAACCAAAGCATCAAAAAATTCCACAAGCACAGAAGCCCGAAAGCGGCCAGAGTGCCAATAATAATGTAAAGAACCATCCCATTCACCTCGTTACCAGTTTATGGACGAAGCGATGGACTGTGCTATCTTTAGAATACTATATTTCGAAGCATTTGAAAAGTGAAATTTCTGTTTATTTGCTTTTTTTCACACCGTGTGGTATAGTATCATCTAAGGATGTGATTGGATGCTTTACGCTGGATGCCATCTTTCTGCAAGTGGCGGAAATGTTCAGATGATTACTTCGGCCCGGGAAATCGGTGCCAATACGTTTGCCTTCTTTACCCGCAATCCCCGGGGGAGCAAGGCAAAGCCGGAAGATCCGCTGGACTGCCAACGGGCGGTGGAACTGCTGAGAGAATGGGATTTTGGCCCCCTGGTTGCACACGGGGCATATACTATGAATGTTTGCACTGCCGACAAGGAAGCGAGAGTCTTTGCAGCCGATGTGCTGAAAGATGACCTTCGCCGGATGGCGGCTTTGCCCGGCAATTACTATAATTTTCACCCGGGCTGCCACGTGGGGCAGGGCACGGATGCCGGCATTAGCCAAATTTGCGATGCGCTGAAAAAAGCATTGGCTCCTGGCTACCCGGTGACAGTTCTGCTGGAAACGATGGCAGGGAAGGGCAGCGAGATTGGCGGCCGGTTTGAGGAACTGAAAGCCATTATTGATGGCGTAGGCAGCGACCGGGTAGGTGTCTGCCTGGATACTTGCCACGTATATGATGGGGGCTATGACATTGTAAATGACCTTCCCGGCGTTCTGCAGGAGTTTGACCGGGTAGTGGGCCTTAGCAGGCTGTATGCGCTCCATCTGAATGACTCCAAAAATCCCTTTGGAAGCCACAAAGACAGACACGAATTACTGGGCCAGGGAAGTTTGGGAATAAAAACATTTGAGAACATTGTAAACTGTGAAGCGTTAAGGGGAAAACCCATGATTTTGGAAACGCCCAATGACCTTCGAGGATATGCTGCAGAAATTGCAGTATTGCGGGATTTGGAGAAATAAAGAAGGAGGTGACGGCACCGATGCTGAAATGGTTTGAAAATGTGGATGTAACGGTTGTGAATGTATATATCGCTGTTTTACGGTATTTGGTGCCGGCACTGGTTTTGCTCTTGCTTTTCCGTTGCATCAAGCCGCTGGTATCTTTCCGAAAAGAACCGGAAATCTGGGCCTGGATTCGCTTTGCCAATGGGGATAGACTGCCTGTAACCCACTGGGAAAATGTGATTGGCAGAAATAAACGCAGCGATATTGTGATTGATGATCCCAAAGTGTCTAAAACCCACGCAGTTCTAACCCGGTATGATGACGGAAGTTGGAGCATCAGTAGTGTTCACCGGGGTGGAGATATTCAGGTAAATGGCAAAAAGATTAAAATGCACGCCCTAAACCCCAGGGACGTGATTACCATTGGGGATGTGTCTTTGACCCTGTTTCCTATTACGCAGCAGCAGGAAGCCCACTTAGGCACTCTTAGAACAAAGGCATCCACTGCGATGGACGGCGTTTTTAACCTGATATGTTTGACAGCAATCCAGGTGCTGGTTTGCCTTGCTTATCTGATGAACGGCAGGCCCGGGTCCGGACAGGATATGCTTTTTGGCTTTGGCGGTATTGTCTTTTGCCAATGGCTTCTTTTTATTTTTTATTTGATTATTAAAAGGACCTCTTTTGAACTGGAGACCATTGCCTTTTTCCTATGCACGATGGGTATGACCGCGATTGCGGTGGTAGTTCCCTGGGAAGCCGGCAAACAACTGACTTCTATGCTCTTGGGCCTTTTGATTTTCCTTGTGGTAGGATGGTGCCTGCGGGATTTGGACCGGGCAAAAATTGTTCGGGAAATTGCAGTGTTTGCAGGCGTTGGCTTTTTGGTAATTACACTTCTTTTTGGCACCAATTATAACGGCGCCAAAAACTGGCTGATGCTGGGAAGTATTTCTTTACAGCCTTCGGAACTGAGTAAAATTTGTTTTGCCTTTGTAGCATCCTCCACGATGAATGTGATTGTTACAAAGCGGAACTTAGTGGTCTTCATCGTATACTCTGCCCTTATTTGCCTGTGCCTTGCCATTATGAATGACTTTGGCACTGCCCTTATTTTCTTCGTGGCTTTCTTAGTGGGCGCATATATGCGTTCCGGCAGTATCGGCACGGTGGCGCTGGCTTGCACCAGCCTTGCTTATGCAGGCGTGATGAGTGTCCAACTGATGCCCCATGCTATGAAACGGTTTTCCACCTGGCGGCATATTTGGGAAGACACCAGTTACCAGCAGCAAACCCAGGCCATTATGTGTATGGCGGCCGGTGGCTTTTTGGGACTGGGTCCCGGCAACGGCAAAGCCCGGTATATCTTCGCTTCTGACTCTGACATTGTAGTTGCTACCTTGTCTGAAGAGTGGGGTCTTGTGATGATACTGATGCTGGTTGTAAGCATTGTGGCCTTTGCCTTGTTTGCTACCCGCTCTGCTCAGGTTAGCAGAAGCGCCTTTTATTCTATTGGCGCTTGCACTGCGGCAAGTATTTTTGTGGTACAGGCGCTGCTTAATGCCCTGGGAACGGTGGATGTGGTGCCCCTGACGGGCGTGACATTCCCCTTTGTTTCCAACGGCGGTTCCAGCATGCTTTGCTCCTGGGGACTGCTGGCCTTTGTAAAGGCGGCGGATACCCGGCAAAACGCCAGTTTTGCGGTGCGCCTTCCCCGGAAGGGAGGTATGCAGGATGAATAGAATTGCCTCGCGGGCAAAATCCCTTATTCTTTTGGCAGTCCTTCTGTTAGGGGGCTTTCTCTTCTTTGTGGGAGAGTTTTGCGCCAAAGCAGACCGCTGGGTGACTTTTCCCCGCTCTCCGCACCTGTATAGCGCCGGCAATATTGCCTGCGGCGTGGTGGTGGACCGGGACGGGTATCTGCTTTTGGATCTGAACGATGGAAGAACCTATACCCAGGATCTGGCCCTTCGCAAATCTACCCTTCATTGGCTGGGTGACCGGTATGGTATGATTTCTGCTCCGGCTCTTCCCAATTATTTGGCGCAAAGTTCCGGTTTTGACCTGGCCAATGGGCTGTATACCTACGGCGGTTACGGAGCGGTCCAAACGCTGACCCTTTCTGCATCTGTGCAGAAAGTGGCATTGGAAGCACTGGGAAACAGAAAAGGGACGGTTGCAGTCTATAATTATAAGACCGGGCAACTGCTTTGTTCGGTAACAACCCCGACCTATGACCCAGATAATGTATCCGAAACACAAGATGGTATGTACTTGAACCGGTTTACCCAAGCTACCTTTATTCCCGGTTCTATCTTCAAAATCGTAACAATGGCGACAGTACTGGAAAAAGCGCCCCACCTGCTGAAAGAAACGTTTGTTTGTAACGATGTTTACAAAATGGGAGCAGATACCGTTACCTGCGGTCACATTCACGGCAGGCAAACCTTAAAGGAAGCCTTCCGCAATTCCTGCAACTGTGTCTTTGCCCAAATTTCCGAAAAATTAGGCGCGGAAACGCTACAGGACTATGTGGATAGCTGCGGCGTGGTGGATAGCGTATCCTTTGACGGCATTACTACCGCCAAAGGCAACTTCCGGGCAGATGCTTCACCGGTAAATTTGGCATGGGGCGCTATCGGACAGTATACGGACTTGATTAACCCATGCTCTTTCCTGACCTTTGTAGGCGCAATCGCCAATGGGGGAGAAGGGGTTACGCCCTATGTGGTAGAAAAGATTGCCACAGAAAACGAAACCACTTATCAGGCAAAGCCGGAAACCCGGGACCGGGTAATGAGCCAAGAGACTGCTGCCACACTAAAAGAGCACATGCGCAATAATGTGGCGAACAAATACTCTGATAAATACTTCCCCGGGCTGAATGTCTGTGCCAAGACCGGAACGGCAGAAGTATCGGGCAGCAACCACAATGCGATGCTGGCAGGTTTTGTGGCGGACGAAGAATACCCGTTGGCCTTTGTGGTATGTGTGCAAGATGCCGGATATGGCATCACTGTAGCCCTGCCGATTGCCTCAAAAGTCTTGGCTGAATGTAAGAATGTGCTGGATAATTGAAAAAGTGTTGTATGGTTTGCACAAAAATAGAACATATGCGTTCTTGTATTTGTGTACTTTCGGTGGTTGACAAATGTGCGCGTACGATGTACAATAGGGACAAATCAACCGGGAGGTAGCAAACGATGACTGGTTTCAACTCTTTCAATAGCCATTCTTCCAACTGCGGCAGCTCTTGCTCCGTGGCTACTTCTCATGCCCACTGTGTTATTATAATGGACACTGCATGCTTTGCAGTGTCCATTCTGCTTATTAGCCTGCTTTCCCTGCGACTTTTGGGCTAAGAGCGCCGCAACTTTGTATGGAGAAGCGGCTGCATATGTCAGCCGCTTTTTTATATAGCAAACCAATCCTTCAAGGAAATGAAAAGGAGAAAAGAAGTATGAAAAAAGTATTTGCAGTATTGATGAGCGTGCTGATGGTAGCCGCCCTGTTTGCTGGCTGTGGTGCAGGTAAGCCCGCCGGTGAAGCCAATAACACTATCAAGATTGGTATGACCGGTCCTCTGACCGGTGGCGCTGCTATTTACGGCACTGCTGTTGAAGCGGGCATGAAGATCGCAGTTGATGAGATCAATGCCAAGGCTGGCGAAAACGGTCTGAAGATCGAGTTCAAGTCTGTTGACGATGAGCATACCGGCGACAAGGCTGTTACCGGCTACAACACCCTGATGGACTGGGGTATGCAGTTCTTTGCAGGCACCGTTACTACCGGTCCTGCACTGGCCACCGCTCCCTACGCTGCACAGGATAACGTGTTGATGATGACCCCCTCCGCATCCTCTGTGGATGTTCCTAAGTTTGGCGATAACATCTTCCAGATGTGCTTTACCGACCCCAACCAGGGCGCCAGCGCTGCTGAAGTGGTCAACAAGTACTACCCCAACGCTAAGATTGGCGTGATCTATGACTCCTCTGACGACTACTCCATCGGCCTGCAGAAGGGCTTTGCAGGCAAGGCACAGGAACTGAACCTGAACGTTGTTGTTACCACTTCCTTTAGCGAGAGCACCAAGGCTGACCTGACTACCCAGGTGGAACAGTGCAAGAGCGCCGGCTGCGATCTGGTGTTTATGCCCTTCTACTATGAGCAGGCTTCTCAGATTTTGAAGTACGCTGACAGCATTGGCTATAAGCCCAACTTCCTGGGCTGCGACGGTATGGATGGCATCCTGGCACAGGACGGCTTCGATGCTGCCATCGCAGAAGGCCTGATGCTGATGACCCCCTTCTCCGCATCCAACACTGACGCCGCTACCGTTGATTTCGTTGCTAAGTATAAGGCAATCATGAATGGCACCGAGCCCAACCAATTTGCTGCTGACGGCTACGATGTTATCTATGCTATCTACAACGCCTGCGTTGCTACTGGTGTCAATGGCGATACCTCCGCATCTGATGCCTGTGATACAGTTGCTGCTTATTTCACCAGCAACACCTTCGATGGCCTGACCGGCACCGGCCTGACCTGGGCTGCTGACGGCACCGTTTCCAAGACCCCCGCCGCTGTTAAGATCGTTAACGGCGCATATGTAGCAATGGACTAATTTTAAGTAGGGGATGGGAAGGAAAGCCTTCCCATCCCTACAAGTGTTTTCTTCCGCAGTCTGTGAAAGCTGCCCGGAAGGACGGTTTTCACAGACTGCTAAAGAATAGGGTAGAGCGATAAAAGGAGGACAAGATATGTCTTTTCTGCAATATACAGTAAACGGCATCAGTATGGGCGCTATTTACGCGCTGATTGCCCTAGGTTATACCATGGTCTATGGTATTGCCAAGATGCTGAATTTTGCCCACGGCGATGTGATCATGGTGGGTACCTATGTTGTGTATACCATTATGAGTAAAATGCCTGTTCCTGAATGGGCGGCAATTATTGTAGCAATGGGTGTATGCATCGTTTTGGGTATCACAGTGGAAGCTATGGCTTACCGGCCCCTACGTGGCGCTCCCAGCCTGGCAGTTTTGATCACTGCTATCGGTGTAAGTATTTTCCTGCAAAATGCGGCCCAGCAGATCTGGGGTGCTGACCCCAAGATCTATGCCGGTCAGATTGAGTCCATTTCTCTATTTGGAGGCAAACTGAATATCAGCCAGGATGTACCCCTAACTATTTTAGTCACCGTTGTGATTATGCTGGCACTGACCTTCTATACCAACAAGACCAAAATGGGCAAGGCGATGCGGGCCGTTTCCGAGGACCGGGATGCAGCCGCACTGATGGGCATTAACGTTAACCATACCATTTCTGTCACCTTTGCCATTGGCTCTGCCCTTGCTGCTGTTGCCGGTATCCTTCTGTGGCATAAGACTGCCTCTTTGGGTACTACCTTCGGCGCTATGCCCGGCATCAAGGCCTTTACAGCAGCCGTTTTGGGCGGCATCGGCTCTATGCCCGGTGCTATGTTGGGCGGTGTGTTGCTTGGCATCATCGAGACCTTCAGTAAGGCCTACATTTCCACCCAATTCTCCGATGCCATTGTGTTCTCTGTGCTGGTTATCATCTTGCTTGTGAAGCCTACCGGTCTTCTGGGCAAGAAGATCCAAGAAAAGGTTTGAGGTGATTATGATGAACAAATTACTGAAAAACCGCGACTTTACCCAAAAGTGCATCACCTTCTTTGTGGTGATTGTGGCGTTTGCCATTATGTATTTTCAGCTGCAGGCAGGTATGCTATCCCGTTTTATGAGCGGTCAACTTGTGCGTATCTGCGTGTACATCTGCCTGACAGTATCACTAAACCTGCTGGTTGGCATCTGCGGTGAATTGAGTTTGGGCCATGCAGGCTTTATGGGCGTCGGCATATATGCGGGCGTGATCGCTGCATCCCTTTTCAAGGGCGCTTTGCCCGACCCCACCATCCGTTTGATCGTAAGCCTGCTGTGCGGCGGCCTGGCCGCCGGTGTGGTAGGGTTCCTGGTGGGTATTCCTGCTCTGCGTCTGCGTGGTGACTACTTAGCCATCGTAACATTGGCCTTTGGCGAAATTCTGCGTAACATCCTGCAGAACCTGTATGTAGGTAATGCAGATGGCGTAGTCCGCTTTGCTTTCTCTGATCAACCTCCCCAGTGGAAGGCCAACATTGTCAACGGTGCCGTTGGTACACGTATTCCTATGGACAATAAAATTGCCACCTTCTTAATGAGCTTTATTCTGGTGCTGTTTACTCTTTTTGTGGTGTTCAACATCATCAATTCTAAAGAAGGTCGGGCCATTAAGGCTGTTCGGGATAACCGGATTGCCGCAGAATCCGTAGGTATCAATGTGACTGCCTTCCGAATGAAGGCCTTTGTCATTTCTGCAGTGCTTGCCGGTATGGCAGGCGCCATGTACGGCTTGGATATGACCAACGTTTCTCCCACCAAACTGGGTTACAACGAGTCCATCAATATCCTTGTTTTTGTGGTGTTAGGTGGCCTGGGCAATATCTTAGGCTCTGTAATTTCTGCAACAATTCTGTACATCCTGCCGGAAATTATGAAGAAAATGGCCCTGGAGGGCAATGGCGCAATGGCTGGCGTTGCTGCCTTTGTGGAGAAATACCGTATGCTTTTGTATGCGGCTATCCTTATTGTTTTGATGATCTGCACCTGGTCTCCCAAGGTAAAATCCAAGATTTCTGCATTTACCGCAAATGTAAAGAACCGGCTACCCGGAAAGAAGGAGGTGGGCGAAGATGCGTGATACCTACCCTAAGCATATGATTGAAGTCACCACCAAAAATCTGATCCGTGAGCAGGATAAGGACAAGCAGCCTGTATTGGATGTACGGAACCTGGGTATTGATTTTGGCGGTCTGACGGCGGTGGACGGATTTAATATGACCATCGGCCCCACAGAAATCTCCGGTCTGATCGGTCCCAACGGTGCAGGTAAGACCACGATCTTTAACCTTTTGACCGGCGTGTATCAGCCTACCCGGGGTAGCATCCTTGTGAACGGCATCAACACCAAGGGTATGAATAATGCCAAAGTCAACAAATTGGGCGTTGCCCGTACTTTCCAGAACATCCGTCTGTTCACAGAAATGACGGCGCTGGAAAATGTTAAGGTTGGCATGCACAATAGCATCAAGTGCTCCTTCTTTTCTTCTTTGCTTCACCTGCCCGGTTATTACAAGGCAGAGCGGAAGGCCAACGAAAAGGCTATGGAGCTACTTGAATTTATGGGTCTTGGTGATATCGCCAATGTGAAAGCCGGTAGCCTGCCTTACGGCGTCCAGCGTAGACTGGAGATCGCAAGAGCCCTTGCAAGCAACCCGGCGATTATCCTGCTGGATGAACCTGCGGCCGGTATGAACCCCAGCGAGACAACGGAACTGATGCACCAAATCCGCCGCATTCGGGATACCTTCCAAATTGCTATTTTCCTTATCGAGCACGATATGAATTTGGTTATGAATGTGTGTGAAGGTATTGTGGTTGTGAACTATGGCCGGGTAATTGCCAAGGGCACCCCGGAGCAAATCAAAGAAAATCCTGCGGTTATCGAAGCCTATTTGGGATGAAAGGAGCGCACCTATGCTGAAAGTAGAAGATATTCAGGTATATTATGGGGCAATTCACGCCATAAAAGGTGTTTCCTTCCATGTTGCGCCCGGTGAAATCGTGGCATTGATCGGTGCCAACGGTGCAGGCAAAAGTACGATTCTTAAAACCGTGTCCGGTCTGATGCACCCCAAATCCGGCAGTATTACTTTCCTGGATAAGGATATTACCCACACAGAGGGACATAAACTGGTGCAAGGCGGCCTTGCGCATGTGCCGGAAGGCAGACGGATTTTCCTGGAAATGACTGTCCAGGATAACCTGGAAATGGGTGCTTTTACCCAGAAAAATGTAGATCCGGCAGAACTGGAAAAGGTCTTCACCCTGTTCCCCAGATTGGCGGAACGGCGTAAGCAGGTGGCAGGCACTCTGTCCGGCGGCGAACAGCAAATGCTGGCAATGAGCCGGGCGCTGATGAGCAAGCCCAAACTGATGATGCTGGACGAACCTTCTATGGGTCTTGCACCCATTTTGGTGGATCAGATTTTCTCCATCATCAAGGACCTGCACAAAGCAGGCACCACTATTTTGCTTGTGGAACAGAACGCAAACCGGGCTTTGGAAATTGCCGACAGAGCCTACGTTTTGGAAACAGGTAAAATTACCCTGGAAGGCACAGGCAAGGAACTGGCATCCAGCGATGAAGTTCGTAAAGCCTATCTTGGCGGCTAAAATAGAGAATACCCCCTGCATATACTTGTGCAGGGGGTGTTTTTATGTGCAGATACAATCAACTTTGGGGACTGGTGCTGATTGCTTTGGGCGTAGGTATTCTGTTAGGCACCTGGATGGCAGGCGGGTTTCTGTGCTATTGCTTTGGCTTGGGGTTGGGTGGAGCAGGTTTTTTGATTTTTAAGTCATAACCTTGTCCACAGAAGAATAGACTGCAATAGCCAACCGGAATAAGGAGTGATGGATTTGGAATTGCATTTTTCTAACACAGGTATTCCTTGCCTGAAAACCGTAAAACAGGATGTGCAAACCCAGGAACAGACCCAGGAGGTAAAGTTAACAGAAGGCTTGCCGGATATGGGACGGGTGTTGGGTGCCTGGGGTCAGAGTGTTTTGCGTGGAAAACAATGGCAGGCAGAGGAAGCAACCGTCAGTTGTGGCGCAATGGTTTGGGTGCTGTATGCCCCAGAGGACGGCAGTTACCCCAGAATGGTGGAAACCTGGATACCGATGGAACTGCACTGGCAGATGCCAGCCACTCGGCAGGACGGAAAAATGTGGGTAAACTGCCTGCTTCGCAGTGTGGATGCCCGAATGACAGGCCCAAGAAAATTGATGGTACGGGCGAATATGGCGGTACGGATACAGGCATACTGTCCGGATAAAATTGAGGTGTTTGGGCCGGAAGAAGTGCCGGATGATGTGGAACTTCTGAAGAAAACCCATCAGGTACAATTACCTGTGGAAGCAGGGGAGAAGTCCTTCCAGTTGGATGAAGAATTGGAACTGCCTTCCTCTTGCCCCAAGGCCCGGGCCTTTTTGCAGACCCGGCTGTTTCCCCGGATTGTAGATCAGCGGGTGATGTCCGATAAAGTGGTATTTCGGGGCATAGCAGACCTGCAGGTGCTTTATCAGGGTCAGGATGAGGGTTTCTATGGCTGGAACTTTGAAGTGCCTTTTTCTCAGTATGCGGACCTGGACGGGAGTTATTCCGAGGAAGCGGCAGTTATGCTGATGCCCCAGGTTACAGGATTGGAAGCCGATGCAGATGAGGAAGGGCGCATCCGTTTGAAGGCGGGTTTGACCTGCCAATATGTGACCTGTGACAGCAAGGCTATTGAGGTGGTGGAAGATGGGTTCAGCCCTGTAAGAAAAGTGGAGCCTCAGGTGCAGACTTTGGTTCTTCCTGCCATTGAAAGTATGGATACCCAGACCCTGCTTTTACAGCACAGCATTCCGGCGGAAGGTGTTCCGGTGGATACCTGTGTTCTTTGCGACCAAGTCCGTAAGCAGAGCCTGCCGGAGCAAGTGCGTCTGGAAATCCCGGCGTTGGGTCAGATCCTCTATTATGACCCGGAGGGAGTACTCCAAAGCACAAATTTCCGTTGGGAAGAGAGTGTATATATACAGCCCCCTATAGACGGGGAGATGGAAGTGAACATTCTGCCCACAGGCCAATGCACGGTAACTTCCGATGCAAATGGGATAGTGGCAGAAACAAATGTGGTTTTGGAAACAATTGTAACAAGCACAAAAGGCCTGCCTATGGTGACAGGATTGGAAGTGGGCCAGACTATGCCAAAGGATCCAAACCGTCCCAGTGTGATTTTGCGTCGGGCGACTTTGGATGGCCTTTGGTCTATTGCAAAGGAGACCGGAGCCTCTGTGGATGCAATCCGCAGGGCAAATGGCCTACAGGAAGACCCGGAAGAAGGACGAATGCTGCTTATTCCAATTGAATAAAAAAGCCGCCGCCGACAAATTTGCCGGCGGCGGTGGCGGTTGTCGCATTGGGGTAAAAACCGCCCTGTAAAACGACAGGAAAACCAGGGAACGTTTTCCTGTCGTTTCTTTATATACCATAGCGAAAGAAGGAAGGATTATTCAAGGAAAATCTGTCGAGAATATACCTTGCAAGAAAGTTTTTCCGGTGATATAATGGAGAAAAACTTTGATTTAGAAGGTGTATACTATGACAAAAATTGATATTTACTCCGGCTTTCTGGGCGCAGGTAAAACTACGCTTATCAAGAAAATGATTACAGAAGCCTATGCAGGCCAAAAATTGGTGCTGATTGAAAATGAATTCGGTGAGATTGGCATTGATGGCGGTTTCCTGCAGGATGCTGGCATCAACATTACAGAAATGAACTCCGGCTGTATTTGCTGTAGCTTGGTGGGTGACTTCGGCAAGGCTCTGGAGCAGGTAATTGCCCAGTATGCTCCGGAGAGAATTCTGATTGAGCCCTCCGGTGTAGGCAAACTGTCTGATGTGGTTGCTGCTGTGGAAAAGGTTACAGGCAGTCAGGTGGAAGTGGGCTTTACGGTTGCCGTTGTGGATGCTGGCAAAGTGAAGGTTTATATGAAGAACTTTGGTGAGTTCTATAACAACCAGGTACAAACGGCCGCTACCATTATCCTTTCCCGTACCGATAATATCAGCCAGGAGAAATTGGACACCGCAGTGGCGTTGCTACGCCAACAGAATCCCCACGCGGCGATTGTTACTACGCCTTGGGATGCCCTTTCCGGCCCGCAGCTTCTTTGTGCGATGGAAGGCAAATCTTCTGTGGCAGCAGAACTTGCTCGGATGGAAGAAGAACATCATCATCACCACGAGGAAGAGCACCACTGTTGCGGCCACCACCATCACGATGAGGAAGAGCATCATTGCTGTGGCCATCATCACCACGAGGAAGAGCACCACTGCTGTGGCCACCACCATCATGATGCGGAAGAGCACCACTGCTGCGGTCACCACCATCACGATGAGGAAGAACACCACTGCTGCGGCCACCACCATCACGATGAGGAAGAGCATCATTGCTGTGGACATCACCATCACGATGAGGAAGAGCACCACTGCTGCGGTCACCACCATCATGAGGAAGAGCACCACCATGAGCATTCCTGCTCCTGTGGCCATGACCATCACGACCATCACCATCATCACGCCGATGAAGTTTTCACTTCCTGGGGCGTGGAAACTGCCCGGAAATTCCGGGTGGAGGATATTGAAAAGGCCCTCCACGAACTGGATACGGGTAGTTGCGGTATGATTCTCCGGGCCAAAGGCATTGTGGCCTGTGCGGACGGGGACTGGATCCACTTTGACTATGTACCTCAGGAACATAATGTTCGCAAGGGCGGCGCCGACGTGACAGGCAAGCTCTGCGTCATTGGCGCAAACCTGAACGAAACTGCTGTGGCAGAACTGTTTGGAGTGTAATTTATGATGCTAATTCCCGTTTATGTGTTTACCGGCTTTTTGGATTCCGGTAAGACGAAGTTCATCCAGGAAACACTGGAAGATACCCGCTTCAATGCCGGGGAGCGAACACTGCTCCTTATCTTTGAAGAGGGGGAGGAAGAATACGATATTTCTGCCTATCCCCACCAAAATGTATATTTAGAGGTGCTGGATCAGCAGACGGTTACCCAAAAGGAATTGAAGGCTCTGGCTAAGAAGTACAAAGCCCAGCGGGTAGTTGCAGAGCTGAACGGTATGCAACTGGTAGGAGATATCTATAGCCGTTTTCCGGAAGACTGGGTGGTTGCCCAGGAAGTGATGTTTGCCGATGCTACCACCATCATGGCCTACAATGCCAATATGCGCAATTTGGTGATGGACAAACTGGTGGGCGGCCAGATGGTGGTATTTAACCGTCTGAAGCCCGGGGAAGACACGATGCATCTGCATAAACTGGTTCGGGCCGCCAACCGGAAGATGGACATCCTTTATGATTACCTGGATGGCACAACTGCCTTTGACGATATAGAAGATCCTTTGCCCTTTGATATAAACGCACCGGTTATTACTGTCAAAGACGAAGACTATGCCCTTTGGTACAGAGATGTGACAGAGGAGCCTCAAAAGTATGCAGGCAAGACAGTTTCCTTTAAGGGCCAGGTGGCCCTCCTGCGCCGGGAAAAAGAAGGGATGTTTGCTCCCGGCCGGTTTGTAATGACTTGCTGTGTGGATGACATTCAGTTCTGCGGCATACCTTGCCGCTATCCCCAGGCAAAATCGCTGACCCCCCGCAGCTGGGTTCAGGTAAAGGCTGCTATCAGCGCAGAAAACCATCCCCTTTATCAAGGAGAACTGGGCCCTGTTCTGACGGCCCTGGACGTTACAACTGCAGATCCTGCAGACCCGGATGTGGCGACTTTTTGAATAGAAAGACCAGACGCAAAAGCGTCTGGTCTTTTTCATAAAAATCTTGCGGTAAGAGCTGCCATTGTAAAACCGGTCAAATCTGCAATCAGGGCTGCTGGTAAAGTGTACTTGGTCTTTTTGATGCCGGCGGCGCCAAAGTATACGCCGATGGTATAAAAGGTGGTTTCTGTAGAACCCAACATAATGGCGACAGTCTTTCCAATATAGGAGCTGACGCCGTAGGTTGCCATCAGGTCCGCGCCAATGGCAAGGGCAGCGCTGCCGCTAATGGGCCGTATCAGCACCAATAGGGCGGTTTCCGGTGGGATGCCCACAAAACAGAAAACAGGGGAGAGCCAGGAACTGATGTAATCAATTACCCCGGAAGCGCGAAGCATGCCGACGGCGGTCAATAAAAGCACCAGGGTAGGGATCAGACTTGCAAGAAGTTTTAGACCATCCTGTGCTCCCAGGAGCATATGCTCATAGGCATTTTCTTTTTTGCGCAGCGCCCACAGGCAGACCACCAGTAAAAGAAGGGGAACAATGTAATCACGCACGAGGCCACACTTTCTCTAACAGCCAGGCGGCAACCAGCCCCATTCCGGCGGAGCAAAAACTTGTAAACCAAACACATGGCAGAATGTCAAAAGGACTGCTGCAGCCCAAACTGGCCCGCAGAGCGGCCACGTTGGTGGGAAACAGTTGAATAGAAGCGGTATTGAGTACCACCAAACGGCAGAGTTCTTTGGAAGCAATGCCGTTTTGTCCCTTTGCAAGGCGCTTGGCGGCCTGGATACCCATAGGGGTTGCGGCATTCCCCAGTCCTAAAAGGTTGGCACAGACATTGGCACTTAAATAGTGGGAAAGTTTCGGGTCCTTTCTTACCGAAGGAAACAACCGGGAGAGAACGGGATTCAGAAAACGGGAGAGGGCAGAGGAGATGCCGGTCTTTTCCATAAGCGTACCCACACCGGACCAAAGGCAGATGGCACCGGAAATGGATATTGCTAAGGTGATGCCTGTTTGCGCACCGGAAGTAACTCCGGCAGAGAGCGCACTGCCGGTGCCCAGGAGCAGACTGCCCACCACAGATAAAAGCACCATCCCTGTAAATACGTAGGTCATTACCATAGCCACACCCCCATAAGGAAATCTATGCGGCAGAGCATAAAGTTTTGCTTAAAATCATTGACAGAGCAAAAAGAATATTGTATAATACGGAAAATCAGTCGATTAGTGTCATTAACTGTCAAAGGAGAGGGACGAGCGTGAAAACAACGGGGATTGTGAGAAGAGTGGACGAACTGGGAAGAGTGGTTCTTCCCATTGAACTTCGCCGCACATTGGATATTGCAGAGCGGGATGAATTGGAAATCTGCTTGGATGAAGATAGAATTATCTTAAAGAAACTGGAGTCTGCTTGCATCTTCTGCGGTGCCAACCGCACCTTGGTCCAATACTGTGACAAGCACATCTGCAAAGAGTGCATCTCGAAAATGGATAAGCTGTAAAAAATCGCAACCGGAACCGGTTGCGATTTTTGCTTTATTCATCTTGCAAAGCGGCGTCGTAGACCACATTTTTGGGAAGATTTAGGGTTTGCGCGGTTTGTTTGACAGCATCTTTGCGACTCAAGCCTTCTGCCATTAACCGCCCCACCATTTGCTTTGCATCTTCCTGGGAAGGCAGAACCTTCTCTTCTTTGGGAGCACCGGCCACCACCAAAACGAATTCTCCCTTGGGAGGTGTTTGCTCATACAAATCAATAGCCTGCCCTAAAGTGGTGCGAATTACTTCTTCATGCAGTTTTGTCAGTTCCCGGCAAAGACTGATGGGACGATCCAAACCGAAAACCTCTGCCATATCCTTTAGAGTGGCCAGCAATTTATGAGGTGCTTCATAGAACACCATTGTCCGTTCTTCTTTTGCCAAGGCATCCAAATGCTCTCGGCGGCTTTTCTTTGCAGTAGATAGAAAGCCTTCAAAACAAAACCTGCCTGTGGCTTGCCCGGAAATACTTAAAGCAGTAATCACTGCGCAGGGGCCGGGAATAGCGCACACAGTAATGCCTGCCTGGGCGCACTGCTGTACCAGTTCTTCGCCCGGGTCGGAAATGGCAGGGCTTCCGGCATCGGAAACCAGGGCGCAGGTTTCGCCCCCTAAGATCCGCTGCACAATCCAATCGCCTTTCTGTGTCTTGTTGTGTTCAAAGTAACTGACAAGGCTTTTTTTGATGCCCAAGTGGTTCAGAAGTTTCAAAGTGACCCGGGTATCTTCAGCCGCAATAAAGTCTGCCTTTTCCAGAGTTTCTCGGCATCGCAGGGAAATATCTCCCAAATTGCCAATAGGGGTGGGGACAAGATATAACATTCCAGCCATAGTTACTCTCCTATGTGATAAAGGTTTCGATAATAAGGGGTTTTACTTCCATCCGGATGATGGAGGGCTTCCTCCTGCCAGATAAGCCCCGGTTTGCCGCCTTTTTTCAGGTGCAAAAGAATAAGGGAAACCGGACCGTTTTCTTTGTGCCGCAAAAGACACAGTTTTTTAGGCTCCAGAGAATTGGCACTGCCTAAAGCGCAAATCTGTGCCAACAGTTCCGGCTTGTGAACCAGGTAAAAATCTCCGCCGTAACGAAGAGCCCGGGCAGCAACCCGAAACAAATCCTCCATAGGCAGGCAGTCATCCCGCCTGGCAAAGGGTGTCAAGCGGCTCCTGGGGCCTGCGGAATAATAGGGAGGATTGGAAACACAGCAGTGGAAACTGCCGGGTATAATCTCACTGGAAAGGCATCTGGCATCAGCGCATATACTGGTTAAACGGGCATCAATACCGTTCGCTTTTGCGTTGTGCAGGGCCATTTTGTGGGCCGCAGGATCTATTTCAACGCCGGTCACCTGGCAGGTATCGTTCTTGGCGCACAGAAGGAGGCCCAGTGTGCCACAACCGCTTCCCAAGTCCAATACACGGGCATCTTTTTTTAGTTCTACAAAGCCGCCCAAGGCGATGGAGTCGGTGCTCAGAGGGAACGCACCTTCTGACAGGCAGAGAGTAAAGCCGTTGTGTAGGGTCTCCATAAGTTCTCCTTGATGATTGGAAAGAGTGTAAAAAAATCAGCCTGCGTACGCCAAACCGGTACGCAGGCTGAAAGCAAGAACGGTCAATCAGCCTTCTTCGATTGCTTCAACGGGGCAGTTGTCGGCGCAAGCACCGCAGCTGACGCAAACGTCGGCATCGATGACGAACTGGTCTTCACCCTCGGAAATAGCCTCTACGGGGCAGTTGTCGGCGCAAGAGCCACACTTGACGCAAGCATCGGTAATTTTGTAAGCCATGATTTTCCCTCCAATATGTTTATTCTGTGCATCTTATGGAATGCAAGATTAT
>RHMF01000049.1_pt1 | contig 51227 bp, 46 predicted proteins | sample 5365151 | NCBI WGS metagenome assembly RHMF01 (sample SAMN10266501, study PRJNA497801) | feces metagenome | isolation source: feces | host: Bos taurus | place: China: Prairie of Fairy Mountain | collected 2017-08-14 | reverse complement strand
CACCCTCAGCGCCCTTCCACAGATCCACTTCTTCGGAACCGGGGATCATGATGTGGTTGTCGATGATGTACTGAGCGGCATCCACCAGGTTGAAACCGATCTCACGCATGCGCTCGATCTTGTCGTCCTGCATGATGACGTCCTTACTCCAGGAGAAGAACTCGTTGTTGACCACCTTCCAGCCGGGAGACATAGCCAGCATGGCGTGGTCGGTCTCAACACGGACGGCCCAGTCGGAGCCACCAATACCCACGAAGGAAATGGCCTTCTGCTGGAACAGACGGGGGTTCAGGCCCTCCTTGCCCTGCTCCTTCAGCTTGCCGTCCAGCATGAGCAGCATGCCGACGTCGTGGCCGGGGCCCATACGGTCGGTGATGGAGTGGAACAGGCCGGTGCCGCCGGACTCGAAAATGGGGTCGACGATCAGAACGCCGTCAGCCTCGATCATCTTGTCATACAGAGCAGCAAAATCGTCCTTCTGAGTGCAGATCATGCCCTTGCCCATAACCAGGCCACGGGAGCAGGCCACGCAGCCGGAGCAGTAGTCGATATCCCAGTCAGCCAGATGGATGAACTCGATCTCAGCGCCCTTTTCCTTGGCGGCTTCCAGAGCCACACGGCACATGGTGTCGTTGTTGCCGTTCTTGGTTCCCAGGGAAATACCCAGAATCTTCATAATTTTTCTCTCCTCAATATTTGATACAAATCACAAAAGCTCAATTACCGATAATCCCAACCCACGGTCTTGTAGCGGAATGTAGGGAACCTGCAGGAAGCTGGCGTACTCGCCGCCGGTGTGGATGATGTGCTTGCCGTGGTTGTCGGTATCCCAGGTCAGAGGCTCGAACCAACCCTCGCGGATGTAGCGGCCGGCGATCTGGATACGGATGCGCTGACCCTTATGCCAGAAACGGCTGGAGGGGACGATCTCGATGTCGCACTGTGCGATCTCACCGGGAGACAGCTTCAGCTCACGCTCGTGAGCCATGACAGGCTGATAGCTGGTGGACAGCTTGGGATCCAGTTCGCGGTGAGAAACACGGCACTTGCCCCATGCGCCGGGATGATGCTCGCCCAGAGTATCCCAGGGCACCCAGTTGCCGGCGGCGTCAGCCTTCTGAATGTTGATGAACATGTCGGCATCGTCGTGGCCGTCCACCTCAACAAACAGACGCAGGAACATGTAACCGGTCAGTTCGGTATCCTCGGTGAACTCCATGTCGAACTCGACAACACCCTCGTTGCCGTCATAGCTGACGGAGTGATGCACTGCGACGGGCTCATCATGCATGTCCATATGAGCGGCATCCAGATAATAACGGCGGTACTCGGTGCGCTTGATGGGGAAGTTATCTTCGGCGCGGCGGATCTGGTAGTCCACATCAAAAGCGTCCATAACGTCCAGACGGACACGGGGGGTCATCTCCCAGCCGTTGTGGATGTCCTTCAGGTAACGGTCATAGAAACGCTTCAGATCTTCCAGATTCTCAGGGGTGTAGGTATCGGGCCACTCGAAGTCACGGTGGGCACGCAGCCACTTCTTGCGGGACTTGCACTTACGGAATGCATTCATCGAACCGCGCAGGTGGAAATGAGACCAACCGGCGGTCTGATACACGGGAATACGAACCTTGGAGAAATCGGGGATCTTATCGCGCCAGTAGCCGTTCATCAGGGGGTACTTGCGGCCCATGGCGACCTGATCGTCTACGCCACCGTTGCCGGTAACCTGAGCGGCAATGAACTCATTGAAGCCCAGAGCGGGGATGCCGCCCTCGAACAGGGACTCGCGGTACAGGTCAGTGGTGCATTCCCAGGGAGCGATACAGGCCAGATGAGGAGGACACTCGGCAGCGATGCCCCACTGATGGATGGCGACGCCGGAGTTGCCGGACATACCGACCTTGCCGTTACACCAGTCCTGAACGGCGACCCATTCGACAAAGTCATAGCCGTCTTCACGGTCCTGGTGGGTGAAGATGTGAACGTCACCCTCGGAGTGACCGGCGCCACGCACATCGACGTTAGCAACAGCGTAACCCTGGTAGCACCAGTAAGCGGGGTCGGGAGACTCGAACTTGGCCATCTTGGAAACAGTTCCGGGGGGCACACCCATCAGCTGCCATTCGCTCATGCCCTCGCCGGGACGCTTGCCGAACCAGCTCCAGGAAACGATGACGGGGACCTTCTCTTCGGTCACGGGACGGAAGATGTCGCAGTAGATCTTGCAGCCGTCGCGCATGACGACTTCCACGTCCTGCTCGCAGATGATGCCGGGAGCAGCTTCATAAGTACGCTGATTGAAGGGGGGGCAGAAGCCGTGACCCATGCGCATCATGGGGTCGTCGCTGGCGGACAGGTCCATGCCCTCGATGTTGTCCAGGGGCTTGCGAGCCTTGCGGTAAATGGCCTCAATTTCTTCGCCCTGGAACACTTCTTTTTTCACAAAATGAGTGTTGGGATCCATAAGTTAACCTCCTGTCGTTTTAAACGCGTCCTGCAACAGCGTTCCAATCACACCGTCAGACGCTCAGTTTTCGTATTCTTGGTTTAATCTGCACAAAATTACACAGAACATCAGTATTACAGTATGTTAAAATCACACTTTTTTCAATACTTCTGCCTCGGACAAATATCGGAAATAGGCCATCACGAAAAGGCCGATTATCCAACAAACGTCGGAATGTAATTCACGCCAAATTTCAGGCTTTTTTGAGAGCGTCCAACATCATGGGAACCACGCTGTACAGATCGCCCACGATACCGTAATCGGCCACCTCGAAAATGGGGGCGGATGCGTTGGTATTCACGGCGATGATGTACTCGGAGTCCTGCATACCGGCCTTGTGCTGGATGGCACCGGAGATACCCAGTGCAATGTACAGGCGGGGACGCACCGTCTTGCCGGTCTGGCCCACCTGATGATCGGCAGAAACATAACCGGCATCCACCACGGCGCGGGAGGCACCCAGAACGCCGCCCAGTTCCTTGGCCAGCTCTTCAGCCAGCTGCAGGCCCTTGTTCACGTCCTTGGAAATGCCGTGACCCACCGAAACGATGACTTCGGCACCGATCAGGTCAACCACGTTCTTGGCTTCCTTGACGACCTCAAGGACCTTGGTCTTGATATCGGCCTCTTCCAGCTTGATTTCGCAGGGCTCCACCACGCAGGCGGCAGCCTTGGCTTCGTCATAGGGAGCGCACTTCATAACGCCGGGGCGCACGGTGGACATCTGAGGACGGAAGCGGGGGCAGATGATGGTAGCCATCAGGTGGCCGCCAAAGGCAGGACGGGTCATCTTCAGACCCTTGTCCTCCATGTCCCACTTGGCAGCATCCACATCGATGGTAGAGGTGGTGCGCAGGAACTCAATATACTTGGCGGTATCGATGTCCAGATGGGTGGCATCGGCGGTCAGGCCGGTGTGCAGACGGGCAGCACAGCGAGGACCCAGATCGCGGCCAATGTTGGTGGCACCGATCAGAACGATCTCGGGCTTCTTCTCCATGACCAGATCGCAAATGACTTTCGTATAAGCATCGGTGGTATAGTTCTTCAGCAAGGGGCTCTCGCACAGATACACCTTGTCGGCACCGTAACCGCCCAGCTGCTTGGCCAGATCAGCCACCTGGCTGCCCAGCAGCACGCCGCACAGTTCCACACCCAGATCGTCGGCCAGCTTGCGACCTTCGCTGAGCAGTTCGAAGCTGGTGGGATTGACGGTACCGTCATTCTGTTCGCAGATGACCCATACGCCGTGGAAGGCGCTCAGATCGGTATTGATAAAATCAGACATGTTGAGCTCCTCCTTAAATGATGTGTTTCTCGGCCAGCGTTGCCATCAGGCCGTCAATGGATGCCTTATCGGAACCGATCATCTGACCGGCGCCCTTCATCGGGGGCGAGAAGGACTTGTACACGTTGGTGGGAGAACCCTTCAGGCCGATGGTGTCCAGCTCAATCAGGGGCTCATCCTTCAGGGTGTTGAAATCATACACAGTGTAGGGTTTTGAGTCGCACTCCAGAATACCCTTGACGGTCATGTAACGGGGGGTGTTCAGTTCCTTGATACAGGTGATCAGGCAGGGAGTCTGGACCTCGATGGTCATGTAGCCATCTTCCAGTGCGCGCTTGACAGTCAGAGTCTTGCCTTCCATCTTGATGCCGGCAGCATAGGAAACCTGAGGAATGTTCAGCTTTTCAGCGATCTGGGGACCAACCTGAGCGGTATCGCCGTCGATGGCCTGACGGCCGCAGAAGATGACATCATCCTCTTCCAGACCCAGATGATTGATACCGGCAGCCAGAATCTGGCTGGTAGCAAACGTGTCGGAACCACCGAACTCGCGGCCGGAGATGAGAACTGCCTCATCCACACCCATAGCCAGCAGCTCACGCAGCATGGATTCCGCAGCGAAGGGACCCATGGAGACGGCAACCACCTTGGCCTCGGGGTTGGCATCCTTGAGAGCCAGAGCGGCCTCAACGGCGTTCAGGTCATCGGGGTTGGTGATGGTGGCCATAGAGGCACGGTCCATGGTGCCGTCAGCCTTGACAGCAACCTTGCCGGAGGTATCGGGCACCTGCTTTACACAGACAATAAATTTCATGTTTCAGTCCTCCTTACTTCAGCACATTGCCGGAGATAACCAGCTTCTGAATCTGAGAAGTGCCTTCATAGATGGAGGTAATGCGGGCATCGCGATAGAAACGCTCCACCTTGTATTCCTTGATGTAGCCGTAACCGCCGTGGATCTGCAGGGCATCATAGGCAACGCGGTTACACATCTCAGCTGCAAACAGCTTGCTCATGGCGCACAGCTTGGTGGCCTCGGGATCGTTGGCATCCTTACGCACAGCGGTGGAGTAGATCAGCTGACGGGCAGCCTCAATCTGAGTTGCCATGTTGGCGATCATGAAGCTGATATCCTGGAACTTGGCGATGGGCTGACCAAACTGCTTACGCTCCTTGGCGTAGCGAGTGGCCTCCTCCAGACAACCCTGAGCAATACCCAGAGCCTGAGCAGCCATACCCAGACGGCCGCCGTCCAGCGTCTTCATAGCGGTGGCAAAGCCCTTGTGCAGGGGGCCCAGCAGGTCGCTCTTGTGGACGCGGACGTCCTCCAGAATGACATCGCTGGTGGGATAGCCGATCATACCCATCTTGTGCTCGGGCTTACCGCAGGAAACGCCGGGCAGCTTCATGTCCACAATGAACATGGAAATGCCGCGGCTGCCCTTCTGTGTGGGATCGGTCTTGGCATAGACCACGCAGTAGTCAGCAAAGGGAGCGCCCGAGATGAAGGTCTTGCGGCCATTCAGAACAAAATAATCGCCATCCTGCACGGCAGTGGTCTGGGTGCTGCCGGCATCGGAACCGGCACCGGGCTCGGTCAGACCGAAGACCAGAATCTTCTCACCCTTGGCCACGGGGACCACATACTTCTGCTTCTGCTCTTCGTTGCCGCAGTACAGCAGAGGACCGGCACCCAGAGAGTTGGAAGTGTTGGCATAAATGGACAGAACGGGAGACACGCGGGCAAATTCCTCAATCAGCAGGACATAAGCCAGGCTGTCGCCGCCCTGACCGCCGTACTCCACGGGAATCTTGGTACCCATGAAGCCGTACTTGGCCATCTTGTTGTGGATATCCCAGTTGAACTCGCCGGTGTTTTCCAGCTCGTCCAGCAGTTCGGTGGTAAACTCGGTTTCTGCAAACTGGCGGAACAGCTTGCGCATCATCTGATGCTTGGTAGACAGAATCATCCTGTTTTCCTCCTTTATCAGTCACGCTGCCGTGCAACACCGGCTGCCAGCATGGAATCAACCTGCTCAGCGGTATAGCCCAGATCAGACAGAATTTCACGGGTGTGCTCACCCAGATAGGGACCACGGACATAAGGGGGCAGACCGACCTCGGTGAACATGACCGGAGTGCGCACCAGAGTGCGGGTGTTTCCGGTGGGGTACTCCATGGCGTACAGGCAGTCACTTGCCCATGCCTGCTCGTCCACCAGAACTTCGTCCCAGGTCTGAGCAACAGCGAAGGGAATGTCGGCCTCGGTCAGGATCTGCTTCCACTCTTCCAGATCCTTCTCGGCAAAACCGTTAGCGAGAATATCGTAGAACTCTTCCAGATTGTCCTGCAGATTGGACTGGGGATAGAAGCGAGGATCATCGATCAGATCGGCGCGGCCGATCAGGGGCACAAACTTGGGATAGTGGAAATCGTAGCGAGGAACGGCAATCTGCAGCCAGCGGCCGTCCTTGGTGCGGTGAGCCATGTTCAGCGGGTTGGCAATCAGCTTACGGGACACAGGGTACTTGGTGGAGGGATGACCGTACTGAGCGCTCTGCAGCATGATGCTGATATCCCAAAGTGCGGAGTGGAGCAGACTGACGATAACCTTGTCGCCGTCGCCGCCCTTTTCCACTTTATACAGAGCTGCGATCAGACCGGAAGCCAGATTCATAGCAACCTGATGGTCACCAAAGCCGGCGATAGGAGTCATGGGTGCACTGCCTGCATCGTACATGGTACCCAGAACGCCGCCGCGGGCAAAGAAGGAAGTAAAGTCAAAACCGGGCAGGTCCTTGTCGGGGCCCTTTTCACCGTAGCCGCTGACAATACCGTAAACCAGCTTGGGGTACTGCACCTTCAGACTCTCGTAGTCAAGACCGGCGCGTTCCAGAGCAGGCTGGCGCCAGTTGGTCACAAAGATATCAGCCTGAGCCAACAGCTCATCCAGCACCTTGCGGCCGGCGGGGTCCTTGGTGTTCAGGGCAATGCACTTCTTGCCGGCGTTGTCCAGATCGTAACTGGTCTGCTCCAGTTCATCACTGGGACGGCCTTCGTTGACAGCAGTGTAGCGCAGGGGGTCACCCTGCAGGGACTCGATCTTGATGACTTCGGCGCCCAGGTCGGCCAGATAGCGGGCACAAGCGGGAACGGCGACGAAAGTGGCCAGTTCCAGAACCTTTACGCCTTCAAGGGGTCGTTTCACTTCGGACATAATTCTTCTCCTTTATGTAGTCGTCGTTTCGACGCAATTTACGCAATGGTGTCGCGCAGGGTTTCCAGCAGGGTGCGCACCTGACCGAAGTCAGCCATCTGGCGATCGATCTCGATCTGAGAGATGGGCACGCCGGCGGCCCGGCAGGTCTTACGGATGGGCACAAAGTCGAACTCCTCGGGGTCGCAGAACTTGGTCATGACAACGAGTACACTCTGCGCGCCGCGTTCCTTGGCCAGTCGGACGATCAAATCGGCACGTTTTTTCTCCACATCGTAGAGCACCGAGCAGTTGTCCATACGGCTGAACTTCTCAGCCAAGGCACGAACAGGGTCCTCCCCTTCGGGCACATCGGTGCGGTACTGGCGGCTTTCGGCGGCCACATCGTCACCAACGATCTGATAGCCCAGTTCATCAAAGCAATCCAGCAGCGCGGGACTGTCGCACAGAATACCACTGGTCACGATGCGAATTTTTTCCTTGCCGGGAGCCTGCTCCTTGAGCACGGTAATCAGTTCTTCCACCAAAGCAGTGTGCTCTTCCTTGCGCATGAAGAAGGCGCTCTTAAAAATGGCGCTGCGCTGACGCACGGTCACTTCGGGATGCTGTGCCAGCAGAGCATCCACTTCGCGCATGGCGGCATTGTGGCGGTTGTACACGGCATTGGACTCAGCCAGTGCCTTGGAATCAAACTGGGTGCCCAGAGCGCTTTCCAGATCGCGGATCACACGCTTGTAACCGGCAATGGCAAACTGGATACCATTTTCATTGGCGCGGTTCTGGGGATAGGTCATGGGAATGAAAGGAATATCCTTCACGGCGTACTTCCAGTTCTGACCCAGACATTTCAGGGAATCGCACAGGGAGGGGATCACAATGGCGGATGCGCCTTCATAAGTACCGGCAATGCCCATTTCCAGAATGGACTGCATGATGGAGCAGATAAAAGCGGGGAAATATTCCTTGGCGCCCTCCAGCGCCACATCGGCACCCCATGCGCCCATGGGAACGGCGCCCATGGCGTGAATGATCTCTTCGGGGGTATAAACCGGAGCAGTCAGAACCACTTTTTTACCCTGTGCCAGATATTCCTTCATCTGGGCGGCAGGATTTTCCGCGACCGTCTGGAAGCGGGCCATCAATTCCTGATAATTCATGCCTTTGCCTCCTTTCGGCTTTCCATGATTTCGGTCAACGCCTGAACACGGGTGTCATACTGTGCCTCGGAGAAGTTGCGGGCATCGGCCTGGTCTCCGTCAAAGGAGGCCACAGGGATGTCACACTCGGCGCCGATCTGGCGGCTCATCTCACTCATAAAGCCGCTCCACAGTTTGCAGGAACGGTTGACGTGCACCAACAGACCTTCCACGTGATTGTCCTTACAAAGCTTAACACGCTTGTCACGAGCCACTTCCAGATTGATGGCGTTGGGCACCTTGCAGTAGGCGCGGCACATATCGTCAAAGTCCTTGTAGATGAAACCAAAGGCATCGGCATAGATGGTGGTGACCATGTTGATGCCGCGGTCCTTCATACCGTTGGAAGTCACGCGCAGCCAGGGCCAGCAGGCAATGCCCTCGAACATGATGCGGTGCTTTTCCTCCACACGGAAGGTGCTGGTACCCTTGGCGTGGTTTTCTTCGTATTCCTTCAGCAGGGTCTCCATGGCGTCAGCTGCCTCGGGCTTGCCGCGGGCAGTCACCATAACAGCCATGTGGTTGAGCAGATCGAAGCCGTTGAAGGGGCTGGGAGTATAGCGAGCGCAAGCGGTGGCTGCCAGCCATGCGCGGCTGGTACGGCCGGAATACTCCATAACTTCCTTGTACTTCTCGTCCGACCACTTCTTGCCGGTGATCTCTTCCAGCTGCTTGATGGCGTCCAGGAACTGACCCTTGACGTAGGCCACCTGCTCATCGGAAACCTCATTGTCGGGGTTAAAGGGAATGTCGATCAGAATCATGGGAATATCCAGCTCTTTGGCCAGATTTTCATACCACTTGATCATGCAGTTGCAGATGTTGTTGCAGCACAGCACAAAGTCGGGCTGAGGCATATTCTGCTCAGGCGCGTCCTTGACCTTGGCATAGGCCATGCTGATGCGGGCGTAGGCACAGATGTCGTTGGAATATCCTTCGCTTTCGGCCACTTCGCACAGACGGACACCGCCGCCGCGGGCAGCAATACCGGCAGCCTGATTTTCGGGGTAACACACGGGGATACCCAGAGTTTCGGGAATCTCTACCGGGAAATTGCTGGCGATCCAGCCGATCTTTTCACCGCGCTCCTTGGCTTCCTGTACATCGGTGTAGGCCTTGGCGGCAATCTGATTGAGTTTGTACTTTGCCGAATTGGGGTCGGGCGCCGGACGGGCGGGCTTTACGGTTTCTGCCACGTTGGTTTCCTCCTTCGTGCTATGTTAATTTGTTGCTTTTTTTGTTTTACGCATTGCATAAATGGCTGCGCCGATTGCACCAAAGTGCTGACACTGGGGAGAGTACAGCAAGGATACTCCAAGCGCCTTTTCCAGTGCGGCACGAACACCGCTGTTGCGGGCCACTCCCCCACTCATGCAGACCGGCTCTTTGATCCCGATCCGCTTGGCAAGGGTTGCCGTGCGGGCTGCGACCGAGTCGCAGATTCCGGCCACAATGGCTTTTCGCTCCACACCTTTGGCCAGCTGACTGATGACCTCGCTTTCAGCAAATACCGTACAGGTGCTGGAAATGCGGGCATGCTCCTGAGCACTCAGTGCTTCTTCCCCCAGACTGTCAATATCCAAACGCAGAATGTTGGCCATCACATCCAGAAAACGGCCGGTTCCTGCAGCACATTTATCGTTCATCAGGAACTCCGCCATGGTGCCGTCTTCATTCAAGGCCACCACCTTGGCATCCTGACCGCCAATATCAATCAAGGTGCGCAGTTCCGGAAACACAAACCGACCGCCAATTCCATGGCAGGTCAATTCGCTGACCTGATAATCAGAGTCGGTCCACGAAGCACGACCGTAACCGGTGGCCGCAACGGCAATGATCTGTTCCCGGCTCGCCCCTGCTTCTTCCAGCACTTTGGCGAGCGCTTCCTCCGGTCCGCCGGTTCCGATGCCGCCCACGACAAGGGACAGGGCCAACAGTTCACCCTCTTGGCTGATCAGGGCACATTTTGAAGTTGTCGAACCAATATCGATGCCGAGATACATAACGTCGCTCCTCTCAACTGGTCTGACCAGTTTGCCAAATTTAAAGGTATTCTATTTTCTATTGTTTGTCAATAAAAACCCAGCACAAAAACGGTCAAAACGCAAATTTCGTCATTTCCACAAAAAGTAATTCCTTGCATATGTAAAAAGCTCCCTGTAATCAGGGAGCTTTTTGTGCATGAAATGAAATTTAATCTGTCTGCCTGTCGTGTTCCGTTTTTTCGACAAGTTCCATAAACAGCGCAATGGCAGGGTTATAATTCCCTTTTCGCCAGGCCAGCGTCATGTCATGGCCCTTCACTTCGGGCATATTCAATTCCCGGATCACCACCCGGGGATTCTGTCGCTCAATGGTGCGGTTACTGGTCACTGCCACACCCAGTCCCATCTCCACCCAGAGCAGCACATCTTCATTTTTCTCTACCTGAATGGCTCCGGGTGAAATCCCCGCTTTGCTCAGCAAATTGGTAATATACTGATACCCTTCCTCATTGGCCTCACTGCACAGCTGGACGAACCGCTCCTGCCGCAGATCATCCAATGTCAGATCGGATTTGTCTGCCAGTGGATGGTTCCGGTTGAGCATGACGCAGGAATCGTATTTCTGCACATTCACCGTCATTCCGGCTTGTCAAACAACGAAAATCCGTAGGTGCAGATCAGGTCCAGTTTGTCGTCATAAAGGCGCTCGGGCAATTCCGACAGCGAATAGCGTCCCATGGTCAGACGGATGCTGGCATGTTCCTGCTGAAAGCGGGTCAGGATTGGGACAAACAGTTCCGATGCGTCATAAACATCCAGAATACCAATGCGAAGCACACCCTCAAAGCCGCGGTTTGCATGGCGCACTTCGGCCGCCATTTCATCGTAGCGGCGCAGAAAATCAGGAAGTTCATTATACAGTGCGCTGCCGCCCGGAGTCAGTTTCAGTGTCTTTTTGTCGCGGATAAACAGCTGTGTACCCAATTCGGCCTCCATGGCCTGGATCTGACGGCTCAAAGCAGGTTGGGTCATAAACAAACTTCTGGCCGCCTCGGTAAAACTGAGGCAGCGCGCCACAGCCATGAAGTACTTCAGTTGATTCATTGTCATAACGCAACACCTCTTTTCGCCATCTTATCACATCCATACCGTTTTTGCAATCTATCCATAACAAAAAGGCATAGAACAAAACAATAATTGCATGGCAAGATTGCCTATAGAAATTGAAATATTTCTTTGGAAATGGTATGATTTCCACAGTTTGCAACAAAAATTTCATCGGAGGTAACATTATGAAGGTTTTGGGTATCTGCGCCGGCCGTCACGGCGGCAACAGCGAAATTCTGCTGAAGGAAGCTCTGCTGGCCTGCCAGGAGGGCGGCGCTGAAGTCAAGATGATCAATCTGTTTGATTATCACATTGAGCACTGCATCGGCTGCGAGATGTGCACCATGCAGATGGGCGAAATGGAAATGGGCAAGCGCGACCACTATGACGGCTGCGTGCTGAAGAACAAGGACGACATGGACAAGATCGTCAACGAGATGCAGACCTGCAACGGCGTTATTATCGCCGTCCCCTCTTATGACCTGACTCCCAGCTCCCTGTACCTGAAGTTTGCACAGCGTTTCCTGGCTTATGAGCTGGCTTTCCGTCTGGCCATTGGCGATGTCAAGGAAGATCCTCACACCGTGGCCGGTCTGATCGCCAACGGCGGTTCTTGCCTGGATTGGCAGACCCTGACTCTGGACGCCATGTCCGCCACCATGTTCACCCAGTCCATGTATGTGGTCGACAAGATGCTGGCCACCCGTAACGGCCGTCCCGGCAACGTCCTGCTGCGTCCCGAGCAGCTGGAGCGCGCTCACAAGATGGGCGAAAACATCATCAAGGCCATTCAGACTCCCGTTGAGGAGCGCACCTGGCTGGGCGATCCCGACATGGGTCTGTGCCCCAACTGCCATGCTCACCTGGTCTTCAAGGGCGAGGAGCACTGGGACGGCATCAAGTACCCCTTCGAGTGCGCTGTCTGCGGCGCCGGCGGCGATCTGGTCCGCAACGAAGAGGGCGAGCTGAAGTTCGTTCTGGCCGAGAACGGCCTGATCCGTGACCGCAACGTCAACGAAGCCCGCGCCGAACACCTGAACGAAATCGTCAAAACCCGTATCGATTTCTTCCAGCGCCAGGGCGAGATTCAGGACAAAGCTAAGTACTATCGCGACATCAAGTTCCCTGCAATCTAACCGTACATCTGAACGCGGCCGTCTTTCCAAGGCGGCCGCGTTTTATTATGTTCTGCATCAAAAATGAGGTGACCGGCATTTTTACCGATCACCTCGTAATTTGTTCAGTCTGAAACTTCAAAATCCTGACGCATGTCATCCAGATGCTTGGATGTCATTTCCTTTGCCTTGGCGGGATTACCTTCTGCAATTGCCTGAGCAATGGCTCTGTGAATACTCAGAATCTTTTCGCACCGCTTTTTTCGCTCGCCCTTGGATAACTGCTCCATACGCACATTCAAGGATTCCTTCATACTGGCACTGAGTACCTGAGTCATAATGCATGCCACTTCATTTTTTGCGGCTTTTGCAATGAGATAATGAAACTGCGGATCCAATTCAACAAACCGGCGGTAATCATCTGTCGCCTGTTCTGCTTTTTCCAAAACAGTCTGGATAGCGGCAACATCTTCTTCGGTGCGGTGCTTGGCCGCCCACTCAGAAACCACAACATCGTTGATGCGCCGGTAATCTGCCATTTCCTTGGTGGTGATTTTTTTACTGCGCATCAGATTACTCAGAGACTGTTCAATTTCGTCGGTATTGGGCTCCAGAATCAGCGCCCCTCGACTTCCGGGAACAATGCGGACAAAACCACCGCGTTCCAACATACGCAGCGCCTCACGGACGGAAGGGCGGCTGCGGTGCAGCATCTCCATCATGGCGCGCTCAGACGGCAGTTTGTCCCCCGGCTTGAGTTCACCGCTGAGAATCTTTTCCTTGATCTGCTCGTAAATAATCTCGCAGGCGCGTTGTGTCTCCACAGGAGCAAGCAGCGTATCCTGCTCCAGCGTTTGATTGTGATCTGTCATAACCGTCTTCGCCTGTCTTTCTTCTGCTGCCCCGCATCGGCACGGTATCGTTTTACGGGGTCAACCCTCTCTTACTTACCATTTCCTGCAAACGTGCAAGAACGATTTTTCCGTTTGTGCTGTACGGAAGCTGGTTAAAGAACAGCACATGAGCCGGCACCTTAAATGCCTCCAGCTGTTCCCTTGCGATCTGTCTGACCTGTTCTTCTTCCAGAACTGCATCATCCGCTTTGACCACGCATGCACACAGTTCTTCGCCATAATGCTCGTCTTTGACACCGATCACCTTTACATCAGCAATGCGGGGATCCTTCAACAAAACGTCGGCCACTTCCTTTGGACTGATATTCTCTCCGCCTCGGATCACCAGTTCTTTGATCCTTCCGCAAAGGTGAACATTGCCATCCTCATCCAGCCAACCCATATCACCGGTGTGGCACCAGCCTTCCGAGTCGATGGTCTTAGCCGTCTGCTCCGGGTCGCCGTAATACTCGCTCATGACGAGGTAACCGCGCACGCAAATTTCACCGCGCTCACCAACCGGCAGCGGTGCGCCCGTCTCCAGATGAGCAATTTTGTGTTCCACATGATTCATGAAGTGACCCACAGTAGTGCTGCGCACATCCAACGGATCATCCATATTTGCAACCGTCAGACCGGCCGAGCATTCCGTCTGCCCAAGACTGGACAGGAATGTCATGCCAAACTTCTGCTCGAATTCAACAAACTGCTCGGGAGTATAGGTTCCTCCACCAATGATGCCCGTGCGCAGTGCGCTCAGATCATATCCATCAAAATCAGGCCGTGCAACCATGGCATGGTATGTAGTAGGCACTGCATTAAAAATCGTACAGCGATGCTTCTCCAGCAAGTGCAGGACCGTACCGCTGTGACGGTCTTCCGCAAGGTAAACGCATCCACCCACGGCAAGTGCCGCCAAAATGTTGGTGGAAATACAGAAACAATGGAACATCGGAAGCATGACACAGAACCGGTCTTCACAGGTTGCATGCATGTCATCCGCCTGCTGGATCGCGTTGTTCATACGGGCATAATGGGTCGATACAACCGCCTTGGGCTGCCCATTCGTGCCGGAGGTCAGCATGATCATAGAGGGATCATCCGGCACAACCTGAGCCAGCTCAGAAAGCAGGGTATTCCGGCTCATACCTCTGCCGGCAAGCTGAACCGTGTGCAGATCAAAGTCCCCATAAAAATGCCGCGAAGACATAAAAATCATCTCAACGCTGCTGTTCCGGCGCACGGCATCACAAATACTGTCAATGCCTGCCGCAGAGTAGAAGTTACCGACAATCAGCCACTCGCAATCGGTGCGACGCAGCTGATCAAGTACCGCATCCTGATTCAACGTTGTGGAAAGCATGACGGTAACGGCACCAATTTTCTGCAGTGCATAATAGGCAACAAGCAGGTCCTTATTCAGCTCCGACCAAAGCGCCACATGAGTTCCACACGAGATGCCAATGGTCAGAAATCCCGTCGCAAGATGGTCGGTTTCCTTGTCCAAATCCAGATAGGTCAGCACGGTTCCCTTGTATTCAATTGCAGGCCGATCAGGGTATTTTTTAGCCGCTTCTTTCAGCGCGGTACCGATCGTAATATCTCTCAACGGCAGCATGCTCTGTCTCCACCCTTCATCCATCGCAAAACTTACTTCACACACACGCAGGGATTTTATATAATATAACTCACCCCGCGCACTAAGTCAACGATGATATCACACCGAAAATACCATATACAACGAAAAAAGACCGTCTTTCGACCGTCCGTTTGTTTTGGTGAAAATAAGCGGGATACGCCCTGCGGGCGTGCAACGCGGCTGCTCCGCTTATGTTCCCTCCGCATTCTGCCGCCATAGGCGGCAGAGGCGCTTCGACCGCAGAACCTTAACCAAAACAAAAAAGACATCCTTTCGGATGTCTTTTCGTTTTGGTGGAGATAAGCGGGATCGAACCGCTGTTGTTTGTGTGGGGCTCCGTTCAAACGAAAAACGGACACCCTTTCGGATGTCCGTTTTCTTGGTGGAGATAAGCGGGATCGAACCGCTGACCTCTTGAATGCCATTCAAGCGCTCTCCCAGCTGAGCTATACCCCCAAATTTACTTTTCGGTTCTGCCATCTCGTGCAGAACGAATGTTATTTTAGCAGACATCATTTTCTTTGTCAACACTTTTTTACAACTTTCTGAGAAAAATTTTGCTCCCGAAGCAGACTTGCTTCGGGAGCACCGGCTCAAAGTATAATGCAGATCAATCCGCCGGAACCCTCGTTGATAATGCGTTGCAGGGTTTCGCGCAGTTTGGCTCGCGCATCTTCGGGCATGCGCTTCAGCTTGGTGTTCAGATCTTCGCCCACCAGATCATGGAATGACTTACCGAAAATGTTGGACTGCCAGATTTTCGAGGTATCCCCTTCAAACTCCTGCAGCAGATAGTGAATCATTTCCTCCGACTGTTTTTCAGTCCCCATGATGGGTGACACTTCGGTCTGGATATCCGCACGAATCATGTGGATGGACGGTGCCGAGGCTTTGAGCCGCACGCCGTAGTGCCCACCCTGCTTCACAATTTCAGGCTCCTCCAAGGTCAGCTCGTCGACATCCGGCATCACAATTCCGTACCCCAACTCACGCACTTGCACCAGCGCTTCCGCCACCTTATCGTAGCTGCACTTCATCTCTGCCAGACCGGACAGCAAGGTCATCAGGTCACCATCGTCACGCACCCGGAACCCGGACTGCTCTGACAACGTATCATAAAACAGATTACGCGGCAGATCCAGTTCCGCTCGAACGCTCCCCGTTCCCAGATCCATCGAGGTCACGCCCGCCCGACTGATCACATCGCATTTCCCCATGGTTTCCACGCATGGACCAATATCACGAATCCGATGCAAGCCAACCGACCCGGCTCGAATCGCTTCGTACAATTCTTGTTTAATGGGATGCTCAAAGGGCAACGCATCCACCCACGGCGGCAGAAACAGATTCAACTCCCGAACCGGGAATTCACAAAGCACACCACGGATCAGATCTGCAATGGTTCCCTCCTCCAGCTCCAGGCAGTTGACGCACAAGCATGTCACATCGTAATTGCGCGCGATCTCCTCACGGATCGCCCTTGCCCGGTCGCTGTTGGGATAGGCCGAATTCAGCAATACCAGAAACGGCTTCCCCAACTCTTTCAGTTCTGCTATGACCCGCTCTTCCGCCTCCAGATAATCCTCCCGGGGAATGTCCGTAATGGTTCCGTCCGTGGTTAACACGATTCCGATGGTGCAATGTTCGGCAATTACTTTGCGGGTCCCGATTTCAGCCGCCTCAGCCAGGGGAATCTCCTGCTCAAACCACGGCGTTGTTACCATGCGGGGCATCCCCTCTTCCATCACACCCACGGCGCCCGGTACCAGATAGCCCACGCAGTCAATCAGACGTACCGAGATGGTCTCCCCGCCTTCCATGGTGACTTGCACCGCCTCTTCCGGTACAAACTTCGGTTCAGCAGTCATAACCGTGCGTCCCGATCCGCTTTGGGGAAGTTCGTCCCGGGCGCGCTCCCGGCGGTAGACATTATCAATCTTGGGGATTACCAAACTCTCCATGAACCGTTTAATAAAGGTAGACTTTCCTGTTCGAACCGGGCCGACAACCCCGATGTAGATATCTCCCTGGGTCCGCTGGGCAATACTCTCATAAATACTGCGTTCTTGCATCTTCGTTCCCTCCTTTTACCGTTTCCGCGGGATCATCAGAAGCATCTCGTCCTCCGGGCACCCATCTTCCAATTTATTGGCGCGCGTAATATCCCCGACGGTGGTTCCGTACCGTTTTGCCACATCCCAGAGACTTTCTCCCGGTTGAAGCAAGCGAAGAACGATGGAAGGTTTGTCTTGCATTGCATTTGCACCGTCTTCCTCGATCTTCACTTCCCGGACCACCATGCCGCGTGCTTCCTGCTCGCAGAAATACGGAAATTCCATGGGAAACCGCAACTCGACCCCATCCGCGGTAGGCATTGCGACCAACTCACCGCACCGACATTCAAAACTGCACCGGCACCCTTCCGGCACATCCACCGGGCATCCTGCCTCCAAACTGCGGGACACGGCACAGTAGTCCCCATCTTCAGTCATACAGACCGCCGTAAGAATCACGTCGGCAAGCAAATTCAACCGGGCCCCTTCCCGCTTCTGAGCCGTTTGTCCTACGAGGCAGTACGCATCCACCACCGACTGAACCGGCAGTCCGGTTTCAATCAGCTGCCGCACCGTCTGCCGCCCGATTCCTGTTTCACGTCGTCTGCGGTATACATACGGCACGCGCTCCGCATTCACCGAACAGCACACACTGTATGTATCTTCCAGCAGTTCGATCTCGCGCTCTTCCCGCACGACAATCTGGGCCAGCATAGACAACGATACCGATACCGTGCGCCCATCTTCGCCCAAAGAAAATTCGGCTCCATTCAGCGTAACATCAATCAGACATTCCCCATTCTCCCCTGTGCCAACCACTTCGGTAACCTGAGAAAAGGGCAAGGCAAAATCAGCCGCATCCATTCCGCCGCCAACCGGACGATACAGCAGTCTGACCAACGCTTCACCTTTGAAAATCAGCTTATTCCCAATGAGCTTCGCTTCGTGGCATGTTAGCTCCACTCGGTTGCAGATCAGTTCTTCGGCCGCAGGACGCCCCGCCGGAATGTTCAGGGTATCCTCAAAGGTCACCTGTTTCTCCTGCACTGCGCTGATGCAGTACGGACGATGTACTTCCTTGCGCTCCTCTGCACTACCGTCTTCCCCATGAACCCCGGTACAGAGAACGGTTGTTTCCGCGCAGAATGCCTTCACGCAGACCGCAATTTCCACTCGGGTCAGAATTTTTCTTGGATTGATGGTCCGGGTATCCACGCCGACAACCCGTGCCACGGCAGTTACCAGACAGTTCGGTGTCAGCCGGCGATCCTCCGCCGAGACGCTGAACGGAATGCCAACCTCCAGTCTGCACGGGCCAGTCCCGCCTTCCGGCTGATAAAGGACGGTCAGCCGCGCTGTCCCGGTCAGCGTGACCCGGCCGTCCATAGCCTCTTTGCTCTTCAGAAAAACTTTTCCCTGCGTATCGATCAGCCGCAGAATATCCGGGTTTGCATCCGGCACGATGGTTTCCAGCGTCTCCTCGCAAAATACCGTGGTGTCCAGTTTTGTTTCGTAACCGATCAAATGGGTTTGATTGAGTTCCAGCTTCATAGTGCTTCTCCCCTTTGGACAAATTCCTAAAGCACTATATGTAAAAGCCGTCCTCACTATGTCATTTAAGTTTGAATAGCGACATCAGCAATCTGCGCAGGGCCTTGGGAGATTTTACAACGACCACCTTCATAACAAAAACGCCTCCTTCCGCGCATACCGGTTTTTCACTCCAGTATACGCTGAAAGAGGCGTTTGGTTCCGCTATTCACGTTTCAATCACGTGTAATTTTTCCGTCAGTCAAAGAAATTTTATGAAGGAATACTTCGGTATTTCAAGAAAAATTTCTGCAGCATGGCGGGAAAAGAACCGTGATTTATTTGTTCTCCCACTCTTTGTGGCTTTTCGCCTGTTCATACAGACGCACATAGCTTGCGTGGCGGGAGGATGGAATTTTTCCTTCCTTCAGAGCGGTGCGCACCGCACAACCCTTTTCCTTCACATGGGCACACCCAACAAAGCGGCACTGATCCAGATAGGGCTTAAACTCCCGGAAGGTTTCCGCCAAAGTTTCCTTCATGCGAACCTCGGTCTGATCGGTGTCAAAGGAAGAAAATCCGGGTGTATCGGCCACAACAGCTCCGTTGCTCAGACGGAACAGTTCCACATGACGGGTTGTATGCCGTCCACGCCCCAACTTCTCACTGACCTGTCCCACCGACAGAGAAAACCCGGGTTCCAACGCATTCAGAATGCTCGATTTCCCTACGCCGGAGTTCCCTGTAAAGGCAGATATCTTTCCAGCGATCATAGCAGACAGTGCATCGATACCTTCTCCGGTTTCCGCACTGACACGCACAGTAGGAAACCCGACCGAAGAATAGATTTCATACAGTTCATCTGCCCGTTCCAGATCGCACTTGTTGATGCAAATGACGCATTCGCACCCTTTCCCCTCAGCCAGAGAGGTCATGCGATCAATCAGAAACGGATCGGTAACCGGCGTCGCACCGGAGACAATAATGACCAATTGGTCAATGTTGGCCACGGCCGGACGCAAGAATTCGCTTTTGCGGGGCAGAATCTCATCTACCATGCCGGAACCGTCTTCCAGCCGGGTAAATTCAACCCGGTCACCTACCAGAGGAGTAATCTTTTTATGACGGAACTTTCCTCTTGCCCGACAGGCAATTAAGGTCCCATCGCCCGGATCCACATAGTAAAATCCGGACAAGGCCTTCATGATAATTCCAGTTTCCATCATTGATCGAAATTCACCGTGAAACTGCTCTTGATTTCATCGTTCACATAAATGACTACCGTTTGCTCCCCGGTTCCGGTAACTGTCTTGGAGAAGGTGCTCATAGTGATCGGATCCACCGGGCTATTGTGCTGCACGGCGCCGCCTACTTCGATACGGACCTGCACCACTGCGGTATATTCAGACAGATCGACCTGAATGGTCTTGGTCGTGGCAATGACCGGCTGGTCCACCGGCGGAGTGCTCGGCCCGGAACCTTCCGGGTCCTGAGACGGTGTGACAGAAGGATCCTCCACAGGGTCATCGGGTCCGGGCAGATCGCTTCCGCCCGTGGGATCCTCCTCATCAATGGGACCGGAGCTGATATGGAACACAATGGTAGTGCCCACATCCACTTCGCTTTCAGCAATGACACTCTGGTAGAGCACGATTCCTTTTTCCTTGGTTTCCTCTCTGGTTTCCAGAATCTCTGCCTGCAGGCCCAAGGTCTCCATCATGAGCATTACATCGTCGATTCTCCGGTTCACAAAATTGGGAACAGGCACTTTTTTCACTTCCGGTCCCTTGCTGATCACCAAACGGACCGTCTGTCCGGGCACCAGATTAAGGTATGCACCCGGCTCGGTGCGAATCACGTAATTACGGTTGATCTCATCACTGTATTCGTATACCGGTTCCACCTTCATGCCCATTACGTTCTGCAGCATGGAAACCGCCTGACGATACTCCCTGTTTTCCAAATCGGGCATGGCAATCAGCTGCGGACCCGAAGAGATATCTACGGTAATGACGATTCCGTCACCCTTCTTGGTTTCATTGGGTTTGGGATCCTGATCAATAATCTGTCCGACGGGATAGTCACTGACCAATGTACGGCCTTCCACAATCCGGAACACATCGTCAATATTACCCAACGCCAAATCGCGATTGACTTCTTCCATGGTCATGCCAATCAGATTGGGCACCATGATTTCCTCACTGTGGTCGGTAATGATACCGCCAAAAATGGCAGACCACAGGAAATAACCGATTCCGGCAAGGAAAATCAAAATCGCAAGGACCGCAAGAATAACAGGGATGACGCCACCCCGTCTGCGGTCATCGTAATCGTCCTCATCGTCATAGCGCTCTTCTTCCCGTTTCTTGCGGGAACGGCGCTCGGGCTTCTTTTCCGGCTCAGCGTCACCGCCATTGGTGCGCACAAGAGTGGGCTCATCCACCACCGTAACTGCTGTACCCGCTGCTGCGGTTGCGGAGGAACCGGGCTGGAACAGATTGTCCGAATTATAATCGAAATTAATGTTGGGATTTTTGCGGAACTCTTCCAAATCTGCCAGCATCGCCTCTGCCGTAACATAACGCTTATCTGCATCGGAAGCCATGGCTTTCATCGTGATACTTTCCAATGCCTCGGGAATATCCGGGTTGATATCCCGGGTAGGCAGAGGAATGGAGTTAATGTGCTGAATGGCCACCGAAACAGGGGTATCCCCTTCGTAAGGAAGGCGACCGGCGGTCATTTCATAGAGCACCACACCGGCAGAATAAATATCGGCGCGGGTATCGATGTGGCTGCCGCGGGCCTGCTCGGGAGAAATGTAATGCACCGAGCCCAGTGCTTCCTGCGTCAAGGTTGCCTGCGCAGCCGAGGCCAAACGGGCGATACCGAAATCGGTCACCTTCACGCTTCCGTCCCGCAGAACCATGATATTCTGCGGCTTGATATCGCGGTGGATAATGCCGCGGTCATGAGCGTGGGAAAGGGCCTTCATAATTTGGGTAATAAAATGGAGTGCCTCACGCCAGTTCAGCGGCAAACCCTTCTTCTGCATGTACTGCTTCAGGGTAATACCGTCCAGCAGCTCCATGACGATAAAATCCAGATCATCCGAGCTGGACACATCATAAACTGCCATAATGTTGGGGTGGGAAAGCATGGCAACTGCCTGCGATTCGTCATGGAAACGACGGCGGAATTCGGCATCCTGCGCCAGTTCCGGCTTCAGGATCTTGACTGCCACCAGTCGGTTCAGACGATGGCAGCGGGCCTTATAGACCACGGCCATACCACCGACTCCAACACATTCCAGTATCTCATATCGATTGTCGAGTAATTTACCTATGTATCGATCCATGGTAAATCTCCTCCTTGTATTCAAACATCTCGGTTACATTTTGAGCAGGATCACGGTCACATTATCCGGCGCACCGCGCTGCAGCGCAGTATTCAGCAGCCGATTGCAGCATTCTTCCTGTGCTCCGCCGTGAATCACCTCGTACAGAATCTCCTGATCGCTGACCAGATTGGACAGGCCATCCGTGCACAGCAACAGATATCCGCCTTTCACACAAGGTTCTTCAAACAGGTCCGCCTTGGTATCCTGCGCAGCACCCATTGCGCGGGTGATCAGATTCTTCTGCGGATGGGTTCTGGCCTGCTCGGGGGTAATTTCACCGCTCTGCACCAGATCCTCCACCAGAGAATGGTCGCGCGTCACCCGGCGGATCCCCTCTTCCGTAACGATATATGCGCGGCTGTCGCCCACATTCACAATATGACAGACCCCTTCGGCAATGTATGCCGCCACCAACGTGGTGCCCATACCAAGGCAGTCCGGGTCGGTACCCGAACGATGCCACACGGCATGGTTGGCAATTGCCACCGACTCCTGCAGCAGCGTCTCGATGTCATCGGCACGTTCCGGGTCGGAAAGCCGTTCCAGCACAGCATCTCCAAAGGTCAATGCCGTCAGTTCGCTGGCTACGTTGCCGGCGCGCGCGCCGCCCATACCGTCGCAAGCGATCAAAAGCATTCGGCCATCGGGCAGAACCTCTGTCCTGCAATAATCCTGATTCTGTTGACGGACTGCGCCGATATCAGTGATGGACCACAAATTCATCTTCGTATCATCCCTTTCGGAAAAGCAAGGGTATTATTTCTTCATTGCTTTGCGCCGCAGCTGGCCGCAGGAGGCATCAATGTCTCCGCCCAGACGCCGGCGCACCGTCACGGTCACACCGTGACTTTCCAACCGTTTCTGAAATGCCGCCACCCGACGGCTGGGTTTCAGAGGACTTTCTTCCACATGGTTCAAGGGGATCAAATTCACATGCCCGGGCGTTCCCTTCAGCAGACCGGCCAACAGGTCGGCCTGTGCATCGGAATCGTTGACGCCATCAATCATGGCATACTCGTAGGAAATACGCCGGCCGGTGGTTTCAAAATACCGCCGACAGGTATCCATCAGCTTCTTCACACCCACCGAACGGTTGACCGGCATGATGGTATTTCGGGTCTCGTCATCGGGGGCATGGAGCGAAACGCTTAACGTTAATTGTAACCCATATTCAGCCAGCTTGTCAATTTTTTCAGCCAGACCGCAGGTAGATAGGGATATATGCCGCATCCCGATATTCATACCCTTGGGATGGTTGACCAGTTTCAGAAATCGCATGACCGTATCAAAATTATCCAGAGGCTCACCGATTCCCATCAGAACAATGTTGGAAATCTCGGCACCGCTGTCCAACTGGGTAAACAGCACCTGATCCAGCATCTCGGACGGGGTCAGGTCACGAATCTTACCGCCCAACGTGGATGCACAGAACGCGCAGCCCATACGGCAACCCACCTGACAGGAAATGCACACTGTGTTGCCGTGCTGATAGCGCATCAGTACGGTCTCAATGCAGTTGCCGTCGGCCAGTCTCCACAAATATTTGATGGTTCCGTCCTGCGCCGAGACCTGCTTGCGCTCCACCGTAGGATGGGTGATATAACATTCAGCTGCCAGCGTCTCGCGCAGACCCTTGGGCAGGTTCGACATCTCATCAAAGGAAGTCACGCCCTTATGCAGCCAGGAAAACACCTGACCGGCACGGAAGGATGGCTGTCCCTTGCTCTTCAGCAGAGCTTCCATCTCCTCCAAGGTCATGGATTTCAAATCGGTCATGCTTTTCTCCTCAGTTTCGCAATAAAAAATCCATCCGTCCCATGCAGATGGGGCCAAAGGGTCACATACCCCTCTTCTACCGCACCCACAGGCCCGGGTAATTCCAACTTCTCCAGCATAAACTCGTCATGCTCTTCCACAAACTTACGGACAACAGCCTCGTTTTCGCGCTCCAGTAACGTGCAAGTGGAATAGAGCAGCACACCGCCCGGTTTCACATAGGCACAGGCATTGTCCAGAATGGCTTTCTGAATGGCCGGCAAGCCACCCAGAGGCTTGGGGTCCTTATAGCGGATATCCGGCTTTTTACGGATAATTCCCAGACCGGAACAGGGTACATCGGTGATTACCACATCAAAGGCGTCTTCCCACTCGGGCACACGGTCCTTTCCGTTCTGGGTCACGGCACGAATGGAGTTCAAACCCAACCGCTTTGCGCCGTTTTCGATCAACGTCTGCTTGTGGGGGTGGATATCACAGGAGATGATTTCTCCTTCATCCCTCATGGCAACGGCAGCAGCAAAGGATTTTCCGCCCGGAGCGGCACACACATCCAGCACTTTCATACCGGGTTTGGGGTCGGCCGCCAGAACGGCCAATCGGGCAGCAGCATCCTGAATATAAAATGCGCCCTGCTGAAATTCCTCCATCTGTTCCAGACTGCCCGTACCCTGCAGGGTCAGACAGTCAGCCAGCCACGGGTGAGGCTGCGCCTCCACACCGGCAGCCGTCAGCGCAGCAAGCACTTGCTCGGTTGAGGAATGGCAGGTGTTCACCTGTGCCATCGTAGGCACTTCACCGTTATGACACGCCAGCAGACATTCCGTCCCATCCCGGCCCAGACGCTCTTCAAACAGGTCCACCAGCCACTGGGGGTGGCTGTATCGCACGGACAGATCATCCGGCGGTGTCAGATCGTTCTTGTTGCGCTCAATATTGCGCAGCACGGCATTCACCAGACCGGCGGCGCCGGGGTTCTTGCAGAATTTGCGGGTCAGTTTGACCGACTCGTCCACCGCCGCACGGGCAGGTACGCGAGTCAAAAACAGAAGCTGATAGGCACCCAGACGCAGAGCGCTGCGTACCGTCAGATCCAACTTCCCTTTGGCAAATCGGTCCACATACCAGTCCAGTAACATACGGTTCTGGGTCACGCCGAAGGTCAGCCGGGTGGCCAGGGCAGCATCACGGCCGTCCAGCCCGCCCTCCTTCAAGGTCTTTTTCAGAAAACCGTCCGACCATGCATCCTGTTTTTCACAGGCCACGAGAGTACGTAGAGCGGCTTCGCGGGCGGTCATCGGACATTGCTCCCTTCGGGAATGGGACGGCCAAGCAGAAATGCATTGGCAGGCATACGTTTCTTGCCGTCGGGCTGCAATTCGCAGATTTCAAGCACGGTTCCTCCGCCACAGGCGATTTTCAGGCCCTTTTTGTCGGCCTTCACTACGGTACCTGCCTCTGCATCGGTATGTTCCTCGCAAACCTTGGTGGCACACACCTTGCAGCGGACACCGCCCAGTTCGGTCACAGCGGCCGGCCAGGGAATCAGACCGCGCACCTGATCGTGCAGTTCACGGGCAGTGCGACCCCAGTCCATAGGAGACAGTTCACGGGACAGCATAGGCGCGAAGGTCACCAGCGCAGGATCCTGCGGGACACGCTCTGCCGTACCTTCCGCAATCTTCTCCACAGTGCACACCAACAATTCGGCTCCCAGATCGGCCAGACGGTCGTGGAGGGACTCCACTGTTTCGTTGGGGTCAATGGGGGTCTGCGCCTGAGAAATAATATCGCCGGCATCCAGTTCTGTGGCCATGTGCATAATGGTCACACCGGATACTTCATCGCCATTCAAAATGGCCCAGTTAATGGGGGCCGCGCCGCGGTATCGGGGCAGCAGCGAAGAATGGACATTAACACAGCCCTTGGCCGGGTAGTCCAAAATCTCATCGGGCAGAATGCGCCCATATGCAGCCACCACAATCAGTTCGGGCGCCAGCTCCTGAATCTGCGCCAGCGCCGTGCCGTCACGCAACTTGGTGGGCTGAAACACCGGAATGTTGTGCTCCAGACAAAACTCCTTGACCGGAGTGGGCTGCAGCTTCATGCCGCGGTTTTTCGGTTTGTCGGGTTGTGTGAACGCACCGCATACATCGTGTCCGGCCTCCACCAGTGCCCGGATGGATGGCACCGCAAAATCGGGGGTGCCCATGAAAAGGATACGCATCAGTCGTCCTGCTCCATTTCTTCCAGTTCTTCCACGGTGTACAGACGGTCGGTGTGCTCGGTGAACAGATGGCCGTCCAGATGCTCGCACTCATGGCAGAAGCAGCGGGCGGTCAGCTCCACATCTTCCACCTCAAAGAAATTGCCATTGCGGTCCTGTGCGCGCACACGCACACGGTAAGGGCGGGTCACTTCGCCGTACAGTCCGGGCACCGACAGACAGCCCTCCAGGCCGGTCTGTTCACCCTCGGTGAAAATAATCTCGGGGTTAATCAGTTCCAGAACCTCTTCCTGCTCGTTCATGACCAGAACCACGCGGCGCAGAATGCCGATCTGGGGCGCGGCCAGGCCGACGCCGCCCGAAGCAGCCAGCGTCTCGTGCATGTCCTCGAGCAAATCGTGCAGTTTGCCGTCAAAGGCAGTCACAGGGTGAGAAACTTTATAAAGGACGGGTTCTTTCCGTTCCAGAATCTTACGCAAAGCCATGTTGTTTATCCTCCATTTCGGTCAGTCCAGCGGATTCATGTCGGCAAATACCGACACGCCGCGATTTTCCTTATCCTGCTGCGCCGAACGCACCAGATGTGCCAGAAGCGAGCGCAGTTCCTTACAGTTTTTTCCGCTGACCGTCACACGGTAACGGTAGCGGTTGTTGACCTTGGTCACGGCTGCAGGAGCCGGTCCAAGCAATTGAATCTCCATCGTGTCGTAGGGAGCCGTATGCATCACATGCTCCAGTTCCCGGCGCAGTTTCATACAGGTACGCAGTACGGCGTGCTCATCGGCTCCGGATGCTGTCAGCAAAAACAGGTCCCGGAAGGGCGGACAGCCGCGCAGCTTACGCAGAGCGATTTCCTGCTCATAAAAACTGTCATAATCCTGCGCCGCGGCACAGGTGATAACCTCATTTTCCGGCGTCCAGGTCTGAATGACGGCTCGGCCCAGTTTGGACCCACGCCCGGCACGGCCTACAGCCTGTGTGACCAGCGAAAAGGTGCGCTCGCCGGCCCGGAAATCGTCCACATACAGGGACAGGTCGGCCGCAATGACACCCACCAAGGTCACATTTTCAAAATCCAGTCCTTTGGCCACCATTTGAGTGCCCACAAGGATGGGGATCTTCTTGTTGACAAATTTTGAGAACATTTTCTCGTGATTGTTGGCCGCACTGACCGTATCGGCATCCATGCGCAGCACTTCCACACCGGGAAACATTTCTTCCAGTTCCTGCTGCACCTTCTGGGTACCCGTTCCGATAAAGGCCAGTTTGCCGCCGCATTCCGGGCAGGCGTCAGGCAACGGCTCGGAATGGCCGCAGTAGTGGCACATCAGGCGCCGATTGGCCGAATGATAGGTCAGATAGACCGAACAGCGCGGGCAGGAAGGCACCTGTCCGCATTCGCCGCAGGACAGCATACGGGATGCGCCACGGCGATTCAGGAAGAGGATACTCTGCTCTCCCTTTCTCAGATTATCCTCCAACTCCATACGAAGCAGTGCACCGATGTCCGATGCATTTCCGGCACGCAGCTCCCGCTTCATATCGGTGATAAACACCTTGGGCAGAGAGTGCTCATTATAGCGCTTGTTCAGCTTGAACAAGTGGTAGGTTCCCTGCTTTGCAAGAAACATGGTCTCCACCGATGGGGTAGCCGAGCCAAGCAACAGCAGCGCATTACTGTGGGCACAGCGGTACTTCGCCACATCCCGGGCGTGATACCGCGGTACATTCTCCGACTTGTAACTATGCTCCTGCTCTTCATCCAGAACGATCAGTCCCAGATCCTGCAGGGGTGCAAACACGGCAGACCGGGTACCCAACACCACTCTGGCCCGACCTGTACGTACGCGTTTCCACTCGTCGTACCGCTCCCCCGCACGCAGACTGCTGTGGAGCACCGCCACGTTATCTCCGAAGTGAGAAACGAAGATGCTCAGCAGCTGCGGCGTCAGTGCAATTTCCGGCACCAGAACCATGGCCGTTCGGCCCTCATCCAGCACCTTATGAATCAGTTTCAGATAAACCTGTGTCTTGCCGCTTCCGGTCACGCCGTACAGCAAAGCCGCAGAGGGTTTCCCCGAATCAAGCAGTTCCTGCAGTCCATCATAAGCCTGCTGCTGCTCCTCATTGAGTACAATGGGCGCTGCCGGCTCGGTCTCGGCAGTCTGAACCCGGCGCAGCACTTCCCGCTGTTCCAGTTTGATCAAGCCGCTTTTCGCCAGTGCGCGCAGAGTTGCAGAAGACGCTCCGGTAAAATAGCAGATCTCCCGGGAGGATGCGCTGCCGATCCCGGCCAGCAGTTCCACCACCGAATACTGCAGCGGCGCCCGTTTGCGCTTGGGCGCCATCAAAGCCAGAGCCTCCTCCGGCGCAATCGCCAGTGAAGCCACCTGCTCGGTCTTGTCTCCCACACCACGGGAGGCACTGGTCTCCAGCGTCAGAATTCCCTGATCGGCCAGAAGCTTCAGAGCCGGATTGGGATCTTTGGCCCCAAAGGCATCCCGGATACGACCGATTTCCACACCGCCGCCGTTGGCATACAAAATGTCCAACAGCATAGCGGCATTTCCGGAGTTTCCGGCCGCTTCATAGGCCTTCTCCTTGTCCACACCCTCGGCGACACGCCAGATATCCTGCAGGGAATACCACAGACCGGCAGGCAGCATGGCGTGCACTGCCTCATACACCGTGCAGAACCACTGGTCCCGTACCCAAAGGGCAAGACGAATGCCGTCCGGATCCAGAACCGGCTCATCGTCCAACAGGGACAGAACCGACTTCAGCCGCATTTCATCACTGCGGGGTGCGACGGTCAGAACGATGCCGTCACAGCGGCGGTTTCCCGCACCGAAGGGCACCATGACCCGCATGCCGGGTCGGATACGGTCCTTCAATTCGGCCGGGATTTTGTAGGAATACGGGCGGTCTATGGCGTAAGTAGCCGCAGCCAAAGCAACTTTGGCCACCATTTCCTGTTCCATGACACCGCCCCCTTTCCTCGCGAAAGGCAAGCTCCGATGATTTCGGAGCTTGCCTCACAGTCAATTCTCTACGCTGACTTTACCCTCAGCCACTTCACGAATGGCCAAAGAGACCGGCTTATCTTCCAAGGCGGTTTCATTCTCCTCGGCCTCGATGGCAATCTGGCGGGCACGCTGGGCCACCACATTCACCAGCATATAGCGGCTGGGCACCTGCTTGAGCAGGTCATTCATAGCGGGATACAACATCATAATCCTTACACTCCTTCAACCAAATGAATTCTGTTTGCAATGCGGCAATCATGTGCCAGTATGATGGCCTCAAGTTCGGCAACCGCTTCGGGCACCTTGTCGTTGACCACCAGATAATCGTAATTGGGGATCTGCTTGTATTCTTCACGGGCACGCATCAAACGCCCGTTGATGACATCTTCATCGTCGGTGTTACGCCCATGCAGGCGGCGGGACAGTTCCTCAAAGGAAGGCGGAACAATAAAAATCATCGCGGCATCGGGACATTTTTCTTTGACCTTTGCAGCACCCTGTACCTCAATATCCAGCAGCACATCGACACCCTGCTCCAGTTTATCCCGGATCACCTTCAGGGATGTGCCGTAATAGTTCCCTACGTACTGCGCATACTCCAGCAGTTCATCGTCTGCGATCATGCGCTCAAACTCTGCCCGGTCTACAAAATTGTAATTCACACCGTCCTCTTCGCCCACGCGGGGTGCGCGGGTGGTGAAGGACACCGAAAAGTGAATGTTCTCCCGCTCACTGAGCAGTTGGGCGATCACGGTGCTTTTTCCCACACCGGACGGACCGGACAGAACGATCAGATTTCCTCTCTTTTTCCGAATCATGTTTCTTCCATCTCCTCTTCCAAGGGGTCGGCCGCCGTTTCCTTCCCTGCCAGTCGACCTGCCACAGAGGCGGGCTGAAGGGCAGACAGAACCACATGGTCGCTGTCCATGATCAAAACTGCCCGGGTCTTGCGTCCAAAGGATGCGTCGATCAAAGTTCCCCGGTCACGGGCTTCCTGCACCATTCGCTTGATGGGTGCAGAATCGGGGCTGACAATGGCTACCAAGCGTTCGGCAGACACCATGTTGCCGAAACCAATATTCAGCAGCTTCACCGATTTCCACCGTCCTTACTCAATGTTTTGGACCTGCTCACGAATCTTTTCAATTTCGGCCTTCATATCCACCACCATGCGGGAAATGTCAATATCATTGCACTTGGAACCGATGGTATTGGTTTCACGGTTGAATTCCTGAATCAGGAAGTCCAGTTTGCGGCCGGTAGCGCCGCCCTTGTCCAGCATATCACGCAGCTGCTCCAGATGGCTGCGCAGGCGAACCGTCTCTTCATCCACGGCGACCTTATCGGCAAAGATGGCCGCCTCGGTCAGGATGCGGCTCTCCTCCAGCTGGGTGTTCTGAAGCACCTCTTCCATCTTGGCCGCCAGGCGGGCGCGGTATTCTGCCACCGTCTGGGGGGAGCGCTCCTCCACCTTCCCGGTATACTCCTCGATGGTTTTGGCGCGGCTGAGGATATCGGCCTTCAGCTTTTCACCCTCACGGGTACGCATACGGTCAAAATCGGCCAGTGCGGTATCCAGCACCGAGCAGATGTCAGCGGCAACCGCCTCCAGATCTTCTTCCTGCTTTTCCACGGTCAGAATGTCCGGGAAACGGGCCAGATCGGTAGTCTTATAGCTGATTTCCATCATGCCGTCGGACAGCTCGTAAATCTTGCGCATTGCAGCAATATACGAGCTTGCCAGTTCCTCGTTGACGGTCACCGTCAGGGCGTCTCCGCCGTTCTGCGCAATGTTGATGAATACATCCACCTTACCGCGGGAAATGGTCTGACCCACCCGGGTCTTGATGGAATCTTCAGCGAAAATATACGCGCGGGGCATCTTAATACCGCAGTCCAGATAGCGGTTGTTGACCGAGCGAACCTCAACGGTAATTTTACGGCCGTTCAATTCGGCCTCTCCCCGGCCGTAACCGGTCATGCTCTTAATCAATCAGGGTCATTCCTTCCGTATAGTATCAATATTTGCGTCGGGCCTTCCGAATGCGGGAGGCATAAAACGTGATCAGCTTGCTGAATCCATAGTCGTAAATCAGAAACACCACGTTACCAATCCCAAACAAAGGCAGCGGTGTACACATGAGTTCGGGCAGAAGAGGAAACAGCAAAGCAGAAAATCCAAACAGAAAAATCACAAGGATGAGATTGAAAAATACCAATTTCAAAACAATCTCAAGCGGCAGCTTACGCAGCCGTTCCACCAGATATTTCACCATGGGATACAAACCAAAAAACAGGACATACAGAAGTGCACATCCTTTATCCGGCAACAGGAGCAGACCCAGCAGCGCTGTCGCTCCATAGCAAAGAAACCCCGTCGGCAGTCCACCGGCAATCACTGCGGTAGCGGGCACAAGGCCTGCCACAGCTACCATCCCAATTCGTCCCGAGGGCAAAAGTGTTGCACCGTACAGGAGAAGCAGAGACAGTGCCGCAAAGATACCGCCGGTTGCCACACGGCCTGCACTTTGGGCAAATCGTTGATTTTTCATGGTCTTAGCTCCCGCAGCCTCCGCACAAACAGTTCAGACACATCATGGTGGTACAGCAATCCATGGCATCCATTCCACCGCCGTATCCCGCCGGGCGATAGGCATAACCGCCTTGCTGCATCATGTTGAAGGCCTGCCGGTATTCCATGTTATTGGGCTCCATGTTCACGGCGATCTGATAGTTCTGCTTTGCTTCATCCAACCAGCCGCGGCGATAAGCCACACTGCCGGCCAGAAAATACCATTCCGCAGTGCGGGTGTTGATGCCCCGCAGCAGTTCCTCCGCCTGATCCAGATTATTTCCGCCGATCAGGGTGCGTACACGGGCAAAGGTGGGGTCACTGCTCTGGCCTTGCTGATAGGCCCCTTGATAGCCACCGGACGAAGAATACCCGCCACTGCCGCTGCGCAGCTTGGTCACGGCATCATAGGCCTCGTTGATTTCCTTCATCTTTTCCTCAGCCAAATCGGCCAAAGGATTGTTCTGGTAGTTGTCGGGGTGATACTTGCGTGCCAGATCCCGGTAGGCCTTTTTAATTTCGTCATCACTGGCATCCGGCTTTACGCCCAACACCTGATAAGGATCATTCATGCCTCATTCTCCTATGTTTTTTCGATTGCTTTTCCATTGTCCCGCAAACACGGCATGTTCAACCGCATTCAGGCCAAGATACAGGATGTTGGAAAGAATCCCATCCCACCGAGGCGACTGTGCCAGTCCGTAAGCGGACAGGGCCAGGTTCCTCGAATGGAGCAGTGTAATACGCACATCCTGCTCGTACTCTTTGGGGTTGTGCTCGTACCGTTCCAAAATCGGATTGTATGCTCCGGATTGAATATCATCCTCCAGATCATCCCATGCATCAATCAGATAGATCCAACGCCCCACATGGTAGAGCAGCTGGCCCAATGCCCGGTCACGGCACTCGTCTTCAGTGGTCGGAGCCGCCGCCTGCAGAATGCGGGCAAAGGTATCGGCCGGGCGATCCAATGAGGGACACCTCTCTTGCTCCAGTATGTGCAGTTCTTGCAGGCAGGCCGCAACTTTTTGATCAAATTCCGGCCGTGCCTTGGCCGCCTTTCGGTAGGCCGGTTTCAAAACCCACGCTGCCAACCGCGCCGGCAGCCCTCGAAAAAAACCGTTGTCTGCCAAGTCATCCCGCAGTTTGTGGTAACTGAGAATCATGCTTTCGTCAGCTGCCACATCCAGCGCCGGCATCTGCATGCACATCTTCCGTTTTCGGAATGGATGTGCCGGACACCGACACTGTTTTGTGCCACAGGGTTCCGCTTCATGTGCCAGAATCATAGCCAGAAAGGTGAAGTCATAATTGAGGGTGAACCGCGCCAGAAATCCATGCCGCTTTCCCATGGTGCGGCAAAGCCCGCAGTATACCGCCTTATAGTCCTCCAGTTCGCGCACCTTCAGTTCTGCACGCAGCGGTCTTACATATCCGAACACGATTTCAGAACCTCCACAACAGCCGACCGGCTCATCCGGTTACTCTTCTGCCACTTCCGCAAGATCCACAACGATCTTGTAGTCATTGTTGACCACACCCACATCACTGGTACCGTCCAGATACACCTTGACCGGAACGGTATACCGTCCGGCAGCGGCATCGACCTTGCTCAGGTCGGCCACAACACGCAGGTTGATGGGCAGGATCAGATCAAGATCCGCCAACTGTCCTCGCACCAACACCTGAAGGGTCTTGGTCACCGATTCGGCAGAAAATCCTTCCGGAATGTTCTCCAGCAAAATGTTGTCCGCTTCCACGATTCGGTTGGACAGGCCGTGAATCCTTACCTCGACGGTTGCCTTAGTCGTACCACTGAGGTTGTCCAGTTCGGATGCAAGGGGAATATCAAATTCAAAGGTCTGTCTTCCGATCACCGCGGACAGATTGATCTCACCCAGGATAATTTCCTTCAGCGGCTCCAGATCTTCCTCTGCACCGGCCACCGTAATGATCGACGGAGTAATGGAATACTCCACGTACTTCTCCACATCGGTAACACCGCCGCCGGTGATCCACTTGACCTTCAGAGGCACATCAGCCGTCTTGATGATGGGCAACTCAACAGACACCGACCCAACCGGACAGGTGAACTTAACGTCAGTCAGCACATTGCCCTGGTAATCAATCAGATCAAATCCCATTTCGCCGCGGAAGGTGGCATCAAACTCTTTCTCACCGCCAAGCGTAACAAGGGCATGGGAGACCCGGTTGACTTCGCTTTCAATGCCGGAAATTTCAATCTTGCCGGGACGAATAATAAACTCGTCGCGCATATAGCCTTCGGCCAGTTTTCCGGTAAACTTTCCTTCCACCTTGATTTCCTTCTTGATGTGACGGGAGACCGTGAAGGTGATATTTTTGGGAGTCCAGTCCTGAACAGTCACGCTGGAATCGTACGCCGAAGGCAGATCCAGATCAAAGGCCATGGTCTGCTCACCCGGAGAGGTAATTTTACCCACATCAATGGTCAGTTTGATTTTTTCCTTTTCCTGATCCAGTTTTGCAAGCTCGATCATCGGACCGGTCAGTCTCAGCGTTGCTTCCTGACCGTGGCCGTCGGAAATAATCATTCCACGCTCTTCCAGAATCTCTTCGTTGACAAAAATGATGGGAACGCCCTTGATGGTAATGTCGTCGGTATTGTTTTCCACTGCAGCCACATAGAACCAAAGCGCAACCGCCAGAACAATGGCCAAAAGGGCATACAGCAGCTTGCTGTCAAGAATCTTTTTGCCCATCTGCCTTGTCTCCTTTTTTCTTGAATTTCAGCAAGTTACCCAGTCCGTTGAGCATATCGACCGGTGTATTTTTTGCCGTCGCATCCGGCAGCAGTTCCTTGCGCAGAAGTCGCTCCAGCGTTTCGGGTGCCAGATGACGCTTGAGCATGCCGCCCACTGCCACCGAGATGGAGCCGGTCTCTTCCGAGACGATGGCTACCACGGCATCGGAGTTTTCACTCATGCCGATACCCGCTCTGTGGCGCATACCCAGATCGCGGGAAAGATTTACGTTGCCGGACAGCGGAAGCATGCACCCCGCGCTTTCCACACGGCCGTTGCGGATAATGACAGCACCGTCATGCATGGGCGCCTTGTTCCAAAACAGGTTCTTCAGCAGTTCGGAAGACACCGCTGCGTCGATTCGGGTTCCGCTTTTCAGAACATCATCCAGCAGCGTATTGCGCTCAAATACAATCAGCGCACCTACCTTGTCCTTGGAAAAAGCAGAGTATGCTGCCACCGTCTGAATGATGGCGCTCTCCATCTCTTCCGGGACCTCCTCCTTGGAGAACACACCGGTAAGACGGCCGCTGCCCACCTTTTCCAGAAGTCGGCGCATCTCCGGCTGGAAAATAATGATGATAGCGATCAGTCCCAGCTCCACTGCGCGACTGAGCAGGAAGCTGATAATGTTCAGATCGAAAATCGTTGCAATGCCCAATGCGGCAAAGATGATCACGATTGCCTTTGCCACCTGTCCGGAACGGCTGCGGCGAATGAGCAACAGAACTCGATAGATCACATAGGACATGATGGCAATATCCACAAAGTCAGAGACATTCATGGTCTTAATATAGCTCTGAGCTGTATTGAGCGCCTGAAGCATCAGTTCCATTGTCCCACCATCCTCTCTTTTGGTCCGAATGAACGCGAATTTCTTATAATTAAGTTATTATACTGTATTTCGCCAAAAATGGCAAGAGTTTGTTCCCTACAAAGATACTCAAAAGAGGTCGTTTTGCATCAAATGCAAAACGACCTCTTCCCCAGAAATATGAAGTTGAAGTTAAAATATGCACGGCTGCTCCATGCATCACAACTGCGCATTTCCCGCATTTTTGTCCGCAGAGTGAAAAACAAGACGGCACAGGAAAACAAGGACCAGACCGACCAAGCAGCCGATCCCCGCGCCCAAGGCGGAACGGATCAGCGAAACATGGATGGGTGCCACGGCATGACAGAAGGTGTTGACGACCGAGGTGCTCTCCAAACAACAGCACAAACCTGACAGCAACGCAAGCAGCGAATTGCGTTTCCCCACGGCAGCAAAGCCCACCGCCATGAATGGCACGGCAATCAACAGTTCCTTGGTCCGTGGGCGGGCATAAAATGCATACTCCAGCGCGTTTCGGAAGGCAACCTCCACGGCAGAGATCCGGCCGAAATCGCCGGAGCGAAGAACCAGAACCGCACCGGCTGCAATCAGCACTCCGGCCACGCCCACCAAAGTCAGGACCTTCTTTTTCGTAAGGGGCCCGTGTGCAAATTCCTTCCCCGCCGGGGCACCGAAAAGGATCAGACAGAACAGCAGCGGAACGGCTTGGGCCGCCTTGACTCCGGAAAAGATCAAGTCACCCATGAGATAACTGCGCTCGCTCATCAAAGCGCCGACCGCAAGACCGCCCAGCACACTCCAGACCAGTAAAATGCACAGGGCTGCAAGATACTCCAGCCAGTCCGGAAGGCACCGCTCACGCGGGTTACTTCGCCATTGCCACAAACCGTACACAGCCAAACACGGGAACACCGCCGCACAAAGCAGCATCAATCCCTTCTGCATCAGTCCGGGCATACACAGACAGCCGAGAACCAAACCGACCAGTGCCAGAAGGCACAACACAAAGCCCCATCGGCGCAGGCACTTCAATCGGGTAACAAGGAGAATCCACAGCGCCGCCGTCAGACACCCGCTGCCCACAAGCAGAACAGGCCGCAGTGCGGCAGTCTCCATACAGGAAAAGCCCTCGCCGTACTCCAAGCCTCGCGCCTCAATGCGCTGACCCAGACCGGAAAGAACCTTGGCATATACGGCGCTGTCCGTCACAACCGTACGGTCAGCGTCTACAAAGGGCCGCAAAAGGATCAGCCGCATGCCACGGTCCACAGCGGCACGGAACAGCATATTTTCTATTTCCTGCCCACTGCCATCAGCAGAAAAGCGGGCTGCATACTCGTCATAAAGATAGAACGCCTTAACCATAGCGCCGTCATAACTGCTCAAATCAAATCCATCCGGACGGTGCACCGACGTTCTTGTGATGTTTTCAATCAGAGCCAGCGGCAGGTTACTGTCCGAAGACCATACATGCTCCGGCAGCGCAAAAGCGCTTCCCTCCCCAATGTAACCCGCCGGGGAAAGATCGAATCCGGACAGCAACTTCCGTTCTGTTTCGGTCGGTTGTGTATCAAAGACTACATAGCGCACTCCGTTTTCGGCAAACAGGCCAAGCCAGTCGTTCACGGTCTGCCCGCTTTGTTCGGCCAGTTGAATGACATCATCAAAATATACAGCCGAAGCCACGGAGTCATCACGGCCTTCCGAACGGATGCGGCCGCCCAACAGAACACAGCTGCAGATCATACCCACGATCAGGAGAACCAACCAGAGATAAAAAAACCGATCTCGTTTCATCGTTTGTTTCTCCCCAGGAGTTTTTGCAGTATCTCAACGGTGGGCAGCGAACGCCCCATGGCAATAACATAGAACGCCAGACCCACAATGCCAAGAACACCGCACCGAAGAGTCAATGCGACCTTACCCAGATCACCCGAAATCAACCGGGTGTATGCAAACCACACTCCGGCCAGCATAACCAGCGACAGGACAATTCCCCGCAGCAACGGTTTCCAATCCAAGGCAACCTTATGAGCTTTACAGAAATGAACATACATACCGACGCCGCCGCACAGCAGGGCAAAGGAAGTGCCGCAGGCCAAAAGGCTGGTATGCTGGGGCATAAAACGGAAGAAAGCCCAGTTCAAGGCAAGACACAGCACAATTGCAATGCACGAAACGATCAGTGGCGTACGGTTCTTTTCCATTGCAAAATAGGCCTTGCTCAGAAGATCGATCAGGAAAAATCCTGCCAGGCCAATGGCATAGGCAGAGAACACACCGCCGGTCAAAGCCGTGGCAGAAGCATCAAAGCTGCCGCCCTCAAACAGGACCCGAATAATCGGCTCGCCGAACACAACCAGCAGCAAGGAAAGCGGAATCAGGAACAGCAGCGAGTTTCTGACCACTGTGGAAACATAAGAACAGTACTCGGTTTTGGGCAGCTGCTCGTATTTCTGGTTGAACTTGGGGAACATAACAATGCCGATGCTGTAAATGAGAATGGTGGCCAAGGGCTCGTAAATCTTGTCTGCGTAATAGTAGGCGCTTGCGGTGCCGTCGATCATACCGGCAGCAAAACGGGTATTCAGAAGATAGCAGAGCAGAAATACCGAGGTGGTCACCATGGTGACCATTGCGGTACGGAAAAAGTGCGGTATCTCGGCCATGCTGCCTCGAAGGGTAAAGCGAAAGCGGAATTGCTCTCGATGGGAAACAGGGAAAACCATGGCCAACTGAAGAAGCCAGCACACGGCAGTAATCAGCGCAAAGACAGGAAGACTCAGACGACTGCCGACAAACAGAAGCAGAGCACACATCACCACGTTGTACAGCAGACTCAACGAAGCCTGAATGTTGTAATGCTCCATTGCCTGAAACAGGGCAACCAGAAGATAGGTCACCATGATGATGGGCAGCGTGATCAGCAGCACGGAAAAACACTGCCGGAACATAATCTCACCCTGCGCGCCAATCAAAAGCGGGATTACACCGGTCAGATTGAGCGCAAGCAGCACCACGCAAAGGCCAAAGGATACCAACAAAGTCAATGACAGCAGCTGGTTGGCCATCCGAAAAGCCTTGTCTTTTCCCTTTGCCAACTGACGGCTGAACAGAGGGACGGCCGCCACACAGAACGCGTAAGCGATGGTGGTGAACAGAGAAACGGTGTAACTGTTCGCAAGGGTAAACAAATCCATGTCGGCACCGGCACCGAATACGCGTGCTTGAATAATATTGCGCAGCATGGCCAATGCTTTTGTGCAAAGCATAAGAACCGTCACTCCGGTAATCGCACGGACAGTTCGATTACTTTCTCCCACCGAGATCCCTCCTTCCTGCCAAAATTACCCCAGCATACAATAATGGGTATTTTATCATTTTACACTCTTCTTTACAAAAAGAATATTGTCAAATTCACCAAAATTTTCTAAAGCAATTACAGGGCGCATCCGGGACACGCGAAACGCCATCCCCACCGGCTTTCGATACGAAAATACGGCCAGTCTCCATACCTGTAGACAGAATGAGCAAAAGCAGATACGCCACTGTATTTCCTCGAAAAAATTCATTGCATTTTCGCACTGATTCGCTTATGATTGGATAGAAGTTCCAAACAACACACTTTGGAGGTACCTCTATGATCAATACTGCACAGGAGCTGTTCGCTCTGATCAAAGAACAGGACATCAAGATGGTCGACTTTAAGATCGTCGACATCAATGGCCAGTTCCGCCATGTCACCATTCCCGCCGCCCAGTTTACCGAGACCACCCTGAAGGAAGGCATCGGTTTTGACGCATCCAACTACGGCTATGCCGTGGTGGAAAAGAGCGACATGGTCTTCATCCCCGACGTCACTACCGCAGTGGTCGATCCCTTCTGCGCCGTTCCCACTCTGTCCATCAGCGGTAACGCCATGGTCATTGACTATCCCGAAAACCGTCCTCTGGCTCAGTATCCCCGTAACATCACTCTGGCTGCCGAGCAGTATATGAAGGACTGCGGCATTGCCGACACCATGATCATTCTGCCCGAGTTCGAGTTTCATCTGTTCGATCAGGTGGGCTGGAGTGTGCAGCCCAACAACATCGGCGTTTCTCTGGACACCGAGCAGGCCTACTGGAACAGCGAGGTTCAGGGTCAGGGCTGCGTGGTTCCCCATCAGAAGAATTACCACATGGCCAAACCCTTTGACACCACCTATGAGTGCCGCAGCGAAATGTGCCTTCTGATGGAAGAAGCCGGCATTCCCATCAAGTATCATCACCCCGAAGTAGGTGCCGCCGGTCAGTTTGAAATCGAGCCCAAACTGGGCAAAATGTCCACTATGGCCGACGCAACCATGATGATCAAGTATATCATCCGCAACACCGCTCTGAAACACGGCCTGGCTGCCACCATGATGCCCAAGCCCGTTTACGGTGAAGCAGGCAACGGCATGCATGTCCACATGCTGCTGATGAAGGATGGTCAGCCCGTCTTCTCCGACGATAACGGTTATTCCCACCTGAGCAAGGAAGCCCACTGGTTTATGGGCGGTCTGCTCAAGCACATCGCTTCCCTGTGCGCCATCACCAACCCCAGCACCAACTCCTTCAAGCGTCTGGTGCCCGGCTTTGAGGCCCCCGTCACCGTGGGTTATGCCACCTCCAACCGCTCCGCCGTCATCCGCATTCCCGCCTATGCCAAAACGCCCAGCGAACGTCGCTTTGAGCTGCGCAACCCCGACGCCACCTGCAACCCCTACTTCTGCTATGCCGCCATCCTGATGGCCGGTCTGGACGGCATCAAGAATCAGATCGATCCTCACGCCAACGGTTGGGGTCCCTACGATATGAATCTGTACCATCTGTCCCCCGAAGAAAAGGCCAAGCTGACCCAGCTCCCCACCCGTCTGGAGGACGCATTGGACGCTTTGGAGGCTGACCATGATTATCTGACCGCCGGCGGCGTTTTCCCCGAAGAACTGCTGATGAAGTTCATCGAAAACAAACGCAAGGAGTGCAGCGAAATCTCCAAGGTTCCCCACCCCGCCGAGTTCGACCGCTACTTCAACCTGTAATGCCATAACGCTTTACAAGTAAATAAAATCAAAGGAGTCCGCACATCAGTGCGGACTCCTTTTTGTATATCACAGATTGTCAAGCTCTTCCTGATCCACACATTGGATCCCCTTGGCCGCCAGCGCGGCAGTTGCCGCCTGCAGATCGGGCACACGGAAGATCATATAGGCGTGCGCCGCCTTTTGACCGCCTAAAAAGGCGTACATATACTCCACATTGATGCCGGCTTCGCCAAGAATCTGAACCACCTTGTTCAGGCCACCAGGCTCGTCGGGAATGGCCACACCCAGAACCGGAGTGACACTATGGACAAATCCCTCATCCTTCAGAACGGTGGTTGCCTTGTACACGTCATCCACTATAATACGGACGATGCCGAAATCATTGCTTTCGGCCAGAGACAAGGCACGCATATCCACATCGTTTTTTGCCAGCACGTCGGTCATACCACTCATCACACCGGACTTGTTTTCCAGAAAAACGGAGATCTGCTTTACGCTCATTTTCACAACCTCCCTTTAAATCTTTCGCTTATCGATGACGCGAACCGCCTTGCCTTCACTGCGGGCAATGGTCTTGGGCGCCACCAAAGTAACCTTGGCGCCAATACCCAACATGGAGCGCAGGTCGGAAACCAGTTCCTTCTGGCGGCGGTTGATCTCGCCCAGATTATCGGTAAACATCTCAGGGGTCATCTCCACGTTGATATCGAAGGTATCCACATTCTTCACACGGTCCACAATAATCTGATAATTGGCAGGATAACCGTGATTGAGCAAGACCGTCTCAATCTGGGACGGGAATACATTGACACCGCGGATAATCAGCATATCATCCGAACGGCCCATAGGCTTATGCATTCTGACGTGGGTGCGTCCGCAGGAGCATGGCTCGTAGTTGAGCATGCAAATATCACGGGTGCGATAGCGGATCATGGGGAATGCCTCCTTGGTGATGGAGGTAAACACCAATTCGCCCTTGGAGCCGGCAGGCAGAACCTCACCGGTTTCGGGATCGATGATTTCTGCGATAAAGTGGTCTTCGTTGATATGCATACCCGCCTGAGCCGAGCATTCAAAGGAAACACCGGGGCCGGACAGTTCGGTCAGACCGTAAATATCAAAAGCCTTGATACCCAGTGTCTTTTCCACATCACGGCGCATCTCTTCGCTCCATGCTTCAGCACCGAAAATACCGGCTTTCAGGGGGATCTGATCCGGGGTCAGCCCCATCTCTTTCATACTCTCGGCCAGATAGGCTGCATACGAAGGCGTGCAGCAAATGATGGACGCCTTCAGATCTTGAATAAACATGATCTGACGCTCGGTGTTGCCGGAAGATGCCGGGACAGTCATACAGCCAACTTTGTGAGAACCTCCATCCAGTCCCGCTCCACCGGTAAACAATCCGTATCCATAGGAGACCTGGCAAACATCATCCTTGGTTCCGCCGGCCGCCACAATGGCACGGGCACAGCAGTCTTCCCACAGGTCAATGTCATGCTGTGTATAGAAGGCAACCACACGCTTTCCTGTGGTTCCGGAGGTGGAGTGAATGCGCACCACTTCGGACAACGGCTTGGCAAGCAGACCGTAGGGATATGCTTCCCGCAAGTCAGCTTTGCTCAAAAAGGGCAGCTTGTGCAGGTCATCCACGCCCTTGATGTCGTCCGGGGTGATTCCCTTCTCTTCCATCTTCTTTCGGTAATAGGGCAAATTCTCCCAGACATGTTTGACCTGGGCCACCAGACGCTCATCCTGCCACGCCCGGATTTGTTCCCGGGACGCACATTCGATTTCAGGTTGATAATACCGTTCCATTGTTCTCATCTCACGTTTTCTAAAGTGTTTCCGCTTTCGTTATGCGTTTTTCCCTAATTCAAACGCTTTTTTATTCAATTCCAGGAATTTGGCAGGTACACAGGCTTCCATAGCCTGCTGCCATGCCTCCTCCGGGAAATCAAAATACTTGGCCAGACGGCCCATCAGAACGATGTTGACCGCTTTGCTGCTGCCGGCCTCGGTAGCCAGCGACAGGCAATCCAAAGCGTCTACCTTTGCCCCGGTGGCACGCATCTTTTCCACCAGATTTTCGGGATACCGGGCAGCACCGGTAACCACCGGCATGGGATCGATCTGCTGGGTATTGGTCACGATCTGGCCGTCGCTCTTTAGGTAGGACAGCCAGCGGGCCGCCTCAAGCAGTTCAAAGGAAACGATGTAATCAGCCTCACCCTGATCGATAATAGGGGAAGCAACCTTGTCGCCGTAACGCACATAGGTAACCACACTTCCGCCGCGCTGGCTCATGCCGTGCACCTCGGAAACCTTGACGTCATAACCCTGAGTCAGCAGCAGATGGCCCAGCAGTTTGCTGGCCAGCAGACTTCCCTGTCCGCCCACACCGACGATCATTACATTCTTGGTCTGCATACTCATCCCTCCTTGCTCTGCAGCGCACCAAAGGCGCACAGCTGCTCACAGACACCGCAGCCCACACACTGGGTTGCATCCACGACTGCCTTGCCGTCACGTATGGAGATGGCCGGACAACCGATGCGCATACAGGCCTTGCAGCTGCGGCACTTCTCGGCATCCACAACCAGAGGGGCCTTGTGCTTCACGTGCTTGAGCAGCGCACAGGGGCGGCGGGAAATAATAACCGAGGGTTCCGCCGCAGCCAGTTCTTCTTTCAGCACCTGATCGCACTCCTTCAGGTTATAGGGATCCACCACGCGCACACGCTGGATGCCGATGGCCCGGCAAAGGGCTTCCAGATCGATCTTGCCGGCGGGATCTCCCTTGATGTTGTAGCCGGTAGTGGGATTCTGCTGATGGCCGGTCATGCCGGTAATGGAGTTGTCGAGAATGATCACGGTAGAGTTGGACTGGTTGTACGCAATGTTGGCCAGACCGGTCATACCGGAATGCATAAAGGTTGAGTCGCCGATAACGGCCACCGTCTTCTTCTCCCCTTCTTCTCCCATGGCCTTGTTGAAGCCATGGATCGAGGAAATCGAGGCACCCATACACAGCGTCAGCTCCATGGCTGCCAGCGGTGCGGCAGCACCCAGCGTATAGCAGCCGATATCACCCAGCACGGTGCACTTGTTCTTGGACAGGGTGAAGAACAGACCACGGTGGGGACAACCTGCGCACATAACCGGAGGTCGGGCAGGAATGACATCTTCCAGCGCCTGACCAACCTGCACCTGACCGCCCATGCTGCGGCAGATCAGATTCTGAGAGAATTCACCCTCGATGGGCAGAATGTCCTTACCGGACACTTCCAGACCCAGCACGCGGCAGTGATTTTCAATGATGGGGTCCAATTCTTCCACCACAACCACACGATCCACCTTGGCGGCAAAATCCTTGATCAGCTGCACGGGCAGAGGATTGGCCATACCCAGTTTCAGCACCGAAACCGAGTCACCAAAGACCTCTTTCACATACTGATAGGAGGTGGACGAAGTGATGACACCCACTTCGGTGCCGCCCATTTCCACGCGGTTGACCGGAGCGGTCTCTGCCCACTGAATCAGCTTCTGGGTACGCTCCTCCACCACATGGTGGCGGCGCTTTGCCATGGCAGGCATCATAACATACTTGTTGATGTCCTTTACATAGGGTTTGACCTCGGGAACCACACGCTCACCGGGTTCTACCACCGACTGAGAATGCGCAATGCGGGTACACATTTTCAGCATAACCGGGGTGTCAAACTCTTCCGACAGTTCGTATGCCAGTTTGGCAAATTCCAATGCCTCTGCCGAATCAGCCGGCTCCAGCATGGGCACCTTGGCTGCGATGGCGTGGTGGCGGGAATCCTGCTCATTCTGGGATGAGTGCATGCCGGCGTCATCTGCCACACCGATAACCAAACCGGCATTAACACCGGTATAAGACATGGTAAACAGCGGGTCGGCTGCCACATTCAGACCCACGTGCTTCATACCGCAGAAGGAACGCTTCCCGGCCAAAGCGGCACCAAATGCCACTTCCAGGGCTACCTTTTCATTGGGCGCCCACTCGCAGTAAATTTCATCATACTTGGCTGCCTCTTCGGTGATTTCGGTGCTGGGGGTACCGGGATAGCTGGAAACCACACTGCAGCCCCCCTCATACAAACCGCGGGCAACAGCAGCGTTGCCCAACATCAGCTGTTTCATCAACATCAATCCTCTCGTTCTGCCAGTTTTTCGCGGAGAATCACCTCACGCATAATGCCGCCTGCTCCGCCATCCAGCATAGAGCGACGAACACGGCTGATGGTTGCACTGCTGGCACCGGTCTTTTCCAGAATATCCAGATAAACCAGTCCCTGCTGCAGATAAACCGCCACATCGAATCGCTGTTCCATGGCCCGCAGCTCTGCAGGGGTACAAAGATCCTCAAAGAATTTGCAGCATTCTTCCGGAGACTTCAACTTCATAATGGTTTCATAAAAAGCCATGCTGTGTCCCTTTTTCACTACCTTCGCCATGTTATACTCCTTTCGTACCGCAACGCGGTACACTGTTATGCTTTACATCATAACACATTAAAGTGTGAAAAGCAATCCGATACTCCCGCTCCTTAGCAAAAAATTTAGCGGGATGGCCCATGAGAGCCATCCCGCGTTCGCTCATTTCAAACTCAACAGGTACTGTCCGTAAGGGGTTGCCGACATGCTGTCTCCTACGGCATTCTTCTCTTCATCCGAGATAAACCCCTTGCGCCACGCCGTTTCCTCCACGCAGGCAATGTAGTGCTTTCCCTCTTCCTGCAATTTCCGGATAGCCGATGCAGCTACCAACAGGTTGTCCGCCGTGCCGGCATCATACCAGGTAAACTCACGATCCAGTACAACCGCCTTCAGTTTACCCTGGCGCATATACTCTTTGTTCAGATCGGTAATTTCCAGTTCACCGCGTGCCGACGGAGTCAGCTGATTGGCCAGCTGTGCCGCCCGTCCGTCATAGAAATACAGACCGGGCACGATGTAGTTGGATTTGGGGTTTTCCGGCTTTTCCTCCAGACTGATCACATTGCCGTTTTCGTCCAGCTCCACCACACCAAAGGGTCTGGGATCTTCCACATAGTATCCAAAGATCACCGCACCTTCTTCGATTTCGATCGCTTTTTTCAGGCTGTCTTCAAACTGCGGCGAGAAAAACACATTATCACCCAACACAAGGCAGGCGCGATCGCCGTCCACAAATTCCTCACTCAGGATCATTGCATCGGCAATGCCACGGGCCACCGGCTGCTCCATATAGGAAATTCGGACACCCAACGAGGATCCATCCCCCAGCAAACGGCGGAAAAATTCCATCTCACCCTGCGGCGGTGTAATGATCAGAATGTCCCGTATTCCCGCACGCAGCAGCACGTCCAGCGGGTAATACAGCATAGGTTTATCATAAATAGGCAGAAGGGGTTTGCAAATAGGATACGTCATGGGATACAATCGGGTCCCTTTACCGGCCGCCAGGATAATTCCTTTCATAGTCAGGTTCCTTTCGTATCGTGATCCGTTTTTGTCAGTGTATCATGTTCTATACTCAAAATCAACCGAACCAAGGCAGTTTTTTCCTGTCCAAAAGGGTTTGACATACATCTGTATATATGTTACAATTTGGTTACAAATTTTATGTAAATCAGAAACCTCCGAAAACGGGGGTTTTCCCTTTGATTTCAAGCCAAATGGAGGTTTTTACAATGGCTGACAAGAACATCCCTCTGGAATATAAAGGTCACCCTCTGCGCCGCAAAGATAATCTGATCTATTACGGCAGCATGGCCGACAAATACATCATCATGCTGCAGATTATGGACAGCAAAAAAGTGGACGATCTGGACGTGGCTACCAAAGTCTCTGTTCAACTGCAGCTGACCGACCCCGACCTGAAGTCTCGTGACCGTGTGGTCAAGAAGAGCGAGAAAGACAGTCTGTATACCGCAATGGACGTGGCTGCCGTCTGGTTGGATCGCGCTCTGGCCGGCAAGTAAGCATCCGCACCAAAGAGAAATTGCCAGGAGGTCAACAACAATGAGAATTTCTTCTCGTTTCCTGCGAACCGCCCTGACTTCTGCCCTGCTATGCGTTGTCTTAAGCGTGAGCGCTTTTGCTGCTTACGGCACGGGCACCGTCACCGAAAACTCCCTGCGTCTGCGCGAACGGGCAAGCACCAATGCTGCCATTCTGAACACCGTGGACAAGGGTACCAAGGTCATCGTATTGGAAGACCAGAAAAACGGCTGGTACAAGGTTGAGTTGAACGGCACAGTTGGCTACATGTCGGCCAGTTACCTGTCGGTCACTCCTACCCCTGCTCCCACTCCCAAAACCTATACCGGCAAGCTGAATACCGGCGGTTCTTCCCTGAACATGCGCTCCGGTCCCGGCACAAGTTACAGCAAGGTTGGCTCCATCCCCGCCAGTGCAACTTTGACCATTACCGACAAGGAAAACGGCTGGTACAAAACATCGTACAACGGTGTAACCGGTTATGTCAGCGGCGACTATGTCACCGTGACCGAAACCACTTCTTCCAACACCACACCTTCTACTCCCGCCCAGCCTTCTACTCCCGCTCAGCCCAACCCGGAGCCCTCAACTCCGGCCACTACCGGCACGGGTAAGCTGAATACCGGCGGTTCTTCCCTGAATATGCGCTCCGGTCCCGGCACAAGTTACAGCAAGGTTAGCTCCATCCCCGCAAGCGCAACTCTGACCATTACCGGCAAGGAAAACGGTTGGTACAAAACGTCCTATAACGGCGTGACCGGTTATGTCAGCGGTGACTATGTTATTTTCACTCCTGCCAAAACCGAAACCCCCGCCGAACCCGCACCCACCAACCCTCCCTCGTCCAATAACCAGACTTCCGGCAACACCGATACCGGCAATACCAACACCGGAAGTACAACCGACACGCCTTCCAACCCTCCTGCATCCACCACCGATCTGGGTGCTCAGGTGGTTGCCTACGCCAAGAAGTTCCTTGGCATCCCCTATGTATACGGTGCCAATGGTCCCTCTTCCTATGACTGCTCTTCCTTTACACAGGCGGTCTACAAAAAGTTTGGCTATAGTCTGAACCGCTCGGCAGCCGGCCAGTATGAAAATGGCACCGCCATCGATTTCAGTCAAATCAAACCGGGCGACCTGTTGCTCTGGCGCTCGTATGACTCCAGCAAAGCCGCAACCCATGTGGGCATCTACATCGGAAACAACATGTACATCCACGCCTCCAGCACCGGCGGCTGCGTCACCATCAATAACATGAATTATGGTGCCAACGTACGCAAACTGGTGGGTGTCCGGCGCATTGTCAACTGAATCTATGCAATGAAAAACGCCTGTTCACATCGTGAACAGGCGTTTTTTTGTTTCCTGCTTATTCTTCCGTCTCTTCGGGAGCAGCGGTCTCTTCGGAAACTGCGGTCTCTTCAACAGGTACTTCTTCCACAACGATGTCCTCTTCCGGAACTTCCTCGTCACTCAGATTACCGGCAGCCTTGATGTCAGCGATCTTCTGCTTGTTGTAGGCAATCTTCTCCTTGGATGCAGTAACCTTTTCGCACAGAACAGCATAGGAAGCCTCGGGGGCCATGCCGCGCTCGGCATAGTACAGCTTGCCGATTTCAATATATGCCTTGCGGATGGCATCCTCTTCGGCGGCGTTGTTCACCTTCAGCTTGGCGATTTCGGCCAGTTCCTTTGCCTTAGCGGCACCGGCCTGAGCCAGATCGGTCACACGACCCATGATGTTTTCAAAATCCATCGTAGTTCCTCCTTAAAGTAGTGCATTTTATTGACTGATCTTATTCTATTCTCTTTTTACAGTTTGTGCAAGTACAAGGAGCATGATTTCACAGTTTATTCATGCCTGATTCCGACCCGGCTTACTCTGCGCGCACAATTCGCTTGATTGCCTTTTCCGCCTTCGCTCTCGGAATCATCAATTCATGGCCGCAGCCCTGACATTTCAAACGAAAGTCCATGCCAACACGAAGAACCTGCCATGTTTTTCCACCGCAGGGATGACCCTTTTTCAGTTCCAAAACGTCACCGATGCGTACGTCCATTTGGTTCACGCCCTTTCACCATTCTATTATATTGTCATCTTCTTTTCCTGTCAATTCCTGCATGGTCGGTGCATATACCTAATCACACGACCTTTTCACCGTCCAAATCGCAGCATGCAGGAAAGGATTTGATCTGTTGAATACTCGTTTTTTGCCCGAAGGGCGATTGTTGTATACATCCGAAAACCACAAAGCCTGTGCCAACCGCCGTTCTCTCATGCGTGCCATGGACACGGGACAGATTCTGGAAGGGCGTGCGCTCCTATGCGGCACCGAACACAACCTGATCGTTCAGGTCGGTCCGTTCACCGGTTCCATTCCGCGAGAAGAAGCAGCCCTTGGCATTACCGAAGGTACCACCCGCGAAATTGCAATTCTATCCCGCGTTGGCAAGCCGGTCTGCTTCACAGTGACCGCCATTGAGGGACCGGAGCGTGCCCCCACCCTGCTATTGTCCCGCCGTCATGCACAGCAACACGCTTTAAATCACATTTTGTCCACATGGCAGCATGGCGACATCGTATCTGCTACGGTAACGCACATGGAGTCCTTCGGTGCCTTTGTGGATATTGGCTGTGGGATCCCTTCCATGATTGGCATTGAAAATCTTTCGGTGTCACGAATCCCACACCCAAACTGTCGCTTTATCACGGGGCAAAAGATCTTCGCCCTTGTTACCGGTATCGATCCCACTTTGGGCCGGGTCACATTATCCCACAAAGAATTGCTGGGGACCTGGGCTGAAAATGCCGCCTGTCTGCAAGCCGGCATGACGGTACCGGGCTATGTGCGCAGCATCAAAGAATACGGTGCATTCGTCGAATTGTTTCCCAATCTGTCCGGTCTGGCCGAGTCACGAGACGATCTGAACGAGGGAGACCGTGTCTCGGTATACATCAAATCCATCTTCCATGACCGACACAAAATCAAGCTGCGTATTCTGGAACGGCTTCCGCAGGAAGAGTTGCCTCCGGCACTGACCTATTTCCATCGATCCGGTACCTTGTCCGGCTGGCAATACACAGAATAAAACGAACCGGGAGTTTTCTTCCCGGTTCGATGTATGTCATTCCTGATTTCCTCTAACCTTGTCCCAGTAGGCCTTGGCGGCCTGCTCAGTCTTGTTATCTCCGTAGTGATAATAGACCGTATCTTTCAGCTCATCGGGCAAATATTGCTGCTTCACCCAATGGCCCGGAAAATCGTGGGGATACAGATACCCCTGTTCCCGTTCCATGCCGGAAGAGTCAGCGTGCATATTCTGCAGATGCCGCGGGAAATCTCCGGTCTTCCCGGCACGCACATCAGCCCAAGCCGCATCGTAAGCAACATGCGCTGTATTGGACTTGGGTGAGGTTGCCATCAATACGGCAGCGTCCCCCAGAGGGATCCGTGCCTCGGGTAATCCCAGCATATTGGCCATGTCCACGCAAGCCTTTACAATAGGAATGATCTGCGGATAGGCCAGACCGATATCCTCACAGGCGATAACCATCAACCGGCGGCATGCCGAGATCATGTCCCCTGCTTCCAGCAGACGGGCCAGATAGTGGCAGGCGGCATCAGGATCGGAACCACGGATGGATTTCTGCAGCGCAGACAGGATATCATAGTGCGAATCTCCGTCCCGGTCATAGCGCATGGCCGAGCGTTGAGCCACCGCTTTGGCGTCCTCCATCGTGACAAGGAGTTTCCCTTGCTCACGCTTGGCAGAGTTGAGAAGCAGCTCGACAGCATTCATGGCTTTTCGCACATCACCGCCGCAGGCAAAGGAGATATGCTCCCGCACCTCTTCCGGAACCTCGGTCTCGGCTTCCAGCCGCTGTGCCATCAGGCGGATACCACGATCAATGGCGGGTCGCACCTGTTCCGGGGTGATCTGTTTAAACTCAAATACTGTGGAACGGGACAAAACCGCGTTGTAAACATAAAAATAGGGATTCTCGGTTGTGGAGGCAATCAGAGTCACATCGCCCCGCTCAATAACCTCCAGCAGAGACTGCTGCTGTTTTTTATTAAAATACTGAATCTCATCCAGATACAGCAGAATTCCGTTGGGTGCCATCAGGGTGCCCACATCGGCAATGACATCTTTGATATCAGCCAGAGATGCCGTGGTGGCATTGATGCGGCGCAAGGCACGCCCCGACTGCTTGGCAATGATGTTGGCGACCGTGGTCTTCCCGGTTCCGGAGGGGCCGTAAAACACCAGATTGGGAATGTTGCCTGATTCGACAATGCGGCGCAGCAAACCACCCGAACCTAAGATATGGGTTTGTCCCACCACTTCATCCAGAGTTTCCGGACGGATCTCGTCCGCGAGGGGCCGATATGCCATGGAGTTCACCTCCAAAATAAAATCAAGGGGATGGATTTCCACCCCCCTTGATTGTAACACATGTTCGATTAGCCGTAAAGAGGATATTTATCGGTCAGCTGCTTGACTTCGGCGCGAATCTCATCCGCCTTGGTCTCAAACTCGGTGGCAGTCTTCCACAGCAGACGGCCGATGGTCTTCATCTCCTCCTCCTTGAAACCACGGGTGGTGGCGGCAGGAGTACCCACACGGATGCCGGAGGTCACAAAGGGCTTCTCAGGATCGTTGGGAATGGCGTTCTTGTTGACCGTGATGTTCACCTCATCCAAGCGGTGTTCCATCTCTTTACCGGTCAGACCGGCGGGACGCAGATCCACCAGCATCAGATGGTTATCGGTGCCGCCGGAAACCAGATCAAAGCCCTGTTCCATCAGCGTGTCAGCCAGAACGGCTGCATTCTTGACGATCTGCTTCTGATATTCCTTGAACTCGGGCTTGAGAGCCTCACCAAAGGCCACAGCCTTACCGGCGATGACGTGCTCCAGAGGGCCGCCCTGGCTGCCGGGGAAGATGGCAGAATCGATCTTCTTGGCGTGCTCGGCCTTGCAGAAGATCAC
>RHMF01000023.1_pt1 | contig 52070 bp, 50 predicted proteins | sample 5365151 | NCBI WGS metagenome assembly RHMF01 (sample SAMN10266501, study PRJNA497801) | feces metagenome | isolation source: feces | host: Bos taurus | place: China: Prairie of Fairy Mountain | collected 2017-08-14 | reverse complement strand
AAACACTATTATAATGGGGCGCAACGCTTACAATGAATTGACCTGTTTTAGGAAAACCCGAGTTTCTTCCCGTATCCTTTTTTCAAAAAGCTTGACCACTCGGTTGAAGAATACTTCCTATACGACCAATGTGTTCACAGCATTGACTTTGGCGAAGCGTATTGACAAGCCTGTTTACATCCTTGGCGGAAATCAGACGGCAATGTCTTTCCTGAGCGAAGGCGTTGTCACTCACATGATACTGTATGTGGTGCCTGAAAAGCATGATGGAATCAAGTTCATCTCCGTAGGTCCCAAGAGTTTCTCGATGACGAAGATTGAGCAGAAGGATGGCTATATCGTGAAGCATTATACGGCTATTCCGAACAGCCAGCTTCCTATCAATACGATTTCTGACATGAAGATGCCTCCTGTAAAGAAACCTGAAAAGCTGTTGAGCCCGAAAGAAGAATCCACCGTTGACGATATGCTTGCATCCGTGTTTTCTGGTGGTGGTTACAGCATGGATGAGTTCAACGACATGGATGACGATATCAACAAGGCTGTGTACAAACTGGCAGACAATGTCGAGGGCCTGTATGATATCATAGGGACTTATGCCAACAATCAGAAGGATATACTTGATAAGGTGAATGCTCTGATAAGGCAGGACCAGCAGATAATCGGCTCCCAAATCTCTATGCAGGAAAGGGTTCGTTCGATTGAAACCCTTACAATGGAGAAAAAGTTCCCTATTGAATATGTGCTGATTGCGCTGTCTGTTATTGGAATTGTTCTTGGAATCATTGGGATAATAGTATGATAGGCTTAATCATTATAAGTAAAAATCAGGTCCCCTATATGGACCAGATATTGACTAAGGTTGACGAAATGAGCGTTAAGCCCGACCGTCTGTACTACATGCTGGACCGTGAGCCAAATACAGTAACTAAGCAGGCAATCGGGATAATGTCCAAACATGATTGCAAGTCATTTTCCAAGTTGTTGTTCAACACCAATGTTCCCGAAAATGTCTACCGCCCGATGATGACCCCAGGTGTGGATTACTTCCTCGCAGGCTACTGCCGCAACATCTGTATCAGGGAGGCACTCGCCGACGGTTGCGACAAGCTGGTGTTCATCGACGGTGACTGCCTCCCGGAAGGGGATATCATCAAGGGTTATGACGAGTACCTGACTAACGAAAAGCCTGTCGTCCTTTGCGGAAGGCGTGACGATTTCAGCTTTGGCTACACTGACCAGCGGGAACATAACAAGTATAGGAACATCTTCCGTGACCCGTTTACTGTAATCGACGAGGAAGCTCCTGTTCTTGACTCCGCTGTACTCTGGTCATGCAATATCGGGATGAACAAGGCGGCAATCGAACGTCTAATCAAAATCAATTCGACACTCTATGGCTATGACTGCGTGTTCTCCCCCATATTTAGTGGACGATGGGGTGGAGAAGACAGTTTCCTTGGTATCGAATGTTTCTATGACAAGGAAATTATCCTTGCTGGTCTCGGGGTTCCTCGAACTGGAATTACCCATATTCATCACGGAAGGCCGAAAGAAAAGTACGGCCATGCGACGTTCATCGAACCTTTGCGGAATGCTGTCATCGCTCACAGGTATCTATTGGAAAACTACGAGGTGTAAAATGGCTGGAATCAAACCTGAACTTAGAGAAAAGATTATTGCGTCCTTCACGGACGAACAGAAGAAAGTGTATGAAAATCTTGTCGGCGACAAGAAGCGTCTTGCCAACGAGTTTAAACTTTGCCGCCAGTTTTACGGTGACGTGATAGATGTTATCAGCAAGAAGGAATGCGGCCAGCAGGTAAGGATATTTCTTCGTAACGTAAGCGACTACTGGCAGCGCCGCATGGCAATCATGGAGAGAAGTCTTGAAGCTTTGTGTGGACCAGATTTCGTTAAAGAGGTGAAAAATGCCAAGGATTAAAGTTGACTACCAGTTTCCTGCAGAAGTCATTGACTGTAACAATCCGACCAGGGATTCTACCACTAACGAACTGCACTGGTATTCCCCGGAGACTGTTGACGATGTGGTCAAGAAGTTCAAGGAAGGAGAAAGGTTTATCATTCAGGAGTTAAACCCGATTGAGAGGGGAATCAAGAAAATCCCGCTTTCTTCTGTATGGGAAGAGCAGATAATGGGTCATTGCATCGCTGCGGAAAATGTCAACGGCAGACTCGTCATGACATTTAAGTGCGAATCAAACAAGCACGGCAAGAAGCTGATGAACATTTGTGAAAGCTACGGCGTAAAGAACTTGAAAATCTTTCCTGTCGGCTGGGGAGACCTGGAAGAGAGGGATGGAAAGAAATTTGTCACGAAATTCAAACTAATATACGTTGCATTCGAGGGATAACCATGATTATCGCTAAATACAAGAGAAACAACATTTCCGAATATCAGAACATCTTCGAGAAAATCGGAATCTTCATTGCCAACCAGATTCTTCGCCTCATGGCTGACTTCAAGCTATACAGCATCGAGGCGAACACGTTCAATGTACGTATTATCGTATGGGTAATCATCTTCATGGTTCCCATAATGCTGATGCTTGGAATCGCCATGATAGCCTGTCTCAAATTCATCTTCTTTTAAATCAGGGCTCGAAATGATAGAAGAAACATACAAATTTATCTGGAAGTCATTTGAAGAGGAACTTCCTGATTCTAACAGGCTCTTTCTGACTCGTCGAGCGAACGAGTCAATAAATCATGCACAGTGGGCATTTATCGATGACGATAAGAAGAAAATTCACTCATGGTGTTTACACTGGGAGAAGAGTCTGTCTGAATGCAAGACATGGCTTTGGTGCGCCTCTTCTCCTGTCGGTATTAAAAAACTTTCATAACTCAACCTAGATTCAAAGGAGAAATAAAATGTACATCAATATGAGCAAACGTGAACTCATCGACATGATTAAGTCCGTTCCCGTATCTTATGGAAGATACACTAAGGAATTGGATGAAGCTGGTGCGTGGGAGTTCAACATGGACGGGCCGACGCATTTCGTCTGGAATGTCACCGTGCTTCTTGCAAAGACCGAAGAATACCTCTACGAGTTCTACCAAAAACTATATCGTGGAGACTACTATTTGCCGGACGAACAAATAGATTGTACTCCGCAGCCAGTGGAATTGCCTCTCCTAAGGCGAATGTTTCCCGTGCTTAAACCGAGGACGGTATGAGCGTTGTCGTTGCCGTGATGGTAACCTTGTATGACGCATATGACATGTACATGTTGCAGTCATGGATGGTGTGTCTTCCGGGACTGCTTTTAATAGTATTCCTGCTAGCGGCGTTCATCGCATTGAAATACTATGCCAAGCGCACTACTGCGACAACCGACCTTGATGAGGAGATAAGCGACCATTGCTTGGTACTTGTTGATTTTAAACAAGGAAAGTTTCTCGGTGAATACAATGACGAGCGGTACGGAGATTTTGTCGATGACCCGAGGTACGCCTTCAAGTGGTTGTGCAAGAGGAGTGCAAAGGATGCGTGCGAGGAATTGAACAGGAGCCGAGGATGGGAACTGAAACCAATCACGATGTTAGAAGCCATGGCTATATGGCAGGACAAGAGACAAAAGGAAGGTACAAAATGAATAACAAAAACTCTGCACTAAACCTTATTCATGCCCGAATGCTGATTCAACATATTAACGACAAGCTTGAAGAGTATCTCGGAACCCCCATTGGCCAGGATAAGGATATGGAATACATCGAACGGCATTTACAGGCGGTAACGTTGTCTATGGTTCAGAAAATCGACCCAGAGGCCACTACTGATGTGAGGATGCCTCGTATTAACGAAGGCGGACGAACCATAGATTGCAACATAACGACCAGACACCCAGAAAAATTTGGCATAAGTCTTGACATAGCCACTTAAATTTTCTATAATATGTGATTGAAGGGTTTTCAGGTTGGAACCTGAAAGGCCGCCGAGCAAAGAAAACTGTCGTTTCCTTATAACGGTAAGGAGGCCTCAGTGTTAAGCTAGTCCGAATCAGCTCGTTAAAGGTCGTCGGGCCGTCACCGTGGGCGCTCAAGCACGGAGGCAAGCCATTTCGCCACAGGACTTGGCCGCCATCCCGTTACCCAATACCATGGGATGTATGGCATGGGGGTTCTCAGAGTCGACGCTGAGAGCTCCTTTCGTTTTATAGTTTTTTGAAAAGAAGTTTCAGCTGCTCGGTCGAGTGAGGAGACAGAGTGAATCCCTGATGTTCCCAGTAACTACGGGCATCATCGTCGAATGCCATCAGGGTTATGTACTGACAGTCGTGCTGTCGTGCGTACTTGAATACATAGTCCAGCATCGTGTTTGAAAATCCGTTGACTTGTGCATCGGTCGCCACTTCGAACTCATAGAGGTGAAGATTTTGGGTTGTCTTTTCTTCGACATCGGCACAGGCAAGACCGATAATCACATTCATGCTTGTGAATACCATCCACTCGCCGCTATACTCCATCGTCTTTGCATTGTCCATGATTTCTTCGGGGCTCTTGCCTTCGATGTTACTTTCGTCCTTTTCGTAACAAATCATCGGGAACCTCTTGATGGTGTCCATGTTGGACAAGAGTTCCTTTACTTCGGCTGGGCTGTATAACTTTACTTCCATAGTTAACCTAGGTGAACTTGTATTCCATGACAGTGTAGTACCCATAACTTGTCAGGTTTTCGATAAGGAATTCCTTTATTCGTTCGATATCCCTGATGAAGTCACTTGTGTTATAGAATGCAAATGCTTCTTTGGTGTTCATCAGTAGTTTATCCTTTACGTGGTAGACTAAGTCCGTGAACGGGCGTTCGTGTAGCATGATATCATGGATAAAGGTGTCATGCCTGTTTTTTGTATTGGCTACGGCATTTATTGTTAGCTTGAAGTAATCGACAAACGGGAAAATGAGCCCTCCCTTGCCATCACATGAGGTTAGTGTTCCCGGCGGTATCTGCTGGATTCCCTTCTGCATCACGTTATACTGATGTTGGCGTGCAATGATGTCGTCGGTTTCACCGAGGATGAAACTCTTCCTGTACAGAGGGTGTTCGAGCATGTTGTTCGCAGCAAAGTAGATGTATTTAGATACCATAGGCAATTCACGTAAGTCTGGCTATAAACTATATTTTGAAAATGGAATTCTGACATGCTCGACTTAAAATTATCTGTACAGCAGCCGATGGAAAATGTCTATCGAATCTTCGCTTACCCTGCCTATGCAAAGGAGGGCGAATCTGGTGTCGCTCGGGCAATGGTAGTTAAATCCGGCGATGCGAACTTTCTATGCGACTTCGTCGTCAAGGACGAAGAGCGTGGCCAAGGTGTCGGGACCAGCCTTCTCGACATGCTGATGGACCAGTTCGATATCAACTGCCTTACCGTCGAGAAGGGAAACGACATCGCCAAGCACATGTATGAAAAGGTCGGCCTGACCGATGATGAGCCCGTCGATATTACCCTGTTCAACAAGAATGGCGGGCACGACCAACATTGCATGTTGATGTCATCGTACAAGTTGAGCAATGATGAAAAGAAGACGTTGGCACGCCTCCTGAACGAAGTGACAATGAAACTGTTCAAGAGTGTCTATGTAAATAAATATAACGCATCTGACTTAGATGTCGATGCGTTGATTAGTAAACTTGAATCTTAATTGTCTTTTTGTTTAGGTTGCTGAGGGTTCGCTATTTTAAGCCCAAAGTATTTTTGGAAATTCTGGCGGAACTTGTTAATTGTGGCGTTGTCAACTGGTTTACCACTTGTCGATTTGAAAAACGGGAGTATTTCTTCATCGAAGTTGATAGGTGAGTTTGACTTTGACCACTCTTCAACTCGCTTCAATATAGCCTTTCCATTTTCGCCGAAATCCTTTATTAAGGCATTTTTTACCGTCTCTTTGCAGCCGTTCAGATATCCAGTAAACTCTTTCATTAGTTTCTTTGCGTCGATTTGACTCTCATCAATGTTTTGCTGAGTGTTTTGCTGTGTGGGCTCTTGTTGCTGATTAGTATTTGGCTGAGCTGGTTGCTGAGCAGGCTGCTGTTGTGCAGTTGGCTGAGTCTGTTGCTGAGTCTGTTGCTGAGTCTGTTGTTGAGGCTGCTGTGGCTGAACTGGTTGTTGGGGCTGCGGCTGAACAGGCTGTTGTTGTGCCTGTTTCTGAGCCTGTTGCTGAACTGGTTGTTGAGCAGGCTGTGCCCCGGCTTCCATACAAATATTCCTTATGGACACGATTTCATCCACGATATATCCGGGAAGATTCAATTTTCGTATTTCTGATTCAAACAACGTCATATATGCCAGCAAAATCTTAATCTGATTATAGTTTATACCCTAGGGTGGATTATAAATGAAACACCCACGGGATATCCCGTGGGTGTATGTTAATGCGTTGATGGTAGATTAGCTTTTATTGCCTTTCTTCTGCCTGTATCGGAGAACCGCACCTTGTGCATTCATCTGAGCCTTTTCGTATGCTATTTGTTCATTGTTTCCTTTCTTTATATATTCCGCCATAGCTTTCTTTTCAGCATCGTCATAAACCTTCTTCTCGTCCGGGGGAAGATTCATGTAAGATATCTTTTGTGACATGTACTGTGTCGAACCTTGGGGTTGCTTCGGGTTCTGCTGTTGCTGTTGAGCTTGCTGTTGTGGCTGTGCTTGCTGTTGTGGTTGTGCAACCTGTTGCTGCTGTTGTGGTTGTGAAGCAGCGCCTGATGTGCGGACTTGGCTTGGCTCCCTTGTCATGCCCTTTTGAGCTTGCTGTTGAGCCTGCTGTTGAGCTTGCGGTTGTGGCTGTCCATTCTTAGACTGCTGCATTTTGGCAATGTACGCCTGTGTTTCCTGTGGTTTCTGCCTCTGGTAAACAGGGGCGATACCATAAGTCTTCCAAATATTGTATTCCTGCTGGGAAATGTAATTTGATTTCAGTGCTTGTTGAGCCCTGGCCTCATCAAATCGATTTGCAGTCAGATTCGTTTGTTGCTGAGCATTCGCCTGAGGCTGCTGAGTATTTACCTTGGCATTTTGCGTTGCATTCTTTTCAGCGACTGGCATGCCTGTAAAGATAGAGTTTACATTCATTTTTGCATTGTTCAATGCAGCTAGTGTCTGCTTTCCGATGAGGCCGTCCTGAGATACACCTAGCTTAGACTGTGCGGCTTGCACTTTCTTCTTTGCTTCGTTAAGGAGTTGGTTGAATGCGTTATTGGTGGCCTTGTCCATCTTGCCTGTTTCATTTATGCGTTCCGTTGCCTGAATAGCCTTGATTGTGTTAGGGCCGAGTACTCCATCAGCAGCAAGTTTCAGGTTCGGGTTCCTTGAATTCAGGAAATACTGCACGGTTGCGACATCTGCACCTTTTCTGAGCTGCGGTTGCTGTTGCTGCTTAGGTTGCTGTTGCGACTGAGCCTGCTGCGGAGCCTGCTGCGAAGTCTGCGGTTGCGGTTGAACTTGCTGTTGTCCGTTTGCCGCAGGTCCTGATGTGCGGACTTGGCTCGGTTCCCTTGTCATGCCCTTTGGAACTTGCGGTTGAGCTTGCTGTTGCGGCTGGGCCTGCTGTTGTCCGTTTGCCGCAGGTCCTGATGTGCGGACTTGGCTTGGCTCCCTTGTTGCACCCTTTGGAACTTGTGGCTGCGGAGCTTGCTGTTTTGCAGGTTGGGCGGCAGGAGCACCTTGTGGTGGAAAGACATTGTAGGACGACGGGTTATTAAAATCCATAGTCTGCGGTTGATTGCGCTGACGTGCCGGGTCTTTTTCATCGCCTTCCGCTTCTAGGCATATATTGCTAATGTCCTTGATTGCGGTCTTCATCTCAGATGGGATATGCAGCTTGTCAATAGCCGCTTCAAAAAGAGATTTTAACATACAGATACCCTATATTGTATTCTGACTCTAGTTTATAGCGTTACTAGCTTGCCTCAACCGTGTTGAGGGCTATCATGGTGTCACTGAAATTAGTCTTGACTCCGAACATTCCTTTGTCACCTTTGTCGTACAGGGCGAAGTAGAAGGAATATATAGTTTCCTTGTTCGGATGAATAAGGTCGGATACGAAGGTTTTGTACTTGCTTGAAGTATGGTAAGTAAAATATAGGCGGCCATTCATCATTCCCCAGTCAAACCATACTTCACCCTCGGGTATTACCGTACCGTCGGACAGCGTAGTCTCGTCATTGCTGAGGTACTGGAATATGGTATCACCTGGGGTATCCTCGACAAACTGTATCGTCGCCTTGAACGTATATGACGACTCGATGTCGCCGTTTGCGTTGTCACCAAACCAGTTGAGAATCTTGCTCCAATCGACGTTATCCTCAACCGCATACCCGCCTTCGACTTCCTGACCATTTCCGGGAGCGATGTTCGGAATAAACTTTCTGCTTTCGTCGTTGACGGCAACGAAGTCACGTCCGAATCCGCTAAGGTCGCTCTCGTGAGAAGTATCGTAGTCGAAGTTGAATCGGAGAAGGTCGAACGACGGAACTTCCGAAGGTTTCGTGATGTCCTCCGTCACCGATTCGCAATATGTGTAAATCGGGATTCCGTTGTCATCGAAATCCTTTGGGATATCGCCTGCGACGTAAACTTGCTTTTCGACGGTCTCCATTATCATGTTGCCGTCTTGGTCGTAACCGTTCTCGTAGATTATATTGCCGTCCTTGTCTTTCCTGCCCGAATCGAACAGTTTCGCTTGGGTAACCGTTTTTGTGACTACGTCCTTGTTGTAAGCGTCGATTCCGCAGATTTTTAACCCTTCGTGGTAAGTCGTTGTCGTGAAGCGGTCATAGAGAAGCAGGTGCTTCAAAGATACATCTTCGTAGTATTTCGAACCGTCGGCATCCTGTTTCTGCATAAGCGTGGTAGACAGCGTGTGCAGAATGGAGTATCCTTCCCTGATGGACGGACATACGGTTTCCCACAGTTTTTTCTTCTGCTGGATGATGTCGCTCGGGTAGACTAGGAGCTGTTCCCTGTGGATTAGGTCTTCGTCGATATTGAAGTTCATCTCGGCGTACTTAATCATCTCCGGGGTCTCGTACGGCCTGTGGTAAACACCGTAGCAGTCGATAGGATAACTCACCTTGTAAATCTGTTGCTGTGCGTCCGAGTCATTAACCTCTTCGTTCAACTCTGTCGTGTTGCTGTTGATGAGTACTTGGATAGGCCTAGGAATTTCCGGGGCGAAGTCCCATTCCTTGATGGTGATTGTCCTGTATTCGTTGAAGTATGGCTGGATGTTCTCCTTTATCTGGAAGATATCGGAGATGTTGTCAGCCTGAAATTGCAATTCGAAGTGGAATACATACGGGGTAGGCTGGATGTCACGAATCCATCGGTCGGCTGACCTGCAGAAAATCTCCCTCGCATAGGTAGGCTGCGGTCTGTTGGACGAGTCTGGGCTGTCGCTAACAAACCTGATTGACCCTATTGGATAGGGTACGGTCAGCTGCTTATACTGCGTGCTGGACCAGAAGTTGGTAAAGTTGGCGTTGTTGTGGGTGATGATGGGGATTTTTGCACTTCTTGAGTATGTAGTACGATACATGTCGTCGTATTTGTTGACATACATGTTATTGAACATGTCTATCAGTCCAATAAGGATTTTCTCAATAGTTCGTACGTAGTAAAATGGTCTCATAAGGCATCACCTAATCAATGAATAGTTTATAATGTCTGTATGCCGAAACCCGAAATTATAAACTATGATTGATTACTTATGGATGAGTCATGACCCCAGAAGAACAGTTCAAACAGGTAGTATCCACGCTCAATATACCGAAAGTGCAACTAGAAGCAATTTGCGACCTACACGCCGCAGTCTACGAGGCTATGGATTTGAAAGGAATCTATGACAAGTTGTCCCATCTGGACAATTACCCTAGGGTTAAGAACGCACTCAAGGTAGGTGCTGCCGCTATTGCTGGCGTTGGTCCTATCGGCGGTGTGTACAACACGATTAACGGGGTTCCTGATGCTGATGATAAGGTCATTGAACAAAAGTATGAAAACCTTCCTGAAAGAGACACTTCTTTTGTCGAACCCATTCCCATCAATGCATCTACTGTACAGGCGGTTGATAATGATGCTGTTGACAATCAGCGTGACACGGTGGAATTGAACAAAGGTGGAGAAGATATGGAGGGAATCCGGGTTGGCTTTAGCGTGAAATTCCCTGACGCATCCGCAGCGTCCTCACCCGATATTGCAATGCGGAAGTTCATCGAAGCAAACCTGTCAGAAAATTTCAAGAACAGGACTACGCCTAAACAGCAAGCCGCCCACATCGACCGAGTCCTTAATGCCGTCAAGAATACGGCTAAGGTTACTGCTAGCAGGGGTATCGGCGAGGCTGAACTGATTGCTCTTATCTGTGTAGAGAGCATGTTTAACGACAAGCCACAGACTTCATCCTATAAGGGAATTGCACAGCTCGGAGAGGATGCTATAAAGGACGCAAGGACTCATGCAGGGCAGTTCGGGTTGGGTTCCGCACCTATGAGAGATGCGGAGATTGTTGAAGATGCAATCAACATGGCTGCAAGTTACCTGCTGCGAATCATGTACACTACCGAGCGCAGCAACAAGGTCATTATGGTAGATGGTAAGGAGAAAGACAAAAAAGAGTTTGGTGACATGAGGTTTGTCTTCGCATGCTACAACGGTGGCATCGGAGATTTCCCGAACCAGTTCGACCATAACAAAGATGTAAGCATCCCTCAACTGTATCGAAAAGTCCTTCGTGGCGAAATGACGCCTAAACAGGCGGCGGATGTAAAGGGCAGCATGAGAGAGGCCCTCACCTACCCGACCAAGATATTCAAGGTTCTTGATTACCTGAAAAGTATTGGTGTCCACACGAATTTCGGTTCAGACGGTTATATTTATAGCAAAGCGAAGAGGTAATACTTGAATTATTCTGCTATCTATTACAGTATAATCAGACAGGCGAAGAAACGGGAATGCGTTATCGGTGAACTATGCGAGAATCACCATATAATACCGCTCTCCTGTGATGGTAGCAACAAGAAAAGCAATCAAGTAGAATTAAAACTCAAAGAACATCATATTTGCCATCTTCTCCTTTTACGAATGGGGTTGTGTAAAACATATTATTTTTCCAGACTTAGCTCAAAACAATATATTTTTATGAAGACTCTGGAAAAACAAAAGTATGAGCGAAGTAAACACAAACAGAAAACCCGAAGACGTTACAAGGCTTGCCAAGTATCTCTTGTTTAAGTATGCCCCAATCACGCATGTGGTTCTCGGATTCGCCGAGTTCGTATTTGACGACGTGAATACGGTGGCCAGTGGCATAGAGGGTGGAAAGCTCTATGTCAAGATGAACAAGGAATTCGTGGCTACGCTGGAACCCCAGGAACTTGCCCTTATTTTCTATATCGAGTCAGTCCGAATTGGCCTCGGCCATGTTAGTACCCGTCTTTACAGCAACAAGAAGATATCCCTGATGGCTTCCGACCTGATTGCGCTCAGAATGGGGCTGTGTTCGGACATTGGCGTGAACAATACGGCTTACGGCAAGGTTCTGTCTAAGGTGTCCATGCTGGAAACCAATGTAAATAATCTGTATTACAGCAAGTATTACAAGGAATACGATTACCGCAAGGTAAGCATCGAAATCCTCTACAAGTTACTTACCGAGGGCAAAAACGGCGGGAAGAACAATGATGGCGACCAGAAGGATGATTCCAGCGAAAAGGATAATTCCGGGGGAATGTCTACTTATTTGAATGATGAAACTAGGGCCGACGAATGGAATGCCGAGGGCAGCATTACGGAGGCTGTCGAGAGTGCTGCGGTCAACGGTGGAGGCAGTTGGGGAACGGCAGATGCCAATGGGGTAATCAGCATGCTCTCGAAAGCTACGAAAGTAGTCGATGGCCGTACCATAATCAGGAAATTTGTGTCAGATGCGGTGGAATGTGGATGGCGTGAATGCCGTTTCAAAAGGAACAGGCGGTTTGACCTGATGTATCCGGGACATATTCCTGAATACAAGGCGAAACTTCTTGTGGCAGGTGATGTTAGCCGTTCGATGCCGACAAGTGCCGTTTCTAGGATAATTTCCCTGATTCTGGCCGTAGGCAAGGATGTCGATATCGACTATTGCTGGTGGAATACAAAATGTACCACTCCGGCCCACTTGACCCCGAAGATGCGAAAAAAGAAGGAATTTGCCATATCGACTGGTGGTGGAACGGACTGCAACTGTGTTTTCCGCATGTTGGACACTTGTCGGACACGGTATAACGGAATAGTCATCGTGAGCGACATGGATTTCTATCCCGAGCTTAAACTGGCTAAAAGGTACAGGGCTAGGAAGATACTGTGGGTGAAGACCAATCCCGACAAGGACCCTCCCGAAAAATACGCCAAAAAAGTGGTTGACTTGAACGAGTTGGAACATTAACCGTCGAATCTGCTTTTTCGGCATGGTTATAAACTATTTTTGATTGAATTTAATCGGCTAGACTATGTCATTTGAAAGAATTGTAAAAGAAGTTGACGTATTGACCTATAATGCGAGGAGCGTTCTTAACGCCTTGATTAGGTCTGTACTCCGATATGGAACATCAAACGGATATACCGTCGTAAAAAGCGGGGTCGAACTCAAACTTACCAGGAATGACATCTACCTCCTTTACAGGCTGTACAATGAATGGGCTGGCCTTGGCTTTGAAAAGAATACGTTCGAGGCCGCTTGCGACAATGTTCGTGAAAAGTTCATGCCTGTGGCAAATGTGAACCCGCTTCTTGTAGCCGATGCGGACGATGACGAACTTCTCCATGCGGTTGTTACTCATTCGAAAATCCTGTATCTGAATTCCAGCAACAAGACAAGCGATAACCAATACTGGATTGACCAGATTATAAATGCGGCTGACAAGACGGTCATATTAAATTCATCACCTATTCCTGTAAACCTGAGAACCCCTGTATTCGACGAGAATATGGACGTGGACAAGTATTCCCAGTATGAGACCTACTTGCTCCCGATGGGCTACTATATGTCTCTTATCCTTGGTTCTGCTGGTGATGAAACTGACCATGTAGGTGGCGGAAGAAACTGGTGGTTCGATGTCGATAACGAGTTCAAGGTCAGCGCCCCGGCAGTAGTGCTCGGTGGAGATGATGGAACTGACCGATTCACTCACCGTGTCGCAAAAGACGACAGCGGCAATCTGTCTAGTTACAGCCTTGCATACGGGTATAACACGAAACTCATTGGTGATTACGATACCGTTGGCGGTGTTTCAACTTTCGTATTCGGCTCCTGTTCGCATGGTATATCCAGTTCTTCTATGCTGCAAGCGCATTATGCTGGCATCTATGCAGGATTCGATAACCAAGTGCATGCAGATAACGGAATGACCGCAGGTGGCGAGGACCTTACGGTCCTAGGAACTCACGGATTTGCCGCAAACCGTTTCAACACGGTTGGGTATCCTGGGCACATCTTCAAGGTTCCTGACCTTAAAAAGATTGACGAAAACTGCGAAGTCGTTGTCAATGTATGTGGAACGGAGACTTCAAAGACTCTTACCAAGTATAATCCGACCAACGTTCTTGATATTTATGTTAACCAGAATGAGTTGACACCAGTATCATGGTCGAAATTCGAAGTTGGTGACCAAGTCATTATCTATGACCAGACAATCAATGACAAGAACTATATGTATTGGTTCGGTGTTGAATTGCGCCATCAGATAACGACAATTACGGGTATTGACACGACGCATGGCGACTATACTAGGCTTATTCTTAAAGACAATATCAAATATAGTGAAATTGGTGTCGATGGTGGCCGTGTGGCAAAGTATAGCTCTGACCAATACAGTAGCTACACATACGAATATTCGGGTAATAGCTCATACAAGACCCGTAGATACTTTGGTGCAAACTCCACGGCATTGAACTACCTGACGATAGCTGCTGGGTTTAACCAGACTGCCGTAGGATGCGCCAACTACCCGATGGTAAACCCGAATTTCATTGTTGGAACAGGTTACATTCCCGAAGGCGACGAGATGCAGACCCAGTATGTAGGTATTGGTGCATTCGGTACTGATGCCGATGGATACATTCACAGCAAGGTCTATCGTAGAAACGCTTTCATGGTTGCCCGTGACTATATCCATGGAACGACCAGCGACTATATCATGATTGGCATGGTCAATGACCAGAATCAAACGGATGTTAGCCACTGGGTAGCTACTACGGATGACAAGGACCATAGGGAATTGTACCTTGAAGTTGCAGACGGGTCTGAGGAAGTCGCATGGAACGACCCTAACGATATCAATCCTGATACGGATGACTATAGGCAGTACCACACTAGCCATATCGGTCTGTCCAATACTAGGATGGTTCTCGGTAGGTTTACCGACCGTTCCAAGGACCCTGACAAGAGCTGTCTCGCTGCCATCAATTTCTATGACAAGCGTTGGTTCGCTGAACATGACGACGTAAACCAATTCGACATGCCTAGAAATACGGCGCTCGAACTAATTGGCGAAAATGCAATTCGTGAACTGAAGACGAATTTCAATATTACAAACGGATTCGTCAAGCCAGACGGTTATATCTGCCAGTCCAGATATGCACCAGACAAGAGTTATGCCGTATGGAGGGATAACCCTATTGCCAATATGTTGTATGCGGAAAACGAATACATCGCAATAAGCAGTGCAAATACGCTATCCATGTATTCATCAAATCTAGTCCTTCTGGCTTCCAAGAGTAAAGTCGCTATACAAGGCCCTAGGTTTGAAATCAGTCCGGCCACGACTACAATAGGAACCCTTGCATTGACAGGTGATGGCAAAAGCCATTGCCACGACTGGATTTCTGGTTGTGCAAAGGTGAATAACGTTCAACAGCCGGACTTTGCCCGTGTTATGCACGCTGGCTTCCTGATTGCTACGCTTGGAGATGTTTGGTATGGATATTCGAACAATATCTTGCCGACACGAGACCTCGTATGCTGGGGACTTGAAGAATTTGCGTTGGGTTCAGCGTCTGCACATATATTCTCGTCGGTAGGCGGAAACAATGTCGAGATTGATAATTACAAGACGGAGTGCCAGAATGAGTCGGTAAAACTCATCTTGCCTGGTCCGAGTAATACTGAGCATATTCATCCTGTATTGATGCGATACAGGGAATCGACGACAAACCCGGCGGGTATCGTAAGCCCAGAAATAATGAAAGTGGACAAGCTTGCCCTCATGGACGATGTCGTCACCAGACGTACAATGCAAGGGGCATTGCATATTAGCACTACCGAAGACACGACCGCTTCTAAGTGGGTGAAGGTGGCTAGTCTGACAGTACCTGCGCCAGTGGACAATGTGCAGAACTATGTAGCTGGTTCGTTCATTATCATGGCATCTGGCAGCAAGGGATGTGCTAAGCGTGAAATCCATTTCAATATTACAGGAGTTGGCGGAGGTAGTGCTACGCCGACGGTAAGGGGTTACTCGGTAGACAGCCCGACAACTGGCCGTGCGAATAACCAGAAGGCTTGCGGTGCAGTTAAGGCAGTGCTTATCAACACGCCATCATCCACCGAGCCAGCACACTACGCTATATGGGTCCAGATTTACAACTTCGACTTCTTCAGTATCTACCAGTCGAGTTTCAACGAAGGACAGGGTATTCTCTTATGGGAAAAAGGCGTATTTGCATTGAATGATATTCACGATACCAATATTGTACGGGATGATGTGCAAGGCGGCTCAACCATTGCAAATGCATAACGGAGATTTTTATGGCACAGAGTTTTTCTAATGCTTTTCCTCTTGAATCTATCGGGCGTGACATTGCCAGAAACAACTACAACTACGAGTCGATTTTCAACGCACTGATGGAGTGGAATAATTCCGAAAAGGATTATGTCACGGTTCGCCTGATGAAGAATAGCGCACCATACTTCCATACATGGACTTTCCCTACGAAGAAGGCCCAGTCGAAAACGGCTAGCATATCGTTGGTAACCCCTGTCGCAGCAAATGCGTTTGACCTTGATGGGGAATACGGGATGGTCGCATCAACCGATGCGAGTGATGAGGGTAAGGATGATGTCGTGATTCGAATAAACGTCGTCAATCGAGGCAACACCCGTTGGCGGGCTTTTGCTGATGTCTTAATCCTCGATTCTAAGGACGAAGCGGAAACTCTCAAGTATTCCGTTTACCGTGAAGCTGACGGCACGGACGGTGAGTTTAACCTTTTGATGGTAGATTCCCCTAAGACTGGAACTAGCGATGCGGTCACTTCTTCGCTGATTGTAGATTACGGTTCCGTCCACATGGATGCCGATACTAAGTTGAAACATCATTTCCTTGTCAACAATGGTTCCGTATATGCGGTTACAACAGACGGGCCGATATATCTTAACAACCTCGGGACAACGAAGGCTGTGCTTGTCGGAAGCGTCTGGAAGTCTGGAAACGTGTATAATAAAGGCGACCTTGTCGTGCATAGTGAAAATTCCGATGGCAATTACCACATGTTCATAAACCTTGCTGATGACAGTGCCAACCTTAGTAACCCGGCTGATTATCTCGGTACTCTACGAGATGGTAGTTATATTGAGTACGCCGGAGAGGACCCGCTATGGAAGGAAATTGTACTTCTCCCGATAAGCAACGTGTTTAGCAGCTCGTCTGTAATCAGGATGAAGCCGGACAATGACTTTACAGGTGTTGTCTTGCAGAATGCTGGTAACAATTATTCGGAAACGAGCGTCAACATCGGAATCGAAGGAAACACGAAGTATAAGCTGGCTGATAGCACATATGCTCGCCGGGTAGGCGTTTTCAAGACATCAAACTACACGATGTATCCATACACCAACTATGATGTTTGGACGGAAGGCAGGGAATGTGTTTACGACCCGAGCATTCCTATCACAATGCGTCAAGGATACAGCGCAAGCATGATTTTTGACCATTCCAAAGAGGGTGTGCCTACTATCAACTATATCGATTACGATGGCCCGGACCTTGACCAAGGATTATGCATTTACCTTCCTGTCAATGGTGAGTCTGGTGATAGTTCAGGCGAGAACACTCCTGAGGATGGATACACCTTTGATTTCTTCTTTAGAATATGGCCGAACCCGAAGTATAACGGACATACTACTAATGACCTGACTATTAACAAGGCACAGATATATGTGTACTCGGTTGCTGATGCCAATGAGGCAAAAAGTGGCTCATGCACCCTAAATCCGTTGGCAAAGTTCAGCATGGCTAGACTCACTAACTTCTATGTCTATGACGAGAATATTGGGGTTCCTAACAGGCCTGTCATGTACCGTGCCACGTTCGTATACTCCGCTTCCGAGAAGCAATGGAAAGTATATGACTACTACCAGTTGCCGGACCATGTGTTTATCGGCCCTGTCGGCTTCGTTGACCCGACAAATAAGGGTATCTTGGACGATTCCAGACCTGGAAACGACTACAAGGGGTATGAAACAGCAGGATTCCCGATGTTTGCCGACCCGTTTGAAAAAACTTCGTTAGAACCTGTGCAAGAATAGCGCTTGAAAAATATAATTTAGTGGTAGAAGCACTGACTGCTTCACGTTACATTATTTTTTGCCTTTTGAGGCAGATGGAGAAAGATGTATACACGTTCAGAAATAAATAAGTTTTTACGAAACTATAAATGCACGGGCAGCCAGAAGAAGACTGCGCAGGATTTTGCCGACTTTGCCTATATTGACCAGAAGGACAAGGCAGGCGGAACCTTGATGTCTCATGCGGAAAGAGTTGTCGAGTACCTTGAAAATAACGGCTACGGAGATGAAGTTGTTATCGTAGGATATCTACACGACATCTTGGATAATGGTGGGTTCTGCCAGAGCGATTTGAGTATGTTCTTCCCGCAAGAAGTATGCGAGGCGGTTTCGCATCTCTCGCACAACAAGACATCTTGCCGTGAAGAGTATCTTACCAAAATCATGGAAAACAAGATTGCCACCATCGTAAAGATTGGCGATTTGACAGACAACATGATTATCACCAAGAAGGAATACCCGACAGACCGTGAATACTGGAAGATGTGCAAGTACAATCGTGAGATTGAGCGTCTTACCAACAGGCTTCATGAATTTGACGAAGCACCTGAACAAGCGGAATAGTTGACATTCATATATATGAAAGGGGCATCCAGCGTATGTACTTGATGCCCCTTTGTAATAATCTTATATGAAAATTTTGTTAAAATAGGTTTCCTAAGCCGAATGGGTCTTCTTCATTAGAAGCGGGTTGGTCCGTAGGAGTCTCCTCAGTTGAGGAAGGTTCTTCAACGGGTTCTTCAACGGGTTGTTCAGGAGGGGCCTCTGGAGGGGTGCTTGGCTGTGTTTCGTCACTGAACATGTTTCCCAGGTCGAAATCTCCGTTGTCTCCGGCTGGTTGCTCGGCAGGTGGTTCAACAGGCTGTTCCATCGGAGGGGGAACCTCTTGCTGTGCAGGTTCAACATTTTCTGCGGGAGGAGTCTGACCGAACAAGTCGGCTACTTGTGCAGGGTCCGGCTGGGCGGTTTCAACATTGTCGTCCTTGTTATCGAAAATTTCTTCGCCTTCCTTCTTGTTTGCGTTCACTCCCACCATAGCATGAACCTTGGCCATGAGGTCGTCAACCCCCTTTGTCTTGCTCTGGGTGATATCAGTTGTTTCCATCGGTGTTTCGGCAACTTCGTTGTCGGTTTGTGCCATTTGTGGCGCCAAATTGGATTCCATCAGGCATTTGCGGTACGCCTTCGAAATGGACTCGTACAGGGACGGTTCGTTCCTTCTGAGATACCTGAGCTGTTGGCTAAACGTTGCTGGCATTGTGCTATCCTACTATACAATATTCTCGGTCTTTCCGTTGAGTGCGGCATTGGTAATATCTTGAAGCTTATCGAGCTCGTCGTCTACCTTGGACTGTGCTTCCTCTGCCTTTTTCTGGTTTTCGGCTTTCTGTTTTTCAATTTCGTTGTAACGTGCGGCGAGGGACATGAGTTCCTGTGAATTCATGTTGTTCAAGTCGCCTTGTACCGTCCTCGGCTCGACTTTGGTCTGGTTCTGTTGCTGTTGCTGTTGTGCGTTAGCAATTTGCTGATTCTGTTGCGGTGTATTCGCCGTAGAAACCGTCTGCTGCGGCTGGATGGCAGATTCGAACTGACATTGTCCTTCGCTACCCATCCATAGGTCGTGCAGTTTATTTATCGTGGTCTTGAATTTTTCGTCGTCGACGTAATCATTGATGAAATCTATAAATGACATTTGAGTTCCCATGGGAATGCATCTGATTATAGTTTATATTCTTAAAGCGGCTTTTGTACCAGATTATAAACTATAAATGCAAAATTGGAGTACAAATGGAAAGCAAGAGTATAAAAATAAAGGATTATGTAACTCACGAACGTGTTCCTGTCAGGGGCGATTCCCACGGAAATTTCACGCTTAGTCCTTTAGGCTTTCCTTTCGTTAACCGAAGTGGATATGAGCGTGGTGGAAATCCGCCAAGGACGTTCAGTACTGAAATGTTGGTCAAGCCTGACTTGACTGAACGTGAAGAATATGTTCAGGCTATTCTTGAATACCACGATGAGTTTAAGTTTCCTCGTACTGATAGCGACCACGATACATTCATAGTAAACGCTACGTTGAAGAACGATGGACTTGGATATTCAATATCCACTAAATCAGCTACGTTTTACAGCGGATGTCGTGTAACTGTTGAAGTTAAAGATGTAACATACGAGGCTGTCAATGGTGACTACACTGTACCTACCCAGAAGCAGGACTATATTGTGCCCGGAACATCGGTGCCGCTTCCTGAAGACGGTGTCGAATGTACAGTTACATTCCGTCCAGAACTGACTGAAATATCTCCAATGCTAATCAATTTCACGGGTAGTGGAGAGAACAGCGGATTATACAAACTCATTGTGTCTACTGATGCCCAGACGGGAGTACTGCATTATACATGGATGTACAAGACTTCAAATGCTGTAAAATGCAGCCAGCCAGTTACGTTTGATAAAGGCGATAACGACAACGTCCATGACCATTACAGAAACAGGGTAAGTGACCAGGAGGTTGCTGAATACATCAAGAATGGTCTTTGGGCTTCTGTTGACTGTGGTAAGTTCCGTGGGGCCGAATATCCTGTTGATGCCAACGGCTTGCTCGTAAAATGGTTTTTGAGCCGTGGCGCAATCGTTCACTCGGTTGCCGGAAAGACTGTAGTGCTTGATGGCTTTGGCCATATGACGGCTACCAGTGATTTGGGTGACTGTTCTGGAACGGATTACCAAGATACGGAGCATGGCAAGTATAACATAGGCCCTCTGCACAAGTGGGTCATGAGTACTGAGGGAACCAATGATTATGAGGATTATCCAGCTGGCTCTCTTGCCGGAAAAAATAACAACCTGACGTTGGAAGTCGAAAAGTCTGGTGAACACCATACGATTATAATTCAGCAAGACCTTGCGAATATGGTTACGACTCCTCCAAGAAAGACGTTTATCCATTTACCGACTGACTTGAACATTGCCGATGGAACGGAAGTCGAGTTGAATATTGCGTTGCCTGTAATAAGTCAGCCAACAGGGGGAGATGATGTCAGCAAGGCAATCAAAGCCTATACGGACTATGTTTCCCAGCCTCGTGTGTACATATTGAGCGGAAAGCAGACTACGCTTCCAAATAATTCGGTGACTAATAATGGGATAACGACTGGTGATAATACATTCACCCTTATGCCCCGTCATCCTATGGATACGGATGCTAGCCAAGTTGCGTTTGGCCTGTTCAACAGGTTTGAATGTCAAAAGACGTACCGTTTTGTTGGAACGATAAATGCAACTAAAACGAGTGACGGCTACTTCTGGAATGATGACAGGTCATCCGTGTTGTTCAACTCTGATAGTGATATTCCAGTAAAGAAGGGTGACTACATGTTGTTGAAATATACGGCACGCACTCCTATTATTGGTAAAGTGGCTAGCAAAAATGGCAATACTGTTACGGTCGATTTCGGCAGGGAGCTGAAAAAACCATATAATGATGAACACGATTATGAAGTCGAGTACAATGGCGAGAAATACTTTCCGTCTCTCGTGACTGGTGATAGTCCTCTATATGAATTTGACCTCGGTAGTCAAGCTGATGGTATTGCCGTCGGTGACCTGCTCGATTTTGTCGCATTTGAGGTGTACACAGAAGAAAAATGTGTGGTATCCAAATCCTCATCGGATGACGGTACAATAGTTGTGTTTTCAACACCAGTTGTCGGCGAACCTGAGGTTGACGGCATATATGGACTTGTCACATCCATAACAGTGAGCGGTAAGCCGTTCCCGTACAACACTTCTTCGAGACAATGGAAACTTCATTCAAAAGATGCTACCTGCATTGTTGACATAAGAACGGTCGATGCGGAATACGGATTGACCGAACATACGATGGACAGCGGAGCGTATTCTGACGATAGCTCGGAAGAACCAGAATTGATAGATAACGATTCTATCATCGCTACCGTCTATCCGACATCTACGAATACTTTCCCGTGGAGACTTAACGGAAGGAACCGTGTTCGTCACTTGGGTTTGATAACTAATGCTGATATCGACTATGTTGCCAACACCGAATCCAACACTGAATCCAACACCGAATCCAAGCCGTTGACCCGACTTGTTTTCGAAATGAATAAACGAGTGTACGACGCACTCAACACGATGTTCCGTGGGGCACACCTTGCATCCGAATTGAGATACGACGAGCAAGATACTAGCGGCACACCAGGAAATTCAATTCTTGCTACTCTCCTAAAGGTGAGTTTGCCTAACACACTCGATGCTGACATTGACGAGAACAATATAGAAAGCATGTATGTCGTATCCAATGCGAGAAAAGCTTTCCATGACCTGATTGGAGATTTCAAGATATCTCGTGTCGGATATGTATCGTCCCGTGATTATGATAACAAGAGTAATACACGATGGGGAACTAACAGTTCTACTTTGCCTACGCCGGGTATTTCTGGAGACGACAACCTCCAACGACTCAATGACTGGGAAACGAAGACTATTCATTTGCCGAACTGCTGCTTGGGCGTTGACGAAAATCTGGAAAGAGACCTAGCATACGCTGGTTGGAATGACTATACCGCTACGAATAATTTCAGGATTTTCTACAAGGATGCCCTAGACAGTGTTATTACCTTCGACGGTTCGAGGGGCAACATCAAATACATTGACACCAAGGATGCTGCTGGAACAACGCAAAGAACTGTTGACCAGTATAGCTATGATGTCGATGGCGACATACCGTTCAATTACACGGCTGAGCATAGTATTTTGAAACTATTCTTGACGAATCCTACTACAAAAAGGCTCAACCAATACGTAACGCTTGTTAACGGATTCCTTGACCTTCCTGTAATAAAGAGGGGACTCAGGTCAATATCTTGGCTTGATGTGGATAGTGAAGAAACGGACGCCCTGAAACGTAAATGCGAGTTTGCATGTCGTGACATGGAACCGTTCTATCCTACTTCACATGTATTGTCCACCGATGGAATAGCTTTCCCGGAAGTCGATAGGGCGGACTTGAACACTGTCGCTCAGAATACGCCTTATGCTGACCAGATGCCACGAGAACTTCTTGCATTCCCGGATAAGCTGACTATAACCCACGAACAGACTACTCAGGCATTGCCGACTGAACTTATTTCGGTTAACATGCCTAATGACACCTTGTATGACGTACCAAAGACGGTCATAAACTATACGAAGTCGTTGCTTACGATGTATTCTAACGGAATGCCGTTGCACATGTATGACGCCCATCGTGCCATCAATGTTGATTCTGCCGCAGGTCCATACGGTCAGTTGCTTTATGCTCATGAAGTGGATTTGTACAATAAGAATGCGTCTGGTGATGTTCAGAGACAGCACTTGTTGTGTGACCTTGCGAGAAATTCCACCGTAGGTCAGGACAGCGAAGATGTCAATATGACATACAACTTTATTACCGATAGCGATACTGACCCGGTGTCTACCCCAGTATCACTTACAACTCCGTTGGAAAACGTTTCTTCTGAGTATATCAAACAAGTCTTCGGTCCAAAGACTGACGAGGACGAAAATGAAACAACTCATATTGGAATGTACACTAGGGTGCATGTGTCGGCGACGTTCTCCGCATCCCTCGGAAGGTGGGTCGTGAAGGATTACAGACAGTACCCGACTTGCTACTTGACCCCTCTGTATGGTGCTAAGACCATTGACTATACGGAAAAGTCATACGCTTATGGCAATCCTAAGAGCTATGCAAACCGTGTCTCTATGAATGCAGGAATGGCCAACAAGACATTCAGCGTAAGCAAGTACATTGATGCATGTGAAAAACAGCCTTTATGGCAACTTCCCTGTGGTGTCGGAAGTGACTATAGAGATGGCCTGTATACACGTTATTCCGAACAGGCTCCTCTTGAAATGAACCCAGGTTGTATCCCGTTCCTGATGGAATCGTTCCCGTATGACAATGACGGCAAGTTGGATAGTTCTGTCAGGTTCAGGAACCTGTATGAAAGCATATCTACACCAATGGATGCCAGCGGTGAGCCAAAAGAAGGCTCTGCCCCGGAGGTCAACTTCTGGAATATCAAGCTTCATGTAAGGCCTGCCCGTAGCGCATACCCAGGCGCAGATATTCCGAGTAATTCAGCAAGGACGGGTGGAACCATAGCTGAACCCACGCTCGGAATGTTCGGTGACTTTGACGATTATATCGAAGGTGAAATCATTCTTACTGACGATGCTAATACGGACAAGGATGAATACTTGATTGAGGACCTTGCCCATATTGGCCCTGATACCGAAGTGGAGCCGGGAGACGATAGTGTTCCGTACGTCATTTTGACGGATTCCGATGAATATGGACCTTTGGTGTATGACGAACCCGACCCGGAAGGAAGTAGTGTCAAGTATGTTGCCATTGCTACGGACAACCCGTTAAGCCCTGGTTACTCAGATTAAAAATTTTTTACTAGAATAGCTTGTAAAAAACATATATTTCAACTTAGAAGTTAAACCCTCTAAGTTGGGATTTTAAATATGAAGACAAGTACCCCCGAAAACGGTTTCCTCGTCACCCTTAATGCTGAACAGAAGCAACTCTTCAAAATAGCAGAAAAGTATGGCTGGAACCGACAGAAACTACTTGACAATGCACAGAAAGAAATCGAAAAGGCTGGTTTAGGCATCTCGAAGGATACGCTCCGCAAGAGATTCGATAGACTTTCCGAAAGATACAACACCTTCAACGCTGCCTTGGAAAAGGATGACGATGCTCCCGTCCCGCAGTACCCGCAGGATAAGGACGACCCGGTAGAAGACCGCAAGGAAAGTGAAATTACTTACCTTAGGAAGCAGCTTAACAGCGTCCGTAACGAAAATAACAAGCTCAGGGTTCGCTCCTATGTTGCGACCGAGGTTGTCGAATCGCTAAGGGCTGAAATTGCCGAGGTCGAATACGACAAGTTTTACATCAATGTCAAGAAGCCGAACGATGGCAATAACCACCTGGTTCTTCCGATTTCTGATGCCCACTACGGTGAAGTTGTCGTTGGCGCCAACGTTCACAATGTCAACGAGTACAATCCTGACATTTCAAAGCAACGCCATATCAAGCTGTTCGAAAAGGCTCTTGAAATGGGCCGTGAACATAATTGCGGAACCATTGACATTCTCATGCTTGGCGACCTCTTCTCTGGCAACATCCATGACGAACTAAAAGAAACTAACGCTGGCCCGCTCACTAAGCTCCTTGTTGACTACTTCAAGTTCATTGTTGGCGCCTTCAAGGGGATGATGACCCAGTTCAAGCAGATGAACATATTCTGCGTTGTCGGTAACCATTCCCGTACAAACCAGAAATGGCAGGCTAAGAACAAGTGTTATGACAACTACGAATACATCCTGTATAAGTTCATCGAGGAAGTATTCGCCGAGACTAAGGGTGTTACTGTTCATGTGGCCGAAGCCCCGTCTGACATTGCCCAGATTGGCGAACAGAAGTGGAAGATTGAACATGGCGACGCATATCGTGGCGGTGCAGCTTTCTGTTCCCCGATGAGTACGGTTACCAGAGACAACTTCAAGGATTACGGCATGTTCATGAAGATGGGAATCGACTTTGATGTTTCCATCATGGGACACTGGCATCGTGGAGGCTCGTGGTTCCTCGGAGGAAAGTGCATTCCTATTTTCCTCAACCCGTCAATCATCGGCCCGAACGAATACAGTATCGAGAAGCTTCATGAAACCTTCCCTGCATCGAGTTACATCTTTGTAACCAATGGCAAGGAAATAACCAATCAAACCCTATTCCAGTTGCAATAGATTATGGCTACATTTTCAATGGCAAAGGCAAAGATATTGAGACTTGCGCCAGAATCGGCGTGCGTCCTTATCGGCCAACCTGGTATTGGTAAGACTGAGTTCGTAGGTGACCTTGCGGCAACGCTTGGGCTCGAACTCGTCAAGCTACGCTGTGCCGAAGCGGGTGAAACGGGAGACCTTACTGGCCTATTGCAGGTGTTGAATGGGATTCATTCACATACGATTCCTGAATGGCTTTCCCACAATAAACCCGTTTTGCTGTTCCTTGACGAAATCAACCGTGCCAAGAAAGATTGCATTAACGCCATCATGCAGCTATGTACGAAGGAGCAGGAGTTCAATGGACATAGACTTGCGCCCGGTTCAAGGGTGATATGTGCGATGAACCCTGCATCTATCGCTAGTAACGATGTTGACGAGTTGAACCGTGCGTTGTTCTCCCGTATGGCGAGAATCCATATCGATGTAAGTAAGCCTGAATGGCTGGCTTGGGCGACGACGCATGGAATCCATCCTGACATCATCAGCTACATCGACCAAGCTACCGATGAACATCTCTACAAGATGGACGACGTTGATGAATTTGAGGATGAAAACACCGTCAATCCGAGAGCGTGGGAAAACTTCTCGAAAATGTACACTAACGGAATCAGGTTGGGCGACTACAAGCAGAACCCGACCTTGATACAAAGCGATGCCGCTGACCACTTGGGTCCAACCGAGGCGTTGGCCTTTTTCTCGTGGCTTTGCACCAAGCGCATGTTCAACCCGCAGAATTTCCTCTTGGAAACTAACCCGGCAAAAGCTATCACGGCAGCTACTCGTGTTTCTAAAATGCTTGATGTCTACCAGACTGAGCTGTGCCGGAATGTTACCAAGACGATGATATCACTTCTGTCCAATCCTTCGATGGAAGCCTACAAGAGTACAATTATCTCTAACTTGTATTACTTGTATGACCGCCTGTCTGTCGAGCATGTTGCTGACGCATACGAGACATACATCCGGGAGGCTGCTCTTCAGAACGATAAGCCGGACTGGTTCACTAAGTTGGCTCATACCAACGAGGAAACTTGGAGTAAGATAAAGACCATTATACAAGGCAAGGGAAAACCTGCTGTTGGTGTAAAAAATTCTAAACAATCAAAGAAAAAATAAATTTTTTAATGAAACCCCTTGCCAGAGGGGTTTTAATATACTATATTCCTTTTCAGTGGACTAGAAAATTCACTCAACACAAAAGGTAAAATATGATTATCAAACTCAACATTGCAGGCATGATGCCGATTCGTCTGGCTCTCACCAGCGAACTTACACAGCAACTCCATGTTTCCCGAAAGAAGGATGAGTATGACCGTCGTGTCACTACTTCCTGGATTACGGGTACTACAACGGTAACGCTCGAACGCAGCCATTCCAACAAGAACAGTAAGGATGTCAATGGCTTGATTTACATCGGTCGTTCCTTCCAGCAGTACATGGACAAGTTCGACGCTGGTGTTGGCTTCCGTCTGGCTGGTATCCGTGCATTCGCTAAGTTCTTCGCTGTAAACGGCAAGACCGAAGTTGAAGCTACCAAGTTGGCAGAAAAGGTTATGGACACCGTTGTTGCCAACAAGGGTAAGGAACATGTGTCTTTTGGTACTGAACCTACAAAGGCTCCGGCCAAGGCTGTCGCTGCCAAGAAGCGTGGTCGTAAGTCCAAGACTGAAAAGGTTGAAAAGGCTGACACCAAGACTGTTTCTTCCCCGGCACGTAAACGTGGTCGTCCCCGCAAGCAGCCTGTTTAAGGAGAATGCGACATGAAGAAGGAATTCAGTGGCTACCTAAGTGCATACAGTCCTGCTACAAAGGACAATGTTCCGTATGTCAAACTCTCTGTCAAGACTACTGAGACTGGTGCCGACAAGCATCTTCTCTATGGTACGGAGGAAATTGACAATGCGTTTGCTAGTCTGAAAAACTTCGTAGCGAATAAGGGCTATGGTAACACGAAATGTGGCCTGGATGACCCTCTTCGTGTAAAGCTTACTTTTGCATCGTTTACATTCGATGCATACCTTATCTCCATCGCTGTGAAGAAGAAGGTTGATAAGGAAGTCGGCGACATGGCTGAATACACTTTCAATTTCGAAAAGGACCCGAACGAAGAAGACACTAAGTTTTGGTCATCTTATCTCAAAGTCAAGGACGATGACGATGCGGATGACCAGGACGAAGGTGAAGATGAAGTATCCCCTGTTGATGAAGAAATCATGAAACAGACGGATAGTTTGCTTGGCGAAGATGCTCCTAAGAAGAAAAAGAAACATAAGTCAGGATTTATCCTGTATGCGGTTTCTGTTGAAACGGTGTCCGAAGATGAATCGTCTGACGAAGTATCTTCTGAGGAAGCATAATGATGAAGTATACACCAGAAACAGATAAGATTCTAGCTTGGATTCTAATCCTGGTTATTCTTGCTGGACTTCTGGTATATCTCTTCTGATGGTTTTGATATCTTGGGTAGAAAGAAGGCTGTCCTTATGGGCAGCCTTTCTTTTATGTATGCGCTCCTTTGTCAAACAGGCCACATACATTTTCTTCGGTCAATACAATCCAGTTTACACCCCTGTTGGCACACCAGTTTCTTGCGGCTGCCCATTTCGCCTGGTTTACCATCACTTCTTCGCACTGCATGTAGTAACGGGCCATCTTCTTTTGGTATGCTCGTACCTTTTTCGGGTTTGCACTTTCGGCCAATGCCTTGGGCGGCTTCGGCATTACGGAAAATTTCTCCGGCTTGATTTCGATTAGGAACTTGTTTATCTTGGTGTCCGTGCCGGACTTGCATTCACAGTAGATGTCAGGAAAATACTTGCTCATTTTATGGAGCTTCGGCGACATGTAATAGATTTGGAAATCGGGTTCATACCCCCATTTTAGAACATAGTTGTTCTGGTCCATTGCCTGAAAAATCCTTTCTTCCCATGACGACTTGCAAATAGGTGCAGCCAGATTTTCCATGTACTTCTCTGGATGTATCAATTTGTACCTAGCGTGCTTTGTTTTTACGCCGTAAATCATTTCTCCCCCTATTCGGCATACTTGCCTAGAATTGATTTGATTGCATCTTCGTTGTAGTCATCAACAAGTTCGTAAGTAACCTCAACATCTGCCGGATACACTTCGATTTCAGGCCGCCCCGATTGGTTCGACGGGAATGGAGTAAATGGCTGGTTCATGTTCACTGGATATGTCTTTTTGCTGCAGTTGTCCAGTATCTCAGTGAGTTCACCAACCGTGTCTGAATCCATTTTGTAATCGGCGAGCATCCTGAGAAGCTGATAGTATTTCTCCGTAAAATACGGGCTTACCGTCTTGTCAACAAGATTGTGCGAAATGGATATGCACTTCTTCTGCTCTGCTTTCGTGATAGGCTTATCGCCGACGTTTACTTCATTCTCCCGGTCAGGGGCTGTCCTAAACTGTATAGCTTCCTCGACCGCCGTTGTCGGTGTATTTGCTGCACTCGTTTTCCTGTGGTTCTCGCATACTTCCTTGATGCCGGATGCTTCAAGCTGCGATAGCAAGGAGTCGAACTGTGTCTTTGGGTTGTCTTGGTAAATTTTGCGGAACTCATAGTCGGAGAACGAGTCGTAACCTAGTTTTGCGGCAATGCACATGTCGTACAGGTCGGCCTCGAACGCTCCCTGCCAGAATACGTCGTTAAGGCGAAGGTTCTCGTTTATCTCCTTTATCTTGCCCTCGATATCCTGAATGATGCCGGGGCACAGGTGGCTGAAACAGACCGTCCAACTTTTGAATGTGTTAATCATGTCAATAATCGACATGCCGTAGAATTCCTTGTTGTTCTTGTATTCCAAGCTGTAGATGAAGAAACACTCGAAGTTTCCTATCATCTTGATGAACCCGCTGACATCGAACTTTTGAGTCAACAGGTCGGCATAAGCCTTGATGAGGGCCCTGAGCGGCTTCATGAGCATATCGAAGGTCATTTCGATTGCTTCCTTGATGCTTATGTACAGCTTATAGATGAAATCGTACAGCAAGTCGTTAAGGGAACCTGTGATAGCTCCTCCGATTCCTGCACTAATTCCAAGCGAAAGCGGGAACTTCTTTTTGAGGCAATCCAAAACTAAGTCCGGGTCTCTGGAAATATCGTTCCCATCTGCTCTGTTGCATCCAGTTACACATGCTATGGCACGGCAGAAGCAAGGACAGTCAACCATGATGTCATATAACTCTTCCCACTTGAATCCAAGCGATATGCTGGCGCCGACGCCTACATCAAGCGAGGCAGATAGCTTCAAGTCTGACAGCAAGTCGGTAATGCACTTGAATACGGCGTCGTTGAAATTCAGTAGCGCTTCTTCAAGACGGAGACGTGCTGCATCAATCTTAGCGAACAGAACAAATGCTGCCTTGGATGCAATGTCTATCGTCCCTTGAATCCAAGCAATCCATGTTCCAATCGTCTGGCATAGGCTCTTGCTCAATGTAAGGGCCCCGTCCAGGTTGACTGGTATGTTGAAGTTGTTATACTGATGGAAGCTGAAATTCAGGTTGGACATCATGCCGACAGCGGCATACGCATTTATGCCCATGGTGTCTCTACACCAGTCCAAGACGACTTTTGTACAGTTTGTCGCTTCCAGTTTGCTTGTAACATCGTTTATCGAGTTGGCCGTCTTTTCAACCGCCTCGGTAAAGCTGTTCAAGATGCTGGAATCCGACTCTGTCGCCGAATTATCCTGTCTTGGTGAAATTACTTCTGTAATGCACTTTGCCATTTACTTGTATGCCGCTTCTTTCGTAAATAGTTTATAATCGGTCCCAAATCGTGGACGCATTATAAACTATCATTGAATTTACAGGTACATTATGGCCGCAACAACACAAAATACATCTGGGCAACCGTCTGGCAAGACCGGGAATGTAACGCTGGATAATGACAGCGTTAGGTCACTCGCTGATGCCCTTGCAACATTGCCGCAAGAGAACAAGCAGACGATGAAGGAATTCCTTGACCAGCAGATGGAAAGTGCCAAAAACGTAAACGACGAGCTGGTCGAACAGTTTGGGAGCGCCATAGACAACAGTGAATTTGCCTCATCCATGAATGAAGTCAAGGAGTCGCTTCGCAAATCAGCGCAAGACAGGGAAAAGAATAAGGAAGCCGAGGAAAGGCAAGAATTCTTTAGGAATATACAAAATGACCTTGACAAAATCCTTGAACACCAAGGAGATGTCCTGCGGGCCGATGTGACTCGTGGAGAAGTTGTTTCGCACGATACTGACCTCAATGAGGTCGAAAACAAACCTGACGAAAAAGCGGATGAAGAAACCGATGTCGTAAAGGAAGATATAAATCCTCTCGAAGTGAAGGTTGATGTACAGCTTCCTGAACTAGAAAAAGAGAATGTGGCGGATAAGCCTGAACCGTCGGAGCCGAGTAAAGAAGAAAATCTTCTTAATGACCTAGTTTCGGCACAGGAAGAACAAAACACCTTGCTGGCTGATATAGGCAAGAAGTTGCCGGATATCGATGAGGCCAAAGAGGATAAACCCGAAAAGCAGGAACCATCCGAACCAAGTAAAGAAGAAAATCTTCTTACGGAACTGGTTTCTGTGCAGGCGGAACAAAACACTTTGTTGACTGATATAGGCAAGAAACTGCCTGATGTCGATGAGACAAAAGAGGATAAACCCGAAGAGACTAAACCTGAGGTAATAGTCAAAGAAGTATTGCCTGAGAAGCAGGAACCGTCTGAACCGAGCAAAGAAGAAAATTTGCTTACAAACCTTGTCGCTGCACAGACCGAACAAAATTCGCTATTGAGCGATATCGGAGAAAAACTCTCGAAAGAAGATGAGGTCACTGTTGCAGATTCCGAAAATGCACCTAAGGAAGTCCCGAACGAGAATGCCGACCGTGTTGAAGTAAACGAGACTTTGGGTAAAATCAATGATAGTCTTGACGATATTTTAGACCAGTTTGGCGAGACTATTGCAAACATGGATGTAAATGAGCCTCCCCCAGTCAATGTTCAGGTCAATGTTGATGACAAGGAACCCGAGAAAGAAAAGGTTGTTGATGAACAGGCGAATAAGCCTCAGAAGGTCGAGCTATCTGAGGATAGCTTGAATAGTCTCCGTGAATATGTCGATACGGCAAAAATGAATGATGTCAAAAAGGACACTATCACCGATTTAGCTAACGACATATCTGGTGCGACGGATTCTATGAACAACCAGGATGAAACTCCGTTGGAAAGACCGAAGGAAGACAACTCTTCCGTAGATGAAAACAAATCGGTTGACCATGCATATTCTGACCAGAATACTCAGTTCTACGAGAAAACCGAGGATGTGTCGAATATGGACGTTCAGAGTCCAATTTTAGACCGTCGAATGGATATGGCGGCAAGGATGGAACGTGATGTTACTCCTGCATTGAACGAAGTTCAGATGTTCAATAGGATGTCTCTTACGAAGGAAGAAATCCAAGTGCTTGCATCGGAAATAGGAAAGGCCGTTAGAGAAAACCTTGTTGACAGGGAAGGCGACAGGGCTCGTGATGCCGCATACCTCGAAGAAGTGGAACGAATTGTTAGGAGTTAGCGTATGGCAGAAGAGAACAGTAGCAGATTCGGGAAAAGAACCCGTTACAGCATTAAGGAAAGTTATGCTCAGGATGCAAAAGGCATAATCCATAACTCCCTTAACGAGCTAAACCCTAATGTCGTCAGGATAGAACCTCTTGGCCCTGCCGCACGCCAAGCGTACCTTGGCCCTGTTCATGCGGCAGCCGATGCGCTGAAACTTCGTATTGCGTATGCGATGAACCCGGATGCGTTCCGTCCATTCTATGGAATTTTGACCCCAGGCGATTTGAGACAGTTTGCCGTATCCTTTACAAGCATCTGGGCCGAGGAGGATGGAAAGTCTTCATTCAAGCGTGCAACCGAAATTTTGAAATCTCCCGCTGTTGCAATGCCTCTTGGAGCCAATATTGGTGAAGCGGCGGGCGGTGCCATTGGGGGTTATGATGCAGCGGGTTTTGGAATGGGAACCGCAGTTGGCGCTATCACATCGTTCTTGATGAATAATAAGACAGACGATAAAAACGCTAAGGATAACACTCTTACGGGTAAAGTTGCATCAATCGTTGGCTCTATCGGAAAACAACTCGGGTCTTCACAAGAACTGTATGGATTTGACTCTTCTAGTACGGGTGCGTCCACGTTGAAACGGTTTGCTGGTGCAAAAATGGGATTGAACACCTCGCTTACATTTACGTGGTATATGCCAGAACAGGAAGATTTGTTCCGTCTTTCAATACACAGGCTTCTGCAACTTGCTTATGTAAGAAAGGCTTATACTGACAAGAATGACTTTTATGATAACCTGAAAGCGGCAACAAATTCAGGAATGCAACAGTCGTTCATAAATGCTAAGAACATGAAGGACTCATTGGCTGGCGTTGGTCAGGCATGGGTAGATGCGGGTAACGGTGTTGTCAGTACGGCAGAGACTATAATTGGAGCGCCTGCGGCAAAAGCGTTTGCTGAAAACAGTAATGGCCAGCTTAGTGATAATGCGGTCGATGTGATTGAAAGCGGTGTTCAGGTCGGCAGCTCTGTTGGAAAAACTATTACCGAGGGATTGAATGCTGTTGGTGGTACCATAGACAATAACGCAAAGGAAATGAGCGAAGATGGAAAGTTTTCTGATGTCAATAAGCAAAATATTGTTGACAGCATGAATACTGTTATCTCGAAGGTGTTGCAGGCGTATATCGAAGGTAGCACGTTTATGGGTGCCAATTTCGTCCTTGTTCCGAACCCGGTACGCCTTACGATAGGCAATATCCTTGATGTTGAACCTATGGTCATCACTAATGTCAAGATAACTCCGTCGGAAGAGCTGTTTATCAACAGTATCGGTGCTAGTATTCCTGTCACTATAAAGGTTACTGTAGACTTGTCACCGTGGATGACTCCTGGTCCGAACCATGACTTTATTCACTTCATTGGAGACAATCTGTTTTATCCTATTCCTACGAAGACGGATGACGTATCCAAGTAACGGAGGGCAATATGGCTGATGAATCAAATTACCCTAGATTTAGGGATGATGAACTTTCACTACTGACCTTAGACCATGTTCAGGGTTATGAACAGGGGCGTCCTGACATCATCGCTCGACGCACGATGGGAAGCAGTCGAATGTGCAAGGTTCTGTGTGCAGCAAATCATATCCGCAACCCGTTGCCTTGTCGTGATTCAGTTCGTATATTTGAGGAAAGTGTATATAACGAGTTGTACATGAAGGGATATCGGGGCGAACAACTTCAGAGCGAATACAAGAAGATGCTTGAAGAGCTTGAAATAAGCCCTGAGTTCTGGCTGCATTACGACAACCTGTTCAACGGCGTTGTTAGCGAAGTTACCGTTGGCGGTGCTCTTGTTGTCCCGCAACTGAACGATTCGTTGGATTGGCTGACTAAATACGACTCGAACATTCGATAGGTGAGTATTCATGTTTAATATAGATAACATAGATAATGCGTCAGTAGAAATATACCTGATGGGAAGGGTCTATCCTAATTCTCTTGTTCCAAGACTTGTCCTGAATATCCCTATGAACGGGCTTCCTTACGGCATACTTACCGTAAAGAATGTTGACGATGCCAATGTGGTTATCCATACGGGTGAATACGGAATTATGAAATTCAGTAATACGGGAAGCAAGGCGATGGACGGCACTGCGTTGACCTTCGTCGTTATTGACTCGTCGCCAATCGAGATTGTTCCCGGTACGAACAATAGCTATCAGACAATTTATTATCGGCTAGGCTCTTTCGAGACGATGGACACCCGGACGTTCCAGAAATATGGAACATCGACCGAGACAATGCAGCAGGTGTTCAGGCATCGCAAGATTGACGACCCTGTAATTGTCATTCCTCCAAAGACGACTGGCGACATGATGAACTGGATTGTCGTCAAGTCTGACATGGAGCAGACTCTTAACGATATCGTCGAGCATTCATTCCTTGAAGGTGATTATGTATATTACACGTTCTCGACTGATAAGTGTAACTATCTAGTTTCAAGTATTGACCGTTCGAAGGATTACTACAATCATCAGCTCCTGATGTTCTATGTTAATGCAAAACGAGGCGGCAATGCGTCCATGTTCTATGATTCTGATTCAGGGTACAAGACATGGTTTTTCACTACGGACACTAGATGGAGTGATATCGGCAAGAACAAGAAAGACTTGTTCCCGCATATTACTTACATGACTCTCACAGACAATAAACCTGATGTTGGCCTTTGTGATAATCCTTGTTTCAGCAAGCTGTTGAAGGGTGCCGGATATACGAATCAGGATGAAATCGACAAGTCGTTCGGCCCGTCTGGTTATAGTTTTGGTACAGCATATACCATCCGTGACTGCACGATAAACACCCATAACATGTATCAGGTATCCCCTATTATACGTCGCAGGTACATGGCAAGTCTCGGCAAGAAGATGACGGTCGCCTTGACTAACCTTATGGGCCCCGATGTAGGTTCTTCGGTCTATGTCTATACAAAATCCAAGGAACTGAGGGATGACTTTTCTCGTCCTGACCCGATATACTGCGACGAGTATGTCGTGCTGTCCAAACAGATAGTTAAAAATGACAATATGAGTAATGGACAGGCTACTGCTGAAGATACCATAGTCACTATCCTGACTCTTGGGTCGGCTAACCTTCTTTACGGCCATCCAAAGGAAGTCGAAGAAGAAATCGCTAAAATAAAGTTCCCTGAATACAATAACGCAGCAAAGAAACTGTAAAAATATATTTTAACCATAGTAAAGTAGCTGTATGCACCTATGGGTAAGCTCTGTTGTGATGGAAAGTTCAATGTAGGACTCTATAAGCCGTTGTCCCAGCAGTTGGTAGACTTCGGTAACGAGTGTTTTGCACAGTTTGTTGACCGTGCCACGCTGATGTGGATGTTCATATTCTATGACGGTGCGAACGATTGCCCGAAATGCAGGTCCTCACTAGCTGAAATTCACGACTGGTTCTACAAGAAAGGGTTACTGGATAGTTCTAACTACATGGTCAAGATAGTGGTCGAGCCGGAACCTGAAAAATGCAAGATTTACACCAGTATGGGATTCACCCTTAAACCCATGCACATATTCTGTGAACCAAACGGGAACATCTTCGACATCTACACGGGACTCCCTGACAGCAAGTGGTTGGACAAGCATATTTACCCATACATACAGAAGAACATCGGGATGAAAAAGGTACTCTCGGCGATGAAGGAGCAATGATGACGGACATTAACGAACACAGCATAAAAAGGATAGTAGTCGGCTATACTCTCGACTCGGTTATCGAGGCTCATAACCAGGCACAGAACATAGAAAACAGCGTCGTGTTTTATAGCACTGGCGTATTGGGCGAACCGCTCGACAAGTACAACGATTTCATATCGTACGACGATGCCAAGCGTCTCAGCGTGATTCTCCCTGACCTTGAATTTGACGAGTATCTTGGATGCGACTACATTTATATCCCGTATGAAAAGGTTAAGTTCAAAAACAGCCACAATGGGTTAATGTCTTTCCCGTTCAACAAGCTCAGTTTTGACGATGAGGAAGAGTGGAAGGCTGTTCGTGACGGATACTTTAATGATAATGTTCAGGCGATATTCAAGGACATGGCCAATTCTCCAACCCGACTTATAACCATGTTCAAGCAATATCTTCCGAAATGGTTTGTTGATTCGATTATCCGTAATGTCAGCAATACGAGATGGGCTGGAATCCCGACAAGCAATATTACCCTAAACGGATTTCTTTATGAGTTCAACCTGAACCAGATAGATTCAGATAAGCTCACAATGTGGTATAAACCTAGAATAAGCTACAACGAGATATGCAACCGAATTTTGAAGAAGGACAAGATTCCTGTATATCCTGCCACGAAAGAAGATTGCACACGTTTCCTTACAGACCGTTCGATAGAATATGTAACCTTCATGGATAACCGAGTGGACCATTACCTAGGTTACCGTAGCGGCATTTTCGACCGCTGTGTTATGACTTCCGTAAAATGCGAACTCCCGTCAATATTCGCCAATGATTTCGATAATGGAATAATCCGTACCCCGACAATGGCTCACTGGGGCATATGCAAGTATGGCAACGATGTTCGTAAATTGTATGCAAAGAAGCTAAACGACATCATAAATGTTCCTACATCGGATATTCCGATGACGAAGAACAATCTCAGGATGTACGATGCATATTCGAAGCTTCTTCCGTTATTCGGAAATTTCAAGACATTGAATTTACAACAGAAGATAACGACACTTATAAAATAAAGTTAATCGTTATCTTTTGGCAGGACTGGAACAAAGCCCCTACGCTTCTTGAATCTACTGTTGAACGCAACTTCGTCCTTGGCATTCAGGGACTCGTAGTTGTTACGGGTTGCATTCATGTTGTCCTTAGTGCGTTCCCAGAACCTCAGGTTGTAGTCAAGGGAAGTTTCGCTTGACCCAACGGTAGCCTGAGATGTCGTTGTATTGTCGTGCAGTCCACGGTCGCTCTTCTTGAATGTTCCATTAAGCGGGTTCGGAATCTTGAACTCGACATTGAACGATGCTAGGTTGGCGTTTTCGTTGGTAGGGTCTATCGTCGGGGCTGCTGACAGAACGGCTGAATTGTATTCAGACATCTGAATTACATCAAGGTTCGTTCTTGTACCCGGAGTGTAAGACAGCCAAGGTGCCCTCGATGCTAACGCTGCATCGTTCTGTGCTTGGGCCCAGTCGTCAGCGGTTGCCGCATTCAGTAGTTCCACCGAGATGTCGATTTTATGGAACCCAGACTTGGGGCGTAGGACAAGCGGGGAAATTTGCGAGTTGAACAAAGCGTTGAAGAAATTAAACCACATCAGGAACTGGTTATCGACCACAGTCAACGACAGAGTTCCTGGTTGAATTTTCTTTGGCATCTGGAAAGTAAGTGCCTTCATCGAATCCAAGGAATTGACTGTATCCATGTCAAGCGTTGGCTTCGGTAGAGTTACCGACTTGCAGTTCCACAGCATGTTTAGGATACGTTTTTCGTTATCCCAGTGGTCTTCGATGAAGTTGCTGAACTTCTGTTGCAGGAATGCCGAACCGTTGAACAGTTTCGGCGCATGCGTATATTTGTCGCCAGCACAGTTTACCTGCATTATGGTCAACGCCTTTTCCACATACTCACCACTGAACCCAATATGGAACTTGTTTGGAACAAATCCGTCCGCATATGTATAATACTTCTGTAGGTAGCTGTCCGAAGGACGCTCCGTATCATGCATCACGGGGGTTACGTGAGTGACTTGATTATAAGGTGTAGACGGATTGCTGGCCATAGATACTCCTAGTATGAGTTACTGTTTTCTCCACCAGTAATTACGCATATTGCGGACATTAGCGAGTTCGGGTCAGGAAGGCGGATAATCCGCTTTATCTGATAGTTGAAAGTCATGGTGAACTTCAACGCAGAGATACTGCCCGGTTGTGGTGATAATGTACTGATACTTGTCGGGAAACAGCGGTAGTAACGGACAATCATATGATGTTGGGCCCGGTCATCACCGAAATGAAAGTCGATGTGAGGGATATACATCAGCCTGTTCCTGTACCTGTGGTCGTACCCGTAGACCCTGTGATTGTGGTCTCTGATTGGGAACGCATCCGTCTGTCCGCTCTGGATAGTTTCCATGTAGCGATGGAGAGCCCAGTAGTTCTCGTAGTAGTCGTCACAGTACATGGTTATCGAGATGGAATCGTTGTTGTACTCGTTGTCCTCAGTTGTCGGAACGTAAACCGTGAACTTGTAATGACTTTCCTTGGCGTAGCTCAAGCTTAGGCCAGGAACGGTAAAGTTGTCAATGTTTGCGTTGACCGTCTCGGGAGGAGGCGCTGTATGCGCCTTTGTGACATCATCTACATGGTGTTTCCCGTCATAGTCGGGGTCATAAGATACAGGAAGGTCGCCTATACGACACCTGATAAAACCCTGGTGAACGGGCACCGGGTTTCTAACAAGGTTACGATGCAACTCCCTGACTGTTCGGGGAGTTTTTATAGGCATCTTTTCCGACATCTTACTTCTTTACCTGGACACTGCCGACGAGGTTAGTCTTGGAAGTCTTCGGCGGTTCCTTCTTGTATTCAGGCTTGCCGAGTTCCACGAGCTTTTCAGTCTTCTTTCCGTTCATGTCCTTCTGAGCATACTTAGCATATGCCTTCGGGTCAGGATTCTTCAACGGATGGTCGCTGGTAACAACACCGAAGTCGTCACGTCCGCCAACCTTGAGAGTCGGCTTCTTCTGCGGCTCAACAACACCAACCTTGTTCGGGAAGCGATGTTCCTTGATGTTGGCGAGGATAGTCTTCATGTCATTTATGGAGATTGCTTCGCCAGCCTTGATTGGCTTGATGCTGCCGACAAGGGACTTGCCACCGACGGTCGGGGCACCCTTCACCTTGTAGGTAGTATCGACTGTTGCGTCAACGGGCTTGAACTTCGGGGTGCCAGAAGATGCTTCAAGCTGTGCAGTCTTCTTGACTTCTGGTTCCTTCTGGGCTTCGCTCGTAGTTTCCTTATGACCCTTGATGCGTTCAGCCTTCCATTCCTTGATGGTCTTGAGAGGCTTTACGCAGCCAACCTTGTCGTTCGGCATGACAAGGCCTTTCTTGGACGGCTTACGCATTGAATTGGTATCTGCGTTCGAAACCGAAGCTGCATTCCAGAACGGGAACACTTCGTTCGCATCGAGCGTTTTAACTGGCTTCTTGGTTTCCAAGTGAGCCTTCACTTGGCCAAGAAGTTCTTTCTCAGTAGGGAGGTCAAACATATCCATAATTCATTCCTATATGGCAAAAAGCCAACATTGTTATGCAAATAGTTTATAATGTTATCCATCTCAATATGTCTTCTATATCGCATTTCGCCGCCCCGACATTATAAACTATTTCTGAAATACTTGGTGCGACGCAATGACTGATATTTTCTTAGAGTCGATAAATAGGTTCAATGGACTTAATGACACCCAAAAGGGAGCCATTGTAGACCTGTATCGTACATTGTTTGAAGCGAAAGATGCGATGGACCTTAGCGGAAAGCAAAAGGAAAAACCAAAAGAAGAAAAGAAAGAAGAAAAGACCGACAAAGAAGATAAGAAGGACGAGAAGAAAGACGAGAAGAAAGACGAGAAAAACGAATCGTCTACCGAGGGAGGAGAATCCGAAGGTGAAGGCGAGCCGTTTGACGTTATATGGAACAGTACGCCTTCCCCTTACATGACTCGTGTGAATAATCGTGACGTAAAGTACATCGCCATGCATTATACCGCAGGCAATTCTTCATCACAGGGTTCTGCAACTAGGACTAAGTTCCCCGCAAACGCATCGGCTGACTTCATCGTTGACGATGCTGAAATTTATCAGTTTAATCCTGATTTGGACCATTATTATACATGGGCTGTAGGTGCAACACAGGCAGACAAGGACAACTATGTCAAAAACGCCAAAATACCTGGTGCAGCGAGCTTGTACAATACAGCCAGCAATAAAAATACAATTTCAATCGAAATGTGCAGTAACTACAAGGGAAAACGCCCGGAGAACGTTTCTCCACTAGACCCGAAGTTTTCTTTGAGTAGTGCTACGCTTGCCAATGCGGCCAAGGTTGTCGCTTACCTGAAACGCAAATACCCTAACGCAACTGTTATACGTCATTTCGATGTCACTGGTAAACCGTGTCCGGGTCCATGGTGCAGGGATAACAACGGAGTTCAGGCATTCCAATCATTCTTGTCGTTATGCGCTTCCACTCCAGCACCTAGCGACCCGAACTACAACAAGGTTGACGATGCTATGCTGGATAAGGATGAACAACCGCCTTGGCCGGATTTCGGCAGGCAGTTTGCACCCGATAAAACCGCTGTTGCTAACGATGTGGTTCAAAATGCCGCAGAAGGGATTGTAGGTGCGGCAACTCTGTCGCAAAATAATCCTGTCGCAAAGATACTCTATGGTGTTCTCAAAAAGAATAGCGGCAATGTGGCTGATACTGTTGTTAATGAATTTGTTAATAAGGTTGTAAACAACCCTGGGATGTTGAAAAATGTACTCAAAGCCGTGCCTAACAAATGATAAATACGTTTTGATGGAATCTGCATTGAACCGTATTGACGGAATGAATCCTGAGACGCTTAATGCCATCATTGCGTTGCATCAAACTGTGTATAAACCGCAATTTGAAAGTGCCGATGGCGTAGTTGACAGTTCCATCGCTACGGTACTTACTGGAACACTTCTTGCCAGTGGAACTACCGGGCTTATAGCAGCGATTGCGGGTCTCGGTGGCGGAACCGCCCTAGCGTTATGCGGTTCGGTACTTGCTGTATTAGGAGCTGCCGCAGGTCTTGGATATACTGTGTATGAAGCGGCCACGGGAGCCCCGAGAGCTTACGATGAAGCGAAAAAGTACAACCATACCGAAAAGGCGTTCAACGAGGCCAAGTCTGTAATTGAATCTAATATGGAGAATAATCCGTACGCACAGAATGTCATTGATGCGGCAAAACGCACTGGCGAAATCCTTCTGAAGAGTGGCGGTACGCTATTTGACAAGGTGGATGCGGTTAGCAAGGGTTCTCCTGTAACTACTACCAATAACAAGAACGATGCATCAGAAACATTGAGCGACGAGGAATTTGCTCAAAAGTTTGGATTTACAAAGGACCTTCAAATTGTCGATGTGGACAAGGCTTCCGGCCATTCGTTGCAATACTACTATTACATCAATGGTATGAACGAGTATGGCAACAAGGTTATCGACGAAGAAGCCTACAAGGACTACATGGATGCGTTTGAAGACTACTGGGAGGAACATAGGGATTTCCTTCCGTATATCGACGAAGAAGGCGCCCGAAAGAAGATGCTTGCCGAGTTCTCCCGTGTTTATTACAAAGATTCATTCTTGCCAGCGTTCAAGGCGAAGCTTGCCGAAGCAGCTCAAATCAATGACAAGAAGAAGAGTGTGGATACGTTGTCTTCCGAAGGCCGTAATGAATTTGGCGATATCGTTGACAAGGAAAAATACTATGCAACCATGGGTTTCCGTCCGAATGCCTCGATTATCGATATGGATAAATTTTCCAAGGCATTCACGGCAAAGACAGGACTTGACCTGAGCTACAACCCGGTGTCGCCGGAAGGCACTAGATTGCTTGAACGCATGATGAATCCGTCGGATGAATACTTGAAGTATCTTCCTGCGCCAGTGTTCCTGATGACAAAGGAAGACCAGAAGCCGTTCATAGAGAGGGCTAAGGACCCGTCACGTCGTGGTGAATCTCAGTTTGGGCGTTATGGAAACAAGGGTAATGGAAATGCTGTCGAACAACAGACGGCAACCAATACTAACGTGGCCCAGCAGAATGGCGGCAACAGGCAACAGGGAAATACACAGAAACCATCCGCACAGAATGGTTCTGGAAATGCGAACCAGGTAAAATCCTCAGGTCCGTGGCCGACTATTGGAAAGGCAAGATTGGCTAACCTCTACAAGATGTCTCCTGACAAGTACAAGCATTTCATGCGTCTTGGCTATATCATCAGCGTCGGTGACGGAAAGTTCTACACCATGAGTGATGAGGACAGAAAGGTGATGCCGCAAATTGTAAATGAAGAACTTGACAATGAGTCCCGCCAACATGCGGCAGAGCGTAGGCAGGTTAAGCTTAATCAGGGAAGATTAACCCGTGCTGATATGACCCCTGAAGAAATAGCGGCATCAAACAAGAGGGCAGGAATCCCGCAGGGAAGATAAACATATACACATAAGGAGAGACATATGCCATTCAACGGAATACCTAATTTGCGTGATGCAAATGAGCCTGTTAAGCTTGACCTTTACAAGTTAAAGGAAATCAAGAAGTGCGCCCTTGACCCGATTTACTTCATCCGCAACTACGTTTACATCAACACGAAAGATAACGGCATGCAGTTGTTCGACCTGTACGACTTTCAGGAGAGTGCAATCGCTAGGTTCCTGAAATACAGGTTCAACATCAACAAATGGTCGAGACAGGTTGGCAAATCGACGGTCGTCCGTGGGTTTATCCTTTGGTGGGGCATCTTCCATAAGGACCAGCTCATAGCCATGATTGGTAACAAGCTGTCCTTGGCTAAGGAACAGATGCAGCAGCTCCGTGACTCGTACAGCCGACTTCCAGTATGGTTGCAACCCGGTGTCAAGCTGTGGAACAAGACTTCCATCCAGTTCTCGAACAACTCACGTATCATCGTTTCTTCGTCCTCTCCTGACAACATCCGTGGTTTCTCGATTAACCTTTTGTATCTGGACGAATTTGCGTTCCTTAGGCCTAACCTTGCGACGGAATTCATCGCTTCCGTTATGCCGTCTATTTCTTCGGGTAAGACAACCCGTTGTATCATCACCTCCACTCCTAACGGCATGAACCACTTTTACGACATGTGGCAGACATCGCTGGATGAAAAGGAGGCTGCTATCGAGTTCGACAAGGGTAACAACAACCTCTATGTGCGCTCCGTTGTTCAATGGCACGAGGTTCCTGGTCGAACAGAGGCTTGGGCAAATGCTGAAAAGCTCAAAATTGGCGACCAGCGTTTCCGTCAGGAATATGAATGTGAGTTCGTCGGTTCTGGTATTACCCTTATCGACTACCGTTGCTTGGAAAAGTTGAAGGCGTCAGACCCGCTTCCGTTCGATGACAGTATATGGCCCCCGGCTCTTGCTGACATCGTAAGGGATATTTCTATGAGGGCGTTCAAGTATCCTGAACCTGTGGGAGCTATCGAGGCTAAGGGATACTCGTATGTCGCATCAATCGATACTGCTTATGGTATGAGACAGGACTCCCATGTCTTGCAGATTGTGAAGGTGTATTCGAACATCAGGTGTGAACAGGTGTTCACTATGTCATCCAACTGTACGGAAGTGAATGATTTCTGTAAGATAGCGAACATCATTCTTAAATTCTATCGCAACCCGTATCTCATCATCGAATACAACGGTCCGGGAAAGTCTACTTATGACTACTTCTTCAATGTGGCCATGTATCCTAACATACTTAACTTTGACTTGAAGTCCCGTGGCTTGTGGGCAACGCCGACGTTGAAGAGCAACGTGGTCATCCTCCTTAAAATGTACATCCAGCGTGAATACTTGAAGGTGTATGATTACAATACAATCATGGAACTCATGTCGTTTACGCAGAAAACTCAGAATACATGGGGTGGCGGCGGAAATACGCACGATGACCATGTGACATCGTTGTACTGGATTGTCTACTATCTCACCACGACATACTACTACGGCAACTACGAAACAATCGAAGACCTGACCGAAACGGAAATGCTGAGGTTGAGTACGGAGATGAGGAACCGTTATGTGGATGTGCTTGACTTCATCAGGTCTCCCGAAGCGCAACAGGAACAGCACAGGCTTGGAGCTCTTGCGGAAGCGAGTGTATAAACTACAAGAAAGTATGGTGGCTATATGACGAAAGATGTTGACAAATTTATGGAAGGCTTGTACAAGGATGGGGAAACTTCCATAACCAAGGAAAAGGTTAATCTACTTGGCATATTCTTGCAGAGGGCATTTCCAAGCGTCAATAAGAAGGCTATTGCCGATGCGTCGGCGTTGCTTGCTGTATATTGCTGCCTTATTACCGAAGGCAAACATATTTCAGTTAATGGAAAGCAACTTGATGCCTCGGGCGTATTGAAACTGTTTGACTCTCTGGGCGAAAGGGCCGAGGGTGAGTTCGAGAGTAAGGAAGCCATGTATGAGTTCTATGGCTCTGCCTTTATGGTGGCCCTGTTTGTCTACAAATACACCAACGGATTTACAAACAAGGATATCATATTCAGTAAAAGCAGGGCTGGTGACAAGTCTGACCGCATGGCGGCTGGCTTCTACGGTGACGAAATTCGATAACGCCTCTTGCCAATAATATTGTAAAAATATATATTTTTGGGGAATACAGGGAGTATTCCCCTTTTTGAGGATTTTTATGCCAGATGAAGTGAAAGTGATTACACAGCCTACTGACGAGAATGGGCAAATAAACGTCGATGACAACATCGAAAAGCTTGCCGATTGGATGAAGGACAAGGTCAAGACCAAGAATAAAAAGGGCAAGTTCGATGTTGACATTATGCTTCAGAACATGGTTGAGAACATTGGCGACGGTCAGATTAACGCTAATGGACTCCTCATGCAGGCCCAGATTCAACTTGCTGACATGGAAGATGACCTTGCAAAAAAGTGGGCTAAACAATTCGAGATACTTATGAACAGCAGGCAGCCTTTCGAGAAGACGAAGGATAATGTCACTATGTATCTTTCAGGAAAGCAGGAAATTGCCGAGCTGAACCTGAGAATCAAGAAGAAAAAGGCTTATATCGAGAATTTGAAAGGTTTTGCTGATGCGGTCAGATATTACCCAAAGAATGTCCAGACTATCCTCGACTTGAACTCTCTTGCGGTAGAGTCTGGAAAGAAGGGCCTTATTGACCTGGATAGCGTGGCGGAGGATGAACAATAATGGCTGACGAAACCTTCAATCCGTTTAACATGAATATGCCGTGGGATGTTGACCCGAGCAAGCCTTCCGCAACTGCGGAACCAGCCGTCGAGGGCAAGCCCAAGGCCGAACCAGCACAAGAGGATGTTCCTGCCGAACCTAAGCAGGATATCTTCACTGCATTGGAAGAAAAGTTGAGACTTCCCATCGGTTCTACCAAGGAAGGAATCGAAGAAACCAAGCAGATGGTCAGAAAGATTCAGGCGAAGACGGCAATTTTCGAGACTAAGGGTACAGCACTTCTTGCTCAGGAAAAGCTAGGAAAGCTTACTCCTGAACAGCATTTTGCAGAATGTGCTAGAATCAGGGCACAGGCCAACCGTCTATACGACATTTCGTCCAACCTCATGGACAAGTTGAATGACCAGGTTGAAGCGTCGCTTGACATGACGGACAAGATGTGGTCTGCGGTCAGCTCGATGATTTCAAGTGTTGGACAGAGTCTTGAACGCCTCCTGAAGGTGACTCAGGAACTCCGAAAGGAAGAGGACTTGCTTGCCATGGAAATCAAGGAAGCCGAAGACGCAAAGAAGCTGGCGAATGACGATGGCACTATTGATGCAACACCTAATGACATGAATAAGCTTGTAACATTCTTCCAGGAAGAAGAAAGAAAAGCTATTGAGCAAAAACAAATTGAACATAAGGACGAAACCCATGAGTAAAATTGGTATCATTGGCGATATCCATGTCGGTCAGACATTTTACCACAATCAGGTCATAACTGATTATCACAACAAGAAGCGTGACGAACTCTTCGACGAAATCATCGATAGGTTCAAGAAGGACGGGGTGGATACAATCCTGTTCAGCGGAGACATCTTCGATAACCGAAATATCGTTACTGTCGAATCCCTCCACTATGTCATCGACCTTTTTGCGAACCGCATGAAGGATTTCAAAATCATCACGATTACTGGAAACCACGACATGCAGTACGAAAACTCCGACTGCCTTACATCGTTGGAGTTCCTTCACTTCATACCGAACGTGACCCTGATTGACAAGGAACCCGTGGCAATGCAGTTTGGTCAGTACACATGGCATCTTTTCCCGTGGCTGGGTACTCCGGCCAACAAGGAGAAGGCTCTTGAATACATGATGTCGGTTGGATGCACTCCCGAAAAGCGAGCTGCTAATGTGTTCTTCGGGCACTTCGACATTATCGGCATGTTGATGGAAGCTGGAAACCTTTCAGTTGCTGGATTTGACCCGAACGAGATGTCGAAGTATTGCACCTATGTCATCAGCGGCCATTACCACTGCAAGTCCGCAAAGAAGATTGGAAACACCCGTTTCCTCTATCTCGGTACGCCGTACCATCTCTCGTTTGCCCACCTCGGTGTAGACCCAGGTTATTACATCTGCAATACCGACACGATGAAGATTGACTTCATCGAGAACAAAATCGGTGAACGCTACATCGAAGTGAACGACTACGACGATATTGACGCCCTGTCTGACCTTAGCGGCACGCTTGTCAAGTACAATAACGACGTGTCGAAGACATCCGAGGAAGCGATGGTTCCGCTCGACAAGTTGAAGGCGAAGAATCCGCTCCATGTATTCCCGTCTCCCTATGGCAAGCATGTCGAGGAGAGGAATGCTGCCGATGCCGTCGCCATAATCGAGGAGGACGACGAGGAAGCAAAGAAGGTCGTGACGATGAGCCAGATGGAAGTCGCCAGACTGTTCATGGACAATGCGGACCAGCCTCCTCCGACTTTGAGTGACGGAACGAGTTCTAAGGACAAAATTATTTCAATGATTGCAAGTTTTGATGCAACATAAAAGGAGCGGAGATGAACAATTACAAGGTATTTCCTCGAAATCAGGTTCGTGCCGTTTACAGTGGTCACACATTGACCTTGTCTGACGGCACTGTCATTGACGGGTTCCCTATGGGCATCCGTGGGACCATCGAGGTCATAGTAGACGATTGCGATGCGGGAAAATTCGAGTACACTCCGATTACATTTGGATTGCCAGGTGAGCCTGAACCTAAACCGACATATTACCGTTATCGGATTAAGACGCATGTTCCAGAGGACAGCCCTAACCAGAAATCCTCTTTCGTGCATTACACAAACGACCCGAATTCCGATATGCTTATAAGGTGGGTGTCCTTCGCAAAAGGCATGCCTATGATGGATAGATTGTCGTAATTATTCTAAATATCGTGATTTTTTAGAATGTATTGTTTAAAAAATGTATTTTACTAACGTAAATAACAACCTTTTACGTTAGAAGGATACTATGAAAGCTACTGAGCTGTACAAAAAACTCATTGAAGATAAGGTCAAGGTTAAGGCAGAGGTTGACATCATCCATGTGAACGATGGTGATTCCAGGCTCTTTGGGGGGCGCTTTAACGAAGATTTCTCCCATCTTTGTCCGTTTTACGACACTCTCTGTACATTCAATCACATCTCGATGACATCCCCGATGTTCATCAATCTGTATTCCAAGCTGGCTATCACTAAGGAAACCGTAGTCATTCTTGATAATATCAAGAATCCTGCGGTTTTTGATGTTCTTCAGAAGATGAAGTTCAGTAGTTTCCAGAACACTGTTGGTGACACCGTTCTTGATACGGCTTACGATAAGAATGATAATGAGAAAGTAACTGCCGAGAAGGAAGAAAAGAATGATGCAATCAGAAAGTTGAACTTCCGCACCATCTACCTTCTCGATGAACTTGTGTGGGATGGCGTTGGTGGCCGTGGCAAGAACCTGTTCGAAGCAAGAGTTATTGAAGACCTCCTCCAGGTGGTTGATACCATCATCGTTCCGACGGCTGAATTGAGACATGCTCTTATTGATATCGGGTTCGTCCCTGAATCAAGGAAGAATGATATCACAATCCTTCCGTTTACGATTCCTCCTCACATTTATCCTGTGTATGCGCTCAATCAGGCTAAGACTTCCAGCAGCGTGATTACCAAGCCGAAGATTCTTGTCAAGGGTGCAGTCCTTCCACAGAATGTCTGCGAATTTATCGTAGCCAAGCACAAGAAGTACAACTTCACGATTTGCAGTGGTTCTGACCTTCCGAACGACCTCATGCTTCTCCTTGCAAACGGAGATGTTCGACATATCGTTCACTACACCTCGCCGAGCGTGAACTTCAAGAATATCACCAATACCTACCTCGACGAAAGGGATGGCCGTTACGACTTTGTAATCCATTGTTCGAACTCGTTGAACTACGACCTTGCATCTGGCGATATCGACCCGATGCTGTCTGTCGCATGCGGCTCAATCGCTTACGCCTGTGTTCGCAAGGACTGGTTCACGCCGGAAACCCACCTCTGCGAAGCTACTGGAACGTCGTTTACCCCGCAGACTACTTACAACCAGATTGACAACATGATTAGTCATGACTGCGTTGCTGTCGCATGGAACGAACAGTACACCAAGCAGCGTAACGCAATCGAGGGCAAAATTTCTGACAAGGCTGTCGCAATGGCCCGTCTGTTCGCCGTCCTCATTGGTAAGGAAATGGTGAAGAAGAGGTTTTCCGCAGAATCCAACGGAGCTGAAAATGGAAACGACGGAACCGAAAACGGAACGACCGAAGAGACCAAGTAACATCGAACCGTTATGCTACAATGTCATCCGATATGACATGAAGTGGTATGAAAAAGGACATGACCCGCATGACTACAATGCCATGCGGGACTTGTCCATTTCTCAGCCAATTATCGTAGACAAGTTCGAAGGTCAGGAATTGCCCGACCCGATGAGTGAAAAATTGGCAAAAATGGTCTCCGATAAACTTAATGAGAACGAAAAAGGTAAGGACACTGTATCAATCGACCTGAAAAATGGAAACCATTACGAGGGTCCCAGATACATCTATTCTTATTACGCCGGGGGTTAATATGGCTTCACCTGAAAATTTGCTTAAACAGGCGGTCGCATTACAAAAACAACTTGGTTCTTCTCCTACATCTTCCATGATTTTCCAGGAACCACCCAAAAGGCATATTATCAACGAAAAGCAGTCGGTGAAGATAACAAGGCCTAGGGTGAAAAAGTCGGTTTCGATTGAAGATACTGAAAGTGCTGACAGCCAGCAGGAAAACGTGCAGCGTAGATGGTTTGACCCTCATCAGACATTCCCTGCAATGGATGCTCGTGTGCCTCATGTCACGGACGAACAGTATGACTCCATGTTTTACCATGAGAAGGGAGAAGCCCCTCCTGTAGACGTTCATCACATGTCGGGAGAAGAGCTTGCACGCAAGTTTTCTCAGGTTGAGGCGAATAGGGTTTCTCAGCCCGCACCACCTCAGCCTCCGCAAGGGTTCATTCCGCAAGCTCCTCAGCAGCCACCTATGGCCCTTCCGCCACAGATGCCGAATGTTTCCGTTCACGAGTCGCCGCAAGCGCACGAGGAAGATTTTGTCCCTCTGGACGAACTTCCGTCAAAGGGATTGTTCTACCGTACACCGATGTTGGCCCAGCCGTTGCGACTTATTGACATGCTCATGATTGAAAACATGGACAACGAAAATAAGCTGGACAGTATCAGTGAAATACTTGACCGTCGCACCCGTTGCCCCGGTGGGCCGTTGCAAATACTGACGGGAGACGAAATATACACATTGCAGTATCTTCGGGCGTCAACTTTCCCGAAAGACCCTTACACATGGACGAAGTTTACATGTACGCATTGCGGAACCGTAGTTGACGACCCCGGCTATAAAATTGACTTTCAGAACATGCTGTTTCAACCGAATATTGACCCTAGCGAGCTGTTCGAGTCCTATAAGGAATATGGGTACCACCCAATCGAACATATCGGCGGGGTAAACGCTGTTTGCTTGAATGTCAGACGCCGTATTCACGACTATGCTTACAACGAGCAGATGGAATTGTGGAAATCAAGACTGTTTAAACCAACCAAACCGTATATAGCCCTCCTGAACATGGCTCTTGTCGTTGACATCCCCGGATGTCAGACGATGGATTCGAAGATAGACTTCCTCGGCAATCTGAACAAGGACGACTCAGCTAGATTCTTGACTGAGATGTCAAAATACTCGTTCAGGACAAAGACGAAGGTGGCTCATACATGCCCGAACTGCGGAGGTGTGACGGTGACCCCGTTCCCCTTTCGGTATTCTACATTCATTTCCTCGGTACAAATTAGAAAGCCTGAGAAAACGTAAGATTTATGTGACGGCGGAAACATCCACGTCTATGATGGAATGCGACAGAATGTTCTTTCCTGAGTTCATCGAACTGAGCGATTACGTGATAGACAAGATGAAATCTCGTAAAAAAGTCAACAAAAGCAATGAAGTGACCTACGGCTGATGCCGTAGGCTTTCTTTTTGGGCCGTCGAGGTATAAACTATTGTTAGTTCATTACTGAGGAGTAATATGAATCCGTATAAAATCTTTGTGGAATCAATGCAGCAAGCTGGCATTGACCCGAATACGGTCGAAGCTGTGGCCGCTATACACAAGGCCATCTATGAGGCGGCTGAAGACGACTCTGATGACGATAAGAAAGACGATAAGGAAGACGAGAAGGAAGACGATAAGGGCGAAAAGAAAGGAAAGAAGGTAAAGGATGAATTCGAGGTTCCTGACGAGGACCCGGATGATGACCCCGAAAACTCCGGCGAAGAGTTTGATGTTCCTGATGGAAACCCGCCTGATTTCGAGCCTGACGAAAGCCCGGAAACCGCAGCTAACGAACCGAACGCTGACGAAGGTGCCAAGGCTATCATGTACAATATCCTTACCCTCATGAACGCCAAGCAGAACGCATACCAGCAATATCACTGGAACGCAGAAGGCAAGGCTCTCCACGAGAAGGCTCAGGAATGCTATGAGCTCTATCAGGAAACGAAGGACAAGGTGGCTGAAACCTTGCAGGCGACCTACAACGAGGCTATCGACTTCAAGGTATGGTCGGGCAAGATTCCTAACCTTACCGACAAGGGCGCCTTCCTCGCATCAGTCGATGAAGACCTTGACAAGATTTCCGAGTTCCGTTCCCAGCTCGAACACTTCGAGACGTTCGGCTTGAATGGAACGCTTGATGGATTCATTGATGAATTGACTGGCATCAAGTATCACCTTATCAGGTTCTTTGAAAACAAGGACGCTTAACTAATGGTTCTATAATGCGTAGAAATCCCGACATATTCGCCTTGCCGCCAGACCCGCTGCCAACCATGCTGATGACTCGTGACGATATCACCGAGTACATCAAGGCTAGGCTTGGCTATCCTGCGACAGAGATAGAAATGGAAGTGGAAAACCGAAACGGTCTTGGACACATTGCCATGGCAATTCAGGACTCGCTCGACTACTTCTACCGTTATATGCAGTCTGAGGCCACTTACAGCGACTACATGGTTATCCAGCTGAAACAGGGAATCATGGAGTACAGGGTTCCAGACAATGTGTACCAGCTTGTTGACTTGAACCCGAGCTACGGCAACACGTTCAGCCCGATGATGGCATGGGACGTTGGACCGGGCGAATCCCTGATGGGTGTCGGTGGTGCAGGCCTTGGCGGCCTTGGCCAGTTCGACCTCGTCACCTATTCCGGTGCGTTGCGCTACTTGCAGGATGTCAAGAAGATAGCGGGTACCCAGTACCATATCAAGTTCCATCCGACGGACCATCTCCTGAGGATATACCCAACCCCGAGGTCCAGGACGAACGCGGTTGCCGAAGTGTACCTGAAGGCCAAGAAGTCCGAGCTCTACAACAACATCCTATTCCGTGACATGGCTTTCTGGCGGGCTCAGGAACAGCTTGGCATCATCTTGAAGAAGCATACCTTTACGATGCCGGGCGGGCTGACCATCAACGGCAAGGAAATCTATGATACGGCTGCTGGCCGTCTTGAAAAGCTGGAAGAGAAGGT
>RHMF01000137.1_pt1 | contig 53022 bp, 93 predicted proteins | sample 5365151 | NCBI WGS metagenome assembly RHMF01 (sample SAMN10266501, study PRJNA497801) | feces metagenome | isolation source: feces | host: Bos taurus | place: China: Prairie of Fairy Mountain | collected 2017-08-14 | reverse complement strand
ATGCGTGAATACGCCGAAGCCCATCCGGAAACGAAGTCTAACTGGCCCACGTACGAAGAGGTAAAGAAGTCTTCGAAGATTCGGCACAAGATTATATTCAAACTGTTCAAGGGTCACGTAAAGAACTGCAAGGGCTACAAGGACAGTGGAGACATCGTGGGCATGCCTACGTTTTTGCGAAATAATAAACACATAGGAGGTTAGGATGTTCGCTTTGATTCCCGTGATTTCATTCCTTACATGCGTTGCGGCTTCGATTGTGTCGCAGTAACACCGAGGAAAAAACCTCAAAAACAATCGTTTACAAACCTTTCGAAAATTCCTATATTATGGATATAATCAAGAGGTTAATATGATAAAGTACGAAACTCGAATCGGCCCGTCGCTCCTCATCGCAATCGTCCTTGTGCTCATATTCGGGGCACATCTGGCTTTCGCGGAGAAGGTGGATCGTCACTGGGAAGCTGCTCCCTATGTTGATTTTACCGGTACGGTCCACGGCGGATTCGGGAAACATTACGACGGGCTCTCGGCTGGGATGGGTGTTGGGGCCGAAGCCTTGCTCGTAATGTCGGACCGTTTCGCAGTCGGTGCTAATGCGAAGACTGTCGCGGTCTATGATGTCTATACCACGTTCGAAAACGAAACAATCGTTGACGAATACGGGGTATGGTTCGCTTCACTGGGACCTATCGTCTACATCGGCGATATGTTCTACGTGACCGCGATGATTCAATACAACCTCGACGTGTTCTATGAAAACACTTACAAACATGAGGGAACGAACGACGAAGATATTGATAAACTCGATTATTCGATAGACGACATTGACTGGTGGTTCGAAACCGGATTCAGAGTTGACTACCATGCATCGATTTACCTGGCTGCGAATACCCACCTAATCGAGACGGCGACAAACAATGCACGATACCATCTATATTGCGGATTAAAATTCTTTTTCTAAAACGACTTTGACCTCTGAGAACGACTCGCGGACCGGACCTCCTGCGGGTCGTTTCTTTATATTATATCCACATGTTTTATACCATTTTATTCGTCCATAATTGAGTTGTGGACTTGTTTTTATATTAAAGAGTATAGTTAATAGTCTTTTTAAAATAAGTCTTTAAAATGAGTTTAACACGGTATGCATCGGACAAAAAATATTCAAATGTTTTTATTTACAAGAAGTTCGAATGTTTCTATATTATAAGCATGAATCGAAAGTATCATATAATTGCCAAAAATGGTTTGTTGACTTCGGATATTACGATAGTCATAGAGAAACCGATGACAGGCTTAAGTTATTTTAGCCAGTTGGTATGTCGTCTTCATAGGGAATTCGAAATCGATATGGATGATATATTAAAAATTGAACTTTTGGAGGTTTAACAACTATGTCTTTAGTCGACGAAATCCGTACAACCCAAGCCGAAACCATTGTCAAGTACGAAGAGAAACTTCGCATGGATAAGGATATTGTCCTTAAAGTCTTTCATGAAATGATGGAAGCAATTCGCGAACATGTAAAAGATTACTATTATGCGAAAGAAACGAATTACAAAACTTTTAAGTTCGTACTGGCCAACATGATCGTGCAAGACAAATACGAGATAACTATCAATAAAGAAACATACGAAGTTACCGTAAAAGAATACCAGGCGATTCTCAATTCGTTCTTGAATGACGGGTTTAAAATCAGTCAAAGCAACGGTGAGGAAAGAGTTTATGGCAACATGGGCGGAATCGGCAAAATACATGTTATAAGAAATTTAACAGTCGAATGGTAATCCAGTAATTAAAAACTCAAATGTTTTTATTTACAAGATTCTCGGATTTTTCTATATTTAATTCAAACAACGGAGGTTTAAATGAACGCATCTGAATTGACTAATCCGAGCATCATCAAGGTATCTAAGTCTGACTCAACTTACTTCTGGTACGGAACGGAAAAGTTTGAATTCACCGGCTGTTTTTGTACGGACGAGACTACGATACGACACATCGCATCTGGAGTTGAATCCTGGCTCAGACGTGATTCTGCTGTCTATAAAGAAATTCAACGCCAGGGCGAAGCAAACTACAAAGTAAGGATGGAGAGGGAAAGAGCAAAACGTGAAGCAAAGAAGAAGATGCTTCTCGAACTTGCGAAAGATTCTACCATGACAGCAATCGAATGGAGGATTAAGCTCCTTAAGGAACATGGCCTGCTCCTCACCTCGAGACCGTACGGACACGATTACGAAGTCTACAAGTGCAATCAAGTGGAACGATTCGTTCCTGGTCACTACGAAGACGGGCAAGCAGAATCTCAACGTAAAGACGATTAAGAAGTTTTGCGATTCTACGAAGATTACTAACGCCGACCCGTATTCCAGATTCAACGATATAACCATTAAGGCGGTACTGGACAAGGTTATTCGAATTCAAAAGAAAGAAATGACCCAGAGAGAGGCAGAAACTATTAAGGCTATCGATTCTCTCGCGGGATAATCCGATAAGATTTATTAAATCGATTTAGTTGACAAGATTTTCAGAATTTTCTATATTATAATCAACAAGAGGTTACGATGAAGAATTTCGAAATCAAAAACAATCTGATTTACTTGGCGGACAGCATCCCTCGTGAAGCCGCCGATTATATCCTGAACCGTTTCGACAACTATTACGACGCCAACGGTCTTATAGATGTAGATGTCGGTACCAGTTGTGAACCGGGTGAAAAGAACCGTAACGTCGAAATCATTTGGAACAGGTCAGAGAAACAACCGTCACTGGAAGAAATCGTGGAACAGTTCGAAAACTGGTACGAAATCTGGAAAAACGGTGTTAAACGTGCAATCGAGGCTGCAAATGAAGCGTAAGTACAAAGTCTACAAGAAAGACGAATACGGGAAGGTGAAATCTGTACTTGAAACTCCTGACTACGAGGAAGCCGGGAGAAAGGAGAAAGAACTGCAGGATAAAGGGTTCGAATCATTCGTGTGGCAAGTCTAGCAAAAAATAATCAAATGTTTTAGTTTACGAAACTTGCTAGATTTTCTATATTTTAAGCAAACAATCGGAGATTAATATGAATACTAAAGAACTTACGACTACGACTTTCGCAACTGAAGACGCGCTTGACGGCGACGACTTGACTCTGATCTCTATCACTACGAGACCGGCGTTCGCCCACAGAATGATGGAATGGCGAAACGACGGAAGTTATTCTAAAGCGTGGAATTTGATCGCAGATAAGATTTGCGCCAAGAACAATGACATCGAATGTACGATAGACGACAACTATCTTCGTGTATTTTATAAGACCGAAGAAGAACGTAATCTGATTTACTCCACGATTGACGAAATCAAAGACGAGATTGAAGACTGCTTCATAATGGCACATTCCGATATTGCAAACATCAGCCTTCCGATTCACGACGAAAAGACCGGTACTGCCGGTTTCGTTAGCAACAAAGACTTTGCACTCGTTCTGCAAGGCTTTTTCACGCCGAACGACGACAAGATTCTTGAAGAAAAGGGTTTTGCCGAACCGAGCATCAAGGAACAGGCTCTGTGGTCTGCTTACGGTCTGTTCAACGAACTCGATGTTCTCGTCAGCGGCGACAAGTCGAACGAATCGACCGTGAAGTTCGTTAAACTTCTCGACCGCTTCATCAGCGAGAACGGCGGTTGGGAATATTTCGACAAAGATGAAAACAAGTAGTTCTTCCGTTGAAAAAATTCAAATTGAACTAGTTTACGAGACTAGTTCATTTTTCTATATTTAAGTCAAACAAACAAGAGGTTAAAATATGAAACTTGTTAAGATTCTCCATCAGAACTTCCACGATATGGACAACTGGCATAATTACCAGCTGCTCACTGACGAACAGGCGGAACATTACCGCAGTACACTGCTCACCTACCCGAGCGAACTGAAGATTACTTACTACGACGACGACAACCAGCCGACTGATGAAGTCACCGTGACCGATTGCGTCAATATGCTCGAGAATGCTCGCGAAGTAACCGAAGACGAAGTGGCGACTTTGGAAAAGCTCGTGCCCGAAGTAATCAAGAAGGTGAACCATGATAATGACATCGCCTGTTACATTGAACAGTTCAATGATATGGTTTAACTGTTAACCTCCGGCGGCGGATCTGTCCGCTCAGGCTCTTCCGCCGCTTTTTCTTTTAAGTTTGTTGTTTACGATTTAATCTGAATTTTCTATATTTAATAAAGCTCGAATGTCTCGAGTATAATTCAATAAAGAGGTCTGATATGGCTAATACTTCCGGAATCAACGAAACAATCAACTGTCCTAACGGTTTTTACTTCGGCGATCCCTGCTACGCCCTCAGGGAAGACTTGTACAACGAATGGATTGAATGGGGTGAGGAACGAGAAAAGAAAGAAGGACGTTTCTGTAACGACGGCAAGTTTGTCCACGAAGGGAAAGAAATCATGCTGGTCGATTCTACGGCCTATGGTGACGGTTGTTACGGTGGCAATCATGCCTCGTACGGTGTCGACGCGGGTTGTCTCGCCGTGATTCCTCTCGAATTCTGTGACGAAGAGAAAAACTTCCGCGACGATATGGGATGGGTCTGTGAAGAGGCTCATGAAGTCAAGCTCGTAACGGACGATACGGGTAAGTTCAGGGTTTATGTCGACGACGGGAACATCATGGTTGGTGAAGAAGAAGTCGAGACAGGCGACGAGGAAGAGGAAGAAGAGGAAGAAGAAAATCCCTGGTGGAACGATTCAATGGATGATACACCTGAAGAATAAAGTTTGACCTCTAAAAAAGAGCGGGTCGTCCTATGGCGAGGGCAATTCCGCTGCTTTTTTCTTAATTGTTTTTGTTTACATGAACATTTGATTTTTCTATATTTAAGTCAAACAAACAAGAGGTTAATATGAATTACAGACAGCTCGCCGCAAGCATGATGAACCAGCTCGCCCTTCACCCGGAACTCGGAGACATGAAGGTAAACATCTGTGTCGGGAAAGACGATTATCGCGACATCTCGAAGCTCGAAACTATCTACAAGTTCAAGGTTGAGAACGGACAGGCGAAAATGACCGACGTAGAGCTCGCATTCTATCCGGAGGGCGTATGCGGGTAGTTCTTCTGCTTCTGTTCTGTTCGGTCGTTTCGTTCGCGGGAACGTTTCAGTTCAAGAACGACACGATACCAAACAAGCGTTATTACATCGACAAAGAGGATTCGATTCGGGCGAATTCTTACAAGCCCGAGAAACAAGCACGAGACCAGGTTAATAATACGTGCGCCTGGACAGTGAAATGTCGTTCGGCCCGTGCATACGAGAAAACGGAGCCGAAACATGTTCACAGGACTGGACCCAGGTGGTTAAAACCTAAAGAGGAATAAATGTCTAATACCGACAAGAAAGAAAAGAAAAACGAACCTGAACTTTTCAGTGACAAAAATCTCACGTGGGACGAATTGAAGGATATGTGGGCGAAGGCTCAGCGAGGAATGACCGATAACAAATCTTAGTCGTTTTTTGTTGACAAATCTTTTGAATTTTTCTATATTATAATCAAACAAAACAAAGAGGTTAATATGAAACACGAAGTTATCGCATACCAACTCATCCGCGTCGAATCTGGCGATTGCTGTACCAACGCAACAACCGATTTAATCGCAGTAAAACAGGATCCGCAAGACCTTGCTGAAATTCTCCGCCAGGATTATAACAGTACGTTGGTTGGTGATCATCAGGAACCGAACATTAGAAAAGGAAAGAAAATTGAAATCAAAGACGGAAATCTTTGGACAAAAACTTCTGAATCTGGAGATTTGGTCTATACTTGGCAGGTAATGAGACTTAAACTGAACATCGAAGTGACATTCCCGTTACATCATCGACACGAAGACGGTGTTGAACTTGAAGTGAAGTAAATCCGTTGAAAAAACTCAAATTGAACTAGTTTAAAAGACTAGTTCATTTTTCTATATTATAATCAAACAAAACAAAGAGGTTAATAATGAAGAAAATCATCGCTGCAATCCTTCTCGTCGCTCTTACCGTGTTCGCCCAGCAGGCAGAAAACGGGATTGTGAACGTGACAAAGAACAAGTACGGAACGGAAATGACGTTCTACCCGAACACGAGCATCGAAGCTGGTCATGTCTATTCCGTGGTCATGAACGATTGTGACGGTTTCAAGTCCATCGAAATCAAGTTCATGGACGGAACGGTTCAATACTATTCCTTCGACGAAGAGAAGATGCCGTCCGTAACGACGAAACATGAAGACAGGGTGTTGTCCTGGGAATCGCTCACGAAGCCGAAGTTCATGAAGACATGGAACGAATACTTCAAGTATTTCAAGGATTATATCGGGTAATACCGTTCAAAAAATCAAACATGAACTAGTTTAAAAGACTAGTTCTTTTTTCTATATTTTAATTAGAGGTTAGAATATGAAAAAAATCATCAAGAACATCATCGTTTCCGTCATGGTCAAGGACATCAAGTTTCTCATGAGCATTCGTCACGAGACGATGAAAGGAAGCGTAACACGGGCAATCAAGCTTGACATCTGGTTCACGAGAATGATTCAGCGCGTGCTTTCATAAATAATGTATGGAACTCGCGCAGAAGATAATCGATTACTTTGGTGACGACCTCTACACGGAACTGGACGTGAACGAGGTCGATTATGAAACTTTGCCCGCGTACGAATTTTACGAGAAGGTGGTGAAATCGTGCGAGGAGCTACATCCCGAAGTGGTCGATTCGTTACGCGAACAGGACCAGCCCGTGCCCGACCCGTGGAAGGTTTTCGAAAACGCGAACGATGCGCAAGCTTTCCTGTCCCAATACGCGAAGAGTCATTTCTACCTTTGCGTCGATATACTGGAAGACATATTCTATCATGACCATGATTACAGGATTTTCCCGACTCAATCATTTCGTGACATGCGTGAGATATGGCTGAATCGTGCGAAAGAGGAAGGAAGGGAATCATTCCTCGAGCAAGTGAAGAGAGGGAAAGATACGAAGAAATGGGGAGCGTACTCGTTGAATTCATTTCGTGCGCTGGCTAGGAGGATTACACCCTCTAAATGCGCCCGTTACTGCTGGCTTCATAAGATAATGACGCGTGAAATGGGTTCGTACGTCATTTGGGATGAATCATTATTGAACACGAAACGTTCCTAATATATCATTTTATTCTATCGTCATTCGTTCATAAATGAGTTATGAACGAGCTTTTTATTTTATGAATATAAACACTAGTCTTTAAAAAACACGTCTTTAAATGACATTTATCACAGTCTGCTATTTACGAATCTGCAGGTTTTTGCTATATTCACCGCATGAGATATAAGATTTACGCAAATTTCGAAGGACAGGAACTCATTTTCAAACGTTACGGTGAGAATGAAGAGCAGGTGAAAAACGAATTTGAAACGTTCGTGAAAGAAAAAATGACGGGATGGAATCCTGTCATTGAGAAAATCGAAGTGGATAAGACTAAATCAGTTACTGTGCCAGAGAAGATTGTGTAACTTGTTCTTTATCGCTTCAAGCTTCTGCTTTAACGCGCCTTTAATATCAGACGGAACTTTCTGGTTCTTTTCTCGAGCTGTGTTCACGTCTGGGTTTTCTTGGTCATAGTCAAGCCCGATCTGGTCACGTTTCTTGAAGGATTTTAACCTTTTCTTCTGGTAGAGAGGGTTTTTACGCTTGTTCTTAGCTTTTTGCTGTGCGAGCTTACGATTCTTTTCTTCTGTGGCGGATATTTTAACTTCACGTGGGATATGGTTCTTGTCGAATTCTACACGCCAACCAACCTTAGTCGAAATCCACTTCTTTACACGTTGTTTGTCGCGAACGATTACTTTCTGTACGAGCTTTTCGTCGAGGGGAAGGTGTTCGTCCTCGATGATTTCGTTCGCATTTTCAAGATATTCTGCCCAGTTCATGCATTATTTATAACATTTCCACGACTCCATCCACGTAAGGCGTGTAGAGATACAAACCCATGAAAATGGCAATGAACATGCAGGCGAAGCCCGTGCCGGGTCCGTAGCCGGACATCGCCTTCATGAGCCCACAAAGGAAAAGGATAACGACGACTACCGTACCGATAATGACCATGACCTTACCCGGCGAAGTCTGCGAACCAGTTACGGGGCTTACCCTTCTCGTCCAGGAACGGTGATTTCATTTCCGGCTGTTGTTGGGCATTGGTCACGAGTTCAATCGTTGTTACGTGGCCGGGATTAAAACCGTTGGGCATGTGAAAGAACAGCAGATCCATGGGGTCGATAGCCTGGACAGTCCCGTCAAAGATCTTTCCTGCTTCGTTCGGTTTCGTCACGACGTGATAGGTATTCATTAGATCTCCTTTTGTTTATGTTTCAAATGTAGAAACTTATGTTAAATTCGTAAGTAAGAAAGTTTAGAAAATGAAGGACGGAACAGCCTTATGCGACCTTGTTCCATTCTTCACAGTAGATTTTGTAATCTTCTTCCTGTTCCTCTTCGGTCAAGAGGCGTTCATAGAGCGTATGACCGAAGGCAACGACATTACACATGTCTTCGTACCACTGGAGTTCTTCCGGTTTAACAAATTCGTTACAGTCGAAATCGAGGAATTTGTCGTACGGACGATCACTGTGTTTTTCCTTCCACCACGACATATTTTCGTCGTAGTGCGGATTGAGAATATATCCCTGCGCTTCCATCTCACGGCGGTAGTTAAAAGTCTCGAGATAATATTCGTCCCTCGCAAGGTCGGCCTGATTGCCCCACATCGTGAAATCTTCATCGAACATGTTCATGATGTCAAGTTCTTCGGAAATGCTGGTAGTCTTGAAATTAGTAATCATTTGTAACCTCTTGTTCAAAATATAGAAAATTACAACACTTTAGTAAATAAATATATTTGAATATTTTCTATCGGAACTACATTGATCGTGGCATGTCTGACGAAAAAATACATTTGATAATTGTTTACATTCGTTCAAGATTTTTCTATATTTTGAACATCAACAAGAGGTTTTAATATGAGTCGTTCCTACAAGAAGAATTACAAGTCGCCCGTCTGCTGCGTCGGTCGCAAGGGTAAAGAAGTGGAAGCATGACACGAAGCAGCAGCGCAGGGCCCGCGAACACGCCCAGCTGTTCAAGATTTACGAAGACGAAGAAGGTTTTGACGAAGAATCCTGCACGCCCATCAAGTACCAGAAGCAGAAGAACATGAATGACTGGGCCGGTCCTCATGACGGATGGAACCGTATGAGCGTTCGTGCCGCGGAAGAAATGTGGGACGAAATCGACGGCAAGTCGTACAAGGGACATCGCAAGTAGAGTTTGACCTCTAAACGACAAGGGCTCACGGCAACTGGACCTCGCCGTGGGTCCTTTTTTTATATCCAAACATCATTCAAAATTCAAATTTTTTGACTTATAAATGAGTTGTGGACTTGAATTTTAAAATATGAATATAAATACTAGTCTTTAAAAACAAGTCTTTAAAACACGTTTACCGCGGATTGCCTCGTTCAAAAAACTTTAGAATTTAATTGTTTACAAGTCTTTATTGTTTTTCTATATTTGAAACAAACAAGAGGTTAATGTGAAAAAAGATTATGTTGTAGAAGCTGTAAAAGATTTTGCTGGTGGTATTTTTGGTATTATTATGACACTAGGCGAAACTGTGGCTTTCTTTAACGCAGTATCTAAACATGATACATTTGCTGCAATTGGAGTTGCATTTTTAGTGATTATATTTGGTATATGTACATTTGGATGTGCATGTTCATTTATTGATAATATAACAAGCGCAATTGCTGAAAAATCTAAAAAAGGTTAATATGAACGAAACTTACAGACCACATGAAATCAAACATTACCACGCACAGACCGAACAGGTACAGGCGAAGAAGTTTTCTACACCGATGCTCGTGGTGAAGAACAATGAACTCGTCGTGGACCAGGCAGTCCGGCAGTAAAAAACTTAACTTTTACCATTTACAAACCTTTACAGTTTTACTATATTGTAGACAACAAAAGAGGAATGAATGAATTACGATAAGAAACAGTATATGGCGAAAGCCACCGTTTACGTACGTGACGTGATTAACGGGATTGTTTCGCCTGTTGTCGTCACTGTGAAGGGCAATTTCAAGAACGATACCATCGCGAAGGTTCGACTGACCTGGCGTTACCAGGACAAGTTGAAGAAGGATTACAAGAAGACAGTCGTAGAAGAAAAGCCTTTGAAGTTCTACTACACGTCGAATCCGTTGGGTTTCATGATCGATGACAAACTCGATCAGATGGAAATCTGACGAAAAAACTCAAAATCTTCTTGCTTACGATGTTTGAATAATTTTCTATATTATAAGCATGAAGATGATGATTCTAGGAATTTTATCGGTCGTGGCGGTGATTGCTGCCGCGATAGTCTCCACCCTCCCGACAGTGCTGGTTTTCAGTGCATGTTTCTTCGGGGTGAGAGGCGTATAAGGGTTTTGCGCACGGGATTACACTTTAACACCAAATGCACCCTTACACCTCCCGATGCGCAAGAATTTTGACCTCTACCGACCCAACTCGCTCATTACTGGACCTCTTGACCGGGCTGGGTCGGTTCTTTGAATTTTAACCAAAAAAGGAAAGAAACATGAAGAAAATCCTATTTGTCCTTATCGCGTTCGCCACGTTGTTTGCCTTTACCGGCTGTAACTCGTGCACGCAAACCTTCAAAAACCTCGAATCCGATTTCTCGGAACTTGACCGTAACATCACGGTCATAAATGCGATTCGAGGCGACACGCTCTTCTCGTATTCCGGGCCGTGTTACATCAGCGACGGTGCGAATCCCGGGGACGTGACTCTCATCTACAAGGTGGGAAAGAAATCGAAGAAGGCGGACTTTATCGGCGAACACGTCATATTCATCGCGACGGAAAAGTAACTGGTCTGATTCAGCGAAATCAACTGGCGGGATTACGAAAATCCCGTCTTTTTTATTTTCTTGTTTACGAACTTACGAAAGTTTGTTATATTTTACTGCATGAATGACGACTTAATTTCTATTGCTGACGGGATGGAAGATTGGTCAATGCTCCAGTCCCGTAACATTATCGGTTCGAAATCGTTCGAAGAGAAAAAGAGTGAACGTTTCTACCGTTTCGATTCAGACCTGACAGACGAAGATTTTCTTTCCCAGTATTTCAAATACAGACAGGACCAGACCCATTTCAAGATTGATTTCAAACCTGAAGACGAGACCAGAGCAGGTAGAATCATGGAGGAATTGATAGAGGAAAAGGCGAAGAGGTTAGGAATCGACCTGGAAATAGCCAAGTCAGTCGTGGCTACAGCTATCGTGAAGAAACAGAATGAACTGTCCAGTAAATTCGCCCGTTCGATTCATATCGATCAGGTCGAAAATGAACTGTTCGAAAAGCTCGGTTCGTTAACTCTCGTAGAACTTGACAGTATCATCTATAACGTTCTTTACGGTTGTTACCTGTCGAAAAGAACGAATCATGAAATCCTGTTCGAGTTTTACGAACTGAATTCTACCACCTGTTATATCCTGTCAAAAAACGGTCTTAGACTCATGAATATAACTATGACCTGTAGTACTGAACCATCGAAACGGTCAGGAACAATTACCTGTACTATCGGACCGGGAGCGACACGTGAGCTGGGTTTTAATCCTGAACTGGAAGATATTGACAGTAAGATAGAAGGTTTCGACCTCGAATCGATATTTGAACTGAGCGAGAACTGTATGGACCTGTCTGGCAAACAGATACAGGATATATTCGTTTCTCACCTATCCAGTGTAAAATATACCTGTCACGATATATTCGACATCGAATCGTTCCTGACCAGTGAGGGAATAAACCTGGACGATTTCATAGTTCGACCCGTAAGCGAGGACCAGACTAATATGGAACAGAGTAAGGAAACGCTCTGTCTGGTTGCTGCTGAATCTTACATCCGTAACAAATGGTTCAAGAACGATAATTTCGGCGTAGGTTGTGACCTCTCTACCTGTTACGATACAGGTGAGAACTCGTTCAATTACAGTGAATGGGGAAAACCTGACGGCGTGATTCGATTCGGCAAGGCGATTAAAATCGCTCCTTACAGACGTAAACATTACGCAGACACCTATCCTGACATCGAATTTAACTTCGCGATAGTTGGGACTGTGTTCGAACTGTACGTTTCAGGTCTGACCATGCGTACGAACCCGACTCAGGGACTGGAAGCGATTCTCAAAATCGATTACGATAAATTAGTCGACGAGGTCAGTGACGTATTGGGAAAGGTCTCGATGGACAGGAAAAACCTCGATAACCTGTTCGACCTCGAACTGTCCCTATAAATAGTACATGAACAAGATAATAGTCAATCCTGAATCCAACCCCGAACTGGCAAAATACCTGGACGGGGTTTTGTCTGATTTCGAATCAAGTTACGACTGTACACGTGATAACTGTGGTCGAATCAATCGTGAACTTCGTACCTTACTTGTACAGGAAGGTGAAATACCTGAACAGGTTCAAGGACTGTATAAGGTCGATACCTGGAGGGGTTGGCTGGACGAAGGTGATTTTACAGAAGAGGAACTTGACCTGATTACGAAACGGTACGGAGGAAACAACCGTTACAGTCTCGAGGAATATGTCGAGTCGTTACCTGAACGTGAACAGGAAAAATACCTGTACATTCCTCATGTATTTTTAATCCTCGACGATTTAATCCTCGATGCTGCGTCTGACATGTTCAACTGTAAGAATTCGCCTGACCGATACTACGACTGGGACGAGAACCCAATCATAGATTAACAGTTATCGTTTGTCCAGAGGAAATTCGCCGTGGCTTCAATCCACGCTTCCTGTGTTTTATATTCGTTCTCTCGAAGAAATTCCTTATGTATCGCAGTGCAGGCGCAGGTAAGATCCCATCCCGGTGTCTGTAACAGGGTCTCGACATAATCAGCAGGCAAGCGTTCCCTGCGCCCATGTTCGCCCGGGAAAATCCCTTCGAGAAGTTTCTTCCGGACTTTTTCTGTGAATTCTTCTTCAGTCATAATAACCTCTTGATTAAAATATAGAAATTTCCAAGAGATTTGTAAACACAAAAGTTTTAGAATTTATTTTCGGTAAGACTCATACTTCTCGATGCTCTTGAATGAATCTTCGAACAGTTGAATATCTTTCATGTCATATCTCGCAACGACATCGAGTCTGTCAGCGAGGCGTTGAATCCTGCGTCTCGGGTATTTCTCTTCGAACATCTCGTTGTAGTTACGAATGTATCTTTTCCTTATCTTACGATATGCAACGTACCCGACAACCGCGAGTACGATTAGACTGATAATCCATCACATGGCCTACCCCACGAGATTGCCGATAGAACCGACAATCCACGTCGCCCCGTGAGCGATGTTAGATACGATTCCCGTCGCCAGAGCCACGATAGAATTGACCGAACCACAGAAGGAATTGGTTACGTGACTGTTCGTCGTAAATGCGCCGATAAGGAACAGCACCAGGACGACGATTAAAATTACTTTGAACTTTGTCATATCTGACCTCCGTTGTTTAATTTAAATATAGAAAATTCTGAAGAATTCGTAAATAAGGAAAAAACCAGTTTTTATTACTGGATTCCCGTGATTTTGATGAATTTAATCGCTTTCCGAGCACATTTCGTACAGACCAGACAGTTTGCGAACAACCAGACCCTGGAGTTTTTGTACTTGATGGTGTTCTTTTTGCAGTCCGGACAACGGTAAGACTTGGAAAGTTTCATTTGGATTTCCTTGGTTAAATTAAACGATTATTAAGTTCGATTTAAATATAGAAAATTCTGATAATTATGTAAACCATTATATTATATAATTATTCACCGGAGTATCTATATTATCAGAACTGCCGCGCGCATGCTAACATGGTGCTGGTATTCCGATGAAAAAATATCAAATGTTTTAGTTTACAATTATTCCGGTTTTTTCTATATTTAAGTCAACAAGAGGTCTGATATGAATAAAATTTACTGGAACACTGACACTGACGTGCTCGTTGACATTAACAATGTAATTAACAAGCGCAAGATTCCGGCCAACTGTGACATTTATCTTAATTTCGGGATTACTGTCGTCGACTGCTGTAAAGCCCACAGTGTCATAACCGACTTAATCGATGTCAAGGATACCGAAGTTATTAAGTGTCAGTACAAGAGGGAAGAAGAGGCTGAAGAATATAACGGGGAAGTCAATCTGTCTTCTGTCGCCGTCGATATGAACGGTAACGAGCTTCACAGAGACGTTCAGGCTGTGATGACTGCCGCGACGTTGACAGGAAGAATGATGGCTAAGGGCTTTGCCGTTGAAAAATAATCAAATGTTTTGATTTACAACTTAGTCTAGAATTTCTATATTTTAATTGTTCAAGCTGTGATTGAATGATTATCAGCTTGCAGAACATCCGATAACAACAAGAGGTCCAAAATGAAAATGACGAACGACCAAATCCAGAACTACGCAAGCCAGATTGAAGAAGCCGGTTTGAAGCGCGATACCAATCCGGACGTGGCTGACCTGCATCATTACGTTGTCCAGACGACTTACAAAAAAGACAACGAAGACGCTGTTCTTAACGGCATGCCGGATGCATTCGAGGCTTGCTTCGATAATGAAAACGGCAAGACCGGCGAATGCGAAGACGTCAGCATGTTCTACCTGGAAGACTGTTCGGTCACGGACGCAGCGACTATCGTCAGCTGGCTCAAGGCCAACAAGAACTGGAAGACGTACGTTGCGGACTAATCCGAATTGAAGAAATCCGGAATGTCGTGAGATATGCCGATGATTTTTTTAATAAGATTTTAGTTTACAACTTAGTCTAGATTTTCTATATTTAAATCGTTGCAAGTTATAATTGAATGATTATTCAACTTGCTGCGATTCCAAACTAAACCAAAGAGGTCCAAATGATCAAGAGCTTTACCTACACGAACATGAAATCCGAAACTTCCACCAGAATCGTCAACATCGTGCACGAATCCGATAGCATGATTCAGGGTTTCGATTACAAGTACCTGAACTCCGATGAACAGGCGCTGGTCAACGGTGTCTATGGGAACGACCACAAGCCCACGCCGTTTCCGACCGTCCGTGTGAAGATGACTGACGAAGACTACAAGCAGCTCGGAATCAGCAAGGAACTGTTCAAGAAGGCATTCCGTACCTTCAAGAAGTCTTCCATGAAGTAGGGACTTCTGTCCTACCTGCGGGGTTCGGTGACCTTCGGAAGATCCGAATCTTTCAGTCGGGCCCAACCGGGTCGCAGGCCGGTCCGACGACAACCCCGAAACGGACCGGGAGTACCCTAGGGGAAACCGGTTCTTTATTGCTCTTCCGATAGATTTTTTAATAATGTTTATATTTACGTCTTTGATTAAATTTTCTATATTTTAGTTGTGCGAGTGATAATTGAATGATTGTTCGCTCGCTGAAATTCCAAATTTAACCAAAGAGGTCCAAATGGTTACTTTCAAGTCTATCAACGAAATCCAGTCTGCAATTCGCGCCAAGATCACGAGCAATTCCGAAGCGGCCATCAAGGCGATGCTGAAAATCTACGCGAACCAGACCGATGATGAACAGGATGCCGAATCCACGATGCACCGTAACAATGTCGGTTTCAACGGCACGGACGCGGAAATCCTCAGCAGCTTCTCGAAGCAGTACCAGAAGCGCGGCTTCCTGAGCCCGAAGCAGAACGCCATCCTGATGAAGAAAATCGGCAAGTATGCAGGTCAGCTGACCAAGCAGGCGATTGCCAACAAGCTCTACGTGAAGACCGGCGATGTCTGGACTGTCAACAAATAGGTTTCTGGAACTTGTCGAAAGCTTGCTGATGAACTTCTTCAAGGTCGAACGAGCTTTGCTGGTCTACGAAAAGATTCAGAAAGCTGGTCTCGTCAAGTAGTTCTGACATACCAGCTGACAGTCTGTTTGACACGTCAGATGTCAGATAGGCTGTCAGTTTGCTGCGTTTTATGACGGCTTTTACGTCGTTATCAGGGCATAATGTCGCATTTCGCGACGTGCCAAATGACGCCCCGGTAGGCCTATTTTAGGCTGGTATGCCGACGCCCCAGTGCGTTCGACTGGCCAAAATCTGGGCAGGCTTCCAAAAAAATGTGCTAAGGCGAGCCTATACGGTTAGCCCCCGGGCCCGGGCCCCCAAGTCCCCTATGGGCGGGCTTTTTGCGTGCGTGTCTCTCTTTTAAAAAATTTTTTTCCGGGAAATTTTTTCTGGGCGGGCATATATGGCGGGCAATCTACTAGGTAATCTATTGGCGGGCGGGCAATCGGGACATATATCGGGACAATGTGTCTTGATTATTATATGGTTTTTCCGTATCGGGACAATTCTTCCCCCTGGGCGGGCTTGTTTTCGGGAAAGGCCTATTTTAAAAAATTTTTTATAGAAAATTTTTATCCTGGCATATGAAAACGGGCTTACGTTCCTTTATTGATTTACTATATTGCGATATATGATAAGCAGAGAAGAACTTAATAACTTACGGGAATATCTAAAGTATAATGGCGTGTCGGATTTGCATAATTCGGACTGGTATATATTGAACGGTTTGGAGATAAGTATCGATGCCGACTGCGGATGTGTATTTGTCTATCTGACACGTGACAAATGGCTGATAGCGTGTACCAAATTTATGCCCAGGTCGAATGATAACCCGCATAAGGTTATTAGACTTGATTTCGACGGGTTGATGCGGTTAATCGACGGCGGCGAGATGGCTTATAATAATATGGAGCTTGAGCAGGCCCTGGATGAGCTGTGAGCCGGTTTACTTACGGCAATGAATCCAGGAGTTTCTTGGTCTTGTAGTTCTGTCTCTGCAGTATTTTCTTTTTCAGCTTTACGAAGCCGGTATTCAGGTATTCATTTCTGTATTTTTCCATTTTTTCGAGGAGTTCCTTGACGGAACCGGCCTGGTCTATATACCGGTAGTCCGGGTCGAAGTCGACAGAAGAACAGCGGCCGTCCGAATTGATTGAGCCGTATTTCAGGTGCGGGTGTTCTTTCTGAGGATCCCTGATTCTGTAGATTCTGTTTGTAGTATATTCTTCTAGCAGGATTTCGCCTATGATACGCCAGCACAGTTCGGAGGGTTTAGTCGGGCTGGCTATGCCCAGCGATATTTCTATGCCTTTTTCATTATTTACCGAGACATAGGATGAGAATATATGGAAATCGTCTCCGCACTTGTTTCCGTACATTTCGTGCGCCGTATGTTCGGCTTCGGCGAGATCCGGCATCAGTTCTTTAACTTTTTTAGTATAGTTCAGGTATTTACTCATTGGAGCGTCTCCAGTGCGGCTTTCGTATTCTCGTTGTTCAGGATCATTATGAATCTTTCCTTATTTTCTCTTATTTTAAAGTAGCCAAACGGTTCATCGTTTAACAGGATATAGCTATGTCTGGGTGTTTCGGTCACGCTGAGCCAGACTACGTATAGGCTTTCATGCCACCAGAAATCGATTCTGTATTTACCGTATGCATATTCGTACATGTCGTAGAGCTTTACGTTTACGACATTCCTGTAATATCTGTCATAATGATAATCGTAAACGGTAATCATTCCAGGTTCTCCAGTGCAATCTTGGTAAGTTCATTGTTCAGCTTCAACATGAATTTCTCTTCGTTTTTCTTTATTTCATCGTAGTTGTATTGTTCATCGTTGATCTGGATATAGCAATATCTGCGTGTCGGGCTTGCGTCGAGCCAGAGAATATCTTTTTTGCCGTCGTTGAACCAGAACTCAATTCTGTATTTCTGCACGTCAAATACAGTGACACTCCTGATTGACACGTCAGTGATGTTCCTGTAGGTTGTGCCGTAGAGGCCGTCATATATGATAATCATTATAGAACCTCCAGAATTTCTTTGATTTCCTGTTTCTTGGCTTTCTTGAACTGGCGTCTTACGAATTCTTGTCTTTTTTCTTCCATTTTGTCCAGGAGCTTATCTACCGTAGAGAAATATACGGGTTTTCTGTTAAGGCAGGTTTTCGATAACGTCTTGTCGAATACGATTAGCATTTTATGCGGTTTTTTGTCTCCGTCGTAGATAGTCAGAGATGCTTCCCAAAGGATATTGTACATTTCATCGTAAGTCGTTACCCATGCGGTCGCATAGTCGTAATTGGACCAGTGTTCAAGCTTAAAAGAATAGTCGTCGAACTCACACCAATGGGAACAGTTCTCCAGGCGGGCTTTCATATTCTTGTTGACCGATGCGTAATTGTTATTGTTCATGGCAGGGAATCGATAATTTGTTCTATCGCAGTATTACAAAGTTTTAAATATTCGCCTTTGATATATTCAAGGCGCCATTTTTCCATTTCGCGCATCATGCCGGACAATGACTGGGGACAGGGATAATATTCTTCTGTATTTGATGTTTTACTTAAAGGAAATCTTATTTTATAGGTTTTATTACCGGCCTCGGAGACGAAGACTTCTCCGTAGACTTTCCAGCAGGCGAACCTAGTTCTTCCAGGTCTAGGGTCCGTAACGTCTATCCAGACAACGTATTTTCGATCTTGCCAGTTTTTATATTGACAAAAATCATGGAGATCGTCATCAAGGTTATAGTTATACATTTTTCTGGCAATGCTGAGAGCATTCTTTTCAAGCCTTGCAAATATTTTTACAATATCTTCCATGACCATAATATAGTAAAACATTTCCTGGTCGTAAACGGGTTGACGGGCATAAAATATATTACTATATTGCATACCATGAAGACTTTTAATGAATGTATCGCCGAAGGATTCGTACCTACGAAAAAGTACGGGTGGTTTGAATATAAGCGTGACTATGTACGCAAGATATGGAAACTTGCGGAAAAGATGGGTTTTAAAAAGAATTTCGGATATAACAGGTGGTGTTATTATTATGATATGGAATTATCAGAAATTCCATACAGGCCTTGGGCTAAACATACCAGAGGATATTATTTTATGTTTTTCGACTGCGATGGTCAATGTCTGCCTGAAATGAGAATGTTCATAAGTAATCCGCAGTCATTGGACACGGCGTTATTTACTACCTATCCGGTAAAAGAATTTAAATATGCGATAGTTCCAGAAAAGGTTATTCTGGATATGTTTACCAAATTTGACCATCCGGATAAATTTTTGATGTATCTCGAAAACTGGAATATTAATAATATGCTGGAGTCTCTACTATAAAGTTGTTAAATAGGTTGACGTAAGCTTGTTGTTAAGCTATATTATGTGAAAAAGGATGTATGGATGAAAAAGCTAACTAGTACCGATGTCGAATTCTTTAGTATACTGATATTGCTCATTGCGACATTTATCGTATACGTAAAATATACGTTGCCGTATATCAATACACTGGACACGACATATACGCGAGATACATTGATAGGAACCGGATTGTTGTTGGGACATATTTTTGTTCCGGCAATTCCCAGTATTATCAAGCATTTCTTGGAGAAGCCTGATGAAAAGAAATGAACTCAAGATTAGATGGACGCCGATGTATTTAAAGAGTATTCTTATCGGGGCTGGATGGCGTCAATCATTAGCATTTGAAAATACATTTAAAAAAGGAATTTATGTAATTCGTTGTATTGTTACTGATAATAAGATAGATGAAATAAAGATGTGGACTAACGAGAAGTATATTGCGACAACCGGCGAACCATACCTTGGAGGCCAGCCGTATGAACATTTTAATGTTCCGATTGAAGAGATTGTCGCAGGCGCAGAAGGCGACTTAAATACGATTGAAATGCGTATGAACTATTACGAGACTCGTAGGGCAGTCGAGGAATTGGACTGATATGGAAACGTATATCTTTTCGCTTAAATATGTAGACCGTGTTTTACAAAAACACGGTTATACTAAGTTATCCGAAAATGATGTTAATAAGGCGGAGTCTAGTCAATGTAAGATTTATTTTAAGGCGAATTTAATTGTACAAGTATACTTCAATGCAAAATTGCTTGGGCATGAAGTAACTAATATTGCTATTATCGATAATAATTTCAGTCTACCTGATATGTATAGACGGTTTCTCGCTACTTCTCAAGATAACAGCGTGTTATTTAAATATGACAAAATACCGATAGAAAAAATGTTAGAATTGGCAATCGGCAATACATCAACGCTTAATATGCGAATTGAGAACTATATTACAGAAAAAGTATTGGAGCGACTATGATAGGATCGGTTAATTTTAAGATGGCAGCACATCAAGGAAATAAGTACGAGATAATGGAAATCGAAGATTACGCACGTAGTCTTGGTTTTTTTGATGTTCCAGGTTTTAAATCTAAACTTGAAAGCCTTTCAGGTAAACTAATAAAGGTTGCTAAAGACGGATTTTTTATTCTTGAACTTTGCGACGGTACATGCGGTGGAATATACGGTATCAATGCCTGGCTGTCATGGGAAAATCAATTTCCGGTAGGTAGTCGAGACGCAGTAAAAGGCCAACTGTTAGTTTCCGCATTTAGTTCGGCATATAATATTTGCGACGTCGGTGTAAAAACATTTAGAGAAATGCTTCGGACATTAGATATGATTGAAGGCAGATGTTGTAAATATGATTCTGAATATTATATCAACAATTGGTATCATGCTGCCCTGGTGGAGGCATTATGATTTCTCGCGAAGAAGCTAGGCAGGCTATAATTGATGCCGGTTTAAAATTGCTGGAGAATCCTGTCACAGGACAGATGTGGGGAGTAATCGAAGATATTCCCGGAATGCCCAGGATGAATGTTTGTACTTGGAGTTCAGTACAGGACAAGGCATATTGCTATTGTTCCGTTTACCCAGTATTTACAATGACTCCATATGAACATAGGTATTTGACGGATATTAATAACTGGATAACGTTTAAGGATATTAATTCGATTAAGTACGCTAAAGATTGTCAAATGGAATCTTTATATAGGCATCAGAAAAATGCACATGATAAAGATATTGAATATGCATTGGAGGAGTTATGAGTGGTCATAGCCTATATAATTTTTTAATTAAGAAATGCGGTTTCAAGGAAGTACCGATAGGCAACCGTAAGCATGTATCATGGGAAATGGACTGGCGCGGGTGTATAAAGAACGATATTTTTGTTTTAAAGCTTGGAAGTAGTTATGAAGGGTTTACATATGCCTGCGGTGAACATGTAGTAAATTCGCTCGGGTATAATGATATGAAAACGGTTTTGATTTCTACAGATCCAAAAGATAAAGAAGCCGTGTATATTATAAAGAAAAGCCTATTTAAGGATATGCTTTCGAAATCTGATAACTTTTATGATTTACTTCGGCGAGTAACTAATTATAGTAATCGGAAAGCTTTGGAAGCTTTAGATTAACGTAAAATTTTTACATTTGTGTGACATTTATGCTTGGAAAACGTATATTTAATATGAATAGGGAGGTTCGATATGCAGGTACAGAAATTTGACATAAACGGACTTACTCCGGATCATGAAAAGGAATTATTCGAAGGTAATTCCTTGATATTGATATATACAGGAAATATTCTTGGTGGAGGAGATTTAAAGTATATCGTCATGCGGCCGGAAAATGACGGTAGCGATAAATCCATAATCGAACAGGCTTTTATCAAATTCTCCGGATGGGGAAAGAAAGCAATCCTGTACAGTACGGTTATTACAGCGTGCCTTAATCCAAGCCTTGTATTGTCACAGACCGATATTTCGGCGAGAATTTATTACGTAGACAGCAATACGCCGATGTACGGGAATATAAACATTTCTGAATACTTTTCTAACATAAGAATGAAACTTGAAAACGCAATACTTGAGGATATAATAGATGGATTGCCATGCCTTGAATGAAACAGAATTGTTAAGATACGGAAGATTAGAAAAAATTGATGATACCGACTGGTTTTTTGAACGGTTGAGCCTTAACGAGGCGCCGAATAAAATAGGTGAACTTTCGGTTTATACTGATATTAAAAGACATCCTCAATTAAAGGAATGTCTAATTTACATATTATGCATGACAAAAGACGGATGCACAATCGGCGATTATGATTATACGGAATATGAATATTTTAAGTCAAAAGAAGACTTTAATAGGGCATGTGACGAATATAAAGGAAGCGCTGAAAAATGTCATAATCGGTATACAGAATACATGAATAATTATCACAAACATTTATTAGATGAAACAATATGAGTAATAGCACAAATAATCTCGCAGTAACATCAGCACCAAGCAATACCAATTCAGTAGTATCTTTACCAACATTAGATGTTGGTTCTTCAGTATCGTCCATATCGATAGATCCATCAGCAGTCATTTCATTAGACGATGGAACACCGGTAAAGCTATATGTAGACAGGTTTCAAAAAGCACATCATGAAGCTTTGGAAAAGATTACAGACTGGCTTGTAGAAACACAGAAGGCAGAACTTGCAAAAGGTTATATGTGTAGCTGGTCAAGGGTTGTCTGCGGATTTGAAATCCGTATAAGCTTTATGGATTCAGGTATGATAAACAGTGCATACGATTTGTATATAGAGATTAAGTCTGTTACAGATGCAGGAAGAACACCAGTATCGAAACATATATTTTTCTCTACGGACAATGCAGTATATGATTGGTTTAAACAACATGATATTAATAAGCTTATAGATAGTCTTGAAGAAAGCGTTAAAGAATATTTTAAGGCATACAGTAACTTGAATACTGTGATTGATTTGGAATTAAGTCTAGTCTATGACATATAATAATAAGTCAATGGATATAACATTTGCACAACTGGCTTTCGGTGATGCAGAACCTACAGATTTGCATATATTTTACAATTTGGATAAAAATACATTTAAAGTATTTTCATATGACCAAGATAGGTTTGCATGTAAGAACGGAATATTTTCCGTAGAATATCCATTGCCTGAAAATATGTCGCCTGTAACGTTTATTGAGAATATGACAAATAATAAAAAAGAAGTCTATATAGCCTTTGTAAACATGTATCATACAAAATTATTGGAAACATTAGAATGACTTGGGAAGAATGTGAAAAGTATTTGATTGATCATGGTTTCAAACTAGTAGATACACGCGAAGAAGACCAATTTTATATGGGCTCAACAGCAGGTAGAACTTTAAGAAAAGGTCGATATGAAGTTGAGATTGTATATAGAGGTGTTTTTGAACCCACATTGATTTGCAGGGTAATTTTTAAAGAAAAAGAACCTGATGTATTTTATTTTGAAAACTGCTCTGAAACTCTAATGTGTACAGATAAAAGATTAATGGATGGATTAATAAATACACATTTAGGCGAAGAACTTTATACACGTGCACGTGAAACTAAACGTGGTGGGATGTCTATCGAAGTATTCTTAAAGGTCGTTACCGGTGATATGGATAAGTATTGGATGAAAGTAGATAACCTTAATAATTGCGAAGCAATCGAGGCTTTAGATGGCTGCACTTAATGAAGTAATACAATGGTCTTCTGAAATAGAACAGAAAATAGATTCAAAGTTATTATCTGCGGGATTTGAATCATCATTAACACCTGATACACGTTATTATTATAAAGATAATTGCGAGTTTAAGATTTGGAAAGTACGAACCGGTTGTTTTTGTTTTGTTAAGTTATTATCTTGGACTGATGCTAGTGAGGATATTTTCCTTATGGCAAGCAATAATAACAGTTATTATAGATACAGAAATCTTTCACTGGATGAAATATTGAATGTATTGACTACATGTAAAGATGTCAATAAATTGGATATGTATATGGCAAATCGAGAAAATTTAAAAGCACTTGAGGTTTTGGCATGCCATTAGACGAACCAGTACGTTTTGGTGAATTTAAAAACGAAATATTTAAATTATTTAAAACATGTAACGCTACGCCTGAAATTAATACAAATTTACAGGTCTATCATCCGTATTCAATCGGTGTTACGTATAAGTTGAAACATTCTACATGGAAATTGAAAATAGATCCTAGTAGTCCAATTGCGAGTATATTTGATAGTGAATATACACAAGATTTTATAGTAGATTCAACTATTACATTTGAATTTTATTATATGACAAGTACCGTGGATGTAACTGATGTTTATGCGGTAAGAATTAAAATATCGCATTTATATGATGTTAAAGAAAAAACATTTATGTATAATAGCCTTAAAGAATTTATGAAAACATTTGCAGAAATATTTAGTCTGTTTAAATCGTGTATTGAGTCTAAGAGTACAGAAAATATCGATTTAGTAATCAAGAATTACGAAAATTATTGTGCGATTTCTCAATTATAAAAGGCTATATCAAATGCGTATAAAATCAGTTCCAAGATGCCTCTACCATGTAACTACGCCCGTAAACGCCAGGAACATCCTCAAGACTGGCTTAATTGGGGACCATAACGGACATTGGTGCATTTATCTTTCCGAATTCCCAACTTCTTGGGTCGGACTCCATCACAATTCGGTCGTACTCAAGGTCATTGTGGAAACCCTCAATCCAAACGACTTCACCAAAGTGGACCCGAATCTGGACGAGTTCCTATACTGGGGAAAACCGGACGGGAACACCATCCGTATTCCACCGGAACTTATCGAGGGCGGACATAGCCTTATAAAAAATAATCCTGACGAATGTCAGGATTAATGATATATAAAGGAATCTGGACTTAATTACTTAATGACAGGCTTAGTCTGACGTGCCTTGATTGCTTCCATCTTGATCTGCTTCTTAGCAGCTTCAATCTTCTGGCGAATCTTGGCATTGATGCACTTGAGAATGTCTTCTTCAAGCAAGTCATAACGAGAGTTATAGACCTTACCCATCAAGTAATCGGACTTGTCGCTAAGAGGCTTACCCTTACGAGCATAGAAGTTGAAAGCTTCGGTCTTGGTTTCATCAGCAGGAGCTTCTTCCTCTTCAGAACCACCTTCTTCGCCTTCGCTAGATTCTTCCGAGGAACTTCCTTCAGAAGATTCACCACCTTCTTCTCCGCCTTCTTCAGATCCAGATTCTTCACCACCTTCTTCGGAACTGGATTCTTCTCCACCTTCTTCCGAACCGAAGTCATCCATGGAATCTTCTCCACCTTCTTCGCCGCCGAAGTCTTCAGCCGGTTCTTCACCGCCGACGTCTCCACCAACGTCACCGCCTTCTTCGCCGCCTTCAGGTTCCTTATTGAGGTTATCAACCTTGTCAGTAAGGGTCTGGATAGCTGTGGTTAATGTTGCAAGAATATCTTTAAGTTCGCTTGTACCTTCAGTTTCATCCGGAGTACCGTCGTCTTCTTTTTCTTCAGAAGAATCACCGCCGAAATCTTCGAGGTTATCCTTTTCTTCTTCAGAATCGTCAGTTTCGTCACCAGACAAAGAAGCATCGTCATTGGTAGTTTCTTCGGAACCCTCTTCGCCAGACGGTTCTTCGGAAATATCGACGTCGTCGCTCGGTTCTTCTACGGAACCATCGGTGGGTTCTTTATTCTGTTCTTCGCCAGTAGAATCGTCCGGGGAAACAGTATCTTCTTCAGAACCGTCGAGGAAATCCTCGTTGAGGCCCTTGGCCTTCTTCCAGTTCTTGAACTTAATATCTTCGTAGTTATGAGTTTTCATTTAAAATTCCTTTATATATTCTTTATTATTTATAAAAGTTTTTTCGGGTCCCTTTTTAGAGCGTGTTTTTATATAATTGATATTCCGGGGAATTGTAAAGTTCATTGAATTTCTTATCAAGTTCGAGAGCTTTCGTAAAACTTTTGACCTCGTTACATACGATTGTCTTAAATTCCTGGAAAAACTTAGAGAACGAATCCTTGTAGTTTTTAGAATACTTAAATACGTCCATAACTGTATATGGCTTATAAGCAAGGTTCAATTCCTTGATTGCGGCGGCGCTAATATTGTCCTTGATGAACTTTTCGGTAATATCGATTGCGGCCTTAAGCTGTTCATCTTTCTTCACGACGTCGAGATCTGCACCGGTAAGGACCTTTGGTACAATCAGCGTATAAATCATGGGATTGTTTTCCATTTTGCTGAATTCGGCAGATTCATTCATTATATATTCTTTAAGTTTAGCCATAAATTACCTTTTATGAGATTCCTTGAATGACTTGTACTGTGCGGCAATTTCTGCAAGAGAGATAGCAATCTGGTTAAGTGTACCCTTGATTTCCTTAATATCTTCTTTTATGCCAGAATTTTCATTCATAAGGTATTCAATATCTTTCTGTTTAAGTTCAACATCCTTTTCAAGCGAAGCTATACGATCCTGTAATTTCTTATTGGTATCATCACGGGAAACCGCGGTATTCTTGCGCTGTAAAAACACGATAACATAAACAATCACACCGGTAAGTATCGCAGTAGCGTTACCAGATTGAAATGCAGTTGTCAGTAAATCTTCCATTTTAACTTATTCCTTATAACATTATTTATAATATGTTACACTAATACCTTTTTAACAATAATAGAATTTCTCGGGATTTGATTCGGATAATGCAATAATCGTTTCTGGGGTAGCTTTGACAAAATCTGCAGTAGGTAAATCAGCCAGGTTATTTGCAAGAAGCTTGATGTCTTCAATACACTGGGCAATATCAGCCTTGTTAGACCTAATTCTGACCATGTTCTCTTCGACACTCTTTTTAACTTTATCGAGGTCGTCCTGACTTACAAGACCGCCAGCACTTATGGTACTGTTAGCAGCCATAGCACCCATGACAATATCTTTACCGACACGGAGCGGCCTGTCAAGCGTACCGTCACCGACGATAGTCATGTCATGAGGAACTCTGTCACCGTAGTAATAGTCCTTTAACGAGTCAGACCAAATCTTCAGGTCACCCTTACCTACAGTTCCGTCGTCATGAATACCAATATCACAGTAGGCAGAAATTGCACTGTAATCGGCTTTTTCATTCATCCCGTCATATAAAGCCGAAAGGTTTTCGTAAATGTTAGGAATGTATGCGGCAGAATTCCAGATAGCGGAATTTGCGGACACGGTATAGTAACAATCACGAATCGCACTGTAATCGTCCATGTCTTGGACTTTTTCATAAATTGCAGAAAGTGTTTCTGGGTCGAATGCGGTCAATCCGCTAAGTCCGGAATAACTATTCCACAGAGCCATGTCTGCAGAAGTTACACAGAGGCAATCAGATTCTCCAGGGTAACAACAGTCCACGGGATAAGGAACCACATGTGCTGGTTCAGTATCATTCCACCTACGGCTATAGCCATGAGGCCAGTCGGCATGGGGCGCATAAGGCCATTCAGGATAATGCGGGATATTATCCGGTGAATCCGGTCTCGGGGGTGGATATAGAGGTGCGAATTTATTCGGTTTCATATATTATTTATAAATATTGAAAAACTCCCTTTTCAGGGAGTTCTATTTTTAAATAATTTTAATTAGAGATAGCTTGCTGCTGCCTGAAGATAGCGGTCGAAATTAATATCTTCCTGGGACTTCTTCTGTTCCGGAGCAGGTGTTGCTGACGTAGCCGGACTATTTTGCTTACGTTCGGCGGGCGCAGGAGCTGGCTGACTTGGACGACTTACAGTATATCCAGCCTTCGTAGCGATTTCAAGAGCGCTTGCAATATCGCCCGGTTCTTGGACCTTGTAACCTGCAGCCTTTGCGATATTCTTTGCAATGTCGACCTTTGAATCCGGCAAAGTCACATCGTAACCGTTACGACGCGCGATTTCCTTCGCGATCATAATATCATTAACATCTACTTTTTCATTAATCATGGTTATTTTCCTTTTCACTAGTGATTGAACTTAAATATTTATAAAAATTTTTTATAAAAGTTGCTCGCCATAACGTTTAGCGGCACCAGTATTACGTTGCCAGCTAACGACGAAATCATGTAATTCTTTACATTCCTGAGAAAATTCAGAGTCAGGATTTGTCTTAATTTCAAGGGCTGCTGCACCTACAGTAATTATCTGATGTCCTTTCAGCATAACGCCTTTTGGAATATCAGTAGTAGTATAGACTTCGGTAATCGTCGGAGTTTCCTGGTTATACGGGAGCTTGACCCAGTTACATTTTGCCTTGTACCAAACAGTTCCGTCAGGTTCAATACGAGTATTCTTATCAATCTGATTATACGGAATATTTTCCGGGAATCCAGTTTCACCGTTTCTCTTTGCCAATTCAATAGAGTCAAGAATTGTATCGGATGTCATTTTAAAATATTGGCAGATAGGAGCAGTGCTGAAATCACCTCTCATCAATTTACCCCAACCGATAGAACCGTCAGCATTACGGGGGAATATATTTTCTGACAAATTAAATGCCTTATTGGCTTTGTCGAGCTTATTCGGGTCGATACACATCTTAGAAGCTTTATCGATTTCCATAGTAAGGTTACTAAGTCTAATAGCAGCTCCTTCAAGTTCACCGTAAGTCGATTTTTTATATTCTGCAGATATAGTATAACCGTCGCCGTCTTTCTGAAGCTTCAACTTTGACATTGCATCTTTATAGAAGTTTGAAGCCGTAGCAATTTCAGAACAGGATGCGTCGTCAAAAATACAGGTAAAGAAACTAAGGAGCTTTTCAAGGTAATCAAGAACACCCCAATCGATAACCGTATTTAAATATCCTTCAAGTGAAAGCTTAAGAGATCTAATCTTTCGATTGACCCAGTTTAAATAAGCTTCCATCTGTTCTTTACACCAGCCGAGAAGGCTCTTGATATAAGAAATACCGAATTCTACAGTAAAGCCGGCAGAACAGATAATTTGCTGGAACTGCAAGAAATCTGAAATAATATCACGAATATTATTAAGAAGATTACCGCGTGCATCACTGATACACTGATTATTCCACCATTCAGATAGCTTTCTAAATAGGTATGAATTCGGATCCAATAATTCATTTAGGAGAGCCAGACATTTCCATAACCTGTTACACCAGAATGATTTATCTGTTCCGAAAATCCATTCATAGAGCATATCGAATAGTTCTTTCTCGTATTGTTTTACAAGTTTTATTGTTGTATCTATGGCAACATCAATGGTATATCGACAAATAGTCATTGCAGCCTGTGCAAGTTTGTCAATTGCTTTCAAAAGATTCTTAGCCATCTTGGTATAACCTTCCAAGGCGGCGCGAACTATTGCAAGTGAACCATAAAGATATGTACAAATAAGGCTTGTTACTGTCATCTTACATTATTTATAGTAGACTCTAAAGGCTTAGGTTCCCTGTAATCACCTTCGAAGAAATCAAAGAATATCGAACCGTCATATCTTTCATATTCGATTGCATATACATCTAGTTGAGATGTCGGGTAAATATTATGAATCTGAAGTTTTGCCGGGCCGTTAATCGAATGATGTCCATACTTACATTCCGGATGCCAGATTAAACGATGATGCGTTGGACAATAAGAGAGAACTACATTAGAATTTAGACGGCTTCCAAGTTCTTTTGGAATAATATGATGATATTCAATTTCGTCACGGTTTGTCGTTGTATATTGGCAACCTGGCCAATGACAAGTATATTTAATTTCCATGCATTATATATGAAAGAAACCGACCAAAAAGGTCGGTTCTTTAATTTTTATTTCAAGTCGATTAGGCTTCGTCAACCATAACTTCGATACCGATGTTCTTGATGGATTCAATAGCATCAGCGATCTTGTTCGGAGTACCGGTGAGAACGTAGCTCAAGTTATCGCCTTCAGTGAAGGTAATATCCTTCTTCTTGGAAAGAACGTAGTCAGCAACGTCTGCGTAGTCGTCTTCAGAACCGTCGATATAAATCGTGGTAGAAGTCTTGGTAGAGACCGGACGACGTTCGCGTTCCTGCTTGCTAACAGACCAGCCACGACGTTCAGCATTGCTAAGAATACCAGCAGCCTTGGTCGGAGTAGCAGAGAAGGTAACAGTTCCATCTTCGTTTTCAGTGTACGGAATATTAGCGAGCTGGAGGTAACGAGTGATAGAAACAACCGGCTTGCCGTTCGGGTCAACAACGTAAGTGTCAGAGTTACGAGAACCGCGAGAACCAGCAGTCAAACCGTTGATAGCGGAATCGAGTGCAGCGAGTTCAGTTTCGTAAGCTTCAGCACCGTCCATTTGCATGATAGTAGCGAGCTTATCCTTCATGGAAGCGATAGCACGTTCACCACCACCGGAACGACGAGAGTTCTTAAGGCAATGGATTGCACGCTTGATGTCACCCTGAGCGACAGCAGTATTGAAGTCCATACCGTCCTTAGCACCGTGAGTACCAGCAGCAGCCTTAATCAAGGTAAGGTCGTCGTTTTCGACTGCATCGTAGTAACGCATCATAAGGTTGTAAGCTTCCTTATTTTCAGGATCTTCATTACCTTCATCTTCAATCAAGCTCTTGAGCTCTTCGAAGTCTTCAAAATATTCGGTAGTCTTACCCGGCTTGTCAGCGATGCTGGTGCTGGTTCTCTTACCGTTCTTATAGTTAGACTGAGCAGAGTCAATAGAGTCGATGTCCTTGATGACTTTCAATGCAATAGAGTCTTCTTCGCCGTATTTCTTACGGAAACCAGCAGCACGACCCATTTCATTAAGCATGTGCTTTTCCGGAATACGAGCCATAACGGATTCGCAAATACGGTCGAACTTAGCCCATGCCGGATCTTCAGCAACAGTATAACCAACTGACTGAAGAAGTTTTGTAGCTTCAAATAGATTCATTTGTAATTCTCCTATAATTTCTATTTTATATTTTATTTATAATTGTTTGAAAATAAAGTTTGATTTTTCTAAATTATTTATAAATAATAAAAGAATTAGGAGATTTTTATGCGTTTAAATGAATCAGAAAATGCAGAAGTAGTGGATATTAGTGAAATTCCGCTTGATTATGACGCCATTCAGTATGACGTCAAGGCAACGAAACCTGAAATTACGCTTTATTTCGACAAGTCTGGTATAATTTCTGATGTTGATACCATTGAAATACAGGTTTTGGCATCATCAGCACTTCCGAAAAAAGTCTATATCGGTGTCGAATATGACCCAGTAGAATATGATACTAAGTTTTCGCTTGATAGCCTTACAGATGATGTTTATGAAATTGAAGAAACAGATTCTGGATATTCTTTAACAACTGACAACCTTGACGGTCTTGTTGATCTCGGTTTCTCGGCTTCTTTCGAACGCGGAATTATTTGGCCGTTTGATAATTCGAGTGTCCATGACCAGCTTAATAAGGCTCTTGGCCGCATCAAGTCTTTCGAAGGTAAGATTATATATTATGTTACCGGTCAAATTCCTGGTGCAATCCAAAAGAAGAATCCTATTCCTGGTATTGAACTTACTGACGGATTTAAGTCTGCACAGAAGGAATGGCTCAAGAATGCTAGTGCTAAGCAGGAAGTCCGCCGTGTTCGCCAGGGACGTAATGATTTCGAAATGCTTATCGATGCTATTAAGCAATATCCGAATGTTGAAAAAGTTCAGATGATTAACAAAAAAGCTGGCCGTGACTATACCAAGGAAGTCATGATTATCGCGACGGTCAATAAATGGAATGCTCGCCAGAAGAAGCGTGTTCCGGAACGTACAATTATGATTCTTCGTAGTAATGACGCCGGTACGCACCTGTATGCCTATAATAAGGCTCAGGCATTTAACGGCTATGAAGCTCGTTCTTGGGAACTTATGAACAAGTGGCTTAAGAATGCTCTCCAGATTGCTTATGCTAAGGATGAAACCGAAGTCAATGACGACTGGGGCAAGGACATTGATTCTGCCGAAGCTGCATCTCTCGGTATTGAAGAATCTACCAAGTCTAAGAAGAAAGGTATGAATCTTTATGAAGCATCCAATATTCTTAAGAAACTTGGAATGAAGCTAATTAAGTAAAAAATAATTAAAAATTAAAAAACCGGTCATTTGACCGGTTTCTTTTTATATCAGGAACTCATCCATCGGGTTTTCTTCAAGTACAAGATGTTGATTAGATTTTAACCAACCAGAAATCTTATACATTGACTCGAACAGGGCACAGAAAGATTTTCGGAACATTGTCTCGTAATCGACAGTAAACATTTCGTCAAATTCTTTCGGCCAGGTTTCAAGGAATGCGACAAAGTTGACAGGCTGAAGTCCAGGCTTGCCGACTTCTTTATACTTGAACTCGTTATTAGGCAATACGTAAATATATTTCATTTTCGTGTTGTTACTAATAGGAGTAAGCTTAAGTCGTTTTTTGGCAAGGATATAGTTATAGGTCAATGCAGCCTTTGCTCCGAAAATAACAGCCGTATTCTCGCCCTTATCAAATTCAAGCCCGTTCTTAAGATAATAGTCGATGTCATTCGGGATATATTTCTTGTAGTTTGTAATACCGATAACTGCTGAAATTTCATCAATCGGTGTTCGGCAATACTGTTCATATATCTTGATAATTTCCTTATCGCAATAGTCTTTCTTTGCACCTGCACAAATTTCGAAAGCAAGCTTTTCAGCAGCGACCTTACAGAAGTCAGGCATCGTAGACTTCTTAATAGGCACGCCCATGATTTTGTGCTTCGGCTTGTCGAACGGGTACTGATGTCCTTCCTTATCGATAATATTTCCGATATAAAGCTTTCGAGCGAAGCAGAACATATTTTTAAATATGTTTTCGCGGTTGAACTTAATCTTGTTTGTTGTCTTGGTTTTCTGGGCACGAATTTGAAGAATTCTATCAAAAAATCTCTGGAACAAGTCTTCACACTTCTTATAGAAATCTCGATATTCTTCTTCAGTTTCAATCTTAATGCCGGATTTAATAAGACGATGTTTAAGTTCAACTATAGAAAAATAAACAGACTTAGGAGTCTGTGTCGTTATGAACGGCACAGACATCTCTCCCTAATACAGTAAGTGGACTATAATTATTCATTTCGAACTTTTCAGTCTTTTTATCTTTTACTTCAACAAATTTCATTATTCCCTTCTAAAAAATTAATACATTTATTTAATGCTTTATTAATATCAGTTAATATTTCATTTTCCCAAATATAGTAAATTTTATAACCATTGTCAAGTGCGCATTGTTCTTTTAGTCGATCTTTTTCCCAAGCGGCTTCACTTGTTATATTATTAAACGGATTTTTAAAATTAATATCATGTTTTTCATGTGGATGAAAATGTTCACCATTAAATTCTATAATCTTTTTTGTTTTTTCATTTACATAATCATATTTAGAATATGTATTTAAATAATTATTCCATAAACCAAATTCATTATCACCAAAATATGTAGATGGATTTTTAAGTAATTTATTTAATTCAATAAAAAAATTAACTGATATTTTGCTATAATAATTTTTATGTTTATCTAAATATTCTTCAAATTTTATTTTTCCATCAATTTCACCATGACGATTAATAAAATTTGTTAATGTATTTTGTTTTGTTTTGTTTAACTCATTATATTTAATTAAACCATTAGTTTTACCATATTTTTCAATAAACCATTTTAAAGAACAACCTGCATCTTTTTGTTTATCACAATATTCATTAAATTTTATTGTTCCTTCGACTTCGCCATATTTTTTAATCATATTTTTTAAAGTTACAGCTCTAGATTTATTATATTGATCAAATTGTTCAGAAGTCCAATTATATTTTTCTTGTTTATATTTTAATGTATTACTTATTGCTTGTTTTTTGCAATAATTATTCCATTTTAATTCACCTAATTCTTTACCAAAAATTAAAATCCAATTTTCTCTAGTAGGTTTAGAACATTCTCTATGGATTTTACGTCTAAATCCAGATGTAAATTTAAAACGTGTGCCATCAGATGATAATGGTTGATTACATACTAAACAAATACCACATTTTGGGTCAGTTGATATATATTTTTTATAATATTCAACTTTGCCTATTTCTGGATGTTTTTCATCAATATGACGGCCTAATTCAGCCATATATTTACAAGTAAAATTACAAATTTTACATGTATTCATAATAATCTCCTTAATATTATTTAACGACGAATTACCAGTTCGTCAGTATATTTATAAAAATAAGTTAGGATAGATTCTGGTAAAATCTATCCAAATAGGCGAGATTAACCTATCTGTCCTTATTCTTCAATACCGAGCAAATCTGTTTCCTTATTGAATTCATGTGCCCTGATAGTCATTTCTTTTCCATTACGCATGACCGTAATCTTGTCATAATAGAAGAAAGTATGTTCCTTACCGCCAGCAGACAGAGTGACCTTATAATATTCCTTTTCTACGTCCTTAATGATAGCCTTAGAGACGTAATATTCATTGAGGTATCTAGTTAACCAGTCCCGAAGAGTAACGCGTGCAGAGCGGCATATAACGCGAGCACAGTCAGGGTCATAGAGATGGAAGCCAGTAGCAAGACTTACACCGTAAACAGAGTTAATAATAATTTTCTTAACACCTTGACGGTTATCATACAGGTTTGCAAGTTCTGTATTTCCTGCATTTTCTGCTTCTTCCTGCAAGTCCTTATAATGCTTACGTTCATCGAACACCTTCTTAACGACATTTGGAAGAATTGCATCGTCGGTTCTCAAGAATCCAACTTCATTAACGTCAGTAAGAATAACCTTTCCGGATTCAATATCTTCCTTGCGAGGATGAATGACCTTACATTCAGGCGAGATATTAAACTGCATAATATGGTGCGGATATGAAGACGTAATATCGAAAGACATATCGTCGTCATGTCGACCAGGATAGTCATAGCAATAACCAGCCTTAACCTGGAATTCAGGGAACGGATGTGGCCATTTCTTGAATTCCTTGTAAGCAGCCTTGAACATATCCATCGATGTCTTCTGAACACCTTTGATTTTCTTCGGCTTCCAGAGTTTTACAATTTCATCATTGAATGCAGTAAAATCCTTACCTTTGGAAATATCATACATTATCAGGTACTTACGGAATTCCGGATTATCGTCTTCCCATTCAGTGTTCTGATAGTAGATTGAACCGTCAGGTTGCGGAATCTTATAACATTCTTCCTTAGCCCACCAGTCTTCATGGTTTTCTTTCTTGTCGTTAAGAACACGGTTAGTCTTGTGCAAGAAACGAAGGATATAACCAGTAGTGGTCGGAACCTTATTATAAATCTTGTCAAGTGTAACAATGCAATCGTAGGCATATTCGATAATAAGTTCAAAAAGCTTGAGCTTATAGAAGAATCTTTCAAGAAGGGTAACGTCCTTGATGTTATAGCATACGAAATTGTTCCAGTCATTCTTATACGCTTCGTTAATAGAACCGTCATATTTTAATTTCTGATCACCGAGAACAAGGTTAGCAACAAAGTTCAAAGAATAAGAGGGCAGAGGGTCATGTTTACCGAAAGTCTTATATAATTCCATGAAGTCTATAGAATACAGACCAGGAATTTCAAATGTAGCACCAAGGTCGACACCTTCAAGTTTTCTATCACGGATTTCATGTTTGACAGGATCCATACCGAGAGGAGACAAAGCTCTTTCCCAATAGATTGTCTTCTGTGTAATCGCGCGAAGCTTTTCACAACGGTTAATGATATACGGAATATCGTACGAGACAGAGTTCCATCCCGAAATAATATCGAAATCCATATTCCTAAACCAAGAAACCCATTTCTTAATCAGGTCTTGTTCACTTCTACAATAAACATAAGTAGTATCTTCAAGCTTATCCTTGTCACCAGTATATGGCTTTAAACCGAACGTAAAGCGCTTCTTTTCGCGAGTTGAGTAGCAAGTAATAAGATTTATAGGCCAGTCAGCTTTTTCAGGTGCAGGGAACTCATACGACGCAAAACAAGAATTATTAAATTTAGTCCAGACATGATTTTCTATATCGAAAACTTCAAATTCTTCTTTTGGATATTTCATATCAAAATCATAAAGCTCGACAGTCTTGAAAATCTGTTTGTCGAGATTACGTATTTCAATCGGCTGGTCGTCATAATACTTAGAAGAACCTGCAACTTCAATATCGAATAAGCAAATATTCCAGTCGTTAATATCGACTTCAAGGTTTGCAAAATCGTATCGTTCGTGCATGAACTTGACTTCTGGACGAAGGTCAGATTCAGCAATGATACAGTTTGCACTCATCTTATGCGGTTCAATCTGTTCTTTCCTGGTATAAGGAAACTTTTTAACAGGATTCTTATAAATGTCAGTAATATTTGATTTACCAGTAGGATCTGAGACATAACACCAAGGCTTATAATCGTATGTGTCCCAAGTATTGGAACCTTGTTCCTTTAGCAATATCTTGTTTTTTATCCTATCGTAATAACAATTCTTAAAACCAATCTTTGCCATATATACCTATATATTTTACATAAAATATAGAAAAATAACACGGTCCATAAGACCGTGCTATTTTTTATTGAGATTTCCTCAATTAGATGTGAAGAGCTTTAATGAATGCGGCAATATCAGACATAGCCTGCATATAGCCGTTCTTGAATTCAACCTTTGCTTCAGGAACAGGAGTCTTCTTAACTTCGTCAAGACGAGCCGGAATAAACTGCTTGATAGCACGGATAGAATTAACAAGGACATCTTCCGAGTCAATAGCATCATTAAAGTTATTTGCATTACTGGTCATAGTTTTTCTCCATTTATTTTTTTGTTAACCATATATTATAGATTCGAGTATCTTCTTGTTGCTTCCTGATATTTTCAGGAATGAACTTTTGATATTCTTCCGGAATATCCGATAAATCGGGAGCCTGTTCGTATTGGGACCATGCATCCTGTTGAGCAATTTGCTGAGCAATCTCGGGCATTCCCTCGAGAGCTGCTTCAAGGTCAATTGGTTTATCTTTATCGTGTTTGTACTCTGGAATCATATCTATACTCTATTATACCTTTGGACAAGTCATACTCTGATAATTTTACCTGAACCCTATCGTCAGGGAGTATCTTAATACGATTTATCCTGATTTTACCGCATATTGTACATAATACGACAAAATCGTTGTCAAGTTTCACGTCAAACATCGCGTTGGCTCGCGCTTCAAGAACTGTGCCATCTACGAAGATTCCGTCTTTGGGCTTTTTAGGACCTTTATTAACTTTCTTCTTCATTATTTATTTTTTCTTTGTTCGTTTCTTAGTAGTTTTCGTAGATTTTTCCGGTGCCTTGACAATCTCAACCGGGGCGTCGACTACAGGATCATCGACAATTTCTAAGTCTTCGCTAGGAGTTATGCTGTCGTTTTCTACGAGCTGTTCTGTCTGCGGTTCAAGCTGTTTGACTTTCTTACTTGTAGCAGCATCCAGTTTTTCTCGTAACAGTTGTGCATTAGCTTCTATCTGTGCAAGTTTGCTATTGGCGGTTTGGGCCTGCTTTTCGTTTTGGTAAAGAAGAGCATTGCTCAAAAGACTAGAATCCGCCATTTCGTTCATCTTGATGAACTGTTGATTTAAAGTTGCAGCCTGTTCATCATCCGGCATTTCGATAGACTCAGGCTCAAGTGCCTGCTCATTATTATTATCAAGTTCTCCATTATCAGCGGTTTCGTATGATTCATTAGTCGGAGGAACAGGATTATATACTGGCTTTTCAACTATTCTTTCTACCGGCTTTTCCACATACTTAACTATTTCTTTCGGCTTCGGGTTAACAATGGCTTCGAAAATCTTGTCAAGATGCTTGTTAATCTTTTCAAGACCAGACATACCATAACGATAAAATGCAGTTTCGATTTTCTTCTGCATTTCATTCATCATTACGTATGCTTTTGACAAAGCTGGATTGTTAGCTGATTCTGTAATCCGCGGTTCACGACGTTTATTAACAGGCGGCATATACAAATCTTCATCCGGTTCTTCCGGAATTGGAGCCGGTTGCGGTATAGGACGAGGACGCGGACGAGGCCTTGGCGTAGGCATTGGAGCTGGTTCAGGTTCAGGTTCCGGAATTGGCTCAGGTCTACGTTGCGGTACAGTACGCGGGCGATTTGGACGATAAGGAATACGAGCACCCTCATTGATTCGGGTATCATACTCATTATCAAATTCGTCACCGAATTCGTCCTCGGTTTCTTCAGATTCTTCGATGGTTTCATTATAGAAATCATCGTCGTCTGCTTCGAAACGTTTTGCCTGGAGTGCTTTTTGTTTTTTGTGCAGCTCAAGCTGTTGTTCTTCAGTCATCGAACGTTTTTGTTCTTCTCGTTTATAAAAGTCTAAAAAATCACTCATATTTATACCGTTTTATATTTATAAAGATTATTCCTCGGTTTTGGTAGTAAGCTTTATATAATACGTTTTAGACAAATCATCAGGTGTCATTACCACGACGAACGGCATTTCGAGAATCCTGGTCAAAGTGTTGATAAGGGCAGTTCCATATATTATGACCTTATAATACATTTCATTGTCCGTATCTTTCAATTTTACAAGATTATCAATACCTTCGTCTGTGATAAAGTATGTATAATAATCTGGACAGTCGTCAGCGGCAATCGACTCAAGAACCTTATCGAATACCTGTTGGGCTTTATCAGATGTCACAAAATCAACGATAGACTGAAGAGGATTCGGCTTATCATGCATAGCCAAATCATGTAAATATTTCAAAATATTATTTAACTCAGGTGTTTCCGGTTTCATTCAGTTCTTCCCTTTCAAATGCCTTAATCATCTTATCGAAAAGAAAATCATAGATTTTCGTAAGATATTCATCGACATTAGTTACAGTAGTATTAAGAATATTTACATAAATCTTAGCCGCGAAAGAAGGCTTGATGGAAATATAGCCACAGTAAGCCATCTCGGAAATGAACAGGGCATAATAATCCTGTAATGTCCTGTTCCCGATACCATCAAACACTTCTTCTAGGTTTTCTTCAGCTTCAACAATATTATTGTATATCTCTTCCATTAAATCATCTTTGCTGAAATTTTATCAATTATTCCAAGCTTCTTTGCTTCGCTTGCAGACATATAGTTGTCATACGAGGTAAGTTTTCTAAGCTCATCAAGGCTCTTGCCCGTCTGCTTCTTAAAAATCTTATTCATCGTATCGGTCCATACCTGCAATTCGTGCTGGATAATATTTATATCATCAAGCTTGCCACCGACTTCGGTAATGCCAGCCTGATGAATCATAATACGAGAGCTCGGGAAAGCATAGCGGTGTCCGATTGTACCGGATGCGAGAATGACAGAAGCCATAGAACTGCACGGGCCAATACAAATAGTATTAACTTCGATATGCTTAGACTTCAGCTTGTTGATACAGTCAATAATTGCAAATCCAACATCGCATTCGCCACCAGGAGACGAAATATAAATCGTAATCGGACGCTTTGTACCGTCGTCATAGAAACACAACTTCTGAATAATATGAATACCCAATTCCCAAGTAACTGGACCTGTCATAAAGATAACACGGTTAGCTTCAAAGTAATTGTTACGAGCCATGTCAAAATAATTACCGAGTTCAGCGAGATTTATCGGCTGACCTTCACCTTCATTCGGATTTTCCGGATTTTCAGGCATACCCGGCATTTCCGGATTTTCCATCGGCTCCTGTACTTCATCATTACGAACTTTCTTGTACTTGCGCTTAGTTAATGTGGCTTTTAAGGACATCTAAATACCTTTCATTATTATTGTTCAACTTATAAACTGCTGGTTGTTTCGGTTTATCAATTTCTGGATCGTCTTGCGGAGTAATATTCGCACTTTTGAATAAAACCTTACCGAAAGAAATCGCTGCTTCGACACCACAATACTTAATTATACGGTATCGTTTAGTAGTTTTATTGAAATTAAAAACTCCGACATCCCTTTCTCTGGATAACAAGATATACTTGTTACCTTGGGAATCCTTATATAAATGACCTATTTCGAAATTCATACAAGATTATTCTTCCCTAAAAAAGTATTAATTTTCTTGTTCAAGTCCATGTTCTTGAGACAAATTGCTTTCTTTTCCTCTTCATTGTAATCGTCGTAATTCTTAATGAAAACTTTGGCGTAGTCGTCAAAATGTTCAAAGACATCTTCGATTACAGATGCGTAAACGGTTTTTACTGCGTTAAGCGGGGTCACTTCCTTCTGATTCATTTGAATATTCATACACTAATTTTTCCAGCTTTTGAGTGAATTCAGTTTTATTAGCAAAATCCGGCAATTTGGTTTCCGCTATAGCAAACCATTCTTGCAGAGTTTTACAGGTTTCCAGTTTTTCCGAAACTTTAGCTGCACTGTCGATAACTTCTTTCAGTGCCGCGAACTTTTTCGGATCGTTCGCAATTGAAAGCAAATCCTTATCTCTCTTAAAGAGAGGCGGGATATTAAACGGTTTGTGCTTTTTCGCCATCGGTTTCTCCTTCAACGACTAATGATTCAGTATTATCCGTTTCGGGACCGACGCTATCGCCAACGGCAACAGCACAAGTTTCAACACTGTTAGCTTGATGTAGTATTTCAGTCGCTACTTTATGCTGCCAGTCGTCGTAAACTTCCTTAATTGCGGAATCATAAAAATTACCGTTCTTAATATCGTCATAAGCAGCAAAAAGCTCATTGCAGATTGTCTGCTTCAATGTATTGTTCAACGGCTGACAAAAACAAAGCTTATGCTTGTTATTCATATTTCGTGGATAACGCACATATCTGTAATTGTCCTTGATAATAAGTTCAAGGCCGGTAAGGAGTAGGCAGTTATCGAATGTAACTTGCCCGACCCCAACCACATCATGGAACTTTTTCTTATACGGGTAAACTTTTACCTTTGTAATTTCCATGATAACCACCAATTACAGACTATTTGCAAACTGTTCCAGTTCGTAACCAGTCCTGTCATAAAGCTTAGGATCCAGAACACAGTTCTGAGTCGTAATCATGATCAGAAGCTCGAATACATGCTTGATTTCCTCACGCGGTTCTGCGTCAGAAATGGCAATCATCTTAGTAATGACTTCTTCTGGAATCTTATGAATGATTGTAGATTCATTCTTATAGTCAATGAAATGGTCCTTATAGTCATTGAGATACCAAACGGCTTTTCCCAAATCCTTCTTAGGAGTACCCTTGTCACGATAACGCATGCAATATTTCCAGCAATTACCCAAATCGAAATTCAACCAACGAGTGACCTCGATTGCTTCAATTCCAGATTCATGAGAACGGTAATGCTTCGGCTTATTAATTTCTTCTTCAAGTGTCTGACCATTAATCATATGGTTTCCTCTTTAGTTAATGCTTCAAGAATTTTCTTCTGTAGCTCTTTTTCGTTATCAGTATGTTCTTGAAGTTTCTGTTCATTTATATAATTAGTTAGGTCTTGTCGATTACGTTCCTTGGCCTGCATTACCCTGATAGGGATAAAGATTACAAGGAAATAACCGAAAGCGATGCCCAGATAAGGCAAGATATTTTTGACGAAATATATAAGGGCATCTTGTACTGTATCGCCATATAGGCCAGTAATGCCAAGAACGAATGAATATACAATCGCGCCCGTTATAGAAATCGCCAAAACTGGTTTGGACGACTTTAGGCCGTCTATTAATTTCTGCTTTAAATTAGAGAGCTTCGTCATCTTCCAGATATGCCTCAATATCTGTTTCAGGAATCATATAGCACTTCTTGTTGCTAGAGAGACCGGAAGCAGTCTTAACAGGAATCTTATATTCCTTATTGTTTTCCTTAGCGTCGATGTAGACAATACGGTCACCGACCTTAGAATGTTCAACACCGTCACCGACAAAAATAATTTCAGCTTCGACCAAATGACCTTCGGTATCGAGTTCCGGCACATAAATGCCAGCAGAGGTCTTCTTTTCACTAGAATCACGCGTAACGAGTACGTGCTTATCCTTAATCTTGATAATAGATTTCATATTTCCTTTCTCGTCTGTATCAAATACGAAGTCTACCAGAGAATCCGGAACTTCGTAGAATTTTTCCTTTGTTACTTTACCATCAGCGCCCTTAATCGGAAGCGTAATCTGAATGGAACTCATTTCAGCAAACGAAACCTTTTCACCAATGTTGCAATGACACGGAACAACAGTATTCGTTTCAGGATTATAAGTACCTGGACCCTGCATAAAGACAGTACCAGAAATATTATCGATAGAACGCTTAATTTCAGGAATGACAAGACCACCAAGCGAAACCTTATCATCGGTTGTACGCCTGATGAGCATATAATTCTGAAGAACTTTCTTTACACCGACAACATTGTTCTCACCATCTTCTTCGAGAACCATAATAGCTTCGTTCTGCTTCATCTTGAAAACCGGAGCCTTAGCATTCTTAAGCTTAATCGGCTTAGCGACACCGGGATTGTAAACAATAAGGTCACCGACATTAAGATTTACAGAAACATGCTGATTGAATTTCTTATTTACACGGCCAGTACCGATACCGACCACACGACCATAGGCCATCGGCAAAGTACCGATATTCGGCAAAACAAGTCCACCACTAACAAGCTTGTTAATTGACGTATTTTCTTCGACTAAAATATTAAAGTCGACAACTTTCATTAGTTACCTCTATACTTTTAATAGGAAATCTTCTTTGTTAAATTTAGCAAAATTTGCATGGCAATCGTTAGTCAATAAAATTTTTCCGTCTTTTTCTATAATGCTCTTTTCCGAGCTGTTGCCATAATGCCAAATATTTATATCAGAATAATCAATATTCATTTCGTCAGGATGATAGTATGTAATAATAATATTAGGAGTAGGTGTAGTATTTATAACGTTTTCTACTCGTGAAACTTCATCGCTAAATATACTTATTTTATCGTCTGTCCACCACTTCCAGGAGGAAATTTTTTCTTGCATTGAAAAGCCCATGGCGCCGCCGATATTGACTCCGAAACGTTCTGTACAAGTACCGTCGAGTCTGACTGGATTACATTTGGTTTTCTGTGGGCAACGAAGTCTATTCTTGACATTTTCAAATTTATTAGCAAGCGGTATATCGGAATTCATATCACTACCACCATAAACATAAAATACGCCCCTGTATCTTTGAGCGAGGCGTATTAAAAACGAGGACTCAATCTCGTCGAATTCCGATATACCTCCGGCAATGCAGACAAAATCTGCAGGGGCGAAATATTCATCAATAAACTTATCGTAAAGATCACCTTTACGAACCCTATTTGTATAGGGCAAGTTTAGATTATTGATGAAATAACAGTCCATAGCCGGTTCTTACTAATTAAGCAGCCATCTTTGCACGGAGTTCACGCCATGCACGAATTACTGCACGATCCTTAACGGAACGCTTGTGCTTACCACGGCAGATACGTTCTGCTTCGATGCAGAGACGAGCTTCTTCGTGTGAGAGACGACGAAGATGGGAAACACAAATTTGGATAACTTCCGGACGACGAATTTCCATACCAGTAAGCTGGCGGCGATTTCGAGTCTGGATAGTGTCTGTGGCAATCATATATGCCTTTCCGGTCTTACAGTTCATAACGTAAGTACCTGCATTCATAAATGTATTCATAATTAACCTCTTTATGGGTGCATTATCGCAACCATGTACTACAATATAGTAATTTTTATGTAAATCGTAAAGTTTACAATATGGACTTTTTCTGGTTTTCTTATAAATAATGCATGAGATTGAATGAATTCCTAGAACAGTGTATTCCTGCCTATAAACTCAGAGATGTATTATATAATAACGATGAGTTTTTAATCAATTATTTATCGGAACCGGAACATAATTACGGTGTTGCAAGCTTTTATATTGACCGTGATTCACTTCTGGAAGAATTAAAAAATCATGGAATGAAGATGACAGGTTTCGATAAGATGATTCAAAAGTATGGCTGGTATATATCATTCATTCGTGGAAATAAGGTTAGCCTTTTGAAACTTAATGGATATGATGAAGGATTCTATGATGTTGCTGGTGCACATTTTAGCAATCTATATCTGCACATTTCTAATGCAGGCCCATCTAAGATTAAATCTACCGGACTAATTGCCAAAGATTCATTAGACCCTGAAATTGATATTTCCGGAACAATGAAACGTGGAATTCTATATCCGAATAAGCGTGTATACTTATGGAAGCTAGAAGATATTTCCGGAAATCTTACGAAAACAGCTAAAAATTTCGAGGATAGAGTTATTGCAACATTTAGGTCGTTACTACGAGGTCTTAATGCTTCTGGTTACGGTATGTATGTTTATTTAGTAAGATTACCGGAAGGTCTTAAAACTCATTATGACCAAGAATACGGTCCAGAAAATCCAGCACGTTATGTTACTCAGAATGTTCCACCCAGCTACATTAAATATATCGGAACTGTAACACGACTTGAAGAAATTGTATTGGATAAAGATTACAGAAGATTAGAGCAAATTCTCGGAATTTAGTAAAAACTATAAATAATCTATGGCATTCGATAACGAAATTATAGAAGAAAATTTACTACCAGGTAGAGATCCGGTCGGATTCCCTCCGCATCCAGTTCCTCCACCTCCGCCTCCTCCTTCTGATAGAGGCCGTTTGAAACCTATTCCTCCTGGTCCGAAGCCGCCTATGCCTCCTGGACCTGAACCGTTTCCACCTGGTCCTATTCCTCCGGGACCTGGGCCAAGACCTCCTATGCCTCCTGGTCCTAGCCCGTTCCCGCCTGGTCCTCCGAGACCTCGTCCTGTAGAACCTCCTCCGCCGTCGCCGAACTGTGATCCGGTCAGGATGTCTACAGAAATTCAGAATATGGCTCAGATGAGAAACTATATCAAGATGATGCTTGGTTCTCCGGTTATCTGTATCGAAATTAGCGATGAACAGTTGAATTATATCATCGGTGACGCAGTTCGTTATGTCCAGCGTTATTATTACGGTATGGGTAACTATCGTGACTATCTGGTTATGGAACTTGTTCCTGGTCAGACACATTATAAGATTTGTCAAGAACTAGAAAGCGTTGTAGATTTCCAGACGGCATCATGGATTGGCGATATTAACGAATTGTTCACTTTGCCGCATAATGCTCTTTATGATTCCGTTATGAGTATGAACAGTTCGACAATCTATCGTGGTGCTTGTTACGGTAACAGTTCTGGTTTCGGCGATGTTCTTGGTTCCTGGAACGCTGCTTTAATGTGGCTTGAACAGGCTAAAATCGATTTCGGTGAGTCTTATCAGGTACGTTATAATGAAAAAGAAAAGGAATTGTCGATTTGGCCTTCTCCTCGACATCCAGTTAGAGGAATTATGGAAGTCTATAAGCGTCAACGTTCTGTAAAAATCTTTAACGACATCATGTTTAGAAAGCTCGTGGTAGCTATGGCTGGTATGAGATGGTGTAATTTCCTCAGAAAGTATTCAATTACGATTGCCGGTGGCGGTCAGTTGAATGCAGATAGCCTCTATTCTAGCTATAAAGAAGAATATGATGCATGCATTGAGCAGATTCGTCTTGAAAGCACCCAGGGTGAATTCTGGATGTCCTAAAATCCAAACGTGGATAGATAAATGCAGGTCTTTTGACCTGCATTTATTTTACAATTTTTTCATAATTTTCCTCATATATAAAGCATAAATCCTATAGGGAGGAAAAATTATGGATTACGAAGAAGCTTATAATCGCCTACTCGAAAATGATATAGCTACTGCAGATGAAATCGAACTTGTTACTGAAATTAACGGGAAGACTCTGGGTACGCTAGTCGATATTTTAGAAGTCAGGACAGGCTCAAAAGACTTTAATGACATCTAAATTATAAATAATAAAGGTTTTAGCAATGCAAAGACTAAAAACCTTTGCATTTTTATTTAGGAGAATTTCAAAATGGCAGAAGCATTGAACTTAGTTAAGGGTTCTGGTATAGAATTAACAAAAAATGCTGCGAATAATACATTAACCATTAGTGCTACTGGAAGTACAATTCAAGGTATGGCTTATGGTACATATTCAGTAATTAGTGGAGTAACCACATTACCGACAACCCCGGACGTTAATGTTATTATCTATATAAATGGCGAACAGTCAGGAAAAGGTTTTAGCATATCATATACATATTTCTGGAAAACTAATCAATCAACTAGTAGTGAACTAGACCCAAAAACAGGTCAGTCTGTAACAGTAAATATATATACTTTTACAAAAGTTAATGGTTCTGCTACATATACTACATTAGTATATAATGATTATACCAATGAGTGGACATTAAGTTAAAATAAAAAATCCTGCAAAAATGCAGGATTTTTTATTATTTCTTAGGCTTTTCATACGGATATATGAGCTTGTGCCATAAGTCGTAATGGAAAGTCATTTTACATGTAAGTTTAGATTCACTACTATAATCCAAATCTTCATTAAAACCAAATTCTGTAATTATACAGTTATTATATTCAAAAATCGTACTTAATCCTGGTGATTCATCTTCTGCAGCTACAGTTTTATTTTTAAGGCGAACATGAATCTTATGGAATTTTAAAGCTACAAGGTCAGTATCACTTTTGTCATGTACATTTTCAAGTTCTGGATGATACATGATATAATTTCTGGCCATCGTACTACTGTTACGAGTTTCATCTGCCTTTTTAGCTTGTTCAGAAGCATTCTTATGCTGAGCAGATTCATTACGATTAAGCGCATTTACCTGAGTGAGCAAATAAAGCATATCGTTATCTTCAACATTGCTTCTGACATCAAAATTCATTGTACAGTCACCACCGTAAGTTCTAATTACCGGGAATGATTTTTCTGAACCAAACCATTTCTTGGTAACGATTTCTGTATGATAACTTGGTAAAGTAACAGAAGTAGGAACAAGGTACTTTTCTACCATTTCCTGCAATGTTGTGGCCGCACAGTTATCACTATCATTAAAGAAATTTACTTCAAATAGCCATGCACCTTGTGGGTCAGAAAGGTTGAATATATTTGTATTTGTAAATATTGATTTCATAGATTAACTTTTCTTTTTCCTATTGAAGAGCATGTAATTATAGAAGAATGTAACATCACGATTGATTGCTTCTGTACTTTCATAACTAAATTCAATGTCACTTAGACTTGCAATTTTACAACCATAGAATTCCATTTCTGCAACCGGAGAACGTGGGCTTCCTTCAGGATCCCATTTACTATCGTCTGGTAAGAGGTTAGGGTCAAATATTTGTATTTTTATAATCCTAGAATTAAAGTTCGTATATTGTTGTTCTTCCGTAATATTGTCGTTATACTTTACGTTATTTCCGTTACCTTCAGTATTGGAACTGAACGGATAATTCTGGTTCATATTTTCGAAATTATAAAGTTTTTCAAATATATTAGTTACATCAAAATACTTATTTTCGCTAAATCTTATTGTAAAAGAATCAGATGTTTTAGCACGGGTAAAGACTTTGCTTTCGACACCGCCATAATAAACCGGAGTAAATTCACTCTCACGTTTACCGAGACTTACACTTATAATGGCCTCGCTAAGCAAATCTGCGTCTTGTTCTTTCAGAAGGTCTTCATTAGATGAAAGAGACTTAATATAATTGGTCATATCAAGCCTATAGACCCAAGAAAGAGCTGGTTGGGCTGTATAGAATGTATTATTCCAAATAGATTTCATAAATTATTTATAAATAATGTATGGAAATCAATTATTACGGCGTAAATAATTTTGGCGGATATTCAGATATTGCCGACCATGGCAACAGTGCTGATAAATCCATAAAAATAGACAGTATGGTTTGTCCATGCTGTGGTAAACCTGTTCGTTTGGTCGATTCTAGTAAAAATGAATTCGACGGAGACGACCTTTATACCATAAAAGAATCTAGGTCTATAAACGAGAATAAGCTTGCAGACTATCTGTTAGAAATCATAGAAACAGAAGCACGAAATATTTACGAAGATGAGCTTGAATCCAATGAACCAGAAGTTGATGCTGCTGGAAATATTGTAAATGATTACGGTGAACGATTCATTTATGTCAATAAAGAATTAAAGAAAATTATCAAGATGAAGGCAAATATGATTTCTAATATTGTCAAGCATCAGGGTATAGAAGTATCGCCGTTTTATATTGAAAATGAACTTTTCCAGACATTGAAAGCTTATGGCTATATGGGAAAAACGTAGAATAATTATAAATACATAAGATAATAAAAAGGAATTTACCCATGAAACGTAATTATAATACATTTGATGCTGCTAGCTGGTTGCTCGAAAACGAAGAGGATGAAGAGACCGTAGATACTGCGGTACCAGAAACAGAAACCGAAACTGAAGATTCTGATGAAGATACGGAATCTACTGAAGAAACTACCACAGAAGAACCTGAAGAGGAAGAAGATACTGATGGCGAAGTCGATAATTCTTTAGTTGATGCTGGCGAACTTGCCGACGATACGAGCATAGAAGGCCGTCTCGATACTATCGAAACTAAGCTTGATGATTTGCTCGGTCAAAAGCAGGCAGATCCGGCAGCTGAAGACGAATACTATGACCTCGACCTCTCTAACCCGATTTGTCCTCATTGCGGGGCACGTCTGAATATTGTTGACGATAGTGCTGAAACTAACGATATTGACGACCAGATTATTGACGGTGATTTCGATACTGAAGATGAAACTGATGTCGAACCAGAAGATGGTGAGGATGGTGAAACATTCGGTGAAGAAATCAGTGTTATGGACGATAATCAGGACACAACACAGGATTTGAACGTTGGCGATGATGATTACGTGAATTTCGATGAAATCATGGCAAGCATTACCGATGACGACGAAAACAAGTAATTGATTTTCATAATAACCTTAGACCGGCAGAATTGCCGGTCTTTTTATTTAATCATTCGAAAATATTATAAATAATGTAAGTAAAAATAGGATAAAGATGAGACTTAGCGATTTTTTATACGAAGCAAAAAAGCCTGAAATTGTAGAAATTGAAGTAGCGCCGAGCGTTGCTGTCAAAGAAGCTGAAGAAATCTACGATAGTGACGAAAAGCTTAAGAAGTTCTTGTCGCGTATTCATAGACCGAAACTTTCTGATGATAGAAGCGGTAGTTTTATTTACCGTGTTGAAGAAAAAGACGGCGATAAGCTTAGAAAGGGCGAAACTATCATTCGATTCAACGAAGACCAGGGTAAGAAACCGTCTGAAGTTTTCGCAAAAATTATTAAGGCTATTAAGACGCCCAAGCCAACTACTTGGGAAAGCATTTTAAAGAAGGCTACTGAAACTCTTGGTGATGCTTCGCAGCAAGGGTTCATTTTGGATTTCTTTATTCCAAAAGTCTCTAATCCTGCTATTAAGCCTAGATCTGAAAAATTACAGTATGTTGAAAACTTACCGGATCGTTATGAAATATTTGGTAAGGCTATGGTTTTCCGTGCTGGTAAGTGTGTAAGTAAATTGACCGACGTTAATACAAAAATTAACAAGGAAAATTTCCAGGACATTATGCAGAAGTGCTTCGGCGCTGCTACGGATTCACAGGGTGAAAACGATGCATTCTTGGGACAGTTTGTACGTCTTAAAGAAAAGATGCAGATTGACGCTGCGAAGTTTACGATTTATGTTGTAGCTAAAAACGGTGATATTGAATCTACAGAAGAATCTTTCTATGATTCGTTTACCGCTTTGCTTCCGATGCTTATGGAAGCTGATGATAATGAGAATGTTAAAGACTTTATTGACTTACCGAAGAAGGTTTCAGATTTCGTCAATGACGATATGAAGAAAGCCTTGATTCAGGCATCTAACGTTGCTAAGAAATATCCAAGGCAGTATAATATTTGTTATAAGAGATTGGAATCCGCATTTGAAAAAGGTGTCAATGAACAGCAAGAACTTGAAAGAAAGACAGACATTCAGGAATTAGAGGATCCAATTACCCATAAGAAAGTAAAGCGTCACGGTAAGGCTTGGGGTACTGGCGGTCCTAACGGATTTATCCGTGATAATGAAATGCTGGACCAGCTCTGTAAGGATATTAAAGGCCAGCCATGGACGATGTTCAACTGTGTTGGTAAAACAGTTCTTAAGATTTTCGACGCTATCGAAACTGGCGGTAAGATTTATCAGAAGCTTTGCGATGATATGGCTGAAGGTTATAAGAATATCATGCATTCTTTCGGTACTACTCGTGGCGATGATTTTGGTAAACTTGCAGACCAGTATTCCAAGGACGGTAAGCAGAACAACGCCTTAGGCGCTGATATGGCTGGCGTTGTTTTTGGAATTACGAAAATCTATAAATTACTTGGTGAAGGTAAAATTGGTACTATCAACGGTAAGTTTAAAACCGTATCTACTATCAATAAGAATAATACTTCTTTAATTCAGGATTCTTTGAATGAACTTGCTGATTCTATCGCACGATTCACTAAGAAGGAACCTGAATATAACAAGTGGAAAGAAGATAAAGATAAGGAAATTGAAACCAAGATAAAGAAATTCGAAGAACAGATCAAGAAACTTGAAGCTGGTCGTGCTGCTGAAAATCCGAATACTTCTGAATCTACTAAGTCCTATGTAAATATTCCTAATACACGCACTATTAAGCAGCTTATTAACGAAGAAGAAGAGAATAAGAAACAAGCTAGTGTCAAGGAAGAAATTGCAAATGCAAAGGAAGAACTTGAAAAACTGAAAAAGAAAAAGAATAGTCAGGTTCAGGTTAATCTTGAAAACTATTACATGTTGCTTGACGAATATTCTAATGCGGCTGGACATATTGGTGAAATTGCTGATATTCATTCATTCCTTGTCAAGATGTTTGATGAAAACGAAGCCAAGGAACAGTATGCTAAGATGTATAACAAGAAAGATTCCAACGAAGACGGTTCTGAAGAAGAATCTGGTGAAGAAATAACAGATTCTTTTAAGCTAAATATTAAGAATCCGTTTGTTAACGAAGCTGTTGAATTTGAAGAAGATGAAGATCCTGAAGGCGGTGAAGAAGGTTCTACTGAAGAAAAGAACGATGATAAAAAGGAAGAACCTGCAAGCACTCCTAAGGGCGAAGGTAAAGAAGGAAATCTTGACTGGATTGAAACCAAGGCTGGTCATAACCTTGTAGAACTTTATCGTCAGTTCGGTGTTAATATCAATAATACAAAACTTGACATTTCTTCTCTGAAGCGTATGGCTAAGGAAAAGAATCAGAAAGATATTCTTAAGAACTTCTCGACTATTGTTGATTCTCTCAACGAATTTATCAACCATACAGAAATAAACCCGATTACTGACGGCGTTGTTGCTTTCGATTATGCTTTTGGTGAAGATGCCGATGAAAATAAGTTCAAGACTCTTGCTAACGCATTTAATCTTGAGGGATTCGGTGACGAAGAAGAGGCAAAGAAGAAAGACGAAGAAGAAAAGAAGAAGCGTAACGAAAACGGTGTCTTTACTATCGAAGAACTTGAGCAGGAAATGAACGAGCTTGGTAAGCTTTTGGATTCTAGCAGTAAGGCTATGAAAACAACGAGCGAACTTAACGGTTTCGTAAATACTGCAGAAAACGACCAGTGGGTTACTGAGTACGGTAATAAGATTAAAGAAGTTGAAGCAATCGAAAAAGAAATTTGGGAAAAGTGTTTCAGAATCTATAATGATAAAGATAAGAATACCAGAAAAGGAAATGAATGGTTGAAGCAGAAACAGTCTGAAGCTAATAATCAGGTATTTTTGAATAAGCTTTGGATTACACTTTCTGCTGCAAAGTATATCGGCGAACAGACCAAGAAGAAAATTGAAGCTGCTAAGAAGAAGGAAGAACATTTCATTGTGATGAATAAGTTCATGCCGCCGCTTCTTACAGAAAATGACGATGACAATGATCAGAAGACTGAGCAGGAAGTAGACGGAACGAAGAAGCGTCATACTGTTGAAACAGCTATTAATACTTATAACGATAATCTTTCTAAACTCGACTTTAATGAATTGATTCCTAAGGACATCAAGGATGCAAAGTTTGACATTACAAAGGGTAAGGAATTTAATGCAATGGAAACGAAGATTGCTGAAGGCCGTCTTGGAACAAGAGCAGAAAATGATTCTAACCTTCCTAAGTCTGTCTTAAAGAATGTTATTGGAGATCCTCAGAATAAGGATAATAAAGTCTATAAGGCATTGGAATCGAGCTGTAAGCGTATGATGGATTACATTGTTTACGGTTCTAAGGCTAAGAACCTTAAGGGTGACGATAGAGATATTTATCTTCTGGCTGGTTGTATGATTGGCGTATGTAAGGCAATGCAAAAACTTAAGAATACACCGGAAGGCCAGGAAGATCACCGTAATCAGACTACGGCACATACTCAACAGGGTCCAGAAGGTACAAAAGTAGAAGCCGGAACACCAAAGAAAGAAGAATCTTATATCGATTCACGCTCTAAAAACAGTCTGATAAACGAAATATATAAATATATAAGAGGTTAACTAATGATTCAAGAAGATTTTGAAAAACTGGTCGAAAGCATAGCTAACACTGAAAAAGATTTTCAGATTGTTGTAGAAGATGTCGACCTTGATAATATGGATGCATCATCTGATGCTCCAGCTAAAGATATTCGCGCTGAAATTCGTGATGCGATTAAGCCACAGGTCGATATTGTTGCTTCCCTTATTACTACTATTAAGGATGCGTTCGATGATAATCTTGACCAGACTAAGCGAATGAATGACGCAATCGACCAGAATCAGTCCTGGGAACAGACGATTCGTGGTGCATGCGAACAGGTTATTAAAACCGTTGAAGCCAAGGATGGAAATATTGACCGTCCGGAATCTATTACACAGGATAGTGCTAAATGTTCTCCGAAAGCTTTCAATAAGTTTATCAAGAACTATACTTCCCGTGACTATGGTGTTCTCCAGTTGGCACAGGCTATAATGGTTTTCTACAATTCCCTTGCAGGTTAATTCCACTATATACGAAAAATAAAAGAGCGGTAATCCGCTCTTTTATTATTTTTTGC
>RHMF01000056.1_pt1 | contig 53270 bp, 94 predicted proteins | sample 5365151 | NCBI WGS metagenome assembly RHMF01 (sample SAMN10266501, study PRJNA497801) | feces metagenome | isolation source: feces | host: Bos taurus | place: China: Prairie of Fairy Mountain | collected 2017-08-14 | reverse complement strand
AAAAAGGAGAATAAAAATATGAATCATAAAATAAAATTTGAAAAAGACGGTCAAAAATATTTATTGGAATACGACAGAAAATCAATAGCAACAATGGAAAGACTTGGATTTAATATAAATGAATTTGCAGATAAACCAATGACAATGTTACCTTTAGCATTTAAAGGAATGTTTATAAAAAACCATAAATTTGTTAAAGATGACTTTATTGATGATTGTTTTGATAATTTTAAAGATAAAGAAAAATTGATTGAACAAATCGGAATTATGCTTGAAGAAACTTATAAAACATTACAATCAAATGTTGATGAAAAAGGTAACGATTTGGGAAACATAGATTGGGAGACAGTTTAGAAGAATTAAATAAGGTAGAGTATGTTTCCCTTAGTGAGCGTTTTGAAAAACTTTGCCCTATCTTTATGAATCTAGGTATGACATATAAAGAATTTTGGGAAGAAGACCCAACTATGGCTAAAGATTATTTAAAGGCTTTTGAAATAAAGCAAAAAAGAGAAATTAGAAATAAAGAGTGGGAAATATGGAAGCAAGGCATGTATGTATATGAAGCATTAATAGATGTTTCTCCTATACTACATGCCTTTTCAAAAGCAAAAAAACCTCTACCATATCCTGAAAAGCCTTATGGAATGGATGAAAATGACGAGGATAAAGAAGAAAAAAATGAAATTACAAAAGAACAAGAACAAGAAAACGAAAGATTAAAAGCAACAGTCTTCTTTAACAATTGGGCTAGAGCAACAAGAAAACATTTTAAAAAGTAAAGAAGGTGATAAAGAAAAATGGCTGACATAAAAATGGATGATGTAAACATTGAAATACAGAGTTCTTCTGATAAAGCGACACAAGGTGTTGACTCATTAATACAAACATTGAACAATTTAAATTCTTCTTTAGGAGGAATACAAAAAAATACTAATAGATATATACAAAACATGAAGCAAATATCTGATATTAGTAAAAAAGTAAAAACTCCAAAGGTTTCTAACAATATAAAAAGTCCAAATGTAGCAAAAGAAATAGAATTTTTAAATTCTAATTTGCCAGATGGCGGAAAAAAACTTATTGATGACGATAATGCAGATGAATCTGTAGAGAGCATTAAAGAATTAAAAACTGCATTAGAATCTTTACAAAAAACAGCTAATAAAACATCAAATAGAATTAGTGATATGTTTAAAAATATTCGTAATTCAAAAATTGTAAGAGCAGGAATAAAAGGATTAGACAATGCTTTTGGAGGACTTGGACAAAGAATGGTAGACACAAGAAACAGAATGACATCTATGATAAAAACTTTTTCAAAATATGCATTAGCATTATATGGAATAAGAAGTGCTTTTTATGCAGTAAGAAATGTTTCAAATGAGTTTCTATCAAGTCAAAATGCTACAGCAAGACAATTGAGTGCTAATATTTCATATTTAAAATATTCATTAGGTTCATTACTTGCACCTGTTATAACTTTTATAACAAACTTGATTTACAGTTTATTAAAGGCAATGCAATATTTAGTTTATTTCTTTGCTAGAATTAATATCTTTTCAGGTTTAACCGCGAAAAATTTTGCTTCAACAGCAGGCAGTGCAGGTAAAACTACTAAAGAATTACAAAAACAATTACAATCTTTTGATGAATTAAACAATATAAATTTAGAACAAAATAGTGGTTCTGGTGGAGGTGGAGGAGCAGGAGATATTGCTCCTAATATAGATTTATCAGAAATCGATACAAGTTTTAAATATTTATTTGATGATATAGAAAACTGGGGAAGAAAATTAGCAGAAAAAATTAATGATTTTTTATACGGTATTAATTGGACACCTGTACTAGAAGGAGCTGAAAGAGTAGCTACATTATTAGCAAAAATATTAAATGATTTTACATATTATTTAGATTTTAAAGAAGTTGGAAATGCAATAGCACAAGGATTAAATACTGCAATAATATTTGTTAATACATTTTTTCAAAAATATGATTGGAAAGAACTAGGAATACAATTAGCAAACGGATTAAATTCTATGATAAACAATCTAAAATGGGAAGAATTAGGGCAATTATTAACAGATAAATTTAGAGCTTTGATTTTGTCTTTAGAAGGATTTGTAACAACATTTAATTGGGCAGAATTTGGAATGAGCGTTGGAAGAATGGCAATGAGTGCTTTTGAAAATATTCCTTGGGATAGTTTAGCAAATGGAATAAATGAAGGTATTATAGGAATACTTGATGCGTTTATAAATTTTTTAGATACAGTACAATGGGATGAAGTTGGAAAAACTATTGGAAAATTTTTAAATTCTATTGATTGGAAAGAAATTTTTACTAAATTATTTAAAGCAATTGGTGAAATTGCTAAAGGTGTTATTGAAGTATTATGGAATACTATATTTAGTGGTGAAAAAACAACTGCTTTAGCTGGAATAATAGTAGGTTTTTTAACATTAAAAACTTCGATTAGTGGATTACTTACAATAACAAAAGTTACACTTGAATTTAGCAAATTTTTTAATGTTGCAGGAGGAGGAATGAGTGGACTTTTGCCAATAATAGGCAAAGGTGGAATTGTATTAATAACTGCTATCAAACAAGTTACAACAACAATTATCGGAATAATCGCTACAATAAAAGGAGTAGAATTAACATTTACAAACTTATTTGATATTTTACAAAATGGTGCAAATAAAGCAAATGTAGCTTTAACAATTCTTGGGGTTGCTATAACAAGTATAGGTGTGATTATGGCATCAGTTGTGTTTGGACCTATACCAGCTTTTGTTGCATTAATGTATGGATTAGTTAAAGCTTTTACAAAAACTACAGATGAAATTAAAGATTTAAATAAAGCACAACAAGATTTTAATAATGCTCTCGAAGATGCTATTCAAAAACAAGAAATGTATGAGAACGCTGTAGATATGGCTAGTAGTACTTTAGAAAGATTAGAAGAAGCTGAAAAAGCAACTGGATTAAGTGGAGAAAGTTTATTTAAACAAGTACAAGAAGGAACATTAACTTATGCTCAAATGACACAAGAACAAAGAGAAGTATATAAAGCTTATAAGGCAAACGAACAAGCACAATATGAATTAACTGTAGCAGAGCAACAATATAATGAAGCTAAAAAAGAACAAATCAGACAATCGTTTGAAACTCAATTGTCAATGGCAAAAGAAAGTCAAAGTTATGATAATTTAAAAAAATCTATAATGGAAGCTTATCAAGATGAAGCAATATCGGCAGAAGAAGCTAGAGATTTAATTGAAAGAAGTATGGCAGATATGAGTGATGATGCTCGACAAGCATTTTTAGAGGATATCCCAGGCGACATTACAGATGGTTTAGACCCTAATAGATATGCTAGTGCTACTAGAAAATTTACTGATTGGTTTGGAGGCATTTGGGATGGATTAAAAGATACTATTGGAAATTGGTGGAATACTTATGTAGCTCCATGGTTTACAGCTGAAAAATGGCAAAAACTTGCTGATGATGCTAAAAATGCAGTAACAAACAAATTTAATGAATGGAAACAAAAATTTCAGCCAATTAAAGATTGGTGGAATACACATATAGCTCCATGGTTTACAAGAGAAAAATGGCAAGGATTAGCACAAAAAGCTGTTGATGGAATAAAGAATGCTTTTTCAGGATTAAATATACATATAAAATTACCACATTTTAGTTGGTCTCAACAAGCTGTAGGTGGAACTGTAGGAAATATTTTAAAAGCATTAAATTTACCTGCAACTTTACCAAAGTTAAAAATCGATTGGTATGCAGAAGGTGGTTATCCAACAGAGGGAGATTTATTCTTTGCAAATGAAGCTGGACCTGAAATGGTAGGTACAATTGGAAATAAAAATGCTGTAGCAAACAATGACCAAATTGAAAGAGCTATCGCAAATGCTACTTATGAAGCAGTAAGTAGAGCCCTTTATGAAAATCAAGACAGCAACCAACCAATAATAGTAAATGTAGGTAATGAAACATTATACAAAGGAATGACAAGAAGTAGAAGTCAAGCAAGTAATCAATATGGAATAACGGTTTAGGAGGAAAATATGAGTAATTTTAGAGGATATTATGTAAAAATAGGTAATTGTAATTTTACCACTCCTGCACCTAAAAGAGAGGGGCTACTAATAATGCCCCATCTTGTGCAAACAGCTGATAGTGGAGTATTAGCAAGTGGAAGATTAGATATAAAAGTTTTACCTCATACAAGAACAAAAATACAAATGCAGTTTCCTATAATGACTTTAGAGCAATATGAATATTATTATTCTATAATAATGGCAAGCATGTTTTTAGAAGTAGAATATTACAACGAAGGTATTGATGCTTATGAGACAGGAACTTTTTATCATAACGATATGCAATATAAACCTATAAAATATAGAAATCAAGAAATGATAGAAATGCAAGAAATACACTTAATTGAACATTAAGGAGGCAATTATGTATAAATTAGAAAACGATGTACAATGGACAGAAGATTTAAAAAATGCTTTTAAGCATAATGTAACAAGAGCAAAAATAATATATGATAATGTAGAACTTAATTATGATAATGGAATAAAAGAAATTACATTAGAAGATAATGTATATGTTCCTGATTTAGGTTTTATTGGTCAAGCTGTAGCTAAAAAAGTAACTTTAACATTACTTGATAATGAACAAACTACAAATCTTGAAAACAAAGAATTTGAATTATACATAGGTGCTGATTATAATGGTCAAACATATTATATAAATTATGGTAATTTTATTGTAAATGAAGCACCTGAAAATGATAGTACAAATGGAACAATACAAGTTATTGCTTATGATTATATGATTAAGTTTAATAAAATATATGAAGACCAAGTAACTTATCCACTTACACTTAAAAATTACCTTTTAAATATATGTCAACAAGCTGGAGTAGAGTTAGGAACACAAAATTTTTATAATGATAGTTTTTTAGTAACAGATAATCAATTTGAAGGCAAACAACTTAGAGAAGTATTAAAACATATTGGTAAATGTGCTTTTAGTTGGGCAAGAATCGGTCAAGATAATAAGCTATATTTAGATTTTGAAAATACAGAGTTAGAAGAATATCAAGTTGTAGATTATATAGAAAGCACAGGCACACAGTATATTGATACAGGATATATACCAACGATATATGATAGTATTGAAACTCAATTTCAAACACAAAGTACTGCAGGCTCTGATAAAAATTTATACGGTTCAAGAACATCAAATTATAATCAAGATACTTCAATATTTATAAATACTTCTACCAATAAAGGTATTGCACTTCATTATACTAGAGGTAGTTCTTCTGTTGGAACAGATACAGGGTGGATTTATACAGGAGATATTATAACAAATCCAGTAGTATTAAAAGTTACACCTGAAAAAATATATGTAAATGATGAATTAAAATATACATTTAACGTTCAAAGATATGAATATCAAGGAGTAAATAATGCTTATTTATTTTGTATGAATATGGGAGGCAACATTTACAATATAGGTAAATTTAAATTATACACATTTAAAATATGGCAAAAAGATACGTTAGTTCGTGATTTTATCCCATGTATAAGAAAATCTGATAATGAAATTGGCATGTATGATACAGTTAATAAAACATTCTATATAAATCAAGGCACAGGCACATTTACAGCTGGAGATGAAATTGAAGGCAAAATTATATATGAAGGTGTTGCAGAAACATTTACAATAGATGATTACAAAATGGATGGGTATAAAAAAGCTAATGAATATTATGGACCTATAAATAAAGTAACTTATGGAGATAGTGATATTCAAGGACAAGAAATAAGTGTACCTTCTGTAGACCCACAAAATGTAAAAGAACTTGTAATAAATGATAATTACTTTGGATATACATTAGAAAAAAGAAACCAACTAATACAAGCAGGAACAAGTTTATTTGGATTTACTTATATGCCAGTAAGCCAATTAGATTTAACTGGAGCAATATATTTAGACTGCACTGATATAATTGAAGTACAAGATGAAAATGAAAATTCTATTATAACGAGAGTATTTTTACACACTATAAAATATAATGGAATAATAAGTGATACTATTACAACAGAAGGAATAAGTGATAATCAACAAACTTATGAAAATATGAATACACCAGTTAGTGCTACAAATAGAACTGAAATAAGTGTAGATAGAGCTAACAAAAGAATACAAAGTATAGTAAGTGAAATAGGAGATAGAAGTCAAAAGACGACAACTATAACACAAGATATTGATGGAATAGAAAGTTTAGTGCAAGATATAGAAGATTTAACTGACACAGCTGAAGGATTAAAAAGTGTAACAATATCAGATGCTTATGTAGGAGCAAATATTCTTGAATTACATATTTATGGTAATAACCAAGTATTTCAATATTTATATCCTGCAGATGACCTTTACCCTGCTGATGATTTATTCCCTTATGGAGATGCAAGAATAAGATTTTATAATGATAATGAAGATAGAACTATTGATTTAGGAATAGATGAAGTATTAAGAGCTAATACAGAAGTAAGAGATGAGGTATTTATCGAAAATACAGAAGTATATTTAATTCGTAGAGTAAATGCTGACGGAACAACAAAAACAACAGAAGAAAATACTTTGTTAGGACATTTAAGTTTTGTTTTACAAGAGGGAGACAACACTTTTGAAATAGTTAATTATTCTGCACCAATCTCTGTAAAATATGCAACAAAAAATGATTTTACTGATGTATTTGCTACAAAAGCTGAAATGAGTAGTTCTATAACACAAACAGCAGAAGAAATAAATTTAGAAGTAAGTAAGAAGGTTGATGAAAATGAAGTTATTTCAAAAATTAATCAAAGTGCTGAAGAAATTCAAATTGAAGCAAGCAAAATCTCTCTTAAACGGAAAAGAAATAAACTTAACTGGTGATAATACAACTATAACAAGTAATAACTTTAGTGTAGATAAAAACGGAAACATGACATGTAATAATGCTAGATTTGTAGGAGGAAATTTAGAGTTAGGTGGTTCTTCTGAAATGAGTAACTTAATTCTTAAAGGCTATGAAGATGTTAGTTGGGGAGAATTTACTAATTCTTTATTTCCTGCAGGAATAAATATTAATGCTGATAATGATGTTTCGGTATTTGACCTTGGTTTAGTTCAGGTTTCTGGTCCTTCAATAGGAAATCATATAATGGCTCAATTAATAATGCAAGATAAAGAAAATACAAGTGAAACTATAATTGACCCATTAGGAATTACAACACCAAGTGTAACTCAAACATCGTTAGAAGAAAATAAGAAAAATTTTGAAAAATTATTAGAAGGTTTAAATATTGTATTAAACACAGATATTTATAAATATAATTTAAAATCAGAAGGAGAAGAAGCTAAAAAACATATAGGATTTGTTATAGGAGATAAATATAATTATTCAAAAGAAATAACTTCTTTAAATAACGATGGAGTAGATATATACTCAATGGTTTCTGTAGCATATAAAGCTATACAAGAACAACAAGAACAAATAGAAGAATTGCAAAGAAAAATAAAAGAATTGGAGGATAAATAATGGCAGGAGAATATATTGAATTTGATAATAACAATCAACCAGCTGTAAACGATACAAATTTAAATAGACTTCAACAGTTAATTAAACAAGACATTGTAGGAACTGTTGGTGGAGATACTTTACCTATAGGAACAATAGTACAATTTGGTAGTACCACAATACCTACAAACTGGCTAGCATGTGATGGAAGTGAAGTAAGCAGAACAACATATCAAGATTTATTTAATACTATAGGTACAACGTATGGTCAAGGCGATGGATTTTCTACATTTAATTTGCCAGATTTAAGTGCAGCAAGTATAACTTATATTATAAAAGCAACCCAAAGTGCTGGAATAGTTGCAGAAGTAATAAATAATTTAAATAGCACAAGTTCTACAGATGCATTATCTGCTAATCAAGGTAATGTATTAAAAGGATTGTTAGACGGAACTACTTTGTACGAAAATTCTAGTGGTACAAATAGTACTATTTCATTAAGTCAAAATCCATTAAGTTTTAAAAGATTAGAAATAGACTATGTAACTGATGATGGTTCACATTCAGTAACTTATCGCAAACAGGATATTCCAATATATGGAACAACTACACAAGTTCATAACTTAACTTCAAATTACTTTGGTTCTTCATATATGTATACTTTTGATGCTTTTATATCTATTAATACAAACAATATAGTATTTAATACAAATAGAATATATCAGCAAAGTGTAAATAATCCAAGTGTATTGACTAGAACAGAAACTCCTTCTATAAAAATAACAAAAATAGTTGGATATAATTATTAAATAAAGGAGGGAAAAAATGAACATAAAAGTAACAACAACAAAAGTTGAAATTGATAATGAAAGTCTAAATAAAGGCGAATATAATATTAGAGAATGTAACTTTGATTTAGCTGAAGAATTTACTGGTTTAGTATGTAAAGCTTTATTTACAGTAAGCAAAACAAAATTAACATACGAACAAAGTATAGTAAGTGGTAAATGTGATATTCCTTATGAAGCAACAGAATACAGAGGTAAGGTTGAGGTTGGAGTAATAGCTTATGAAGTTGAAGATGAAGAACTAGTAAAAAGATACAGCCCTGAACCTGATGAATTCTTTGTACTTGATGGAAGTTATATTGAAGATATAGAAAATCAATCAACACCAACACCAAGTGAATTGGAACAGCTAGAAGCAAGAGTAAGTCAAGTAGAAATAGATGCAGCACAAGTAGAAATAAATACACAGGATATAAGCGATATAAAGCTAGAACAAATAACACAAAATGGAGATATAAGCAATTTACAAACTAACAAAGCTGATAAAACAGAAATACCTGATGTAAGTAATTTTATAACAAAAGATGTAAACGATTTAACATACTATACATTAACAACAAACACAGGTTCTAAAATTGATTTAGAAATAAATTCAAGTAATTATCAATTAGTAGCAAAATTATATGATAAGAACAATACTTTAATAAGTACAAGTACAACGATAGACTTACCTATTGAAAGTATGGTAGTAAGTGCTACTTATGATAGTACGAATAAAAAGATAGTTTTAACATTACAAAACGGTCAAACTTTAGATGTGCCAGTAGGAGATTTAGTTGAAGGATTAGTGTCATTTACAGATTATGCAACAACAAATAAAGGTGGCGTTATTAAAATTGGAAATGCTTTAGGGTTAAGTGACACTGGTGTAACGAGTGCGTCTACAAGGACATATCAAGCATATCAAGAAGCAGGAAACAATACTTTTATAGGTAAAGGAACACTAGAAAATGTAATTACTGGTAAAGGATTAGTTAGTGATACAGATTATGCAACAGACACTAAAGGCGGAACTGTAAAAGCTAACGTTAACGGTTTTGTTTTAGGAAGTACTGGCAATCCTTATGCAAATACTTATACTTATGCACAATATAGAGATACTTTAAACAATAATTATTTCATAGGTAAAGGCACATTAGAAAATGTACTAGCAGAAAAAATAGGTACAATAGAAACAATACTAGAAACCCTAGATGTTGGAGGTGGCGTTGAATGAGTATTAGTTCAAGAATAACCTCAATAGAAGAACATATAGGAGATATATATGATACATTAGAATTAGGGGGATTTAATCCTTATAAGCTACCTAAAGAATATACACAGGTTGATTATATACAGAGTAGTGGAACACAATATATTGATACAGGAGTTTATGCTACTGAAAATATAGGATTTGAAGCTAGAATTAAAATGACAAAGTATGTATTTGAAGGTGGAGTATTTGCATCTTCAAATTCTTCAAGTAATAATCATTTTGTTTTACAAACAATAGATAATGGACAATTGAATTTATATATAACATCTAATGGAAATACATATCCTAGATATACTTATCAAACTAATGATACTTCAAATTTTCATGATATTTCATACAATATAGATAATCTTAACAAAGGATTTTTAGATGGAGAACAATTAACACAAAATAATAATAGATTAACAACTGTTACAGGAAGTACATTTACATTATTTGCTAGAAAATTTGTAACAAGTGTTAGTCGATATGGATATTGCCAAATTAAAAATTTTAAAATATATGACAACAATGTTTTAGTAAGAGATTATATTCCTTGTTATCGTAACAGCGACAATGAAGTAGGATTATATGATTTAGTAAATAATGTATTCTACACAAATCAAGGTACAGGAAGTTTTACTTATGGAGCAGTAAACAGAGAAAAAACAACAAATAAAAATATACAAAATGTATCATCAGCATTACAACAAAAATACCTAGATTATATGAACAATGGAACGCAAGAAATATGGAATAATTGGGAAAAAGTAACAGGAACAGGAAAACAAGTTACATTAAATAATACAGTAAATGCTCCTATGGATTTAACAGTAAAAGGAGATACATCACAGGTACAGTATAGTGGGAAAAATTTGTTTAACAAGTATGGAGATTTTAATTATCCAACTAATGTATATATAGATGCAACAACATTGTTAGAAAATGGAACTATCCAAACAACTGCTAATGTAAATCTAAATGCGTCAAGAGGAATAAGATTAAATTTAGAACAAAATACTGATTACATTATTTCAGGAAAATTAATATCTAGTGCTTCAACAAGTAGCAGCAAAGCAAGAGTAAGGGTTATGGGATTTGTAGACAATTGGACAGCTTTATCACAGAATACTCTTGCAACAACTGGCAATTTTAGTTTTACTGCAAATAGTGGACAAGCAACAGATTGGTTTTTATCTTTAAATTGTGTAGATGGCAATAATGCTATATATGATGAAATAATGATAAGAAAATCAACTGTAACAGACGCTACATACGAACCATATTGTGGAGGAACAGCAAGTCCAAATCCAAGTTACCCACAAGCAATTCAAAATGTTACAGGAGATGTAGAAGTATTAGTACAGAATAAGAATATTCTACCAACAAATGTAGAGGATTGGGAACAAGGAACATTAAGTAACGGAATTAATACAAGTTCTACAACAAGAATAAGGACAGTTGATTATTGGAGAATTGATAATGATATTAATTATCATGTATCAATTCAAAATACTAATTATTGTTTTTTAAATATTTCTCTTTATGATAAGAATAATAATTATATTGGTCAATATTATGATATTAATTTACAAATAAATGGAACTACTGATTTAACAATAAATATTCCATCTAATCGTATTGCCAATGTTTATTATATGAGGGTAGTTATTAGGAAAGCTGATAATACATCAACTATTACTGCAAACGAAATAGATACAATAAAACCTATGATAGAATTAAACACAACAGCAACAACCTATACACCTCATCAAGAACAAACATTTACATTTCCACTAGGTACACAAAGAATGTATGCAGGAGATTACTTAGCTGATGATGGTATTCATCATGTGAGAAAACAAATAACTTTTGATGGAAGTGAAGATGAAAATTGGAGTTATTATAGTAATGGTGGTGTTACTAATAGAAGATTTATAATTTCAATAGCAGATATGAAACAAGGAACAAACAATCAATATCCAGCTTTATCTAATAGATTTATTCAAAAATCTAGCACAGAAGATAATTTTATATTTATCACTTCAAGTAATAAAATCGTTTGGTTTGGTTCTACAGAATTAGAAGATTTAGATGTAGCAGGATTTAAGACATGGCTTTCAACAAATAATGTAATAGTAGAATACGAACTAGCTGAAGAAACAGTAACCCCATATACTACAGAACAACAAACAGTATATAACCAAATTAAACAAGCTAAAAGCTATAATGAACAAACTAATATAAGTGGAAGTAGTGATGAATTAGAGCCTATATTTGAGGTAGTGGCTTTAAAAAATATTTAAAAAGAAAGGATATTACAAATGGAACAAGTAACAATAGGTCAAATTGTAGGAGTAATAAGCTCCATAATGGTAATAATTGGATTCATTAAATTAATATACGATTTCGTTAAAAAATCCACATTAGAAAAAATAAATAAAAATGAACAAGACATAAAAATATTAAAAAATGATGTGGAGGTGATTAAAACAGAAATCAAGGATGGTAAAGAAGAAAGATTGGTTCTTGTGAATGGTGTTTTAGCTTGCTTAAAAGGCTTGAAAGAACAAGGGTGCAACGGTCCAGTAACAGAGGGAATTAATCAAATTGAAACTTATCTGATGAAAAAATCACATGATTAAAGGGAGGTGAGTTTTATGGATATTAATTTAGTACCATTAGACTATTGGATAGCATTTGCAACAATAGTAGCAACAATAATAATAGGACAGCTAGTAAAAAAATATACTGACTTAGAAACAAAACAAATACCACTTCAAAATCTTGCAATAGGAATAATAGTGTGTATTATCCAATTTGCAATAACAAGAGATATAAATACAGCAGTAGCAATAAGTGGAATATTAAGTGGTGGAACATATGATTTAGGAAAAGCTATAAGTCAAATTTTTAGTAAGGAGGAATAATTTATGTGGGAACAAGTAAAAAGTTTTAATGTAAATAAAATGGGCACAAAAAAAGGTTATTGTTTACAAAATGTAAGATTAGGATTTGGTATACCAGCAAAATATGCAAGTGCTAAAGAAGATATGCAAGCTAATAAAAATGCAGGAACATTACATCCTATGAGCACATTGCCAACAAATGTTGCAGTACCAGTTTATGTAGATACAACTAATAAATATGAACATATTATAGTAAGTGATAAAGGAATTTTCTATTCAGATGGTGCAAAAATAAGTAGAAATAAATACAATAGTTATTTTGGCTGGGGTGAACTATGTGATGGAGTAAGAGTAGTAAAACAAGTAGCAGACAGCAAACCTTCAACAGGAGGCTGGAAAATAGTTCCACAACATGCTACATTTACATCATCAGTAGATAATTTATGCGTAAGAAGAAGTCCATCATTAAGCGGAAAAGTAGTAGCACACTATGACAAAGGTGGAAGTGTTAAATATGATGGATATGTAGATAATGAAGGTTACAGATGGATTACTTATATAGGCAAATCTGGTAATAGAAACTATGTAGCAAGAAGAAAATTAGATAACAGCAAAATATTTGGCACATGTAAGTAATTTTAAGGCATAAAAGTATATTACTTAAAAATAAAAATGGCTTAGAAACGATTTTAAAAGGTCGTTTTTGAGCCGTTTTTGATGTAAAATATCTTGTTTTTATTTTTATAATATGGTATAATAAATTTAATAAAAGAATAAGGGGATTTTTAAAATGTATAGTTTTATACCTACTGTTATATTTGCATTAATACCAGAAGTAATATATTTTACTTTGTTTTTAATTTTTACTAAAAATTATAAAAACAATAAAATAAAATTATTTGTATTATTATTAATTGGATATTTAATATTGAAGATAATTTTTCCACTAAATATATATTTTCAAATATGCTTTACTTTATATGTACCATTAATTTTAAGGTTATTGTATAAAGATAGATTTCATATTTCAGATATTTTTATTTTTACATATTCATCAATATTTTTAATATTAATTGGTTGTATTTCAGCACTTATACATTGTATTACTAATAATTATATTTTGGCTTTTATCGTTAATAGAATATTAATGTTTTTAATTTTATTTTTATTAAAAGATAAATTAAACAAAACTTATAAATGGATAATATCACAATGGAATAGAAATTATGAAAAACCTAATAAAATTAAAGCAATAACTATAAGACAAATATGTGTAATATCTTTAAACATTATGATATTTATATTGAATTTTGGAATTCAATATATTATAAATCGAATAGGCAGTTAGGAGGTATAAATATGTTTGATAGTTGGTTTATTTTTGGAAATGTAGAAGAAGGAGAATAACAAAAGATGAAAACATTTTTTAATTATTATTTACCTAATATATTATTTAATGTTTTTGAAATAATTGTTATTATTCTAATTGGAATTGTACTCAATGTTTCTATTGAGTACATTCTAATTATTTTTATATCATTTATTTTAAACAAAGTAATGTTTCGGTAAATCATTGCATTATAAAGATTGGTATTTATGTTTAATATGGTCTTCATTATTATTTATAAGTTTTTATTTGTTATCAAAAATTAGAATCGAAATAGCTGTGCTTTTTACATCAACTTATGTTTTCTTTTCGAATATAACAAATATTAAAGACTTAAATCAATTATTCTTTTGGGGCGGAAATAAATTAAACAAAGAAGTTTTTGATTGGGTTAAATTTAATCCTAATAATGAGAAACTTCTAAAATATGAACAAGACTTAAAAGAACATGATAAACAAAAATATATCATTTTTAAATATAGATTTAGAGAATTTAAAAGTTATTCTGATATTTCAAAACTCATGGATATAGACATACAAAGAATATCAGACGAGATAAAAGTAATTTCTCATTTTATAGAATATAGTATAAGATTAGGTTTGTAAAAAATCTAATCTTTTTTTGTATATCCGTTATAGAGAAAGAAATAAAAAATAATTATAATTTAATTAAGGTAAGAGATTGTTTCGCCTATTAGCAGTCTCTTATCCCCAATAGGCTAAGAATAAAACCCTTAGTCTATTTTTTATTTGTAAAAAAAGAAGGAGGGATTTATATGCCACTATATGGTGGATATGGCTTAAATTCACAAACTCAAAACGCTTATGAACAAAGCTTAAAAAACATTATTAATCAAGCAAACACACAACTTCAGCAGTTACAAAATCAACCTGCACCCATTGTACCACAACAACCACAAATTAACCAAAGCTTTCAATTAGCTCCTACACCAACTAATTCAGAATTAGAAAGTAAATATGCTAACAATATTGATGAGGTGCGAAATACTTTTGTATCAAGGACTGGAGTTTTTCTTACGAAAGACTTTTCAACTATTTGGATAAAAACTGTTGACGGAAATATAAAGACATTTAGAACTGAAGAAATAATTGAAATGGATGATAAAGATAAAGAAATATACATGTTAAGAAAAGAAATTGAAGAAATGAAAGGGATGATTAACGATGCAAATGAACCCGTTGATACAGAGCCTAATGTCGCAACTACAAGTAAAAAATCCACAAGGACATCAACTAATTCAAAATCTAATGCAAAGTAATGGAAATCCTCAATCAATTTTACAACAAATATTAGGAAATGCTACACCAGAACAAAAACAAAATTTATTAAAACAAGCAGAAAATTACGGTGCTCCAAAAGAACTTTTAAGTAAAATTCAAAATATGAAATAGGTGGAAATATGCATTAATCTGCATATTTCCAAATAAAGCCTTTGGCAGTTTTTCTTTTGCCTTTACAACAAGCAGAAATATGACGACAATTATAAAGCATTTCAATTTCTTTAATACTATTCCATTGTTTTATAAAATCTCCTTGTAAGTCATATTGATTTATTTTTAATTTTCGAGGTTTCATTAGCTTTAAACGATATGCTTCTTTAATATTATGACTTTGGGTACAATATTCTAAATTGTTGACGTTATTATTTAATTTATTACCATCTTTGTGATTTATTATTGAAAAATTGTTTGGATTAGATATAAAAGTTTCTGCAACTATTCTATGAACAAAGAAAAATTTTTGCTTTTTATTTTTATTTAATCCTACTCTATAATAACCATCAACAGTAAGTATTTTTGCTAATAAATGGGGCTTGTTTGTATTATTATAATTTAAACTTCTTACATTCCCATTATTGCTAACTTGATAACGTCCATTATATCCCTTAATATCTTCCCATATTTCTTGCATAATATCTCCTTTCTGTTATGTAAAGAAAAAAGGAACTTATATAAATGTACCAATGTGAGTTTTTAATGTTGAGTTAAGTTCTCACAAAGATACACTTATATAAATTCCTTTGTCTTAACTCAACATCTATATTATAACACGCGTGGGATGGAAAGTCAAGAAAAAGGTTTTTAAATCTATTTAAATAGGAGGAAAAAAATGAACGATAATTTATCACCATCTGATATTGCAGCAGTTGTAGGCAACACAGACAGAAATTATGGCTATCCTTATCCAGTATACGGAGGAGGATTTGGCGGAAATGGCTTTGGCGGAACTGACGGTGGTTGGTTATGGCTAATTGTTATTCTTGCTTTATTTGGAGGATTTAATGGTAACAATGGTTTTGGAAATGGTTTCAACAATGATTATGCTTGGCTATCTAATGGTCAAAAAGAAATCATGCAAAACACAAACGATGGATTTAACACATTACAGTTAGCTAACCAATTAACAGGAATTTCATCAGGAGTACAAAACCTATCTACTCAATTATGTAACTGTTGTGCAGATATGAGCCAAACTGTAAACGCAGGATTTGCAAATGCAGAAACAGCAGCTAATTCAAGACAAATGGCTAATATGCAACAAAACTTCAATAATCAAATAGCTACATTACAAGGTTTCAACGGAATAAGCTCTGCATTATGTGATGCTAGTGCTGAAAATAGATTAGGACAAGCTAATTTAACTTCTACAATTTTAGCTGAAAACTGCGCTGATAGAGCTGCATTACAAGAAGGAGTTAGAGATATAATTACTAACCAAACAGCTAATACTCAAAAAATAATTGATGAAATATTTAGAGACAGATTAGACGAGAAGGATAGTAAAATCTCAGATTTACAAAGACAACTTCAAACTGCAGAACAAAATGCATTTATAGCAAATAACTTAAACAACGAAATCGATTTGATGTATAATCGCCTAGTTAATTGCCCAATTCCGTCAACACCTGTCTACGGCAGAACGCCGATATTTACATGCAATGGTGGATGTGGATGTGGAAACACATTTGGAAACACAATAGTTTAATAGCAAACCGTCGATAAGACACCCTCGATTACGAGAACTTGCTAAAATTTAAGAAGAGATATAGCAAGTCTATATCTCTTTATTTTTTTATAAAAAGGAGGAATATATATGAATGGCGTTATTCAAGCAGTACAAGAGCCAGAAGTAACATTAACATCAAATACAGCATCAGTACCTTTTGCTGTAACTGACTTAAGAACAAGAAGTGCTATGAATTGCTGCGGTTTTATTAATCACAATGAAGGTAGTGCTTTATTTAGTATACTTGATGGTGGAGTATATGAAGTAACATTTAATGCAAATATAACATCTGCAACAGCAGGAACAGTAGCTTTAGCACTTTTAGCTGATGGAGTGCAAGTTGCTGGAACTGAAATGGATGCAGTAATTGCAACTGCTGGAGATTTTGAAAATATTAGTTTTGATAAAAAAATAAGAGTATGTAACAAAGGTACAGTAAATCTTGCTATTACTTCACTACCTACTGTAACTTATAGTGGAGGAGCAGAACCAGTTGTAACAGATACTCAAATACCAATTGTAAAGAACGCAGAGATAAGCATAACTCGTCTAGCATGAGGTTTAAATAATGAATAAGTTTGAAAATAATTTAGAACTTATATCTAGTATTTTGCAAATCTTAAGTTATGAAATATTAATAAAAGATTTTAACAATAGTGATTTAATGCAATATTTAAATCATCAAGATGAGTTACTAGATAAAATAATTAAGCAAAACGAAGAAATAATAAGCCTTTTAAAAGGAGGAAAATAAATTGGATATAGAAGATATTATTCAAGTAATAGTAGATAATGGCGATGTTCAACACATGCACATGCTTTGTGATATTTTAGAGGATGTCATGGAAGATTTACAAAAATATGATGAAGAATGTTACAAAAAATATGAAATGAAATTATATAAAATGGCGTATGGTTCAAATTTAACTAGACAAATGGCGGAAGAAATTGTTTCTAAAATGAGACCTTATGCAGAAAGGTGGTCTATTGAAGAAACAGAGCAATTGCAAAGACAATACGGAGCTGATAACATAAATCCAGTTGATTTTTATACTGTACTAAACAGCAGTTTTAATGACTTCCGTGATATTTTTAATGATAATATTGAAATGTATGTTAGATTTACCACAGACTTTATAAATGATGAAGATGCTAAAGAAGATAAAGTATTTATTTACTTTACTCAAATAGCTGATTAGAAAGGAAGTGAAAACATGAACGAAATGAATAACAGATACTATGATGAAAATATTCATGGCAATATGAGAGATTATAGAGATGACTACATGGATTATAGAGATGATTATAATTATAGAAGAGGATATGATGGACGTGGTGGAAGACGCAATTATAGAAATTATAGAAATTATAGAGACTACAGAAACTATCGTGAAGAAGATTTCTATGGAGAACTAGATATGGTTACTGAAGACATGAGAGAACAATATAGAAGATTAGAAGATGTTGCTCAAATGTCTCCTAATATGCAAGATAAAAACATGATAACAAAAATTGCTGAAAAAGAAAAAGAAAATTATCACCACTTAAAACAATTAACAGACAAGCAAATGTAGTATGGAAGAAATCTGCAAATTTGAAATCAATAATCATGTCTATACTATATTTAATGTTGATAGAATCATAGGTAAAAATAGTTATGTAGGTAGTTCTCATTATAATGACAGAGTAATATACATAGAATATGGACCTGAAGAACAAATGCTATTAACATTAAAACATGAACTAATGCATGTATGGTTATATGAAAATGGGCATAAAAATCAAGACAATCGAGAAATTTTTGATTACGAAGAACTATGTGAATTAGTTGCTTTAAGCAATAGTTCAATAAACAGAATTGTAAATGAATATGTAAAAAGACGATAGTTCCTTCTGGTACAAGGCTTATCGTCTTTTCTAGTACATAATACTATATGCTTAATTTATACAAAATTATAACATTTTGATAACAATATTATAACATCTACTATATATTTTGTCAATGTTTTCTAACATTTAATTTTTCAAATTCCATATCTAATAATTCTATTCTGTTTGTAAGTAATGCACAAGTTTCTTCAATTTCTTCCCAATTATATGGATTCAAATAAGCTTTGATATCATCTCTAGCTTTCTTTAATATTCTTGATGTATTACATAAATTTAACATTTTACTTCTATATTCACGTTCTTTACGCTCTTTTTCTAAATTCTTTTTTCTTGTTTCTTCAGCTAGTTTTTTAAGTTCATTAATAGACATTTTTGTGTTTTCTAAATTTAAATCAAAATCATAATTAATTTTTTTAATTGCATCTATAAAAGATATATTAAAATAATCTTGAACAAATTGTATTAAATCTCCACCTCTATTACAAGCAAAGCAAAAAAAACTATTATCATAAGCTTTTGCACTAGGTGTTCTGTCATTATGAAAAGGACAGCAAAATTTTCCTTTTATTGTTTTTATGTTATATTTATCTAACACATCCTGCATTTTTAAATTATTTAAAATAAAATCTTTTTGAACTGTTAGCATGTTTACCTCCTAATTAAATAATATATAAATAAAAGGTATTGCCATAAATAAAAACGCTATAAATATACTTATAAAATTCATATTTTCTGCTGAAAAAGTAGCTAATATATAAAATAGCATTATTGTTCCTATACATATTAAAGAAACAATTTTAAACAATAACATAACATTAATTGTAATCATATTATTCCCTCCATTTTAAAACCTAATTCTCTTGCTAATTCTTGTGCTGGACTTAATGGATAAAGGTCAAAACATTCACATTCTAATCCACCAAATTCTTCTTTTTCATCACTATATTTTTTAGCCGAAAATATACCACTAAATTTATTAATTTTAGTAACAATACCTATCCAACGATTTCTAGTAATTAAATAATAATTATCTGCTTTACTATTTGAAATTATTATATCTCCTACTTTTGCATCACGACAACTCATTTTTTTATCTCCTCTAAAATTTCATTATTATTTTTTCTATATATTGTTTTTCTAGCCTTAAATGCTTTTTGATAATAAATATCTTTATCAACAAAATCATAAACTATAGGTGTAGTTTTATCTTTATCTTTTCTTTCTATTCTACCGAACCGATTGTATGACATTGATTTTGTTTTTTGTGGGTGCAACTAAAAACAATCTATCAAGTGGCTTTATGTCGAGCCCTTCCCTTGCTAAATTATAAGATGCAAACAAATAATGTTCTTGCTTTTGTCTCATCTTTTCAATAGTATCTTCTCTTTCTTTTTTAGCTTTTTTAGAAATCATTGAGCCATTAATAAGCAACCCTTCTCCTAATAAAGTATGTAAATTTTCTAATGAAGATAATCTATCTGATAAAATTAAGCAATAATTATTCTTATTTTCTTTTAAATATTTTACTATAAGTTCATTTCTTTTTGTATCTTCTGCCATGGCGGTTGGAAGTTCTGTATAATTTAAAGTTCCATCCCATTTAAGGCAACTATCTGGTATTTCATAATCTGTTAAAACTGGTTGTATGTTTGCTTTTATTGTTTTATCTTCAACAGATTCTTCAGGTATTTCATATTTTATTGTATTTAATAAACTATACATACATCTTGTTAATCCATCAACTCTGTAAGCTGTAGCGCTCACAGCAAACCTGTATTCAGCTGCTAAATTATTTAATATTTTTGAATACTGAGTACATTTAGTAACTGACCCCCCAACATTTTGCCCCTCATCTACAGCAATTACTCCAAATTCAAATTTATAAGGTGTTAAATCTACCCTAGCTAATGTTTGCCTTAACCCAATTGTAATGTATTTTCCAATTTCAACATTTCCTTCTGAAATTAATCCATAATCTCCTTGTTTCATTCCAAAGCAATTAATTAAATAATCTCTGAATTGTAATTGTATTTCTTTTTTTTCACAAATTATTAATGCTTTATATCCAATTCTTCGTATCATTTCAAGCAGCATTATAGATTTACCACTTCCACATTTGCTTGACAATATCCCTCTTTTTGCTTTTATCATTTTATTTACAGCTTCTTCCTGATAATCATAAAGTTTCATTTTATTTTCAGGGAAATTTAATTTTTCATGTTTCCCAAAATCAATTTCATAATCTTTTTTTATGGGATGCAATTTCCAAACATTGTCTATTTCTCCAATTGGCAAAATATAATCTCCATCATTAATTGAGAACATTTTTAAAGTTCTAGGAATATTACCTGTCCAAAAGCCCATTTTGTTTTTTTTCTGTACATCTGGATTTGGTATAGATAATTCTTTTTTTATATATTGTTTTATAACATCTGTTGGATTTTTTATTTTTATTTGAGAGTTAATTATAATTTTCATTTTTTTCTCCTTTTTTTAGTTAAAGCTGTTTTTATAGTCATATTACTTCTATTAATTCTATCATATAAAGTGTATTTATTTATATTTAAAATTTCACCCCATTCAGCTATAGTATGTGATTCCCCATTAAAATTTATGATATGATTAATTCTAGTATTATTCGCTTGTTCTTTTCTTGTTGCCCATCTACAATTATCTGGTTCATAATTTTTATTTACATTTATTCTATCTATTGTTAAATGTTCTTGATAACCATTTTGCATCGCCCAATTATAAAAATTAATAAATCCATTTTCTTTATCTATCCATTCATCACACACTTTAATCCCTCTCGCCCCATAATATTTATACGCATTATGATTAGGATTAATACATCTCTGTTTCATATTATTCCAAATACGATTTAATCTAGTTCCATACATGCCGTGTTTTATATTGCCTTTAACTTTTAACTCTTTAGCTAAGCATCCACAACTTTTTGTTATATTTCTTTTTAAAGATTGATTATCTACAACAGTTTTATTTCCACAATCACACTGGCAAAGCCATTGAACATTTCCGTTATTTGAAACTCCATTTCTATCTAATACTAATAGTCTACCAAATCTTTTTCCTTTTAAATCTATATATTTTCTACCCATTTTATCTCCTTAATAAAAATTCCTCCATGTAGCAGGGATAGTTTTTAAGTCTATACTTTTTTCTTCAAATAATATAATTGACATTGGCACAAAATAAACATTATTATTCCATAAAATTGCTAAAAAGAAATTTTCATTACCACATTTTTTAAATCTTTTATATGCAAAAAGTTGGTTCTGTTCTACACGCTCTAATGGGAATAGACCATTTTTGTTATTCAAAGTCTTACAATCAATAGCCCATATTCTGCCGTTTTTACCTGCAATAACATCACAAGCTTGCCCTCCTGAATGACTTTCGTTTTCAATATATGTGCACCAATAGTTTAATTTTGCTAAATGTTTCATAAAATCTTTTTCAAAGTTATTTCCAAGTGTTTTGTTGTTCATTAGTATCTCATTCCTTTCAAAATTGTTTTTAAGCCGTTTTAATATTAAAGGCATATAACTTGTTTACTTCACATTTTAAAAGTTATATACCTGTTAAATTTTTGATTAAAATGGGAGTTGGTCATCTGATTCTATAGTTGTAAATTCAACCCCATTATCTTGCATAGCTTTTTCAAAACTAGTATTAGGTTTTTCTTGACTTGTTTGTTCATTCTTTCCACCAAAAAAGTTTATGTTTTCTACAACAACATTAAATGATGTTCTTTTTTCTCCACTTTCTGTTTCATAAGTATTTGTTTGTAAATTACCTTGTATTAAAATAGGCGAACCTTTTTTAAAATAGTTTATTATAAATTCAACTTGCTTATTAAATGCAACACATCTGATAAAATCTGTTTCAAATTCTCCATTTTTGTTTTTAAATTTTCTTCTTACTGCTACAGTAAAATTTAAAATTTTTGTTTCTCCACTTGTTTTAACCTCTAAATCATGGCAAATATTGCCCGTTATAATAATATTATTCAATTAAAAATTCCTCCTTATTTATTTCTTTGTTCAAAATAAAAATTATAATCATAAATTTTCTCTGTTTTCTTTTTAGATAAACAGTATGAACATTTACCACAATATGTAGGCTCTATTTTACCTTCTTTTAATTCTTGAATATGTGGTAAATAACCTTTTATAAATTCTAGCTTTGTATCTAATTCATCTTGCATTATTGAAAGCAAAGCACGTTCTGAATATTCTTGTTTAGTACAAACAGCTATTATAAATGGTAATTGTTTTCCTGTGTTTTGTTTAACTATTTCTTGATATAAAGCTGCTTGTGTAATATATCCATAATTTTCTATAAAATTTTCTTTTTGCTTTGTTTGATTATTCCAAATTAATTCTAGGTCTTTCATCGCCTTTAAGTCAATAATTGCTTTATCTTTAAAATAACTATCTATTTTTATTTTTACTGGAACTTCTGATATTTCACCAGTCATTATAGCTTGGGATTCTCCACTAACATACTTGAAAAACATTGGGTCATTTTTTATTTGCTCTATAACTTTTTCTGCTATTTTATATTGAGCTTTAAGTTCACCTTTTTGTGTAAATATTTGTGGGTTCTGTTCTTTAAATATATTTAATGTATCTCCTATAGCATTATCAATATAACTAGATACTAACATTGCATCTGTTTTAGGTTCATCCCATTCACCTTTAAGTTCTGCTAAAGTTCTAGCTTCACAATCAATAAAGCTTTTTATTTGAGAACTACCTGTATACTTCATATTCATTTCATTACTAAAATAATTACCTTCATTTAAATTATTCATATATATTTATTCTTCCTTTTTCATCTATTATATTATAGTTTTTTAATATTTGCATTTTTTGCTCATAAGTTTCTGTTATAGCTAATAATGTTTTAGCATCATTTAAATCGCTTTCTAGTATTTTAATCATTGTTTTTCGATTTTCAATTTCTTCATCTATTGCTTTTACTAAATCTTCTGTGTCTACATAATTAATTACTATTAAATTTTCTTTATTATTTTCATTTGGATATAGTTTTTCTAATTCTGACGCAAACTGTTTTTTTATTTTTTTTACTAATTTTCCTATTTTAGAATTATCTCTTATAGAATTTATATTTGTTTCAGTTTCAGCATCAATAAAATCTATTTGATACTTTCTATAACGATTTAATATTTCATCAATTGGGTCTTTAACCTTATCTTCTGTTTTAGTTGCTTCAGTAACAATATCTACTTCTCCAGTTTCTACATTATATTTTGCATAACTCATTTCTTTCTATTCCTCCTTCTTAATTCTTGTAATTCTCCTTCAGAATATTTAAATGCCATAAATCTTTGCCATTCTTGTTGTATTTTATTATTGCCTTGTTGTTTTTTTAAAACATTTCTACTTATTTTTCTTTCAATTCCACTCATTATAAAATATCCTCCATTGTATTATTTTTTTCGTTATAAGCTATATCATCTGCTTCTCCTTCTACCATAACTCCATTTAATGCTGCTGGACAATATAATCTACAGAAAAATGCAGTAGCTCTATAACCTAGCATTAAATCTGTCATTGTATTCCATTTAGGATTTTTACTCCAACCTTCAGCTTTAACCATTTTCATGTCAACTGTAGGACCATTTATAACTTTTCCGTCTGATTTTCTTACAGCTTGCATATAGCATCCGTAATCATCTGTTCCTTTTTCTCCTACATAAACTAAATCAATATCTTTATACAATCCTGTCTTTTCTATTAATATTCTACAAAAAGAACCACTAAAAGATGCTTTTCCTCTAACTATACTTAAATTTTGTAAAACTGTAAATGGAGCTATTCCTATTTGATTTGCTAACTGTAATCCTATAATAACATTTTCGGGTTTACCTTTAAAATGGTCTGGAACTAAATCTGATTTAGATAATTGTGTAGCAATTTTCCATTCGTTTGCAAATGCTTTTAATTCTGTAGATACTGGTTGAATAGTTTGACTTTCTTGTTTTTCTTGTTTAGTAATTGCTTGTGTAGTAGTTGTTTCTACTACTTGTGCTTCAGCTTGTTTTTGTTCATCCATAATTAATACCTTCTTTCTTTTTTTATATAATTATATCATAGTTTAATCTTCTAAACTATTATAATAATCTTTTCTTGAATAATATACACTTTCTTTAACTGTGTTCCAAGCATTATCAATTAATTTTTTATTTAAATCCATCATATTTTCTATTTCTTGTTTTCTAACATCGTTCATATCTGTTTTATCTGTTTTGTCTAATATATATGCACTTTTATCATACATTCTTCCAGCTTTTTTTATATAAGTTCTATAACAATGACTTGAAACTTGTGTAGGTTTTAAAATATAATATCCAATTCCAGATATTCCTTTTAAAACATATCCATATTGAAGAATAAAATTTTTGATTCTTGCCATAATACTTTTATATTTTTTAAATTCATCTTCGTCATCAATATTATATTGTAATATTTTTGCAAGGTCTTGATGTAATAATGTTGAGCCATAATCTTTACCTAAAATATACTCAATAGCTTCTTGCATATTTTGTTTTTTCTTACTTTCATATTCACCTTGATATCTAAAATCCATTTTCATTTTTTACTTTTCCTCCTTTTTATTATTTCTTAAATTTGGTATTTCTATACTTTCTTCTATACTCCAACCCCTATCAAGTCTTTTACTTATTGTACTTTCACTAAGACCAGAAAATTCTGATAATTGTTTAACAGACATTAATTTATCATTATATTTATATAATTTTTTATGTAATCTATGTTCTTTTCTTATAACAGGAATACTAATTGCTTCATCTAAACTCCAGCCCTTTTCTAGTCTTTTAAAGAATCTTCGTGGGGTTATATTATTGTCTCTTGCTAAATCACTATATTTTTTATATTGTTTTCCATTAAAACTTATAAAATTCTTTGAAGGTTTACCAATTTTTCTACGACCTCTTTTATATGTTTGATGTAATATTTCACTTCTATACCCATATTTTAAATTGCCAACACTATTATCGTTTATATCCGATATATGCATTACTTCTTTATCAGGACTTACTTTGTTTAAAAAAGCTTGTGCAACTAATGTACTTACTAAGAAGTTTTTAGTTTTATTATTTTTAGAAAGTTTAACTTCATTATAACCGTATCTATTTATTTTTTGTTTTAAATTTCTAGGTTTACCTGTATTGTTGTAGTTAAGGCTTCGTACATTCCCTTTATCAGAAACTTCATAATTTTCAAAACCATCTATTTTTTTCCATATTTCGTCCATAATTATTTATCTTCTTTCAACTTAATTTCATTTAAAATTGAATTATTATCTTCTTTTAAAGATTTAATCATAGATTCTAAATTTGCAATTTGCTTGTTTTTTAAACGTAAATCATTAGAATAATCATCAATTATTAAAAATAATTCATCTACTAAACGTTTTAAAACTTCATTTTCTTTTTTTATTTTGCTCATTTTTTACTCCTCCTATTGACTATAAATTATTAATTTTATATAATACAAATATGACAAAAAGACATATTAATGCTTTTTGTGTCTGCTCCATAAAAGATAAGATGCACTGGTCCAAAAAGTCTTCTTATCTTTTTTAATCGTTTGGCTCAATAACTGCAAATTTTTCATCTTTACCATAAGCTTGTGTTATTTTATCCATACTTTCATTAGCCTTTTCCCAATTTTTATATGTTGCTATAGGCTCTGGTCTATCATCTAAACAAATCATAAATTTATTTTCTTTATTCTTTTTTATTGATATACCTACATTATTCATTTCTCTTATATAATATGTTTTTCCTGCTTTTGCTACAACTAAAACCATTTTCTTTTTTCTCCTTTTAAACCAATTTTCCTTCATCGCAAAGTTTCTTTTTTTGATGTCTGTATTCTCGCATATATTCTTTATGCTTTTCTTTATCATAATACCTTCCATCCTTACCTCTTTCTTTTCTTTGCTCTTGATTCCTTTTTAGCGCTTCAGGGTTAAGAACAAACTGAATACTTCTACGATGAACATTAAACATTTCAGCTAATTTTCTTTGACTAAACATACCAGTAGCATATAATTTAACTATTTCTTTTTTATCATCATCTGTAAGTTTTATTCTCTTATTATCTTCTGGTCTTTTCTTTAAATGTTGTGTTTCAAATTTATATGGCATCTTAACCCTCTCCTTTCTATTTTGTTTTATCAAATTCATCTGCATATTTTTTTAATTGTTCATTTACCATATCTGTTAAATTTTTTCCTTGTGCTTTAAGAACAAAAACTGCTTTTCTTTTTAATTCACTATCGACTATAACATTTACTCTTTCTTGCATATTAATCACCTCTTTCTTTATTGTTAATATAATTATATATTAAAATTAACATCTTGTCAAGAGTTTTTTTAAAAATTTTTTTATTTTTTTTAAATTTTCCCTATAAGTTCTAACTTTATTTCAGAACCATAATTAGTTCTGCGCACTCTACAATCACCCAAATAGCAAAACTCATCAAATAATGGAGTTATTGTATAACTACCTATATAAAAATCAATTATTTTACCCATAAATTCTATTTTAACTTTATATTCTTCAATTTTTCCAAGTGTATCTACATGATATTCTTGTCTACAATATTTACATTGTACTTTTTTGCCATAATTCGTTTCGTCATAATGTAAACTTGCACCACAATTTTTACAATTTGTTCTTAGTTCCACTTTTATTATCCCTTTCTATATAATATTGGCATCTCCAAATCCCTTTAAAATTAACATTTTCCAAGCGTTGACACCCGCAAACATTTTTTACAGATTCCTTGTAATTCAGGATATTTTATTTTTACCATTTACTTTTCCTCTTTAATTCTAATTTATATCCAAATTTATATTTACAATCAATATCTACAATGTTTTTTACTTTTCTTCTTAATCTGGAAACTGCTGTTCTTAATGATTTGTCATATTGTTCATCAAAATTTTCATTATAAACTTTTTTGCATAATATTTCTATTCTAACAATATTTTTATAATTATCCAAAAGAACTTTAAAAATTTTATTATCTGTATCTGTTAAAAAAATTAAATCATTTTTATATTTTATAGTTCCTTCATTATAATTATAACTGCCTATTAATTGTTTTTTTGTCATAGGTTAATCCTCCCTATACTTTTTCTACTAAATCAGCTTTAATTAAATCGTATAATACACTTATTTCTGTAATTTCAACTTCATGTTTTTCATGAGTAGAAATTCGAATAATTCTATTATCTTTTTGTATATAAATACAACTTATTATCCACCCAAACGGAGGATTTATAGTCCAATCAATTTCTAAATCTATTTGATATATTCCACCACTTTTTCTAAATCCAAACTTTTCTAATTCTTTTAAATCTACACCGTCACGAATTTTTAGCATTTTTACACCATCTACCTTTCCATACCTCATTCTTTTTCATTCTTTCCCTATTTAATTTTTTCATATTTTCAAATCTACCTGTTTTTAAAGCCCATTGTGTATTTTGTTTATGTGTACAAAACTCTAAATTAGAAACATCATTGTTTTTTCTATTGCTATCAATATGATTAACACAAGGATAATTGTTTACATTTTCAATAAAGTGTTCTGCTACTAATCTATGTACTTTAATTGTCTTTCTTTTTTTATCTTTTTGTAAAGTAACATACATATAACCATTTCTATCTTCATATTGTTTTAATATCCATTGTTTATTATTATAACGATTATCTTTACTTCTTGATACACCTATAATAGTTCCTTTATTTCCAATTTTATATCTTCCATCATAATCTTTTATATCAACAAATGTTTCATCTTTTATCTTCAACATGTTCTATTTCTCTCCTTATAAATTTATACTCATTACATTCTCTAATTTCTCCACTTGCTTTATTACAAGCTAAAAAGTGTATACAGTCTAAACATATATTAGTTGCCATCTTCTTTTTCCTCTCTTTCATGAATTGTATTCATTGTATCTTTTATCATTGCTACTAATTTATTTGTATCTCCATAAGGTATTATTTGTTCTTCTGGAAAATCCCATCCTTCTTTTGCATAGTACATTAATCCTTCTATATCTATATCTATAGATGTTATTGTTGTATCAAATAGCTGTACAGTACCTCTATCTTCATATATTACCCATATATGTTGCCCTATTTCATATTTTGTTTTTATTTCCATAATATTTATCCTTTCCAACCTAAAGTTTTCTCCAAATATATTTTTCTCGTCTATTTCTATATTTGTATTTGTTATTTATACATAAGCTTATTTTTTGCATATTTACTCCAGTTAGTTTACTAGCTTCAGTTAAGCTGTTAAAAGTTTTTAATAATTTTCCGTCCATAGAATATTGTCCTATTTTTATTTTTCTCTTATCATTATTGGCTAATCCCAATTTGTATGCATGTAAAAGATTATGACTTGCTGTACACCATTCAAGATTGTCTGCTCTATTGTTTGTTTTATTTCCGTCTATGTGATTTATCTGCGGATAATTATTTGGATTAGGAATAAAGGCTTGTGCTACCAATTTATGAAGTCTTATATTTTTATAACTTGACTTTTTCCATAATTGAACATATACATATCCATTCTTATTATTTATGATTTTTCTAATTTCTTTTGGTTCAACGTACTGTTGCTTAGTATGGTTTTGTTTTGTCCTTGGTAGTGAAATTACTTCTCCAAAGTTAGAAATAATATATTTACCTTCGTAACCTTTTATTTCTTTCCATTCTCGTTTTAAATCCATTTTAATTCCTCACACTTTTTATTTATTGCTTGTAATTCTTGCATTGTAAAACTACCATGAATACTTATTTTTCGAGATTTTCTATAAAGCCTCATATCATTATAATGACCTTTATAATATATAAATTTTTCTCCATCTCCTAAATTACTTCCCGAGCCTTTCTCATATCCTAACTCTTCAAACATTTCATCAGCCGTTTTATATATTTTTGCTTCTGTATATCCTAACTTTCCAATCATTTCATCAGTTGTCTTTTCATTATAGAAACAGCCACTACAACCTCGTTTTTCACACTCTGCTGTTTCTTGTTGTTTATTAGTACATTTCATTTGTTTTCCTCCTTTAATTCTTTTTCTAATAAAACAGTGTCAATATCCGTTCTTAATATTTTACCTAACATTTTATACACTCTTCTAACTCTTCTTCTAGGAATAAACATTTGTAATTGTTCTTTTAAGTTATGGTTTTCTTCTTTTAATTGCTTTATTATTTTATCTTTCTTATCTAGTTCATTTAATACTGTTTGTAATGCCATTGCTTCATAATCTAATAATTGAGTTTCTGCATGTAACAACATTTCTCTAATTGTTTGTTTTGCTTTCTCTATATCCACTTATTAATCACCTAACTTTCTTCCACACATTGGACAATAATTTACTTCATAATCATTGTATGATTGATATTTTTTTGTTTCTTTATTCCAATAATCTACAGTTATTCTAATTACTAAATCTTTACTGTTACAAAACTTGCACATATTATTCCTCCAATTTTAAATAATATAATAATGTTACTTGTTTCATTTTATATTTCGTTTCTATCTGTTGTTGAATTTGCCTAATTAAATCATAATTTATTTTTTTTTCAATCTTTACTTCAGCATTTCCAAATCCTCTATTTATACTATCTTTTTGAAAGAAATATGATACAAAATATTTCATTTGTTCTCCTCCTTACCTGCTATAAATAAACATATTATTACTACTCCTGTCCACATTCCTATTCCTAATCCTAAAAAAAATCTTAACATCTTTCTTCTCCTCTTTCTTTTTCTCTTTCTCTTTCTTCTATAATAAGTTCAGCAGCAACTACTCTAATTGTTGTATCAACATCATCTGTAAATATTACTTTTAATTCATCTATTTCTTGCTTTAATCTTTGAAATTCTCTATTCATTCTTTCTTGTTCTTCTTCAGGCTGTTGATGAAACCATTGATGATTTTCGTTGCTAAGAATTGAGCCATTATCTATAGATGTTCTACCACCTTTTGATTTTGGTTTTATATGATGTAATGTAAGCATTTTCATTTTTTTATATTGTTTTCTTCCTTTATAAGTGAATCCTGATGTATCTCTTAAATGTAATCTTTCTATAAAACATTCTGCTCCGTATCTTTCTATTAATAATTCTCTAATGTATTTATTACTTGGCATTAATTATCCTCCAATCCAAAAAACATAATGTAACTTGAATTTATATATTCTATTTCTCCATCATTATTTATCTTTATTGTTTCATTTTCTTTTATTTTGTTTAGCAATTCTTCTTCATTAGCTGCATTTAAAATTTCTACATTTTCAAACATAAAATCCATTGTTTGTATGAATTTAGCTTTCATTATTTTCACCACCACAAAGCAAAGAAATATTTTCCAAATAAATCAAATGCTTCTTTCTTATAATCATTTAATCTTTTTTCTTTTTCTTCATATTGTTGAGTTTTCCAATAGGGTTCATAAACATCATTAAACTCATCACATAATTCAAAGCAATGTTTTATTCTTAATAAAATAAGCAACCAACAACAAAACCCATCATTTAAATCAAATTCGCTATCATATTTTTTTAATATTTTATTTATAGTTGAACGTTGCTGTTCTATCCACATTTCTGGCATTTTAGATACTTCTTCTGTTAATTCTTTTGTGTTTAAAGGATATCCACAAGTACATTCTATAAATTCACCTAACATTTTAGAAAAAATTTCAATAAACCAATCATATATGCTATACAAATCTTCATCACAATAACCCTTTTTAGCTCTTTGAAACTTAAACTGAATTTTTTGCAAAAACTTTTTCATTATTTTCTCCTCTCAATTATTTGTTGCCTTTGTAAATTTTTATAAGTTGCAGAGCGTTTCATTACATCTGGTATGTTCATTAATGTAAAACCAAACACAAAACCTATTATAATTCCTATTAAAAAATACTTTATATTTTCCATTATTCTTCTCCTTTTAACAATTCATCTAATACTTTTATTGCATACATATTTTCATTATAATTTATCCAATTAATATTTTTCTTTAATTCTTCTTTTTTGTTTTCTATTAGTATTTCCCACATGTGCCTTTCATCAAATCTACCATTTAAATAAATTTCATTAATATCTATTTGCACTTATTTATCCTCCATTTCAATTAAATCATATTTATGCAATATTAAAAACTTAATACCATGCTTTTTTCTTACTAGATGTACACTTAAACTTTGTGGCTTTAAGCCTAAATATTTTGCTATTTCTTGCATTGTTCCAAAATATTCACATTGTTCATGGTCTTTTACATTATACAATCCATATAATTTGTTTTTCATGCCTATTATTCCTCTTTTATTTTTTAAACCAATTTTCAATTAATTTTTCAATAAAATCTATCATTTCATCATCTTCAGGAAAAAACATATCTCGGTCCATACTTCTTGATATATTTACCATAAGTTGACCAAAACGCCAGTCAGGAACTCGTTTCCACGCTTTACTTAATCTTTCTAAAAATGGGTCTATTCTATCAGGATTCCTCATCATTTTCCACCTCCTCAAACAATACATTTTTACCTTTTTCTATACCTTTTTTAAAATCTACAGCAGACCAATACATTACACTTTTATCATCATTTTTCAAGGCTTTTACCGTTAAATCATCTAGTTCATCGATTAATTCTTTTAATGTTTTTATAGTATTACATCCATCATAATCAAAGCTTATTCCGTGTATTAATTCAAGGTAGCCATCTTTTATTCTATTATTTCTTTGTGTTTGTTCTAATTCTTGTAAAATTAAATCTATTGCTATTACATAATCTTTTAAACTATCCATTGTTGCATATTCAGCCTTTATTTCGTTTATTAACATTATAGCTTTATTTATATTCATTTTTTTACCTTCTTCACTCATAATTGTGCTCCTTTTCCCACGCATCAAATTCCTCACATTCTTCGTTGATTAACATAAATATATCAGCTTCATCGTTTTCAATATAATCTTCGTCCAAAATAACCCTACCCCCTGTTTTTAAATTTATTTATTTTAAAATATTTTTGCTAGAAAAAGACAGGTCTTATCTTTCTTCTCCTAATTCTTCTTCTTTTACAGGACTTCCTGTTAATACACTAATTAATTCTGGTAATGTCAAAAGATTAAAAACGTCTTTTCCGTATTCTTGAATAAATTGTTTAGCATAATTGTTTTTATACATAAAATTTCTACTTTGAAGTAAATTTCTATCGATTAATTTCATCTTTCCGCTTTTAGTAATTAAATAAAATTCACCATCCATGTAAACCATATCCATGTCCTCGAAATGGTCGCTTAAAACTTGAAATAAATCATATTCTTCAAGTCTACCACATTGTTCTGCCATTTCTAACCTTGTAAAAGTATATCTTCCTTTTTTATTTTCCACCTATTTCACTCCCTTATTCTTTAAATTCTATTTTCTAATACTCTTGTTAGTTCATAAAATTCTTTTATTGCTTTTCGTTTTTCTTCTTCTCGTTTTTGCCTTTTTAATATTTTTTTAATTTCTTCACATTGTTCTGCTGTAATTTCTGTATTACATAATTCATTATAATATTGCTGTATAGGGCTTCCATACAGTAGATTATTTCCTATAGGTCTAATTGGTCTATATTCTACTGTTGGCTGACCATAACTATTAATTGTAAAATATGTACCGTAACCAATATCATCTCCCATAAAAATCTGCTCCTTTCTTCTTTGTTAAAAATAGTATATATTAAAATGTTAATTTTGTCAATAGGTTTTTAAAATTATTTTTCTGGCATTTTATATACGCAGTCTGAACTATTATTTATTTGCAAATCAATAATTCTTTGTTGTATTTCATTTAATACTTCAAGTGCTCTTTCTTTTGTTTTGTAGCTTCCTAATTTTTTTAAAAATTCTTCATCTTTATTTATATCAAAAATTGAATAAGAATATTCTGCTTCTCCTTCTAAAGTTGTTCCTTCGTAATTTCTTGAAATTTTTAAATAATGCACTTTTTTTAAAGTTTCTTTATCTTGACTTCTAATCCATAAATCCATCTTCAAAATTCCCTCCTTATAAACTCATAAAATAATCGCTATAATCTAAATCTTGATTTGTAATATTATTTAGATTATTTGTTATTTGCTCTTTTTGCTTTTCTTGTTGTCTTTGATTGTCTTGTTTTTCAATAATTTTTACAATAGTATAATTCCCTCTACGACCTTCTTTACTTAAACAAGTAGAATACTTACCAGCTGAATTTTTCTGAATATAACCTTTCCTAGCCCAATCTTTTTGAATTTTTTTATAATCAAAACCGTTAATGGCTAATATTTTTCTTAATTGACTCGAAACAATAGTAACCTCATAATCGTCCATTGTTCCCCAAAACTCACCGCTAGAAACATCATTAAATCTTTTATTATTAATTGCACATTCATCTAAAAACATTTCATAAGCTCTTTGAGAATTATCAATTTCATCTTTACTAAACATATAAGGTAACACATCTTCTGATGTTAATGGCTGTTCACCTTTAAAAATACATCTACAAGCTAATTCATCAGCTAATAATAACATTGCCATGTTTATTACTTGTTTTTCTTCTGTTTTGTTATATGCCATAAGTTCATTATATTTTTCTTGAAATATCTTGTTTATTTCTTCTTTACCAATTTCTTTAATATAATCAATATAAACTGGACCTGCAGTACCATAATTGTCAACTAAGAAGTTACACACACCCATACCGTCTTCAACAATATCTTTAGTAATGTAAATTTCAATTAGTCTATTCATAGTACCACCACCAGAGTTATAATTGCTTGCTGCTTCTTCACCAGTAAAAATGAAAGTATTGTTCCAATTCTTAACACCTTCAATACCGCCATCAGCTTTAGCTTTACCTCTGTCAATTCCTTCAGTAATTGTCATTATTAATTGATTCACATTTCTAGGATATGTTTGAAGTTCGTCAAAGAAACAAGGCAAGTGGTTCATGAAAGCAGCTACACGCAAGTAAAAGTTAATTGTGCTATCCATTTTAAACATAAGTTTTCCATTGCCATTATCACCCCAAATAGACATAGCAATTCTACCAGCAACAGTTTTTTTACCACCAGTCGAACCCCAAATATGAGTAACAAATGATTGTCTATCAAGCAAATGCAAAAGTGGACTTGCAAAACTTGTAGCCATAACCATTTTAAGAACAGTATTATCTTTTCTTAATTTGCCAATTTCAGTTACCCAATCATTAAAATTACCTTTAGCCTTAATACTTTCAAAAATAGGTTTAAAAGCATCTTCGCCGTCAAACTCCACACCGTCATCATAAGGCAAAAATTTATTACCAAACCAACCCATTTTACTTGTACTAATATTTTCAGGAATTGTGTTGTTAGTAAGTAAGCTTCTAATATAAGATACTAACAAAGCAGCGTTTTCAGTTGAAACATCAACACCTTTATTAGCAAGTTTAGTAATTTTACCATTATGAGTAAGAGCTTCCCTACTTGCAATAAAATAATTCCACTTACCACGATTTAAAAACGCACATTTTATAAGTTCTTCGCCAGTTTCATTATTCCTTAAAATATAAATAGGCTGTAATAAAGTGGAGGTAACAACTCTGTTTCTCTCATCACCAAATTTTCTAATATGTCCAAATTGGTCTTTATAAAACATAGGAACTTTCATTTCTCTAATAGGAGCATTTTCTCCAAAATCAATTACAGAAGACATAAGTTTTTGCTGATTAATTATTTTTTCTTTTTCTTTTTGTTCTTTAAAAAACTTAGTCTTAAAAGAATCATACTTTTTCTTAACTTTAGTTGCTTTTCTAAATGTTTTAGCATATTTTTGCAATATATCTTCTTGTTTTTGCCTATTTTCTTCATTAGGAATAGTTAATATTTTTTCATAAAGTTGCTCATCATATAAATGTTCTAATTCAATATTTCCCCAATCAATAATATCGCCCATTTTAATTCTCCTTCGTAAAATGTTTTTCTAATAATTCTTGCATCTGCTCGCTATTTCTTACTGATATATTGTATGCTAAGCTTATAATTCCTTTAGCTACAAGTAATCTGATTGTTTTTTTGCCTCTGAATATATAATTAATATATACATTAGTTAATCCTAAAACTTCTGCATATTGCATTTGTGAAATTAAACCTAAATCACTAATGTTATCTAATTTTATTCTATACATAAAACCTCCTCCTTTTTTTAATGTAATCAAATAATAGCATAACATTTTTTACTTGTCAAGAATATTATTAAAAAAATTTAAAAACAGTTTAATATTTTTTAATGTTTATGTCAACTTCTTTCTTGGTATATTTTAATAAAATTCGATAATATTCATAGTTTTCTTAAAATAAAAACATTTACATAAACCCTACCCTACTTTTTAAAATTAATTATATATAAAAATTTTTTTCTAAAAAAAGATATATGCCCATAAAAAATATTATAAAATTAAACAAATATTATGTAAAGTTCATTTTTTATTTTATTTTTTAAAATGCTTATTTTTACGTTTACATAATGCAAAAAATGACATTTTAATTTTTACGAAAATTTTTTCATTTTTTTAAAAAAAAAGTCGTTTTTTTGCTTTTTTTTAAAATTTTTAAAAGTTAGGTAAGAAGGTAAGAGCCTCTAAAACCGTTGGGACTGTAGGGGTTTAAAATGTCTTACCAAATGTCTTACCTAGATTGAAAATAGAAGGCTCTTAAAGAGTATAATAAAAAAAAATAAAATTTACATAAAATAAAAATTATTTTTTTTAAAAAACTCTATAATATATATATTGATTTTAGGTAAGATAAGTAAGATATATATAATATAATATAGTAATACCAATACTTTAAGATATCTTACCTATGTCTTACTTTCTATCTTACCTCTTACCTTAAGGTGGGTTACATAATATTTAACTTCTTTCCTCTTTTTGCCACACGTTGTAGATTATCCAATTAATAGCCAACAGCAAAGCTGTTGTTTGTTTGCTTTTTTCTGCTTTGTTTTACTTTTTTATTTTATACCCTTGACTTTTTATTTCTATTAGTGTATACTTGCTTTAGATTTAAAAGTTTTCATTTTTACGTCCTTAGAAAATATGTAGACTTAAAAACCAAATCACAGGGGTAGGTTCATATCACCTTAACCCTACCCCCATATTTTAAAAAGAAATGAGGCGATTTTTTTGGCTCAGGAAAAGACACCTACGAAAAGAAAATCTAATGGTCGCGTTCCACAAGCTTATGGAACTATTGACCCAGAGTTTTCAAGAAAAGTTATGCGTTGTAATATGGAAATATTTAAAATTAGAATGGATAAACCTAAAACTGTAGAAGAAATGCAAGATACTATTTCTTCTTTTTTTGATATTTGTGAAAAATATTCTATGATACCTACAGTAGAGCGGACTTGCTGTCGCTACAAAATATGACATGAACTCTCTTAACGATATTCAAAATGGTCGCTTTAAATCTGAGTTTGCGGTAATCGTTAAACAAGCCAAGGAATATATTAAGATGTACGACGCGGCGATGGCAGCAAATGGAATGATACCTGCAAGCGTTTATCAGTTCCGTGCAAAGAACTTTTACGGAATGAAAGACGTGCAGGAAATAAATGTTGCGCCAAAAACAGATTTAGAACCTGAAGATGCAAATGAAATTTTGGAACAAATACCAGACCAACTTGAAGCGGGAAAAGAAGGCGGGGAAATAAAATAATTTTTGGAAAAGTTGTGTCCTCGGTGAACAAATGTTCGTATTGTATTTTTTTATATATACATAGACTTTATCCTTGTCGAACAAATGTTCGGTATATTAATATAAAAATAAAAAACAAGTTGTAATATTTAAAATATTATAGCTTGTTTTTAAAATTTTACCGCTTCTGATTCAATTTTATATATTAAGGTATATAAGAATATAACTTAAATATTAAAAGCCCTTAGAATTGATTTTAAAGGCTTGTATATATGTGTTATGTTGACTACACAAAACACATATTTTACGCAACTTTTATGCGTTTTTGTTAGTCTGATATATAGATTTATATTTTATATGCGTTTTAAGGTGGCTAAAATCTATTTTTAGCTTGTTTTATATATAATATATATAAATTATACTATGAAATTATAAAACGGCTTAGAATTGATTTTAAAGCTTTATAAAAGCACATAAAAAAAGATGGTAACTAGTACCATCTTTTGCGCCTTCTTTTATGTATTGTTCGCGTTGCTGTTCCAATTGTTAAAATCCATGTTATAACTTCAATAGTTGTACATATTATACAAGTAATTATGTAGACCGCTTCTAGTATTCCTTTTAATATGTAGTAGATAACTTTTCCTATTGTTCCAATTATAGAGGCTTTTTTCTTATCGTTTAGCATATTTAGTTCTATTTCATTTATATTTTTCATTTTTTACACCTCCAACAATTTATTGATATCTTTTATTAATGCGCCTTGACCTCTCACCGTTTCACCGTTTGACATTTTAAGGATAAAATCGCCTTTTCCTGTTAATTTTTCCGCTCCTGTTTGGTCAAGTATTATCCTTGAATCGTACACGCTCGCAACTGTTAGTGCAAGCCTTGATGGAATGTTTACTTTTAATCTGCCTGTTATTGTTTCTCTGTCTGGTCTTTGTGTTGCTAGTATTAGATGAATCCCTGCAGCGCGTCCGAGTTGTGCAAGTCTACATAAAATTATCTCAATATCTGGCGCTTGTATAAATAAGTCCGCTAACTCATCGACTACAATTAAGTAATAGCATAACTTGTCATTGTTTTGCTTGTTGTATTCTTCTATATTTCTTGCGTTGTTTTCACTTAAAATGTTATATCTATTTGACATAATAGAGCACATTTTATTCAATATATCAATTGCTTTTTCTGTGTTTGTTATAACTGGCGTTGCTAATTGTTTTATATTTCTATATTGACTGAATTCAACTTGTTTAACGTCTATAAGTATTGTTCTAAAATAGTTTGTATCGTATTTTCTAACTAATGAAGTAATAATATTATTTAATATGCAACTTTTACCGCTTCCAGTACTTCCAGCAACTAACAAATGGGGCGTTTCTAATAAGTTTAGTTGTATTTCTTCATTGTTTAAGCTTTTTCCTATTGAAGCGGTCAAACCGTCTTTTTTATCGTTTTTTAGTTCTTCAAAGTATAATATATTTCTTTTTGATTTGCTACACTCAAATATTATAGTACCGCTTAAAGCGTCAAAATCAAGTTTTATTTTCTCGCTATTGATATATAATTGTAATTCATTTAATAGATTATTTATTTTGTTTATTCTTGCGTTATTTTTAATTATATAATAATATCTTGTTACTGCAAAACTGTCAACTTTTTTAACATATTCTAAAGTAACGCCGTAAATTGTATAAAAGTTTATTATTTTTTGCTCTGTTTCTGTATTGTTTAGAATTTCAAGTTAATTTCAAGTTCTTTCATATTTTCCACATCCTTTCTATAAACTATATACAACGCCGTTTTGCATTTCTGTAAATGATATCCAATCGTAAAAACCGTTTTGCTTTGCAAATTCTCTTATATGTCTTGCCGTTGTTTGTGAAAATCCGCCGTAAATTCTCAATTGATTAATCCATATACACGCTACAATTGTATTATAACTTTTCAAGTATATTGCTTTTTGTCCGTCTGCGAATGTAAATTCTCCAATATATGCTTTTTTATAAAAACTTTTTCTTGCGTCATAGCGTGCTTGCAATTCTTCTAAGTTTTCTAGTTGGCTAGGTCTTACGCTGTCTATTAATAAATCATTTATATTATTATTTAATTTAATCATTTTTTTATTCCTCCTCTTCTTTCATTATTTCGTGCAATTCGTCTTCAAGTTCTGTAATACTATCTATATTGTCGAAGTTTATCATTGCAACTTCTGTTGCTTTGTCTTCTTCTAATTCTTCAATGCCTTCATCTTGTAAAATGTAATAAGCTAAATATTCAAGCATTATGCTTTTATTATTATAAAGTGTTTGCTCTATATATAAGTATTGCCCTTGCATAATGCAACGTATAAAATCCGCATGTCCTTGGTCATCTGTTGCTGTTCCAAATTCGTCCATCGCTTCTTCAATATAGCTGTAGTTATCTTTTGCCCATTCCAACAAGTCATAGTTATATATATCGACGTTATTGTCTGATATATCGTGAATTATGTCGTCGATGTCATCTTGATAATTGTAATATTCTGTTATGTATTCCTCGTAACTTTCAAATTGTTTTTCTAGTTCCTTTTTTAAATCTTCAACTTTTACTTTCATTTTTACCACCTTTTTAACCTTTCTTTTTTTGGCTTATATAACTTGTAAAACATTTTCAAGGGCTTTTTCTACTTTTCCAATATCACCATTTTACTTGATTTTATGTCTTACGGTGTTATATATTCGCCATATTATTTTTTATTTATTTCCTTTTGTTAATATTATTATATACTAAAATTATCATTTTGTCAATACTTTTTTAAAAGTTTTTTTATTTTTTTTAGTATATTGTATTTTGTAAAAATGCCCATACTACAAAGGCTACACCGCAAGCCCATAGACCTACATAAAATATTATTTTACCTAATATCATAAAAAACAAATCTTTTTTTGTGATTCTTCTTTTATTCATTTTTATATACCCCCTTTTTTATTTTTTCTTATGTTAAAATTATTATATATTAAAAAACATATTTTGTCAGGTGTTTTTTTAAAAAAATTTTTATAGCTATATACCTATATATTGTTATACACAAACAAATGTTCGAGACAATTCAATTTTTTTATACCTATATATTTTTATTATATATATTTTTATTTTATAACGCACACTAAAAAAAGAAAAACACTAAAACGAATCAAATATATTTTTTATATTTTTTATATACCTTTTACGCTCAAACCCACCCCGACCCCTATTTTGGAGAAGTGGGGCAGGGTCGCGTAGTCATCCTCTCCCCCACCTTTTAAAAAAACATTTCGCCAAACATTTGTTCTATTGACAAATAAAAAAGGAAGGGGTAAAATTTATGTAAGAAAGTGAAGCAGAGCTAGGCTGTGGAGCTACTAATCCTTTGTGAAAAAAGTTTTTCATATAAAGAACTCCAAAAATCATATAAAAAGTAGATTAAAAGTGAGGGAGACCTAGCGCCCTTGCAAAAATAAGGCGAGAAGCAACGGATGCCGACAAGGCTCATAACCTTGTATTTGATGGTTCGACTCCATCTCTCGCAACCAAAGCCTAGTGATACTAGATAGCTAGGGAAAAAAGATTTTGTCTTAGTCATGCGTTGTATTGGAAAACTTATGCTAAGTATTATCGTTTTAGGAGAACTTACTCAAGTGTATTTAAATTTATTAAAGTAAAGAATTTACTTAAGGGTTGTTATTTGTGAGGATGTTTGTTAATAGCATCTTCATGATAAGCAAATTCTAGTTAAGCTTATTTATATTGTATGTAGGAGCTTTTATAAAAGCTATTACATAGAGTATAAATAAAGGGAGGAAAACGAATGAGTAAAAGAAGGAGTAGTTGGCTTGCGGAGAACATAGACCATGCTTACAAGAAAGAGAAACTAATGAAAGCGAAGTATGAAGCGAGGAAGGCGAGGGAAGCGAAAGAAAAAGAGGGAAAAGGAGTAAGGGATGAAAAAAGGTGAAGAAGTATATGTACAGAGGGATAAGATATACGGAGAGAACAAGTACAGGTATCAATTAGGGAGATATGAGAAGGAGTACAGCCATCACATACTAGTAATATTTGATACGAAGAGTGGAGAGAGCTACAGGGAGAGCTTTTTAAAGCATGAAGTTTACAAGAAAGGTGAAGTAAAGAATGAGAGTATATATTAGAGACCAAGAGGGGAGCAGTTTAATAGAGAAGGGAGAGATATTAAGTATAAGGGGTTCAAAGACGGTATATTTAGCGACGGGAAATAGTATGAACAGTTTAGTGCAGGTAGCGGAATTCAAAGATGAAGAGACAGCGAAGAGGGTATTAGAAGAGATAATACAAAGAATAGTAGAGCCGAAAGCAAGGGAAGTTGAGAGAGGTGTAATATACATAGACCTAACTGGAATTGAATAGAAGTGCTCTAGTAGCCTATAATAGAAATAGGCTATTTTTTTGTTTTTGCTAGGAGGGAAAAGAATATGAAATATATAATAATGGCAGCAGGAGAGGGAAAAAGGTGGAACAATTATTTAGGAGTGCCAAAGCATTTAATTGAGATAAATGGGGAGACGTTATTAGGGAGGACAACGAGGTTATTAAAGGAGAATGGGATAGAAGACTATGTAATAACGAGTAGTGATGAGAGGTACAAGGAGTACGGGAAGGTAATAGAGCAGAGCAAGCATGATTGTGAGGTTGACAGATTTGAGGAAGTAGCAGAGCCTGTGTGTTATTTATATGGAGATGTATATTATAGTGAGGCAGCGATAAAGAGGGTAATTGATGCGTGGGTAGGCGATGCGATGTTTTTAGGAAGTGGACAAGAGATATTTGCGGTAAAGGTAAGGAATTTGGCGTTATTTTACAAGCATAAAGAGAGAGTAAAGAAGTTATATTTAGAAGGAAAAATAGGAAGGTGTATTGGCTGGGAAGTGTACAGGAGTATAATGGGAAATCCATTAGACAAGCATTGGATAAATGGAAGGTATGTATATATAGAGGATGAAACAAATGACATAGATTATCCAGAAGATTATGAAAAATTTAAAAAAGAAAGGGAGAAAAGATGAGATTTTCGGTAATTATACCTAACTATAATAGTGAAAAGTGGATAAAAAAGTTGTTAGATAGCATAGTAGAGCAGACATACAAAGATTATGAAGTAATAATTATTGATGACATGAGTACAGATGCAAGTGTGGAAATTGTGGAAAACTATGTGGATAAGTTTAAAGGAGACATAAAAATAATTCAGCTTGATGAGAAGAGATGGAATGGAGGCACGAGGAATGTAGGAGTAGAGCATGCAAAAGGAGATTACTTATTATTTGCTGATTGTGATGATTGGTTTAATGATGAATACTGTTTTGAAGAGATAGCGAGTATAATAGACAGAAGACATCCTGACTGCGTTAGGCTTCCATATAGTTTTACTGTTGGTAATTCTCAAAAGGCAATGATATTAAAAGAAAACACTCCACAGAAGTTAGCGGGAACTATATTTGTAGCGCCTTGGACAAAGTGTATAAAAAAGGAGCTATTTGTACCATTTCCTGAGAACACATTATTAGAAGATGTAGTACAACATATAGCACAAGTAGATAAAATTGAAACTATAGAGTTATGTGATAGACCGATAATTGTATGGAACAGAAAAAATCCAGAAGCAATATCGGCTGTAGGACATAAATATAGAGTAGATGATAAGAGATATACGAGCATATATAGGAATTTAGCTGATTTACTTGATTTAAGGTGTACGCATGATTATTGTGAAGCAGAAAGGCAAAAAAGAATAGCTTTTTATTTTGATATAGTGCATAATGCAAAAGAAGGAACTATTGTAGAGAGGGGATAGATTATGAAGAATATAATCTATATAAAAAATATAACTGAGATAGGCGGAACAGAAAGTTTTATTTATTATTTAGTAAAAAAGTATCAAGACTATGATATAACTGTATATTATAAATCGGCAGCTCCAAAGCAAATAGAGAGAATAAGTAGATATGCATTAATGAAGAAATATGTAGGGCAAAAGATAAAATGTGAAAAAGCATTTTTTAATTATACTACTGATATAATTGATAATGTAGAAGCAGATGAATATATACAAATAATACATACAGATTATAAAGAACAGGGATTAATTTTCAGTCCACATCCTAAGATAAATAGATTTTTAGCAGTAACGAAGGCGGCGTGTGAAAGTTTTAAAGAATATGCTGGAGTAGATTGTGAAGTATGTTATAATCCAATTTCGATTGATAAGCCAAAGAAAGTATTAAATTTAATAAGTGCAACAAGGCTAACAAAAGAAAAAGGAGCAGAAAGGATGGTAGAACTAGCAAATAGATTAGATGCGGCAGGAATACCATTTATATGGCTAGTATTTACAAATTATCCAACTAAAATAGTACATCCTAATATAGTTTGTGTTCCGACAAAAATGGACATATTTAAATATATAGCAAATGCAGATTATTTAGTGCAGTTATCAGATAAAGGAGAAGGATTTGGATATGCACCTGCTGAAGCTTTAGTTTTAGGAGTACCAGTAATAGTAACACCTTGTTCTGCATTTTTAGAGATAGGAATAAAAGATAGAGAAAATGGATTTGTATTAGATTATGATATGAAAGATATTCCTGTAGAGGAGATATATAAAGGATTGCCTAAGTTTAAATATGAACCTCCAAAAGATAGGTATGGAGAGCTTTTAGCACCAGGAAAGTCTAATTATAAAGAGTTATTAAATACTATAGTAGAAGTTGAATGTATTAAAAGATACTCTGATGTTAGATTAAATACACTTATGATACCAGGCAAAAAATTTAAAGTAGATTTAATAAGAGCTGAAGAATTAGCTGACAAAGGATTAGTAAAATTTATTTAAGTTTGGAGGCAATAATGGAAGAATACGCAGCAAATATTGAGAAAATAAGGAAGAGTTTAGCAGAAGAAGGAATTGATAATTACACAAAGATAAGAAGAGAGGCATTACTTAGGTATTATTTAGGGGAGCAAGAAGATGATAAAGAGAAAGTAAAGTACAATGCATCTACAAATGGGCTTAATTTAAGTGAAAGTTTAGAACTTGCAGAAAAGGTTATAAGTGAGATAGCGAATGAGTTGCAGTTAAACGGAGATGAATTAGGGTTAGAAAAGATGCAAGAGCTAAATAAGTTAATGAAGGACAATTTTTATTATCTTTCTAGGTATTTATTTAGCTATTATTTGATTGCTATAGAGTTTGGAATACCGAAAGAAAAGCAATTTTATGCACCAAGAGATATGGTATTAGGACCAATTGCAAAAAGGCTGGATATATTTTATTATAAACCAAGAGGAGTGTTAGCATTAAACATGCCACAAGGAACTGGGAAAACTGAGCTTCGGAAAAAGGTTTATGAGTTGGGCAATTGGAAAAGACCCTGATTTACCTAATATGATGGTTTCTTATTCGGCATCGATTGCTAAAGATAAATTTTATAATGGAGTAATGACATTAATTGATGATGAGAATGGCAATTTCCAAAAGATATTTCCTAGTTTAGAGTGCATATACAAAAATGCAGAGACTATGTCTTTAGATTATGCAAATGATGGAAGGAGAAAGCCACATTCAGAGTACACGTTATATTGTGCGGGATTTGACGGTGGTATTACAGGTAGAACGAGGGCACATAATGTTCTTTATTTGGATGACTTAGTAAAGAATATGGAGGCTGCGAATAATAAAGATGTAATGGATAAGATGAATGATGAGTTTAATGCAACATTAAGAAAGCGTATGCAAGGTAACTGTAAGATGTTAATAATTGGTACATTATTTAGTGTAAACGACCCATTTACAAGAACGATAACATATTTTAAAGAAAATGCACCAGATAGAATAGAAGTAATAAGATTGCCACGGACTAAACGAGAACAATGAGACTAATTTCCCATATAAATATGGTATGGCATTAACAACAGAGCAGTTATTAGAGGATAAGGCGTTAATGGACACGGTGTCATTTGAGTGCTTGATACAGCAGAATCCAATTGAAAGACTAGGAATAGAATTTAGTGAAGATGAATTATCTAAGTTTGATGAAGAAGACCCAGAAGGAATAGAAAGAAGAATAGCAGCGGTCGATGTTGCTTGGGGTGGTGGAGACTGGCTTTCTATGCCAATTGGAAGTGAACATAAAAATGGAGATGTAAATATAATTGATGTTGTGTGTTCACAAGAGGCAAAAGAGAGCACTATACCAATGGTAGTAAATGCAATAATAAAAAATCAAGTAACAGATTGCTTTTTTGAGGCTAATAATGGTGGCGATATGTATGCAGAAGAAGTGCAAAAAGAATTAGAAAAAAAGAATTACAAATGCCATGTGCATTGGGCAAAAGCGCCAACAACAAAGAGCAAAAGAGATAGGATATTAGCATGTGATGGAGAAATTAAGGGGTCTCCAATGGCTAAGTATAGACTAAAATTTAAGACAAGAAGAAGTATAGTCGGAAATTCTATGTACAATAAATTTTTAGATTTACTTACGCATTATAATCAAAGTGATAGTATGATAGGTAAGAAACAAAATCCTGATGATGTGCCTGATAGCTTAGCCTCAATTCTAACCAATGTTTTAGGAGTACAGAGAAAAGGAATAGCAAGAAGTAAAATAAGTAGAGCACAATTAGGAATTTAATATTGACAGAGGTAAAATAAAAGTTTATAATTTAATTAAGAATAATCCCTTATTCTTGATGGGTGTGGTTTTTCGGAGTTTTATATTTTTTACTCCTTTTCCACCCCTTCTTTTATTTTGCAAAAAAATAAATTTTCTATTGACTTTTAAAATAAAATTTTCTATACTTATATTGAGGTATATTATATGATAGTAGATATCAGATGTCCAGAGTGCGGTAAATTAATTGCTAAGAAAGAAAAAGAAGCATCTAGTGCAAACATATATTTTTATTGTAGTAGATGCAAGAATAATTTTGAATTTAAAGATAGTGCTCTAGTAGCCGATAAGAAGTAGATTTTCTTATTGGCTATTTTTATTTGAAAAAAGGAGTGAAATGAATGATAGGCTGTGGTCGACAAAGAATAATTGATGATAGAGAAATAAATGAAGAGAATATTATACAGATAGTAACAGATGCTCTTGCTATACACAGACAAAATGTTAATGATATGAAATATTTAATAAGATATTATAAAGGAAAGCAAGACATTCTTAAAAGACCTGCACCATCAACATCAGGAATAAACAATAAAACAGTTTTAAATTATGCGTACTCGAGTGAAAGAGATATAATTGGATATACATTTGGAAAACCTATACAAATAATACCAAGAAAAGGAAGAGCAAGAAAAGAAATAAAAGAATTAAACGATTTAATGGAATATGAAAATTCTAGTACAGTAGATAATGAAGTTGCTCTACTTGCTGGTATAACTGGAATAGGATATTTCTACACATTACCATCTGAAGAACTTTCAAGTGATGCAATGCCTGATAATCCAATATCAATTAATCATGCAGATGTATTTAATACGTTTGTAATTCAGTCAGCAAAAGTAGGTAATCCTGTAAGGATGAGTTGTAATTATTGGGCTGATAAACATGCACAAAAGACATATTTTACATGTTATACAGACACAGAAGTATATAAAATAGAAAGTGAAGGATTATATACAATAAGTGTTTTACCAAATAAGAATAAAGTGGTTAGAACTAAAAATGTGATAGGATTAAATCCTATTCAAATGGTACAAAATAACTTATTCTTAATGGGTGATTTTGAAGTAGCAATAAGTGTTTTAAATGCAATAAATCAATTAGCTAGTGATAGTTTAAATGATGTAGAAAATGTAATTAAGAGTTTACTTGTAATAATAAATTCTGAATTAGAAGAAGATGCAGTTGAGAACGTAAAGAAAAATAGGATATTAGAACTATTAGGGCAACCACGGAGCAAATGTGGATGCTAAATTCATTTATCAACAATTAAATGCAATAGGAGCACAAAATTTAAGAGATTATTTAGAAGAAGCATATAAAACAATAATAGGTATACCAGACCGTAAGACAAGAGGCGGAGGCGGTGGAGATACTGGCGATGCTGTGAAATTGCGTGATGGATGGGCTGATATAGAGATAGTTGCAAGAGTAAAAGAGAGTTACTTTAAAATGGCAAAAAGAAAACAAGTTGCGGTTATAATAGCAATAATGAAAAAATTAGGACAAGTAAAAGAAGACTTTAAAGTAATTGATTTAGATATTAAGTTTTCAAGAAATAAAACTGATAATTTACAATCTAAGGCACAAAGTTATTCAACATTTATTGGTACAAAGACAGTTAGTCCTGCAGATGCATTAGAAATGTGCGATGTAACAACTGATGTTGTAGAAGTTGCTGAAAGAGGTAAAAAATATTGGGAAAAAGTTGCCGAAGAAAACATTAAAAAGCAACAAGAATTAATGAAGAAAAATGATAACAGTCAAGGCTCTGATTTAGTAAATACAAGTAATTCAGCTATTAGTAAAACTTTAGAGACTAACTTTACTAACAACAAAAATAAGATAAGCCCTAAAGAAGCTGAAAATAATAAAAGACCAAAAGGCAACATTTAAATTTTGATATAATTTTTTTAAATTATAAATTTGCCAGTCCTGCGTGGCTATATCTGTAGGTGAGATAACGCACAGAGAAGTGCTATAAAACTCTATCAAAAAGAAAGGTTAAGAAATGGAAGACGAAATCAAAGAACTTCTAGGTGAAAATTATCATGAGGGAATGACTGCAAAAGATGTACAAGATGCTTTCAACAAAATGCTTTTAGGAACAGGAAAATATGTCAATAAGGACAATGCTGATGCTCAACAAAGAAAACTTAAAGAAGATTATGAAAAACAAATAGGCGAGTTAAATCAGACATTGAATACCAAAATGACAGATGATGAAAAAATCAAAGCTGCTCAAAAGCAAAGAGATGAAGAATTTGAGGCAATGAAAAAAATGCTTGCTGAATCAAGAATGAACGCTAGTTTATTAAATTTTAAAAGTAACATAGCAGAAGCTAAAGGTTTAGCAGGTATAGAAGAAAACGATGAAGAATTCTCAAAATTTGTTTCAAATGCTACATTAGAAGATAATGAAAAAAATGATAGTGTTAGTAAATATATAAACGCTATCGTAAAAAAAGCTTATGAGAAAGGTAAATCTGATGCGGTAAAAGAAGAACTTGGCAAGATGGGTAAAGATGGTAAAGCTTCACAAGGAGACGATGATGGAACTTCTGAAGTTGACCAAAAAGTTAAAGCCATAACAGACAAGATGGCAAAGAAAAAAGAAAGTTATTATTTTAAATAATTTTAAAGGAGGAAATTTAAATGGCAGTAGCAAATAGTGTAAAATCAAAAAATTATGCAAATGAAAAACAAATACTTATCGCACCTGAATTAGCATTTACAATAGGATGCCTAGTTGGAAATACAGGTGTAGATGCAGATGCAAATGGTAAAAAAATAATTAAAGCTGGTACTCCAGTTGGAGGAACAACAAGTGTATTAACAAACAGACAAACTGTATTAACAAAAGGTGCTTCAAATGCACAAGGTGTTGTATTACATGATGTAGATGTAACAGACGGAGATGGTAGAGCTACTCTAGTTGTTGCAGGTTATGTAGATTTATACAAATTAGATAGTGATGTAGTATCTATAGTAAGTGATGCAACAGCAACATTAACAAAAATAACATTCCTAAATGGAAGTAAAAACTAGGAGGTAAAAAGTAATGGAAATATTTGATTATATAAAAGCAAAAGCACAAGCATTATTCTGGAATGAATATCAAGCAAACCAATCAGAAGCTCCATTTTTAGGAGATGAATTATTCCCAGCTGAAAAACAAGCAGGGCTAGATATGAGTTATATTAAAGGTGCAAGCGGAGTAGCTGCAGTTCTATCTTTATCAGCTTTTGATGCAAAAGCACTTGGAAGAAATAGAATTGGATTCAGTGAAATGAGTGCAGAAATGCCATTCTTCAAGAATGATATGAAATTAAACGAAAAATTAAGACAAAAATTAATAACAGCTTCAACAAATTCAAATTCAGCATACTTTGATGAAGTATTAAGAAGAATTTTTGAAGACAATATGAACCTATTAAAAGGTGCAGCTGCAACAAGAGAAAGAATGAGGATGCAATTAATAACAACAGGAACAATTAGTATAGTATCTAACGGACAAGAATATCAATATGATTATGGAATGGATGAGACACAAAAAACAGAAGCAGCTACAGATTGGTCAAATCCAGCAGCTGATATAGTATCTGATATAATTGCAGCACAAGACGCAATCGAAGCTAAAACAGGTGTAAGACCTACAAGAGCAGTTTGCAGAAGAAGTGTGCTAAGAGATATAATGAAAAATGAATTAATTAAAAATTCTATATATGTATTAGGAAATGGAGCTGTAAATATTTCAGAAGCTTCAGCTAGAGCTTTCTTAGAAGAACAAACAGGAGTAACAATTGCTGTTTATGAAAAAATATACAAAGATGAAGATGGAAATGTTCAATACTATATTCCTAATGATTTATTTGTATTATTACCAGAAGGACAAATTGGTAAAACATTATTTGGAACAACTCCAGAAGAAGCTGATTTAGTTGTATCAAACGTAGCTGATGTTGCTATAGTTGACACAGGTGTTGCTATTTCTACATACGGAGAAACAGACCCTGTAACAAGAACAACTAAAGTATCAGAGATTGTTATGCCAACAGCTGAAAATCTTGATAAAGTTGCAATTATAGATATAGCAGGTACAACATCTGCATAGTTGGAGGTGTTTAAATGATTACAATAATAAAAGATGGCAATAAGATGAAATGTTCTCAAAATACATACGATACTATGTATAAAAGATTAGGATATGAAATATTGCAAGAAACTCCAAAGGTAGAAATTAAAGAAGAAGTACATAAAGAAGAACCTAAAGAAGTTAAAAAAGAAGAAATTGTTAAAAAAACAAAGGAACAAAAAAATATAAAAAATAAAAATAAGAAAGGAGAATAAGTTATGTTTTGTAAAATAAACAACAAATATTATGTTAAAGTTTCTAATTTCTATCAAGAAGTAGAAGTAAAAAACGATAATATAGTTCCAACACAAGGAGAGGCAAAAAGACTTTATTCTCCAGTTTCTGAATGTGAAGAAGTTTCTGTTGAAGAAATTTTAAATGCTAGCAAAAGAAAAGCTGAGCCAATATTGAAAGAAACATTAAAAAAAGATAAAAAAGAAAATAAAAAAATCTTTTAAGATAGAAGGAGATGGATAAATGGACGACAAAGAATTTAGAAAGAATGAAATCGTTAAAAATCTTTTTGATAAAATTTCTAGGAAGTTAAAAAGATTAGACTTAGAATTTGATGATGATGATATTTACGATGAAATTAGTAATGCTTTTGAAGCAATAAATTTGAGAAGACATTTTAACCCAACTCCTTCTATTTTAATTGAAGACAAATATAAAAATTTAGCTTATGAATTATGTATTGCTTCTATGACAAAAGAAGGTGCTGAAGGACAATATTCACATTCTGAAAATGGTATTACTAGAGGATATGATAGTTCTAGTTATCCAGAAAGTATGTTAAAAAGAATAGTTCCTTTAGCTAGAATGAGAGGATGATTGCTATGATATCTATGACTAGAAACAAGAGAGCAATTTATCTTTGCAAAAAGAAAGAAGATTCTTTAGAATTTGATAATCCTATAAAAATAAAAGTAAATTATAGACCTACATATAGTTCTAATGATGTATTAGCGTTAGGTAACAATTATTCTTTATACGAAACAATAAAATGTACCCCTAAAGTAGCAAAAAAGTTTTCTTTTAATGATAGGGTTTACATAAATGAACCTGTAGATTTTAATGCAAGTTGTAATGATGCTGATTTTTATGTATATGGAGAACCTCTTATTATGCTAAATGAAGCAGAAGTAACACTTAGAAAATTGAGTGGTGATTTAGAAGATGAAAACAGTTAAAGTAAATTTATCTAATCAAGATATAACTCATTTGATAAAAAGACTAGAAAAACTACAGAAAGAATTAGAAAAAGCAGATGGTCAGATAGTAAAAGAATTATCTGATTTAGGATTAAAAGCAATTGAATCTAATTATTCAACTACACCTTATAAAGATGGAAATGAAGATGTTAGTTTTTATTCTACAGGTAGTGAGAAAAAGAAAAAAATTGGAGTAACTGGAAGTCAAGTTTTATATAATGAATTTGGAACTGGTACAGAAGGACAAAATAGTCCTCATCCAGAAAAAGGAAAATTTGGATTGAATGGATATAATACTGGAGAAACAATAAGACAAAATAATAGTGAAAACAGTTCGGCTACTAAATTAGGTATTCCTGTAGGAGAACTTTACTGGACATATAGAGAAGGTAATGTTAAAAAGTATACACAAGGTATTCCTGCAGGAAAACAAGTATATTTAGCTGCAAAAATGTTGAAACGAGAAAAAGATAAAATAGTTAAGAAAGTTGTAGGTGATGCTTTATCGAAACTTTAAGCGACCAAATAGTTCATGATTTACAAGAAGTATTTATAGAGCCTTTAGAGTATAAAGATAAATATGATAGTTCAAAGGATAAATCAATTGACTATTCAAATATAATTATAAAAGATTATTATAAAACATTGCCTAAATTATCTTATCCACGGAATAGCAGTTCAAGAAATTGATAATTCTGAAAACGAAAGATTTACTGATAATGATGGAGAACATGTTTCAAATTTAGGATATCAAATTGATTTTTTTTCAAGAAGTTACAATAATGTAGAAGCTAAAGATTTAGTAATACTTATGGCAAATCGCGCAAATGAATTATTAACAGGTGAAAAATATAAATTAACAAGGACGGGTGCACCTGCATTAGCACCATTAATTAGTGATAAAAGTATAATGAGATATTCGTTAAGATATGAATGTTCTATATTTTTAGATACTAATACAATATATAAAAGAAGTTAGGAGGAAAATACAATGGCTATTAATTTAAGTACAGCTGGAATACATTTATTATATGCTGTAGAAAGCACAGCAGGAACAAGACCAACAACAGGATATATTGATTTGAAAGGAGTTAAATCTATACCATCTTTAAACCCATCTCCAGACAGCTTAGAGACAACAGACTTAAATCAAACAGAATACAAAACATATATTGATGGATTAAAAGATGTTGGAGGTTCTATTGAATTTACATTCAATTTAACAAATGATTTAATAACAGCTTGGGAAACTTTAATGACAGCTTATGAAACAGCTAAAGGAACAAATAAAGCAACATGGTTTTTAATTTATATCCCACAATTAAGCAAAGTGTTCTATTTTACAGGTAACCCAAGTAACTTAGGTATGCCTGAAGCAGCAGTTTCAAGTGTATTAGAAATAACAAACTATATTACACCTACTGATGCACCAGTAATGGCAGCTGCTCCATCAGATATACAAACATCTATTGCAGA
>RHMF01000021.1_pt1 | contig 53922 bp, 86 predicted proteins | sample 5365151 | NCBI WGS metagenome assembly RHMF01 (sample SAMN10266501, study PRJNA497801) | feces metagenome | isolation source: feces | host: Bos taurus | place: China: Prairie of Fairy Mountain | collected 2017-08-14 | reverse complement strand
TTGGTAAGGTTTCTCGTACAATTGTTCGACCCCCCCTACCCCCCGAAGCCCTGCGGACCGCTGCAGCCGCTGCCGATCCCCTGCCGACCAGCTCCGCGGGACCTTCCCCGCCGCCGATCATCTGCCGGGGGTGCTGCCGTTGGTGGCGATCGTCGGCAGGAGCTGCCGGAACTGCTGCCCGATCATCTGCCGGGGAGCTGCCCAGCGCAGCACCTGCACCGGAGCACCGCCGCGCCCTGGATCACCGGGGCATGAAAAACCGCCCGCCCGGAGCTATCCGGGGAGCGGTATATATAACTATGTTTTTTTGTCGGGGGACTGATCCCCGCCGGGGTCGCCGTTCTGGTCGTCGGGGACGTATGCCAGCAGGTCCCCGGGCTGGCAGTTCAGCAGCCTGCACAATGTATCTAACAGTCCATGAGACGGCACGCCGCCGCGCCTAAGCCGCGTCATATCATACTCACCAATGATTTTTTCCCGCCTGATCCTGGCGGGATTGAAGCCCGCAGCAGTCAGCGCCGGGATAATAGGAATTTTTTGTATTATCATATTTTACTACCTCCATATAGTTATTATTTATATATATAATAACATATAGGTAGCACTAATTTCAAGTGTAAAAATACACAATGCTATCACTGAATTTTTGTGCATTTATCCAAACATTGCAAAAAGATATTGACAACACTAATTTTCAGTGCTATAATGCAGTCAATGAAACAAACCAAGCCGCACCCCGTAAGATGATCGGGGAAAAGCACCGACCGGCAAGAGCCGGAGAGAGCAGCGGCGGGAGCGTCCTACTAAAGGCCGCCCAGAACAAAACGACCAAAAATTTTAACCGCCCGAAAACAGGGCAGAAAGTGAGGACACTATGAAAACTATCGAAATGATGAACGCTGAACAGTTCGCAGGCCTGGCAATTGCTGCTAAAGTTCTCCGCTACCTCTCTGACATCATGTCAGATCATGCAACCCACCCAAAAGAGATTGAAGCATTAAACACTGTTGACAAAATAGCTGACGTATTCCAGGAGGCCGCGGAAAATGATCTTGACCCCGACAACAGTTACACCCCCGAAGAATATGTAGACCTGATCATTGAGACTATACTTGAATAACGATAGGAGGTATTTTTATGAAAGCTCTTGAAACTATCAACGAGAAAACCGCACAAGCAGCATGGAACGCTAACCACTTCGGCGACTATCGCACCGGATCATGCACCGCAGAATATGCTGCAATGGTTGCAGAAGCCCGCAAAATCGCCGAGAACCAGAAGAAGAAAGTCCCGGAAAAGTACCACAAGAAAATCGATAATCTGCTTGCATACTATGAGCGCAAGTTAGCCGCTAACATCAACCAGCGCAACAGCATCGACGCAAGTTATCCATCAATCCTGATCTGCGGCGGCGGCGGATTTGACAACCAGAAGAAAGCCAAGCAGAACTCCCGCCGCGATAGCAACATGCAAGAATATAAATACATCGAATCAATACTCCAGAAAATAAAGACCGTCGGCACCGGCGGCATAATGAGCGGCGACGCCGACGCCCTCGAACAGCTCCGCGACAAGCTCGCGAAGTTAGAAGCAAGACAAGAGCAGATGAAGCGTATAAACGCATACTACCGCAAGCATAAGACGCTTGACGGCTGCCCGGACTTATCCGAAAAAGGCGTTGCAAGTGTTGCGGAGTATATGCAGAAATTCAGCCAGGACAAGCCCTGCCCAACTTGGGAACTGTCCAACAACAGCGCGAACATTCGCCGCATCCGTGACAGGATCGAACACATAGAACGAGAGAAGAGCAGAACCGCCGAAGCTATCACCGGCGACGGCTGGCAGCTCATCGAAAAGCCCGAGATCATGCGTATACAGTTTATTTTTGACGACAAACCCGACAGCGACACCCGCGCAACCCTGAAGCAAAACGGCTTCCGCTGGGCACCCTCGGAAGGTGCTTGGCAGCGTACATTGAACAACGCCGGCAGGTATGCCGCTAAAGACGTGATGAAGCAGCTCCCGCAGGCAGAACCCGCAGAAGATACCGAAGCAGCGCCCGAAAATCAGGCAGCACCCGCCGAAGTTCCAACGGCAGAGCCAGCAGCAAACTATGAATTAGTATCATATAGCAAAAATAATATTGATGCTAATTATATCGATAGTCTGACCCAGAGCACCGACACAACACCAACCCCCGCAGAAGTTCCGCCCCCGGCAGAACCTGCACCCGAAGAGATCACAGCAGCCCCCGAAGAAATAAAGCGCTTCGAGGTCGGTAAAACCTACCAGACCCGCAGTATATGCAATAACGATTGTATTATATCTATCACAGTTACCGCCCGCACTGACAAAACTATAACAGTGATTGAGCACGGCGAGAAAAAGCGTTTAAGAATCAACGAGAAATCAACCGAATACCACAAGGCCGAAACCGTTTACCCCTGGGGCCATTATAGCATGGCCCCGCAGATTCACGCCGATCAGATAGTTGACCCAGAACCGCCAACGCCAGACCACGACCCGGAACCCGACCCCGACGACCGCCCCGAGATAGTCCCCGAAGCTCCCGCCGAGCCTGCACCCGAAGCACCTGCACCCGCTCAGAACGAGCGCCCCAAAGCAAAGCGCCGCGCCGCTCCGGACTGGGTCGGCCGCCAGATGACCGCATATCCGAAGAAGCCTAAAAAACCCGACTTTGTCGGCAGAAAAATGATAATCACGATCGGCGAGCGCTCCGCCCGCCCCGCTTGACAACTCCAGCCGCTGGTGGTATAATGAGAACACAACACCAACCCCCGCCCCAGCTGGGGCGCAGCTAAACAGGAGGTATCAGCCATGATTAAGATCAAGTTAACACAATCAGCATATGTTGAGGGCTTTGAGGGCGCTTTTTATCGCTATACTACCAACGAGGGTACACCCTCCGCCTGCGGTATATTTGATAATTGGTATACCGCCGCCGCCGTAGACACTAACGGCAACAAATACCGCGTTGTTTGGGAAATTTCCAATCTTGACGCTTTTAACAGCGGTGATGAAGATTGCTGTGATTGGGATAATCCGTCCGAAGTGATCGACATTAACAGCGGTTTACCTGTTGACGCGGAAATACTTTGGTAACGAGCGCCCTACTAACGGCCGCCCAGGATCACCAACCACGAAAATTTAACCGCCCCCGAAATTTCGGGGGCTTTTTTCATGCCCTCACAGCTCCCGCCGATAACGAGCGCCCCCGAAGCACTCCGCCGACCCGGTGCAGCTCTCACCCTGCACCGCCTGCCGTCGCTCTGGTCGTCGTCCTGGTTGATCTGGTCGCCGCTTCGGACCTGCCGCCGATCACCCCGCCCCCGCGGGGCTTTTTTCTGCCTGCCGTCCCGGGGTTTTTCTTACTCTTCCGAAAAAATGCCCCTACTAACGGCGGCCTTTCGGCTTTTTCCGCAAAAATTTAACGCGCCTGAAAGTGGTATCCACCTGTACACGCCTGCACCTGTACCCGTGCCCACCACCTGTACCCATGTACCCACAACAAAAGAGCACCCATACGAGCGCCCTTTTATCGTGTGTATGTGTAATTATTTAGGAGAATTGAAGAAAATTGCAGAACCGGGGGTCGAACCCGGGCTTGCAGCTAAGGAGACTGCCGAGCTTCCGTTACTCCATTCTGCGGTAAGCCCCGACCGAAGCCGGGGCAGAAAGGAAAGTAAGTAAAAAAATGAAAAATGATCCCCGAAATCAAGGAAGGATATGGGGCGGGAATCGCGGGAGTTCCACCCGCCGCCACTGGTAATGGCTGAAATGTCATTCCCGTATACTCGGGCACTGTTGCACCCGAGTACCTAAAGGATGGTAGAAAAACAAATGACAATTGAATGTCGGGGACAATAGAAAACAGGAGAGTTGCACTCCCCAAACAGCACTTGCGTGCCGCCTGCCCTCTGCGGGATTTTCTGAATGCGCCGCAGTCCACGGCGCTAAAGGAGAGGTGAAGCTCCCAAAAAGGAGAATATGCAAAACCCCAATGGGTCAAATGCCGAATATTGCCTGCACTCCGCCGTCAGCAGTAATATATATTATATATATGCTCTTACTAACGAGTGCAACGAGTGCATTACTAACGAGTGCAAAAAATTACTAACGAGCGGAAAATTTTTAACGAGCGGCGATTTTTCTTAACGAGCGGCCAAATTTTAACGAGCGGCTCAAAAATAAATTCGCCCGATTTGCAAAAATGCCCGACATATAGTCAGGCATCTTGCGAAAGGAGTTTTTATGTCATACATGAATATGCTAACAGAGGAAGCAGGGGGATCGAACCCCATTATCTCCACCCGCTGATCTTGGGGCACTCAGCAGGTCGAAACTTCCCGTATTGCCGCCGTACTCTCAGGAGAACAGCGGCATTGACCGTCCGGCAGTACCAGCAGTAATGATTTTTTTGGTTCGGACGGTGATTCCCTTTAGCCCCGTCTTTCGGGGCTATACAGCTTTTGACGAACAGCCTTAACGTCGGATTTTTGACCAAGAATATCCGCAAACTCCCATAGTAAACAGCTTATGCGCTGATTTCCATGCTTATGTAGTCGGCTCTACGATCTTCATCGTGAATTCTGTGAACTCCATGCCGCTTGCCCACAGTGTAAAACCCTTGCCTGTCTTGTATGCAGGCTCTTCGGCTCTTATGTACAGTACAAAGTCGCCTGCACTCAGTCCCAGGTCGCTTGCTTCGCTTGCATCTGCCGCAGTAAGCGCAATATCGTTGAATTCTGCGCCCACAATGCTGTCCAGACCTGTGTCAACGCCAAATCCTATCCACTTGTGTACTCCCCAGACCTCTCCGTGATCTGCATCTGCCAGCTCTGATACCTTGCAGTCCAGTGTGATAGTGATCTCAGTGCCGTCAATGCTGAATGTTGCGTGACCGCTGTTTGCGATGGTCTCGGGCGTAGGCATCTGTGCAGTTCCACCGGGAACAGCCTTAACAGTGACTTCCCATTCATCGCCCACCATCACGCCGCCGTCTTTCAGTGCTGTCAGCAGGTCGTTGTAGTCCTTTTTCAGTTCCGAATAGCTTGAAGCTGTGCTTGCTTCCACGTTAGCAGCCCTCAGCCCATCAACTTTCGCGCCCCTTTCAACAACAAGCTTGCCGCCTATCACCGAAGTATCGCCGTTATCTGTCTTATAGTTTTTTGTATTATACCTTGTTCGATTCCTCCTGTCGGGTCTTTATAACTTTGCTATTATATATTATATCATACAAAAAACTGCATTTCACTGCATACTACTGCACATTTTCGGGTATTTTTATCTTAATCAGCGCCAGACCGTGCTTTTTATACACGTTCCTGACAGAATAGCCAATTTTATCCGCTATGCCTTGTATATATTTACCCGACTGCTTGTCATACCCGCTCTCCCACGGTTCGCACAGCAGATACCGCCGCTCCAGTATCTCACGTTCCACATCGTCCTCGATCTCACGGATAGTCTGCTCTATCTCCTTGTATTTGTGGATATAGTTCAGCATCATTTGCGCTTTTTCCTGCTCATACTCCACGATCTCAGCCACCACAGCCGCCATCTTATCCGAACTTGCAACAGAAGTGCCACTTCCTTGACACTCAAATGACGGCGACTTGTATTCTATCTTCGACCTCAGATTGTCTATCTTTTCCTGCTCGGTCCGTATCCGCTTCCCAAGCTTGAAAGCCTGCTGTAAATATGCTTTTGCTTCCTTTGCGTACTCCTTGTCATTCATTGGCTACCTCCCCGATAATGTCTTTCCGGTTCAACGGACATTCCCTCCTGCATAGGTCCAGAAGCATTTCATTTGTCGGCCGCCCCCAGTACGTCCGCTCTAAGCCCGCTGCTTCACAGTGGACTACCCATATTTCCTCGTCGTTATCAGGTTCACAAGCCCTGCTTTTCAGAAGCTTTTCAAAACAATCTTTATTCCTTGACTATCTCTCCTTTCTTGTCCCATAACGCTACGATATATTCAGCCTTACAGCAGGAACAAACAAAATATCTCTTTCGCGAATACTTACCGCCCTTAGGTAAGTTCATTTCTTTCAGATTAAGTAAAAACATTTCCCCGCAGTTATCGCATTTGAAATACTGCAAAGGACGTCTTTCGCCTTCTTTGTATATTCTTGTATCAATTTTCATTTGCCGTCACCGCCCAGTTTGATTTCTTTTACAATTCGCCCATTAGTCCATTCAATAATGTTGCGAATATACTGACACAGCAATTCACGTATATCTTTTACAAGATAACCGTATCCCGTGTCCACAAAATTGCGAAAATCATGATTTATTAAAATTTCATGTGTGTATTTCTGAACTACGCCTATATTGTTTGGGCTTATATTAGTAGGCAAAATCCCGACTTCAACAACTTTGTTTCCAATGCATGACTTATATTCACGAATACAATATCTTGTACTTACTCCGTTTACTTCTTTGGGTATCTGTGCTTCACAAATATTTTCAAGTGCTTCTTCAATTGTCATTCGCTCTCACCGTCCATTCTCGCGCCACAATATGGGCAAAATTTAAATTCCTTGATATAATAACTGCCATACTTTAACACGTTAATGTCCTTCTCACATTGGGTACAGAAAAGAATATCTTGGTTTAAATGATTTTCAATTTTCCACCGCCCATGCTTCACGGACTGAATGTCTTCCCCCTTTATTACCGATATGTCTTGTATCGAATTTATTAATGCTCTCCGCTGTCCTCTATCAAACAGCAGGCTATCAGCTCCGCACTCACCTATCGAATTTAAATATCCCTCAAGATAATCAATCACAGACTGCTTGCTTATATACTCGTCCATAATCATTCTCCTTTCGGTAATGCTGGCAAAGTCTGCCAGTGTGTGACTTCCATATCCAGATATTCCATGCCGATCGCCTGCCATTTGCACGACGGTTTAAGCCTGCCTATAGTAATGACCCTTTCTGTCTTTGAAAAAATAAAACTGTTTTGAACCTCTGCGACTAAGAGAACTTGTTCGTATTCTTCAGGCAACCTATCTTTCACACTTATCCAGCCACTATCATTTGCCAAATCAACCCCGATTGTAACCGCAGGCTCTTGCTTGATACACATATCTTCGATGATTTCAACAGCTTCCATGCGTTCTGTGTATGCAATTGCTTCTATAGGATTGACAGAATTATTCTTGCCTTTTCCGTTAGTATACCACAGACTTTCTTTCAGTTCCTCTATCCCTTTTAACAAACTTGCTCTGCTTATAAGATCGTCGTTCATTTTTCTCACCTCTCCAGATTGATCGGCGTTCCCACCGTTCCCGCGCTGTCCTTGCTGTCTGTTGCCTTGAAGTATTCTCCCGGAAAAGGATACATATATCTGAACATAGCATAGTTTGCAACGTCAAGCAGATATTCCGTGTTTCCTGTCTTCTTAAACTTGTCTAAGCACAGTTCCAGACTTCCGATAGCATCAACTCTGCCAGCCCCGAAGTTGTCTCTTGCTGCGCCATACTTGTAATAGCTAACTTCGACACGGCTCTTTCTCAGCTTGTCGAACTCTTCGCTGTATTCATGAGATAATATCTTATTGTCCATCATTATCCTCCTGCTTTATATCTCTGTCACTTCTTCCAGATTCTCAAAATTTATACGATTCAGTTCGTTGCTTACCTTTCGGCACTCAACTTTTGTTTCATGTTCGGAAGTGTTATCAATTTTGTTCCTCCTGTTCCAAGCTTGCGCAAGCTCGTCACGGTTTGTTGCCTCTGCCTGCACAAATATTGTCAGGCAGTCGTAACACTCTATCTGTGCGCCGACCTCTTCGTACTTTTCATTTCGATATATGCGAAAATGCACATCATCACTGCCGCAAAACGGGCACGGCTTTAACTTTGTGTCGTTCATTTTTCTCACCACTCCTTTTCGGCGTTCGCCGTATATCCAGATCAGCGTCCTGCCTGTATAGCATTATGCTGATATAGTTTTCATCGTTCCGCTCATTCCAGAAACTCTTGCACTCTGCGCAGAAGTATCCCGGATACCTGGTTTCAATCATTCTTCGGTTCTCGCTGTCCTCAGCGATCTCCCGAACTGCTTTCTTGCTGTACTTGTAATCATTGTTCTGCGGCTGTGGCTTAATGCAGTTCATTGAACACTGATAGCTTTTCATTCCATAAGCATCTGTGCTCGTTCCGTCTGCCGATACTCTTTGCTTGCACATATATGCCGCTATTCCCCGAAGCCCCGTCTCGTCAAACATCAGCGGCTTGACCTTGTCCACATATCCCTTTCCCCAGATACGCTGTATCTCCTTCGGCAGCATACCGCCGCTTATCACCAAATGAAAGTGTATCCTCTTGTTCTTCGTGCCGATCTCGGGGCTGTATATGTATTTCATCTTCGGAAGTTCAAGCTTTTTCCTTGCCCTGCTCATTCTTGCGAAAAAGTTTTTCAGATCTTTTATCGCCCTCTCCATTGTCTCGGGTAGATTCTCGGGAGAGTATGTCAGCTCCAGCTTGTAGTCTTCGTTCGTAAAATTCGCCGCCATTATCCTGGCAAGCTGTCTCTCAGCATTGATTTGGTTCAACCTCTGCTGACAAGCTCGGCTCGGCTTCCTTTTCTTCTTCCGCCTGCCCCCTGTCGGATAGTAGTAAACAGGATAAAGATTCACTTCCAGATAATCACCGTACTTGTACTTCTGCTCTCTGTATTTTTTTACGATCTTCATGTTTCCCCTCATGCGTCAGTTGATAATACCCATTACAAGCCCGATGACCGCAGTCCTCCTGCGGTCGCTTTTTTCTGGCTTTTCCCTCTGCCTGCCGTCTCGGGAGCTTTCCGCTCTCACCCGAAAATGCCCCTACTAACGGCGGCCTTTTGATTTCGGACGCAAAAATTTAAACGCGCCCGATTTATCCCCGCTCAAACTGCGGACAGCTCGTTACACAGTACGTCCTGTACCGCTTGCCGCCCTCGTAAACATCAGCCACCTTGCAGACTTCCCAGCCCTCAACAGGCTTCTTGTACAGCGACCATTCGCACCCCGCTGTGTAGTGCCCCTTGTCGTCCTTTTCGGGCACGGCGTGCCTGCAGCACCAGCATAAGGAAGCATCTGCGGGAAGCGGTTCTGGCTGTCGCGCTCTTGCCATGTCGTTGCACTTGCTGCACTTGTATTGGCAATCGTTGCATTTCCCCCTCACATATCTCACTCCTCGTCCTCAAAGTCCTCGTCTTCTTCGGGAAATTCATCCATCATGTCAACTTCTTTCTGACGTTTCAGGGTCTCCGTTATCAGCGCAAGGTCCATAGCTATGTACTCCGTGCGGATATTTGTCGGCATGATGTACCCAAGACAAAGGAAGCCCGCTTTGACTGCTATCACAACTTCCCTGCTCTTTTTATCGATGACAGCTGTTATATCCCATTCAATGCCGTCAAAAGGCTTGTAGTATCTTACATCGATAAAGTATACCCTGTTCTCGATTATAACAGGCTCATACTCACTGTCGTTGATACAGATAGTTATCGACCCTCTGCCCACCGCTTTTTCGATCCTGTTTTCTTTGTCCAGCAGATGTGTTATCGCAGGCGGCAGATCATATACCTCATACTCGGCTTTCTTCTTCTCGGAAAGTCCCATCATCGTTAACAGCTGCTCACCGTTCAGCTTAGGCAGAGAAGATATATTGTACGCAACTTCCCCCGCCGCTATCCACTGTTCATCGTTGTTCATACCGCAGGATATCGTGTTGTGTTTCTTTATCAGATTAAGCACCGCATTTATCTTCATATCTATATCTCCTCTGCTATATATTTTATAATAGTATTTCTCGCCTGTTCTTCACCTTTGCATACCACCGCCAGATACCCGACCTTGTTCAGATATTCTAACCATGTTTTCTGACTGTCACTCAGCTTTCCGCCCTTCTGACGTTTCATTTCGATGTACAGTCCGTGATGTTTGCTTGTCGGATACGGAAAAGATATATCAGGCACACCCGACTTTACCCCTTCCAGCTTTAAGTCAGCCGCAGTCTTCTTGTTTCTTACGCCGCCATTCGGCACAGCATGAAGAAACTCCAGCACCGATACCTGCTCATTGCCTATCATAATTTTCGGAAACTTCCTGCACCTGCACTCGATCTCCGCCCATCTGAACAGCATCACCTGCTCATAATGCTCACTAGGTGTCATATCTACCCTTGATATCATCTCCATTTAATTTCTCTAAGATCATTTTTGTATTTGGTTTCTGCGAGTTGTTCTCTTATTCTTATTGCATACGCAATAAACATTCTAAATCTTTTTTTATCAAGGCAGTCTGAACCTGCAGTCGCAAATACATCTGGGTATTCTAATGACATTTTTTTCAAATCCTTTTCAATTAAACGTTTTCCATAAATTGGTTTCCCTTTTGAAAAACAAAGCTTGATTGCTCTTACCGTTGAAGTTCCTGTCCGTCTATACCGTTCTATTTCAGGAGGAATATTTATATCATGAAGAAGATAATCAATTTGATACTGGGTTAAATTGATGCATAATGCCGTGTTTATTATATATATAAAATCTGATTCTGCTGATTTTAAAATTTTTGAAATATCCACTTGTTATCATCCCCCCACCACATACTCACTGTCCAGAATAAACCTTGCTTCCAGCTTGTACCATTCCTGTTCTGTTATACCACCGCAGTCCTTCTTCTCTTGCAAATTGTAATAACATTGCAGATAGTATCTCTCGTTGTGCCAGCCCTTAAACAATTCTTCATCGTCTATCTCGGGAAAGTTAGCTATATCCATTGACGCTATCCACCCGAAGAACTTCTCAGGCTTCACCTTCCACCCTCTCACCGACATTTCCTCTATCACCCTGCCCGCATAACTGCACAAATGTGTCCAAGGATAGTCCATCACCCTGTCCACCAGCATACTCTTCGGCGTTCCCTCGACAACAATATTCCGCGCAATACTGCACAGGTCCCGCCACTGCCCCTGCAAATGATAATCAGGCAGTGCAGATATAAGCTTATAATGCCATAGTCTCATGTGTTACACTCCCTTCGGCGGATTAGGAAGAGGACGCCAGTAAATAACTTCATCATATCTGTATATATTATCTATTCCAGATACTCCGTCATTATCCGCATACCATACAAGTTCTGAAAAGCAATAGAAAGCAATTGTTATATTGCCACGTTTAGTCGCAATTAAAACATAATCAGAATTAACAAATTCTTCGCTATATGCTTTACTATTTCTGCTACATTTCTCAGGCTTTTTATCTTTCATGTTTATCCAGCCGTTATCTGTAATTTCAGTCTCGGCTTTATTTGTTAGCTCACTCTCTATCGCCTTGCGAATTTCATCACCCAGTTTATCAGCTGCTATCGCAGTTTCATCGTCAAGTGGGAAGCCGTCAGTTGCAGCAACTAACAGATCATGCGCTCTTTTCAGTAATTCTTCATAAATCTTGATCTTATCCATTGTTACACTCCCTGTTTATCTTTTTAATTTTATGATTACCGCAAGTGTCACTAAAATAAACAGTATCGGATACATCCATATAGGCGCAAGCACCCATACCCAGCTCCATGATATCTTGCCTAACAGTTTAAGTGCAATAAAGAGTATCTGCAAAGCACCTACAAATCCTATGCCCTTTGTCGAACTGCTTTTGTTGTTGCTATTATTCATAACCGTTCCCTCTTTCCTAATATTTAAATCCGTTTTCTTCCAGCCAAATCTTTGACTTTGCTTTAAGACCCGCTGGCATATTGCATATATTGCAGCAGTACTTATGTGCCGTTGCATACAGCGCTCTGTCTGCACCGGGTTCAATGCCCTCTGACTTCACAAATTCCCGCATCGGTTCAATGTTATTATCTCTCACCGCCGCCAGCACTGCCGCATCTCTCCGCTTGATAAAGTCCTTGATCTGCGCCCGGTACTTCCGCTTTGCTCTCATTCTTCTTGTCATTACCTCCTAAGCTTCACTACATATATAACCGCGCCGTCTATATTCTTTGCAGGACAAAATGCATATTGTGATATCATATCCAGACTTAAATACTGCTTGTATTTATTTGAAATAAATCCCCGCAAACTAGCACTCTTTGCAATTTTCTTGGCTTTGTTATTCGGTATTCTGATGATCGTTTCATGACGTGCCGCAAGCGTATGTATAGTAAATTCCAGACTTGTAATGCTAATAGAAGAATTTATGCCATAATAATTTTTTCCTTTTGTCGGCAGCCAGACATATATTATCGCATATGGCTCTAAAGTTAACGTCCCCGAAAAACTTGACGGCATTTTCATCAGTTCAATTATTTTCTTGTCCTCTTCCGAAGGCTCTGCTTCTTCTGCACTGATATCCTTTATCTCTCCCAAAGGATAAACTTTCCCGTCATCGTCCTGCATATACAGCTTGCCGTTATCCATAAAGCCCAAACCCTCTGCGATATTCATCAATAATTTTCGGGTCTTGTGTAAGCTCGATCTGCTGATATGGAACTTCTTTACCCTTGTTGTCCTCGCTATGTACTATCACTGCCCAGTCCCCCGCATTGTTACGCAGATACAGATTCAGAACATCTGCACACAGCCGTGCTGTCTGTATATCAATTTTCGGTTTAATAGAAAAAGTCATATCAGGAAATACTTTTGCCATGCTATCTCTCCTTCCGCTTTCTCTGACTTATCAGCTTTCCAAAAAGCCGCCATACTAACGCGCCTGCCCAAACAATTACAGCCGCGATAAAAAAAATAATTACAATAGCCAAAACACCCAACGTTTCGATCTCCGGTGTCATGTCCATTGCCGGAGTATTCATATAATCATTTATCCATTCAATGATAAACATGCTATCTCTCCTCAGCTTCATCTTCTATGATTTTAAGTTCATCTTCATATACAGGGGTCGCCAGCCTGTCTTCTTCGATCTGACAGTTAGGACATTCCCTGCGTTCATAAAATATTGCAGGCGAACCGTCTTCACGAAGTACGTTTATAGGCTTGATAGTATCACATCCAAACACTAAGATATATTCACACCCGCAATAATCGCATTCAAAGCGATAACCTACAGGCTTTCTTTCTTTTCGCTCTCTCGTTATAAGCATTATATCACTCGCTTTCTTCATTCAGCCACCGCTGAATACACTCAGCACAATTTACCCGATAATCGTATTTTTCATCAGGTATGCATTTATCGGGCTGTCTTGCACCAACAACTATCATCGGACAGCGATCATCTGCGTTGTCCGCTATCGTCATCATGAGATCATACTCGTTCCGCTTCAAGATATATCTTTCACGATTCGTCCTTTGCGTCACCGTCCATTTTTGCCCCGCAGTAAGGACAATAGTTTGCTAAGTCTTGAATACAGCTTGCAGTTTCAAACTCTTCTGATTGTCTGTTGCAATCTGTGTAAGCCATAACAACTTCATCTCTGGCTGTTAATGGTAAACCATAACCGCACTCAGAACATACAAGGCTGTAATCACCTCTAATATTTTTCTCCCATCGACCATGATTCACAGACTGGGGTTCGATTGTAGGCAGCCTGTCAATCATATTTCTAAAATGTTTGACCTCAATTTCTGGCGGAATCTTAAATTCGCCCAAATATCGTGTTAATTCCAAGTGTAATGTGTTAGCATTAATTAATCTTACTTTTTTATCCATCTTTATCCTCCTTGCTATCCTTCGTCAGATCAAAGTACTTATAAACCCAAGGGTTAAACTTCCTACCTCTCTCCGTTTTCTTGTATTCTTGTTTCTTCGGCTTCTTAGCTTGCCGCTTCGGTCGGTTCTTGTTTTTACTCATTTGCTGTCCTCGTCATCGCTCTTGCGATATCCTCAACTACATTCACCGTAACACCATTCCCCGCCTGCTTGTATAGCTGGCTGTCGCTGTTTACAAACTGCGCTTTTTCAAAGTAATCATCTGACCAGCCCTGCAAGCGAAAACATTCTTTCATATAGCTTTATGATCTAATTTGCACAAATGATTGACATTTTCTTAGTTTTGCGGTATAATACTTTGCGAAAGGAGTGTGCTTTCTTATGCCGCACAATTGTAGATTTACCAATGAGGAGATAAAATTTATAATCGATAATTACAAAAATTTTTCCGTTAAAGAAATTGCTGAAGCCCTTGGGCGTACAACTAAAGGAGTACGTTCAAAAATTGAACGATTAAATTTAAGCCTTTCCAGTCTTGAACGTAATCAACCTCACAAATGGTCTGATTATGAATTGAATTATCTAAATGACAATTATCAAACTATGTCTGATACAAAAATAAGTGTTGCTTTAAAAATATCCCCATCAATAATATCCCGTAAGCGTTTAGAACTTGGCTTAAGAAATCATAAGTTTGAACCTTTTATTTCAAATGAATATGTCTATCAGTATATTAATGGAAAAAGAGTTTGCTTGCATCGCAACGTAATGGAAAAGCACTTGGGCAGAAGTTTAAATAAGAAAGAAAGAGTTCATCATATTGATGGTGATAAAACAAATTATTCCTTAGACAACCTTTACCTTTGTAAAAATCGTTCTGAACATATGCTTGTTCATTCTTCGCTTGAAGCAATTGCTTTTGAACTTGTCAAGCAAGGCATTATTAAATTTGATAAATCATCTGGAAAATATCACTTATAATTTCAACGTTGCCGAAAGCCGCCAACACCCGCAAAAAGATCGATGAACGTCATACCCCTAACTCCGTCTGCTTCTCATGCACATTCCCAATGATTTCACCCTTTATTTCAGAAAGATATTTAAACGTGATCCCCGAAATGTTATCCCCAATAAATGAAGCTCGCTCCGCAAGATATTCAATAATATATGTGCCTACATTAGTTTTGACTATATCCCCCTCAAACACCAGCCTGCCCAGCGTGTCTGTATACCCTGTGCATTCCCCCAGAGTTTCCGGGTCTATCCTCTTGTACTGCCCCGCCGCGTCAACAATAATATCCAGCTCACACTCCAAGCCGTCATTCAGGTGAAGATAATTTCCCTCCACCCATTTGCCGTCAACACATTTTCCTCTGAACTTACCTCTCGTACTATCCATTCTTATCACTCCTGTAAATATACTTTGCCATCACTAAACATAACTCAGCCGAACAATGCCGTCACATCACCTAACCAAACTATGCCAAAACGACACTATGATTTGCTATGCCCTCACTATGCAATCCAAAGCTACGCCAACGCTCTACTTAACTACGCCTATACAGGACCGGACGAAACTTAGCCTGTACATTTCTGCACCTTACTCTGCCCTTACAAAGCCGAACTAAACTATGCCCGCACAATACGGCACTTTACTTCGCTATGCCATTGCAATACGACACAAACCCTTGCCACTGCACTACAATAATATGCCATAACAAAACTTTGCTGAACTTTACCCTGCCGATACCACACAAAGCTGTGCTATACAAAGCCTTCACCCCGCACAGCTATGCCTTTACATCACCCTGCTGAACTCGGCTATACAGTGCCCGCACAATGCAGCGCTTTACGTCACTTTACCATGCCCTTACAACACCGTACTCCACTAAGCCATTACTCTGCCCAACTTTGCCTTTACAGGTCTTAACTAAACTTAGCCCCCGCATGACCATACTGAACGCCACTACGCCAGAGCAAGACTTTACTATCCCAAACACTGCCATGCCTGGGCTTTACTATGCACAGCCATGACCTCACTCGGCTATACAGTGCCCCTGCAAAGCGTGACATTACTATGCTTAACCCTTGCAATTCAGCGCATTCCTCTGCTTAACCTTAACTCTACTTTGCCTTGCCTTTGCTATACCGTGCCCTACCATACTCTGCCTTTGCTTCACACCGCTCCACTTTACCAAGCCGTCACTTGACTTTGCCCATGCTCCACACTACCCCACTCTACCCTACTCTGAATCCTTGCCACCCGAAAAAGCTATTGCCGCTTTGTGCTTGCATAGCTTCAAAGCTTCTCCAATAACAGTCACACTTATTTCAATTTTCTTTTGCAAAGGAAGCCGCATTAGCTCATTAACTTCTGTAAATCTGTATGTGGGTTTGATGTACTCTGATACGCTCATCCCAACACCCTCTCCGCCGCCGCGCTGTGCTTCCACTGCGCACTCTCCATGCACTTCTTTTCCTCTTTCCCGGAAGCGCATTCTTTAAACCATACGCAGTACTCGCACTCGGGATTGTCTTTAAGCATAGCATTGATATCTCTTAACGCCTTGCGCAGATATTTTTTAAGCTTCTGATTTTCGTCCATCATGTCAATGAGCTTTGCGCCTGTGTCAAACAGCTCGTCGTTATTGTCCGTCATTTTTCCGAACCTCCTCCTGATAAGCTTTAAGTGCCGCCAAGCCCTCGTATCCTCTCTTGATATCCTGATAGCTTGCAGACTTTTCTTTCTTCGGCAATAGCTTTCTGTAGTCCATATCTTCAACTCTTTGATACTCTATTTCGATATCAAATTTTTTCAGAAGCTTTTCCGGTTCTTTGGGCTGAGGTCTGTCCAGCGCCGCGCATATCTCTTGCAATCTCTTTGCACCTATTCCGTATTCTTGGCAAGTCTGTACTAACGCCAGCTTTACATTGTTCGCCAGAACTACTATGTTCTGAAAGTTCATGCCCCTTGGTGCATTCTTCCGCGTGTATTCCAGACACCACTTTTCATCAATGCCGTATTCCCAACACAGCTGTTCCATCTTGTAATCGTAAGCATCGTTAGCATCGTATTCGTTCATCACAGTGCAGTTGTCTTCATACGTCGCCAGCCATTCATGCAGGCGCTTGCCGTAGAACTGCTTCGGATACAGCTTGTTAAGCACCAGCATTATCCGCGCCAGATTCCGCAGATTCTCGCTTGCTACCGAATGTACTATCCTGTTCTTGTGATAGTCCTTGATCTTCCTGTTCGTCATTTTCCTCACTCCCTTTCTTGCGGTATACGCAGATATCACAGCAGATGTATTCCCCGCTGTTCATGCAGCTCATGCAGTCGCCGTACTTCCCGCACAGCCTGCCATTGTTCCAGTCCCTGCAGTTGTTTTGAAAATGCGCACACATCGAACATTCCTTGCAGGTGAAGTTGTCCCGCCTGTTGTTGAACCTGCACTTGCCACACTTTGTTCTGTCCTGGTCGGGACATTCCTCGCATGAATCGATAGCTTCTATCTGCACCAGATCAGCCCAGATGTTCGCCTGCTGATAGTTTCTGTCTTCCAGAAGTACGCTCACCCGCTTCTCCGGATGATATATATAAGTCAATGCCCTTATCCGACGAAACACCTGCAGATTCCCGCTGTGATCTCTATATATTATCGGCAGTTCGTTCTTAGCGGCGGCGGCCGCTTGATGTGAGTTCATCTTCTACCTCCATCTTTTTCAGAGCGTTCCGCACCGTGTCCCTGTGCTTGCCGATCTTTAACGCAATGTCCGTCACTGTATACCCCTGACTGTGCAGCAGCCGTATGCGCTCACGCTCTTTCTCCGTCACCTTCCAGCCCTTTTCGCTTGCAGACCTGTCTATCATTTCCGGCTTCGGCAGAGTGATACCATGCTCCGTTTGATATCTCCCGATCTTTCCCGGTTCATTGTATCTCGGGCGATATCTTATCTCTGTGACATAGTATTCCGCTTCCGCCTTGCTGATCTTGCATCTTTCCGCGATAGTCTCTACCGTGTACTCTTGTGAAGCAAGCCCGCGTATTTTAAGTAATAAAAGATTTTTCATGAATAATTTTCCTCTGCTCTTGCGTTATAGCCTGTTGTGTGCTATAATATACATGGTATAGCACTTCGCGGTCGTTATACCGGGTTATGGCTGACCCCTTTGATATATTGAACTGTTACGCTGCTCTCGTAACAGTTCTTTTTTTATGCCTTATTCACCCAGCCCGCGGACGACCTCCGCATATACCTCGTCCATTTCCCACGCTCTTGTTTCCTCGGGAGAAAGTGTTTCGTATATTGCCAGCAGCTTCTTTTTGGCTTGCTCCAAAGCCTGCCGCTCCCCTGCCGTTCTTATAACGCCCTTTGTTTGTGATTTTCCATTATCTGTAAACTTGACATTTGTGTCAACTTTTTTCGTGCCGTTCTGTTTCCTCAGATCAGGCTCTTTTTCTTTTGCGGCAGTAATGATCCTGTGTACACTGCTCTCCGATATCCCGAACTTCTTTGCCGTCTTGCCCTCCGAGTTACCCATCTTGTACCATTCCAGCACCGCCCACTTCAGCTCCGCACTTAACGCCTTGCGTCCGCCCTTGCGTTCCTCTGTCTTTCCCTTTGGCTTGCCGTTCTTCGCGTTCCTCTCCGCAACAAACGCCGACACTTCCTGTTCATTCAGCCCCGTTGCCGCAACGATATCTGATATACTGCTGCCGTCAGCATTCATGGCAGCTATCTGATATTTCTGCTCATTGGTCATTGCTCTTCCCCCTAAAACGTTTTCAAAACATCCCGCGTCAATTGCAGCAGACTGCACGCTGTGACGTCTACTTTCCGCACGTTGTACTCGTTGTCAAAAGATATATCAACATACTCCCTGCAGCCCCTGATATAGTAATTCGCCTGATAATGCAGATTGCTTGTCACTTCCCTGATAAGCGCACTCAATGTAGTACGCACAAAATCATACTTCATTTTCTGCTCTTCTGTAAACACCCTGCCGTTCATTCCTATTCCCTTTCACATATAAAAAACTTTTTCGGCGCTTCGATCACACTGTCAAACAGCACTATCGGTCTGCCGTAAGCATCTGTCCTTGCATACTCTTTGTTCGATGTTCCGTCACATACGCACTCTTTTGCTTTCCTGTTAAACTTGCAATATGTCTTCTCACACTGCACATTCTTTTCGGGATCACATTCGTACAATACTATTCGTCTGCCCATGTGTTGCTCCTTTCATTGATCGTCTGTTGATAAATAATCTCTTGGTTGATTATCAATCAACATTCGATGCAAAAAAAATATCGTTCTTGTCTTCCAGTGCAGTTATTCCCAGAAGATTGCAAAGCTTCTCAATCTCCGATGGAACGAACTCGCTTTTGTTAGTCATTTTATTTCTCAATGCCTGATATGAAATACCCATATTTTTGGAAATATAACCGTATTTCAGACCGCTCTGCCTTATAAGTCTTCTAAGTCTTATAGTGTCAGTCATTTTATCACCTCCGTTTTCTCTCCGTAAGTTGAAGTAAACTCAACAATATCAGTATATCACTATGTAGATTTTTTGTCAACAATTTTTAAGAAAAAATCTATTATTCTTTTAAAATTGTGCCAATGCACAAATTTTGCGCCCGCATTTTGTTCAACACTGACGGCTTCATTTGTTTTAATTTTTAATTATGTTTTTGTTCATATATTTAATATAACTAAAGTTGACTATTCATCAACCGTTCTTTCTTTTTTTCTAAATTATTATTGATTTTTAATCAACTCCATGATATAATAGTTTATAAAATTAGAAATTTCTGAGGTGATATATATGTTTAAAAGCGTAGGCGCACGTATAAAAGAGCGCCGTGAACAGCTCGGACTTACTCAGGTCGAACTTGCAGAGATCGCTGGTTTTAAGTCACGATCTTCTATCAACAAGATCGAAAAGGGAGTAAACGAACTTCCGCAGTCTAAGATTATTGTTTTTGCAAAGGCATTGAAAACTACGCCTGCATATCTTATGGGCTGGGAAGATGATGCCGAAATAAAAAAACTCACCCCTGCCGAAAATGACATGAGTGAGTTATATGCAGACCTGGCTAAGTTGTCCGAAGCAAACGTTGACTTAGTCAGAAATCTCGTTAAGGGACTGCTGGCTCAGGGCGGAAGCAATAAATGATTTTATATTTTCTTTGTTGCGCAGGTCAAAGCCTAATTCTATCAGGCCGCTGATTATTTCTTTGATCTTTTCGTCCTTTGTCATTGTTGCCCCTTCCTCTCAAAACAGTTTACACTTTATTTTCTCAGTGTTTTTCTTCTTCTGCTATTAACGCTAATCCCATCATAGCCACCAGAGCACGTGCAGGTATACCGATTCTGTCTGCTATCGTAACAGTAAGGTTTGTAAGATTATTTATTACGTCCATTTCTTTTCCTATTATTGTCGATACACCCTCGCACTCTTGGACTTTTTTTCCTTACTCCCCTGCTTTTGGTACATAGTAATTAGATATTAATGTTCCTCCGCTTTGTTGGGCTATGTCCGCAAGCATCCTTGAATGATACTCCCATGAACTGATATTTTTCATTGCTCTTTTTCTCCTTTTGGCTGATTCTTGCATTTAGCATTTAGTGATTTGCTTCCATAATTTCATTTTCGTTTTCAACGATCGTCTCCAGTGACACATTGAAAATTTTTGCCAGCTTTATTACAAGAGAAATATCCATTTTCTTTTGCCGTTCCCCGGCTTCGATAAGCTGATAATACTGACGAGATATGCCGATCTTGTCAGCTACGTCCTGCATAGACAAACATTTGGCTTCACGCAGGTACTTTAAATATTTTCTCACTTTGAGTTTCTCCTTTGTTATGGTTTATCAATCCCCATATTGATAAATTTATTATACATCGTTTTGTAATATTTGTCAACATTATGTTATAAACTTAAACGTTTTCTGCATTTTCACCAATAGCAATTATAACGAATTGTTGAATTTGCAATAAATATTTGACTTTGCAACAAGATGTTGCTATAATAAAATAAAGGAGGTGTATATATGCTTCATCTGAAAAAGCTTAGGGAAGCCAGAAAACTGACTCAAACCGAAGTAGCCCATGATATTAATATTTCAAGAGCAACATATAACAACTATGAGCTTGACAAACGACAGGCAGATTACGAAACTCTGCTCAAACTTGCCGAATACTTTGACACGACTGTTGACTATCTGATCTCAGATAAGCTTGGAGAATCTAAAAGATTCCCCTTCCCTTTTCCGAATGAGGAACAATTATACACTTCATTGTCCGAACTTTCCGAACAAGAGATCAAGTCTCTTAAAGTTTTTGTAGATTTTCTTTATTATCGAAGAACACTTGAATAATCATGTCCCACGATGTAAGTATATCATTTCACCGCTATCATTTCCAGTTCATTCTGCGGTCAGTTACCGCTTATTTACAGTTTAAAAGGGGGTCATTCCAATGGAAAGACGTGTTATGTCGAAAAAGATTATAGTCATTAAGCAGATCAAAGAACAGCATAATCTGCCTAATGATAAGATACTTGACCTTGTCGCCCGCAACGGCGGATCATTGTCAGATAGTACGCTCCGCCGCATACTGGCAGAGAATTCCGAAGACCAGTCTTTCCAGTACTCCAGCATAGCCGATCTGTATAACGCCCTCACTCTGGAGTTCGGCGAAGACTTCAAGGACAGCGACCCTGCTGCACTGAAAGCTCTTCTGTCCGAGCGTAACCGCTGGATCGACCGCCTTGCCGAAGAGATCGAAACCATCAAAGAAGAACATAAAGCCCGCGAAGCTTTGTATGCCCAGCGTAAAGACACATACGAACGAACAATAACTATACTTCAAGAGCGCATCGACAAGCAAGACGCTTTGATCGAACAGCTTTTGACTGCTCACCTTGAAAGGAGCTGATCTCATGGGTGAAAACTTTGGAATGTTAATTGGTGTAGCATTTTTTGCAGGCATAATTGAAATAGTACTTTTATTCGCTGTTCTTCGCATGACGGAGAATATCAAAGAGATCACACGTATACTTACCGAATGGGAACGTGAGCGCAAAAAGAATAAGTGATACTGACACCGCAGTTTTTAAGCTGCGGTGTTTTTTAGCACCATAATCTTTTCCACGATAGGTACGACACTTTTTCACGAAAGGTCATAGACTTTTCCATACATAACTTTTCGTAATAACAAGTTTACTTAAACATAGTTTTTTCGGCTTTTTAATATCTAAATGTGCAAATTTCTAGTACAATAGGTACGATTCTTTTTCACGAAAGGTCATAGACTTTTTCATCAAAGGTCATAGCCCACTTGACAAAATTATGTCGTGTTCAAAATCAATTACGGAGATTGATATTGCAATTACCAACCTTTTGTTTCTCAATCTGTCAATCCATCAATCCTTAATGATTGATAGATGATTTAAAAAGTGATTTAATAGTGATTTAATAGTGATTTCGGCTTTGATTTTGCCCGAAATTAAGCCGTTTGCAGAATCAATTACCAACCTTTTGTATCTCAATTACCAACCTTTTGTATCTCAATTACCAACCTTTTGTATCTCAATTACCAACCTTTTGTATCTCAATTACCAACCTTTTGTATTAAATTAATTTACACCCACCACTTGACAAGGTTGTAAATTTATGATATACTGATTCAAGAGGTGATAAGTGATGTCAGAATTGTTTGAAACTGCAATAGTTGAAAAAAGAAATTTTTTAAATGAGTTGAGGACATCGTTGAACACAACTCAAGAGCTGCGCTTATTTTCAGTTTATTTGTCAAAAATTGATCCGTATGATTCAAGTACAAGAATCGTTAGATTTTCTCTATCAGACTTTCAGCGGATAATGAACTTTGAACAACTTAATATAGCACGCTTAAAGGCAAGTGCAACTAAAGTTTTACATTCAGAAGTATTTTTGCCAAAAGAAAGCGGTGGATTTAAAGGCATTAATTTGTTTGAAACATTTGATGTTGATAAGGATAGCAACGGTGTATGGTATGTAGAGATAACTCCAACTCAAACGGCTCTTCCATTGTTATTTGATTTTAAGGATAAGTATTTAAAATATGAACTTTGGAATGCGCTAAGATTGAAAGCTCCTAGTCAAATAAGAATGTACGAAATATTAAAGCAGTATGAAAAGATAGGTAAGCGAGAAATTGAGGTAAATAAGTTGCAAGAATTATTAGGTGTAAACTATGCCAGATGGGATAGATTCAAAGCGAAAGTCCTTGACAACTGCCAAAAAGCATTAAAAGAAGTTACAGACATCTGCTACACTTACGAACGTGGAAAGACAGGCGCAGGCGGTAAATGGCTGACGATTGTTTTTTATATTAAAGCAAACAATGACTATGTAGACCCGATTTCACTTGACCAGTATATCAACCAGAACCCAAAGCCCGCTGATCTTGAATGCGAAACTGCCACCGAGTTTGATTACGACAGTGACTTATCTGTTCTGCTGGACAAAACTTTCAAAGGCGAGTTCCCCTCGGATGATATCCAGGAGCTGCATGACCTTGTATGCAAAGCCGTTCCTGAAAATGATAACAAGGCGCGTGTTCAATATTTTCTCGAAAGATATAGAAAGATGGAAGCTTATAGCCCTAATAAAAAAGGCAGATTAAACTATCTAAAAACAATTATAGAGAACGAGATTCAAAGCAAAGGTGACAGCTCCAGCTACGATCTGAACGAGTATGAGAAATTTGCTCGAAGCTATGACTTCTCAGATATGCCGTGGAATGTGAAATCCGAAACCGAAAAAAATTGACACAAATGTCAAGTTTTATATCAGCTATAACTACCGAAAGGAGCGTGATAGTATGAACCCCCACCAATAAAAAAGCCGCCCGAGCGCTACCAACACTCGGACGGAGAGCGAACTTTAAGCCCGCTGAAACAATCGTCTACAAACAAAATGTTCCTGCTTTTATTATATCACATTTTGTTTGGAAATGCAAGACATAATGAAAGGAAAATAAGTAATGAAAAAAATAGCAATATTCAATAATAAAGGTGGCGTGGCAAAGACTACGTCGGTAATCAATCTGGCGTACTGCTTAATGCAGCAGGGTAAGCGCGTACTGGTAGTGGACTGTGATGCGCAGGAGAACTGCTTTATGTTTTTTATGAGTTCTCAGAGTACTGAGCTTATACTCTCCACCGACTATGAGAACATATCTCATACCACTTGGCAGAATTACAAACAGCTTACCACTGAACCGGAAGACTTTGACTTTATCCTTTTCGATCTTCCGCCTTTTATCTCCGACGAGATTCGCGAAATACTCCGCCAGTGTGATACAGTGTATGTCCCGACTATCCTCGGCGAATTTGAAATTGCAGGTCTGAGCAAAGTTACCGAAGAGATAAACTCTTTGAACATTAAGCTCGGCGGCATTTTCGTCACAATGTATCAGCCGAAGAATGATGCAGAGATAATCAAAGAGTTTCGCGAGATACTTAAAGACCGTCTTATGACTACCGTTATCCCGTTTTCGACCACCGTCCGCGAAAGCCAGAAAGCAAATCTCCCGATCGAAGCTTACTTCAAGGAAAAAGGTGTGCCCAAAACAAAGACCAGCTGGAAGCTTGTCAAGTCCTATGAGGATCTGGCACTGGAGATAATGAGGGGGTAATATCATGGCTAAAACAATGTTCGATAATATAAAATTATCAGTTGATAATACTATGTCTACTGATATCAAAATGATCGATATCAACGAACTGCATAGTTCGGAAGATAATTATTTTGAAATGAACCGTATCGATGAACTTGCCGAAACGATACTCGGGCAGGGCGGAGTGAAAGAGAATCTTATTGTTTCTCCGCTTCCGACAGGCGGATATGAGATAATCAGTGGACACCGCCGCACAGCTGCTGTCAGACTTTTGCTTGACAACGGCGAAAAAGTTTCAAGATTTTTGCCGTGCTTAGTACAGAAATATGCAAGCCCCGACGATAAAAGGCTCAATTTGATTTTTATGAACGTGACGGCCCGTCGTTTGTCCGATGCGGAACTTTGGACAAGCTATGAGAAAGTCGATGCGATCTTAAAGAAGAAAAAAGAAGCCGGAGAAAAGTTTGGCAGGATCAGAGATACCCTTGCAGGCTATTTGGGCGTTTCTTCTTCGCAGATCGGTAAGCTTCAAAACATTGAAAAGTATGCGACTGATAAGGTTAAAGAAGCAGTCAGCAATGGCAGCATTTCTATCTCGACGGCAAATCAAATTGCAAGACTTGATGAAAAAGAACAGGAAGCTATTGTTGACACTCAGGACGTTAGCAAAATTAAAACTAAAGATGTAAAAGACCAGATTGACAACTCAAAAAAAGTTGACACCAGTGTCAAGATCCCAACTATTTCCAACTCGGAAAAAGTTGACACCAGTGTCAAGTTTCCAACTACTTCCAATATAAACGACGTATCCATCAAAGACGACTACAAAAATTTGATTAGCCGAATAACCGAGCGTTATAATGCAGAAGTACAGGAAAATTACCATAATGGTATTTTGGATTTTATTCCGCATGACAAGACCAGCTCTGAAATGTTGGAGATCATTATATGTCAGTATGCACTTAGCAACTATCCCGATCTCCTGCAAGACAGCGAATAATCAAAAGCCGCACAGCATCAATACTGTGCGGCTTTCTTTTTACTTTTCTTTGTACATCTGCTGATATATCTTTATCTCATTAACAGCTTCAATGTGCTTTTTGTGCAGATATTCGTATACCGCCATCATAGTTGCAGGCGGCTCACCATGCTCTTTGCGCTCCTGCTCTATCAGATGCACTACCTGCGTGTGCAGCAGATTGATGTGCTGTACTTCCTGCAGCGAAATAGAGTATAACGTATCTGCAAGATCGGGCATTTCTTCTCTGAGTTCGACAGCACGTTTTGCATATTCGCAAGCGCCCTCGATCTCGTCTTCGATCATGTCGGATATCTCTTTAATGATTTTCATAATATCAATCCTTCTTGATTCTGGTAGATATGTTTGTTACCGTGCCCGCATTCTCCACCAGTACGACTGTGATGTTATCCACACCGTCACAGCAGTTCTGGCGAATAGTTGCAACTATCGGCAGAGTAACAGGTTCGTCAACAGTACCTACGTATCCGTAAGCTATCGCGCCGGGGATCTGAACGCCGTCCTTGTATGCCGCAACAGTCACCGCACCAACGGTACCGGGTTCAACAGTTACAGCTATGTCGATATCATAATAGCCTGCACCCTCTGCTTCAACGCCGTTTCCCGAAAGTCTGAGATTGCAACCGTATCTTCTTTGCACAGAACCAAGTGCTATAATGCCGCCTTCTGCTACGTCCTGCGGTGAGGGGTTAGCTAACTGTATAAGTGATCTGCTCATGTTTAGTCCTCCTTCATTGATTCAGGCAGGCTAGGAGTGCAACAACTCCCGCCCCAAATGCTGTTGCTCATTGCTTTTGCCCACAGCTCAGACATTTCCTTGTTCTTAGCTTTCTGCTCTTCCTCGTATTTTATGGACATTAGCTTGCTGTCAAGTATCCTGTACTCATTGTACGTTATATCTTTAGGCTCTTTTGAGATGATGTATTCAATTACATCATCGATCTTTGAATTGATCTTGTCTTTCTGGGGAATATTTGCTACTGTCTTTTTAGTTCTCATATTTTTCTCCTGTATAAATAAAGGGCAGGATTTAACGTCCTGCCCTTTTTCACCTCGTCAGTCAGACGTTAAATGTTGTTTGCGTTGCAGCCGAAGATGGGCGGGAAAGGTCCTGCGCCATATGTCCACGAATTAGGAAATTTCAGCATACCCGCAGTTGCCTGCGCAAGCTGCAGCTGAGATACCTGTGCCTGCAGAGCTTCGATCTTGTTCTGCGCCAGCTCGTCCTTTACACTCTGTATCTGAGCGGTAAAGTTAGCGTTGGTCGCAGCATCACGCATAGCTGCGTCGTAGTTGTTGCGTGCGATCTGTGCGCTGAGAGAAGCGCCTGTGTCTGCAATCATCATCTTTGTACTGCAGCAGCACTCGTTCTGGTTAGCGATTGCCTGTGCCTGCTGTACTGCCACGCCGCTGATATCTCTTGCCAGTTCATCGTATCTGTTCTGGACCATGTTGAGAGTATCGTGGAATGTCTGATTTGTAGCAGCCACACTCTGTGCTGTGCCGGCAGTTACTGCTGAGAGTATTTCTCTCTGATTTGCCATAGCGTTCTGGTTATCAAAACCTCTCTGCAGATCGTTCTGAGTTGCCATACCGGTTGCTAATGCTGCACCGTTGCCGCCAAGTCCGAAACCACCAAAGCCGCCGTTAAAGATACCCATAATGACTGCCAGATAGATCAGACCTTCCAGTCCGTTACAGCCGCCGAATCCGCCGTTTGAGAGAGCAGCTACATCAGCAACGCTCATGCCTGTACCGTTGTCCATAGTATTCCTCCTTTAATTGTTAAGGATAGCGACTACCTCCGAATTGGTAGTCGGATATATAAACCGCCCTGCGCACTGACGGATCATATCATTTTTGTTATCTCGTTCGGGTCAATGCCTTTTTCCCTTGCCAAAGCTTCAAATGCCGCCTTTGGATTGTTACCGTGCTGCTGGATATATGAAAGCGCCTGCTGCATACCCGGATTCTTTTGCATCATCATCTGCTGCATAAGTGCCTGCGGATTCTGTGAAGCTTTAAGTGCCTGAATAGTTTGTTTTATTGGTGCGAGATTGATTTGCGGATTGACTTGACTGTTCGTTCCGAGTTGTTGCAGTATCATCGGCAAAGCCATTTACAAACTCCTCCAATCTTGCTATACGCTGTTCAAGTCCGGAAACGTCCGGAGCTTGTGCTGTCTGGTGCGGTGTGATATCGTAAGGCGACACAGTCTTATAACCCGCGCCGTCAGTGACTACCAGCCATACTATCGTGCCGGATTCATCAAGCAGAAGTGCCGAACTGTTTGCACCTATCGGAAAAGCCCGCGCACCGTTTTCGCCGTTTACCTTGACAACTTCCATTCGCGGCTGCTGTTGCTGTAAAGCATTCGCCGACGGATTCGGCATATATGGATTCATAAGCGGATTGTATAAGTCATTATATCCGTACATCTTCGCACCTTCTTTCACTATTATTATAATAATAAAAAGCATCTCTTACAAGAAAGTTTTCAGCCGATTTTCAGCCGATTTTTAGCCGACTTTCGGCAGATTATAAGACGGTTTTCCGCCGACTTTTTCGCATAAAAAAAGAACCGTCCGCATTATAACAGACGGTCTTGTATTAGAGGAAGGTTTTTGTGAATGATATCTTTGACCTGTGTGACCGAAAGCGCAAACTCTTCGGCAAGCTTTTCCAAAGCTACGCCGTCAATGATACGTCGTTTAAGCAGCTCACGGTTGCGCTCTGCGTTCCGACCTCTCACGTAGTCATCAATGATCTCGCGTATCTCTGCATTACTTTTCATAAGATATCACCCATTATATTATATTCTATTAGTAATGTCAAAGCAAGTTCATTTAGCGCTCATTTACAGTTCATTTACTGCTCAGAAAACAAAAAAAGCCTGCCGATCAAACGACCGACAGGCTCTTTTCATTGCAGACAAAGTTAACCGTCTGCTGACATTTCATATCATATTTAGTATATCATACTTTCAGCGCATTTGCAAGCCTTTTGATAAACTTTTCGCCAGCGATGCCATTCTGCTCATATCCCCAGCTTTTGAGGATATCGTTAACAGCCTTTTCCGTCCCCGCCGCGAAAGCATCATGCGATGGGTCAAACTTGACCTTTGTCATACCCTTTTCACGTGCAAGTGCCAGCAACTGCTTTAAGGCGAGTACACCTAAATCCTTGTTGCCTATCTTATATCCTGCTACATCCAGCACAGGCTTTGCCTTTTCCACGCCGTTCAGCCCCGCGCTCCTGATAATGCTGACATAATCCGTATCGCTCGAATCCATATCCACATTACCATTGATGCCGTCCACACGCCCTGTGAAGCTGTACTGATGCACTCCGCAAGGTATATCAGGTACACGCGCAGTGTTCGCGCACCAGATAGCATATCTCTTGCGGAAAACAGGGCTGTACTTGCTCAGAAAGTTCTCATAGCTGTACAGCGCACAGAAGTATCCAGCCTTTTCCACCACATCCATAAACGCCTTTGTAATAGCTTCCAGTGTTGCCTGTGGCAGATTGTACTGCACTTTCTCTTCGATGTCAAGCGCCACAAAGTATGGTATTGGCTTGACTTCGTTCAGCAGTTTCACAAAGCCCTGTGCTTCTGCCCTCATGCCCTCGACCGTAGTCGCGTATGAGTAATGATAAGCGCCGAACGGCAGGTCGGCTTTGATGGCTTTTTTCACGTTTGTGTACCACTTCGTGTCTACCTGCTGAGGAAAAGCGGTCACGTTTCCGAATGACGAACGTATGATAACAAAGTCCATGCCTGCTTTCTTTGCTTTGGCAAGGTCACAGTTACCGTTCCACTGCGATATATCACAGCCTTTGTACTTCATGCTATCCACCCGCTTTCTCTTTGTTCCAAGCCATTTCTTCTGCAATTGCATCCTTGTATGTCTCAGCAAACTGCCTGCACTCTTCCTTGCTCATGCCAGTGTTTTCCGAAATTGTCTCGATATCCACCGAGTACGCGAATGCCTTGATTATCTGCTTAACTTGCTCGGTCATACTATCACCCCTCATAAGGTTCTCCCACGATTATCTCATACTCTTTCGCCGTTATCCAGCCCTTAACGACCGCATCTCCGACCTGTCTTTTTGACCACAGACCTTCGTCGTAGTATCTCTTGACTTTTGCAAACTTCTTACTCATCTTCCTCGTCCTCCTCTATCTCGATATCGGACATCATAGCTATGTAGTCGATGTTAGCTGTATTTCTCTCAACAGCCTTGTACAGTTCCCAGTCCTCTTTGGCTATCTTGCGCTCTTCGTATACCCAGACCGTATAACTGTTGCCCTCTTCGTCCTCACGCTGTTCCTCATGGATATTTCTGCGCACATAGTTATAAATTCTTGATGTAGTCGTGTCAACTGCATCTGGCTCAAATGTTGCTTCTGCGTTTACCCACATAATGCAAGCCTCCTTTTATCGTAATTTGAAATTTTCTTTCGTAAATTCTTGATGCTGACATATTGCAAGACATGATACCGAAACCAATCACGGCAGTCGGCACATTTCACAAGTCCTGCATACGTTACCATCTGCCGCGCATCACGAATGTTCGCACGTTCTTTCTTGTTTATTCGCTTTGCCTTGCGCTGAATTTTCAATGCCAGCCTTGACCTCAACGCTACATGATTTCGGTAAAACTTAAAACCCAGAAAATCCAAGAAGCGCCCTTGCTTCTTACCTCTGATACTATCCATATAGAACAACTGCCAGTTGCTTTTGAGTTGCAAGTGCAGTTCCTTTTCAAGATACTCTGCTATCAAATCATGAACCTTGTGCAGTTCACGCTTGTTACTGCCAAACAGCACCATATCGTCCATAAAACGGATATAGTACTTAACGTGCCATTCTTCCTTAATTTTGTGGTCAAGTTCTGTCAGCAGAAAGTTTGCAAACCACTGTGATGTTACAAATCCGAGCGGTATGCCCTTGTCAACAGTTCTCACGACCATTTCAATATATCGAAAGAACTTATCGTCACGGATAATCTTCCGCAGTTTTGCCAGCAATACGTCTTGATCTACACTGTCGAAAAACTTCTTGATATCCAGTTTTAAGCAGTATTTCGTGTTCTTGTGGTCTTTCTGAATCCACTTTTTCACGACCTTGACCGCCTTGTGCAGACCTTTGCCTGGTATGCTTGCATAGCTGTGTTCATACATACTCGGCATGAAGATATTCTGTAAAACGTTCGTCATCATATGCTGAACGACCACCTCTTTGACAGTCGGCACGATGATATGACGTTTCTTTGCTGAGATACCATCGTTTATCTCGACAGGTGTATGAACTGACGGTGTGAAGTTGATTGCCATCTCTCTTGTCTGCTTGGTATACTTGCAGGGATTTGCCCTCAGTTTCCTGAGTTTCTTGTGTCGCCTGTTGTTTTTATATTTATTTCTTCCTGCATTAAGTAAAGCAAGTTGTATATTATTGTCGCTTATCATCTTATCGTATAAGCCGTTGTATGATTTCATATAAAATCTCCTTCTTGAAATTCTCATCCATTTTGGGCTTTTCGCTTACTCACAGATGCTTGCTTACGAACATTATTTTGACCAAGAGGTCAGGGAAGTATGGTGCATTGCGGAAGTTAATAATTCAAGAGTGCGCAGCGGAAATATTCCAGTTGCGATTAGAAACAGCATTGTTGAGGTTAACGTAAACACCGTAATTCGCCCCATTGTTGGAGTTACCGCCGAAATACGCGAAGCGCACCATAAGTCCCTATTAAAATTTTAATAATTACTCATGCAAGAAAATGTTGTTAACTTATGATTTCAGGGGACACGCAAGCGTTTCCCCTCTAGGCTACGCCTATTCACCCCTTTCAGCAAGTGGCTTGCAAGAAGGCGCAGCGGAAAGAGACCAGTAGCGATTAGAAACAGCAGCGTTGAGGTAAACGCAAACACCGCAATTCGCCCCACTGTTGGAGGTACCGCCGAAACACGCGAAGCCATTGCCAGCATAGAAATAGTCGCAATAATACTTGTTGCTAGCCGCAGGGCTGTCTGTCACCTTGGCAATTATACCCCATTTGTCATAGTTCATATTTTTAACATAATTAGAACTGGGCTTGGTATATGCAAGTGTAAGATATCCACTGCCGTTTGTGTTGAACTCAGTCGCAGTCGAACCATCTTTTGTACCGTGTGTCAGCTTATACGATATACCCGAAGATATACCAATCAAGCCAACACATCTTCTCCATTTGCAAGCCCAAAAATTTTCGATACCGAACACTTTCACGGCTGTACTGCCGTTTGCCGTTGAACCGTAGAATAAACCCTTGTCGTTTAATGAGCCTGTTACATACGCTTCTGCTGCCGCCTGAGAACCACTGTCTATACCTCTGCCAAATGTAGCCTGTACATCAGTTGATTTCCCTATAAGGTACAGCAGCCCCCATATCAGATTAGCATCAGCCCAAAGGTCTATCATCCATTCGTCTTTGGCTGTTGTGTTGTTAGCTCTCGCTCTTGCGATTTCCTCAGTACCAGTTGTGATGCCGTTATAGGCATACTGTTCCCACTTAGCAGGGTCAAATGCTTCCGCTGTTTCAACCGCCGTGATACACTTGTACATACAGTTGTTGTAATTGACCTTATCACCGACCGCATATGTGGCACTTGCAGAGTATGCGGTAGTCACCCAAGGTGCAAGTGTCAATCCAGATATTGAGCGCATCTTGCCGTCATAGCAACAGCCGTTATACGCCGCCATGTAGAAATGGTCTATCTCGTTGTTGTCTGCATCATAGTTACACCAGCACTCGTAACTATCGTCAACTTTCTTGTTTGCAACGTAGAAATCGCCATCGTTACCGCTTGCGTTAGCCACGAACTTGAACCAAATCTTAGGAAATTCCAGCATAACATTACCGCCGATTGATAAATCATCTACATTAGAAGCAGTGCCGTCAAGCTTCTTTGTATAGTCGTTAGGGTCGAGATAGTAAGCAACAGTGCCGTCATAGTTCAGCACGCAAGGCTTCGGCATAAAGAAAGCGTTCTGCCATGAGCCATAGTTGAATGATGTATCACCCATGTATGCAGGTGTCATGCCCACTGCATCTTCAAGATATGTTACTCTTGCACTAGGGTCTCCCTCGTCAGGGTCTATGTGAATACCGTAGATAGTTGCGTTAGGTATAGTAGCAATATCCGCAGGAAATTCTTCATATCCGTCACCCGCATTGACAGTACCGCCCTTTGCCACAATCGCATCTGCAATTGCAGTTCGAGCCGCCACCAGTCTCGCAAGATTCTGCGCTATTGTGTTAGGCATCTTACAGCACCTCCTCTAATACCGAGTTGATATCACCAACGACCGCATAAACACCGCCAGATGTGATAGGATTTGTGCTGTTCTCAACGGGGGTGTTGTCAAGATTAACACCGACTACGAGCGTTGGCTGTAAACCGCTTACTATGTCGCCAATCGGTATCGTGATAGTCTGCCCGCTCACCAGCGTAAGTATCAGCGACTTAGTCTGATTATCATACGACCCGCTCACCACAGTACTCTCCAGCGGCAAATCGACCGTCTGCGCTTCTCCTATCGCTGTGCCGTCCTTGTTTAAAAGCTGTATCGTCAGCACATATGTGCTTGTATCCAGAGATACGCTGATTGCAGCCGCATAGCTTCCTCCGCCTGTTTCAATGGCTTCTTTCAGTTCGATAAGCCTGTACTCGATACGGCTCTCCGCAGGCTCAGTGTATTCCGTGCCGTTGATGATACTTACCAGTATATCTTCGTCACGGCTCTGCGGTGTAATGTCAAAATCAGGTGTCTGTGGCATAGTTATTCCTCCTTTGTCTTCTCGGCATTGCTGCCCTTTGTTTCGACTGTCTTTTTGAGATGCCCTACTAAAGCCCGCAAAAATGAAGGCATGGGAACATGGAGCGCTTCCAGATTTTCAAGTATGCTGATAAGCTCGTTGATGATAAGCCAGATCGTCACGATCAGCCCGAAGCAAAACCCGAAGTCCAGCGTGACCCCGACCTGCCTAAGCCCCGACCATAACAGCCAGTCCACCACGCCTGCCACGCATACCAGCATAAGATAGCACAGCTTCTTGATAATGCCTTTAAGTCCCGCCTTGCTTGAAAGTTCATCGTTTCCCCAAGCTTTCAGCATACCGCTCATATAATCGATGATTATAACGACTATCAGTATCACCAGCGGCACGAACATCAGCCGCATATAAGCCGACAGCCCGCCCAGCGCTACCGCTATCAGCGATTGCCATGTCTTGTCTTTCATTCTCACGCCCCCTATCTAAAAGTCATATTCAAATCTTGCATCTTCGGCGTTATCCTATCTGTATCCCAAGAGCCTGCCTTAACTCTGTATGCTGTAAGGCCCCCGTATCCCGCCTGCGTTGTTGACTGCGAATCGAGAACCGCTGACATACGCCAGTCGCTGTCTAGTGTCTGATTAGGCTGATAGTACACCAGATACTCAACTTTAAACGCCAGATAATCCGTAGGTAAAGCCACGCCAAAGTTTACTCCGTCAGCCGTTCTGAGTTCTCGTCTGTATGGATAGCTTATTGCGCCAGAAATCGGTTGGTGAGTTCCGCCCGATGATGGCCGATACCACCAGCTATGAAAACGTATATCAACAACGTAATTTCCTTGAACCAGTCCATATCCCGGGTCGATCAAGAATGTACTGCCGTCTGGCTTTGTACACTGTATTTTTTTTATAGCATACGAATCGACGTAACCATCATCAACAACAGCATATGACACCATTCCGGTTGTTACATTGCTTGTGGAGTTACCCGTGTATACCGTCACGCTCCACCCGCTTATATCTGGTATAACTGAAGTTTGCGATACGCTCACTTGCTCTATAGTATACGCCGTTTCAGTGTCTACAAAACTTGCGGTCTTCGTTCGGACGTTAGCTTTTCTTGGGATAGCCAACTTCGCTATTGTAAGTTCAGGCATCAGTTGCCACCTCCTGGCGTAACAGGCTCGCTTCTCTGGGTAGTGCCGAGAGCAAAGCAAGTCTCAGCAGCGGTAAGCGGCATAAATGCACCAGCTCTTGTATTTTCCTGAGAAGTCAAATATACATTTCCTTGATAGTTAACACACCAAGCGTCTTGGTCTGCATTTTTGAACACTATAATCGCCCTTACATTTGAACCGCCTGTCGATGGTGCGGAGCTACTGTTAATATTTGTGTTAGCCCCTATATAGCCGTTTGTGATGTAACTGTCTAGCAAAGTATTTGGAGACCCAGCGCCAAAGGTTGATGATGTGAGCAATAAACCATACTCTGATATATCGTCAAAGTTATTCAGATAGAAGTTACCATGTGTCTGAGTATACGTGTTTGTCGTTACCGCAGACGTACTCATATTAGTGGTCTTTATAGTTGTCTTAGTCATCCACCACCAGCGCCATCTGTCGCTCGATTCGACATTCACCTGATACGGATAGACTTTGATGTCTACCTCGTACTTATACACCACACCGCTTGCGTATCTATACGATATCAATCCTGTGTATTCAGGCGATATGTATGCTGAGTTAGCCGTAAGCAAGCTATCCAGCTTCGCCGTAAAGTCGGATGCTGTGAAACTGCCGAGATAGCACGGTATACCCTGCGCGACTATCATGCGGTTATCAGCACCGTAGTAAAGTTTGGTATTCGCCGATATATCCATCATAAGCTCTTCATCGGTCACATAATCATGCAAGTTATCTTCGTCAAACAACGCCGCATTTGTTACCTCTACCCCACCACCGCCCTGTCTTATCAGATCAGCTTCACCATTTGCCAGCAATATCACGCCCGAAGACGGCAGTGTGCTGTAAGCCACCGTCACCGTCTGCCCGACTGTCAGCTTTTCCGCTGTCTTGTTCAGCATCCCCTTGATCTCCGAACCGTTGCCCAGAAGCTTAACGTCAGCCCGAAGATAGTCTTCTCTCACCGCCGTCACCGTTGCAGGAGTTACCGTAAGCCCGCTCTGCCTTGCCACACAGCCCTCGACCTCACGCCGTATGATATCAGTTAACTTACTCACTTGCTATGCCCCCTTTCGGAAGAAATGCCACACTGCAGGCAGATACCTGCATCAGCTTTGTCTTGTGGTCGATTGTCAGTCCTGTTACAAGCCTGTTCTCGCCCTTGACGTTGATTATCACGTCCGTGTCCAAGTGCGGTATAAACGCCGCTGTGAAGCTCTCAGTGCAAAGCTGTGCTGTGTTCTGGCAGAGCACGTACTCCGCATACTGCCTGCACTTTTCCTCTGCCGTCTGTACTGTCGTATCACCGACGGAGATATACATCGGGCATTCATCGGGATACTGCTCACCAATGTTCTGCACGCAGACAGGCGATTCGGGATTCGTGTTTCTTACCGTCACCGTTCCCGCGTCGCCGTCTTTGTTATCAGACATAACAGTTACCGTGTTCACAGCTTTCAGGTTTGTCTGCCGCCTTACACCCTCAGTAATATTTGGATCGTCGTCATAAAATATCCACGCAGGCGCTGAATGTTCGTACCACCACGGACGATCTTTTACAGCTTTCTTGCGAAAGTTCAGTCGCCCGAATCGGTCGTAATAACAATCCGCACCGTACATATTCGCCAGCGTTAACAGTATTTCTCCGTAAAATTGCCCCGCATTGAGCGTTATATCAGCATATAGCTTTGTCGTTTCAAACACCTTGTCGATGATGGGAGTTATCGGGTCAAGGGGTAAAGCCCCGCGATTAAGCCCCAGAGTTTCACGGATAAGGTCAGCCACATAGATATCTCCGCTTGCTATGTCTGTCGAGAACGCAAGAGGACACCGACCTGTATTTGTCTCCCCATTAAGCGCCCCGAATTTGTCACACGCTGTGATGTTCACAGCGCCCTTGTATTCCTCTGCCGACGTAGAGTAGTAAACTCCTTGCTCCTGCCAGTAAACATCTCCTGAGACCTCTACGCCCTCCCACAGCGAAAATTTTCGACCGTACCAGAAGTAACTGTTCTTGCTCGGGCTGTACTCACCGTCATCGTCAGCCACCGCCAGCGTCAGGCTTCGGCGGATGCCGTTGCCTGTGCCGATAGTCTGCTGTGCAGGATTGTCTGTGATTATGTCCGCCGAAAGTTCAGCAAGCACGTTTTCCCAGTGATCCAGCACCTGTATCTTTGTGTGATAAACCGCCTGCGGGTCGTTCAACGCAGTCTTATACGCCGAATTGATAATGTTGTAGTAGTTCATTTTAATTGACCACCACCTCATTGATATCTGCCATCTCCACCCATGTGTATGTCACTCTCGTTATGCCCATCTCTTCCAGGCTTGTGCCGTACTGCCTTGTGAGATTCCCTGTTATCGCCACTATCTTAACGTCGCCGTAGTCGGTCTTCAGCAGAAACAGTCCTTTCTGACTTATATACTCCGACCATCGCTCGATGTTCCAAACACTCGCTTCGGGATATATTATGCTTCCCAGTATAGCCGTAAAGCTTCCTGTATCGTACTTGTCCGAACCGTGTATGTATTTCGGATAACGTCCCTCAGTGCTGTACGCCGTACCGCCCAGAACTGTTTCTATCTGTGACGGATTGATATCTACCATAAATTCATATCTGTTGCCGTCTACGTGATACTGGTTGTATCCTATTTTGTGGATATGTTCTATCGACCAGTACCGCGCAGGATTTACTGACCAGTTGGATATTCCGTGATAAAGATTGCCGTTTTCATCTACCGCACATACAATATAGCGATATGTCGTCACATATCCTTCTTCCGAAGTACTTATGTGGCGGTTCAAAGTTGACGAACCTCGAGTTGACGACCCAATATACTTGTACCCGCTAAAATCCGAAGCCGATGTAGGGTCGGAAGCCTGCTCTCTGAATGCAAATGCAATAAAGTCTGTGTTATCCGGTATGCCTGTAAAATTTATAGTTCCGCCGATTGACACCGTCACCGTCAGCGGATTCTCAGCCAGATATCCCAGTCTTTCCCTTGTCTGCACCGTCACTCCGTCTTGCGTCGTGACTTCCAGATATATGTCTACCGCCGCAGGCTTGTCGGGGTCGTCAGGGTCGTATCCGTTCGTGCAGGAAAGCGGAAACACATCTTCGATGGTCGTGTTATAGTGTGTTTCGTGATATATCTTTACCTTGCTCAGCCCCTGTTCATGCTGACCGTCACCGTTGTTGTTATAGTCAGCCCACATTTTCCAGCTCTGTATCTCAGTTCCTTCCGCCTGCGAGTACGTACCGACAGCGGTTATGCCGTCGGTCGTCAGCTCACAGGTTATGGAGAGGGTCGGAGTTGTCCTGTAATAAAAAACAAATGCATCACAAACAAGATAGTTTGTGATCAGCTTGTAGCTTTCACCCGCCGTTGTCGCTCTGGTCGTCGAAGTCACGCCGTTGATCTTAGCACCCTCGACAGTTGCCTTGCCTGTTGTCGGATTGTACGCCGATATAAGCAGATCACGGTCATTCAGCCGCAGTACACAGCCGCCTACTAAAGTGTCATTTCGGGTGACAGGTGTTTTTATAAATCCTATATCCTTGTCGATATATACCTCTGTCGCTGTACTGCTGTCGTCCTGCACCCTGCCTGCACCCATGTATACGTTATACTGTCCCGGCGAAGTCTCTTCCGACATATCCCCCGCCTGCCGCTGATATATGGTCATCACGCCCATGTAGTCATGCCCCGCCGCAAAAGAGGTATCACTTGCCATCGTTACAGTTATAGTCTGTCCGCGGCTGTAGTCTGTAGTCACACCGTCACCCAGAGTGCGGTAATGTGTTGCTCTGCTGTCTATATCCGTGTATGCCGTGCTTATGTACGATATATGATCGGAGTTGATCTTGTACGATAAGCCTTCCTCCGTAAGATCAACAGCCCGGTTGTCGTAGCTGACGTTCGTTATCGTCTTGATACTGCTCCGCATTATATCCCTCCTGTCTGCGCCAGTGCGTTTTCTTCGTCAAGGAACTGTTCTATGCCCTTGCGTACCGCATCCTCAATGGACGTTTTCAAAGTCGGCATAGTTTCGGGGTCAACATTTCCCTGAATATTGATACTGATATCTCCGCCGTTATAGGTCACGTTCCTTGTGCTGTTGTTCGTGGTCGAACCACTGCCCAGAGACGGCAACGTCAGTCCCGACAAATCGGGAAGCATATCCCTTATCTGATAAAGCCCGATGTTTTGCAGACGTTCTGTCAAACTCTTACCGTCAAACTTCGCATTTTTCAGAAGCGTTTCGGTAAGATTATAGTTTTTATCCGCCAGTGTCTGCTGTGCCTTTGCTATCGCCGCAGTATCCTGTTCAGCATGAAAGCCCGCTGCACTGGAAAATACCTGCACCTGCTGCTGTTGTGCATTTCTAAGCGCATCCTCAGCTTCCTTGACTGCTCTCAGCTGATCTTCCAGCTTCTTAGCTGTGGAGAGTTCATCTTCCTGCGCTTTTTTCAGACCCTCGTACACCTTGTTCTCGGCGCTGAGATATTCCTCTCTGAGTTCAGATATACCCGCATAGTACCGTCTGGCTATATCCATCAGCCCGTTATAGTACTCTTCTGCCGATATCTTCTCCGTCTTGTACTGGTTCTCCAGTTCCGCTTCCTCAGCCTTTGCAGCTTCCTTGCGCTCCTTGACCCAGTCATCCTCAGCCGAACTGCTTGCCGAAGAACTGCTGCTGGATGAAGACCCGCTGTATATGTTGCCTGCTGATATATCATTGGCAATTCGGCGGTACATATCTATCTGTTGCTGCAGCTTGTTTGTCATAGCGTCCATGCCCTGACGTACAACATTTGACACCAGCGAATCGCTCAACTGACTGTCAATAATAGCTTGCTGTGCTTCCAGTGTTACAAGTTGTGCTTTCGCCGAAGCCACCATTTCATCAGCCTTAGCCTGAGTAAGCGCCTTGACCGCTTCCGCTTCTATCGTGTATCCGTCCGCCGTCGCACTTATTGCCGAAGCCAGCTGTGGGTATTTGTCGATAAGATCAAGTATCTGTGACGTGCTGTATGCTGTGCCCTTGTTCACGTTCTCCAGTACACCCAGCAAGTCTTTCAGTTCTGTCTTGTACTTTGCTGTCGCTTCCTGCAGTGTCTTGCTCTTGCTTGCAAGCTTGTCATAAGCTGTGCTTGTGTCCTCGGTCTTGTCAAGCACGTTTGAAAGATCATAGCCCAGTGCTTCCAGCTTTTCGATAAGTTCCGGATACTGTTCAAGCTGTTTTGCAAGCGCATCATCTTCGCCTGCTTCTATGTATTCTTCTGCAAGTTTAAGCTGTTCTTCAAGTATCTTTTTGTATTCTTCTGCAGATAATGCCGCTTCGTCAGTCTTCTTGCTGAATTCATCGATCTCTTTGTTCAGCTTGTCCTGCTTTTGCGTTACACCTTTGATCGCTCCGCTCAGTTCAACAGCCTTTGTGCTTGCCGCCGCAAGATCGTTCTTGGCGTTCTTGTATGCGTCATACGCCGCAACTATTTCATCGTAGTTGTCGGCATGAGCCATTTTTCTGAGGTTTATAACTTCGGGCTTATTGACACTTGCCCACTCTTCGTCAGTGTAAGCGCCTTGAAGTCTGCCCTTTTCAAGTTCTTTTCTAAGCTTGTTTTCGGCTTCTTCTACTGCCGCTTTTTTCTGTTCTCTGATCGTTTGCGCATCGTCATACTCAACTTCAAGCTTGACTTTCTGCTTTGCCAGCTCCGAAGCATAGTCTGTCATAGCAATAACTTTCTGATAGTTCAGATAGTTGTCTATCAGCGTTTCCATCTCGCCGTTCTGCATATTCAGCGAATTGGTAAGGCTGTCATAGTTAAGTCCAAGATCGGGTATCGCTGTATTCAGTTCAGCGATCAGTGAATTCATTTCCCGCTCCTGCGCCGCAGTGCGGTTCTCGGTGGCGGCAAGTTCTTCCACTCGCTCCGCCATCTTCTTGTATTCCTGACGCTGTTTCTCGATATCGTCTATCTCGCCCTCACGCTCAGTACGTGCTTCGGCTAAAGTCTGTACAGTCTTTTCTACTGCCGCTTCGTATTCAAGCATTTCGTCCGTTGGATAAATGCCCTCTGTAACATCGATAGCCGCTGTCTTTGCTTTTATTATGCCCGCTGTTAGTGTCGCCAGTGCTGCAGTCAGCAGTACTATGGGATTTGTCAGTCCGCTACCGATAGCCGCAAACGATGAAACTAATCCCGTGCTTGCTGTGGTCGCAAGCGTAAGCGCACTGTGCAGCTTGCCTAAGCCTGTAACAATTTTTGTAAGCCCCGATACCGCCGTGCTTGCCCACTTGATACCTTTGAGCGCTATCATCAGCTTTAAAAGCTTGCCTGCGTTCTCGACGATGAAGTTAAAGAACTTGATTATCTGCGGACCGTGTTTGATAAGCTGTTCAAGCGCACTGCCTAAAAGCTGACTGAGTGCTGTGCTTGTCTTTTTCAGTTCCTTGCCTAACTCGCCGTTCTTTACTTCATCGGTTATTTGGTTGATAGAAGTAACAGCGTTCTTTGCCGCTTCCCTAAACGCAGGCGTAAGCTGATCTGTCATGCTGATAGCTAATGTCTCTGCCGCAGACTTAACTATCGTGATATCGCTTGCCAGGTTATCCGTCATGGTGTCAGCCATCTTCTGCGCCGCACCGGTGGAGTTTTCTATCTCTGCCCTCAGATTCTGCAGTTCGCCTGTGGTAGCTTCCATCAGGTATGCCGCATAGCTGTAGCCCCTGTTGCCGAATATCTTAGTGAGTATAGATACTCTCTCGGTATCCGTCTTATCTTCCAGTGCAACTCTCAGTTCGCTGAATATGTCGATAAAATCTCTTACGTGTCCCGAACTGTCCTCAACGCTTATGCCCAGCTCTGCCAGATCGTCCGCGTATGTGGATATCCTGTTCAGCGCAGTACGCAGTGTGTTCGCCTGATCCGCGATATTCTCAAAGCGGTTGCCCAGCGTACCAATGATAGCGTTCATCGTTGAAAGGTCCTGCCCTGCAAGGTTGAATGCCGAAGCAGTTTTCAGTATAGCCTGTCCTGTTTCCTCAACAGTTACCTTGCTTTTCTGCGCGGTTTTCGCCATCTGGTCAAGCAGAGTATCTACCTCTGACGTACTCAGATTCAGAGCCTTCATGCTTGCCACAACTATTGTGGAAGCTTCTTCCAGTTCCATGGACCCGGCTTTACTCAAAGTCAAAACTTGCGGTAAAGTCTGTAGTGACTGTTCAACTCCAAGACCGCCGAGGGCTAACTGGTTGAGAGCTTCGCTGACTTGACTTGCGGTATAAGTGGTCACGGCGCCGAGCTGTATAGCTTCGTTTCTCAGTCGTGCAAAAGCACTTTCCGACTGGTGTACAGTCTGCTCTATATCCAGCGTAGCCGCAACCTGCGACATGGATTCATCGAACTCCATGCCTGTTTTTACAGCACTCGTTCCGACCCTCAGCATCGCAACTTCCAGCATGGTCGCAGTCCTTATCGCCTGCGTGAGCGCAGTGTTCAGCTGTGTAACGCCCTGCGCTATCTGCTTCATGCCCTGGCTTCCAAGGTCTTTTATCTTCTGCCGTACCGCCTGTTCCTGCGCAAGTCTCTCTGCCTGCCGTCTTTCGTCAGCCTGCCTTTCGGCTTCCACCATCGAAAGATACAGCATATGTGTCTGCTGTTCTTCTTTTCTGCGCTGTTCTTCGGCTTTCTGGCGTTCTCTTGCTACACGCTGTTCGGCTTCGTATCTGGCATTAGCCAATGCCACTGCTTCCGCCGCCGCTTCCCTTTCCTTTGCCGCCGCTTTGTCAGCTTCCTGCTGTCTTTGGAGATCAAGGGAGTTAAGCTGTGCTTTTGTCGAAATAAGAGAAGAATTTATTCGATTTAAAGAAGAATCATAATTTTTAAGCTTTTCAGCATTAAACGCCTGTGTATTATACTGCTTCATTTCTTGCTGAGCCTGATTCAGCAAATCATATTTTCTTTTAAGTCGAGTAGCTTCTTCCTCGATCAGTTTAAGTTTTTGAGCTATTACTTCGGCATTGTTTGGGTCAAGCTTTAAATTTTTATTGACCTCTCTTAACGCTGCTTGCGTTTCCTTTGAATCCTGATTTATTTTACGGAGTTCCGCACTGACCTTAGAAGCATCAGCCACAAACTCAACTCTTATGCCGTGTACACCTGCTGCCCTTGTTCAGCACCCCCTCAGAAATTATCAAAGTCTTCCTGCGTTGCCTTGCGGGTCACTTCTTCACCGCTCTTGATAGCGCAGTACTGATTGATTATATTAAGTGCCATCGCCACAGATATCTTGCATAGGTCCGTATAGGACATCTTGCAAAGTAATGCCGATGTCACAAGATTTTCGCTTGTTAATTTTTCGTTGCTTTTTCCCGATGACATATCTTCTGCGCCATCACAGGACATTGCAAAAAGTTCGGCAGCTTCGCTGTATGCATAATCCGCATCGAAACTGCCGATATCTTCATAAAACTGTACAGGCGGAAGTATTTTGTCGTCCGCCGCTTTTGCCATTGCCCAGAGTAACTGTCCGCCGATGGTCAGCGCACGTCTGCCGTCTTCTTCCGTCATGGGCATTCCGTTTTCGTCGAATTCCAGCGCCGCAGTATCTTCCATGTACTCCGTGCCGAATTGCTCTTTGTAAATTACCAGTACACCCGCAGTCGCACGTATAGTGATCTGCTTCTTGCCAAGTGTTATGCACTTCTCCATGTTATCACTCCTGTGTCTGCTGTGTATTCGGAACTAAAAGCCCGAACCAGGTGTCATACAGTGTCGCATTGTCCGATCTCTTGACCGTTCTCTCGTACTTGCCGTAGTATACCTTTTCTGCCGTTGTGCCCTCTTTAATGCTGGGACTTATTATCAGGTCAAGCGTCCTTGTGTCTATGCTCGGCTTTTCGCTTTTTGTTGTTGCATCGTATGAGGGCTTTACGCATACGCAGTCATAAAGCAGATGCCTTGTGGCTTCTGTCGCTCCCTGCGTTTCGTACAGCAGGCTGAAATGTACCTCTGTCTGCTGCCCTTCGTATAAAGTTCCGTCACTGGCTTTAACGTACCCCAGTACGCTCTTCAAGAAACTTTCGGGCAGGTCAATGATCGTGAGCTGTGCCGTCTTTCCCGCATCGATGGTCTTGCTTATGCTCGACATCGTGCCGTCGCTCAGCCTTACTTTTAAGGTCCTGCTTGCCGTTGCCGGCTTGAATGATATTTTTATTGCCCCCGGCAGGGGGGCGGGAACTGTCGATGTCCCGCCTGAAAGTACATACTGGAAGTTTTTAAAGCCTGTATTGTAGGTCTTACTCATATCACTCGGAAGCGTTGACGGTGATAGTCTTTGTAGCATACACTGTGGTGTCTGCCGTCAGTGCGCACTTGATAGTCGCTGTGCCTGCCGCTACCGCAGATACTACACCGCCGCTTGTAACAGTCGCGTTGTCGCTGTCAAGCGAAGACCATGTTACCGCAGCGCCCGCAGGCTGTGTGGTAGCTGTCAGTGTGATAGTGTCGCCGCCCACTGTTACTTCATCAGGACCGTCGATCGAGATAGACTTAACGTCGGGGTCGATTACCTGCGCAGGCAGGGGAACTGTTGTAAACATAGTGCTGTATACAGCCCAGTCCTCATATACCTTTGCCTTGATCTTGCTGCAGTCCTTGCGCTTAACGCACTTAACGTTGATAGTATCGGTATCGATAGTAAGGTTGTTATCCTTGGTGGTACCGGTGATATCGGGTCTCTTTGTCAGAATGCAGTGCCAGAAGATGTGTCTGCCCTTCTTTTTGTCGCCGTCAAACTCGATCATCATAGCAAACTCTGCAGGCTTGGTGTCTGCATCTTCCATGCCGTTTACGTTTTTGAGTATCTCGCTCTCAAACTGAGGGGGCAGGCATACTACCTGAACAGTGCCGTCATAGCCGTTGTTCTGCGTCAGTGAAGCGTACTGTGCATCATCGTCAGCCGCTATGTCCTGCTCTGCCATCTGCTGTGCAAGGTTGATGTTCTGCGCACCGGGTACACGGAAGGGTGTTCCGTAAGTGTAGCCTGTGCCGTCAGTCTTGGTCTCGTCTATCGCAAGGATAGGCGCAACATACAGGTTCTTAGTACCTGCCTTGATCTTGTTTACTGTTACTGTTGCCCTTGTTTAATTCCTCCTAACTAGATTTCGTAATTGACCTGGTATAAGTTCAGCTCTCTGTTCCAGATAGCTTCTTTGTCCCAGAATATGTCGTTATCATCAAGAAGCTTTTCAAGCGAGGGTTCTGATTCATAGTCCGTTTTTACACGGTACAGTTCCAGCTTGAATCTGTTCTCGGTGTAGTATCTTTTGTTATCCGCTTTCACCTTGCTCGGCTTCCGTTCCAGATAGAGCACATACGGCGGTTTCGGCACACTTGTATGCCCCGTCCAGTCCGTATTCGCTGTCTCAAACTTGGTGGAAAGCAGCTCATATAATTCTTCACAGCTAAGGTTTATCATAAGTTCATCAGTTCCTCCAGCCACAGATCGCCCTCGGCTTCACCGTTGGCTATTATATGCGGCTGAGGTGTAGTTCTGCCGCCTTGCACAAGCTCATGCCCGTCTTCCAGCAGCCACGTCAGCGAGGGTCGGCGGTATTGCCTAACTGTGCAGACAATATACGTAGGACCTTCTTCCGTTGATACTCTCCAGCCGTTCTTGTATACTCCGTGTTCTTTGCCGTCCATAAGTGTTTTATCAAATGGACTTTGTTCGCGGATAGTTTCGCGCAGTTTCCGTGCGTGTCTTTTGGTTATCTTCTTTACTTCCTTCATCATTGCCATAGACGAATCATAAAAATAATTCGTCAATTCCGATGAAAAATTATCGTTAGCCCTGGTCGCCTGCACCCCCTTCGCTCGTCGGCAGCGTAGTTATAGCGTTGTTGCTGTCCTTGCAGATAGCAGTTATAATAAGCTTTTCATTTAGCCCGCCCTGATTGTCAACATCTTTCACGTCGTATATCCTGCCTTTCCAGATTATTCTGTATTCGGTGGTATCGATCATTTCAAGCTGTTTTGAATAGCGCGTTTCAAAAAGCACTTTCTTTTCCACAAGCTCATTGCCTGCGGCGTAGAACTCAGGTCCGTCATAACCCGCCGTTGCACTCTGCCTTTCATGACGTGTGTATATTTTAGTTCCCGATGCAAGATCTGCAGCAGCCCAGCGCTTGCATACTGTCGTCCATACTTCCTCGGGATTACCTCTGCTGTCTTTTGTGGAAGTGAGATGCTGTATCTCTATGCGCTGATTAAGCTTTGCTATTTCTATCATACAGGCACATCCCTTTCCTGTGCTACCAGTGCCCGCAGAGTAATGTCAAGCTCTGCATGATCCGCGTCCTGTCTGTGTTCAAGCATATATGCTGTTGCGTAAAGTACAGGCGGTCGGTAAGCTTCTGCAGCCGCCACAAAGTCTTCTTCGCTTTTGCCGGCTATCTTCATCACCTTGCGCTCTGCCGCATTTTCAAACATTTCTATCAGATTGTCGTCAACGTCATCGTCATATCTCATATATTCTTTTACAAGCGTAAGATCATCAAATAAGAGCATCGCAGTCACCTCCTTAAATTATTCGGGGCGAAAGCCTGCGCCCCCGCCCCGTTATGGTTGTGCTTATGACTGGAGAGTGAGTATCTGGATAGCTTCCTGCAGTGTCAGAATACCGTCAACTCTCTCCTTTGCGATATAGCCGAACATACCGTTGCCTGCGTACAGCTCTCTCAGCTCCGCAAAGCTTCTTGTGCCGCGGTCGCCGATGTTGTAGTACTTGTAATCGCCGAATGCGATACCTGTCTCGGGGGCGTATGCAGATGTGTTCAGCGCATAGCCGCACAGTCTGTCAGGCTCACCCGCAACATAGCTAGGCTGCCACATGAAAGCACCATTGCCGTCTTTCAGTTTTCTGATAGTTGCAACAGTCTTGTCGTTCATGATAAACGAAGCCTGAGGTCTGTACTCTCTTTTCAGTGCGTAGGTGAGATCAAGGATATCATCTGCTTTAAGGGCTGCTGCCAGTGTCTTGTAAGCAGTACCGCCTGCTGTTGCATCAAAGATACCTGTAGGTCTGCTTTGTGCAGCTCCACCTGTCATGAATGCAGCTTCTTCTGCGTTGTTGAGTGCCTGAGCAAAAGCTCTCTGCAGATAGCCCACCAGATCGTATGCGTTGTCGTATACAAGCTCCTCAGTTACCTTAACAGCAACTACCAGCTTATATGCGTCAAGCTGTACCTGTCCAAACTTTGCATCACCGAATGTGATAGCTTCGCCCTCGTCAGTCCATGCAGCCGCAGGCTGTGAACCGGCAACAGGTATCTTGTGTGTGCCGTTGGTGGTGATAACAGTTGCAAGATTACGCATGATAGATACGCTGTTCAGCGCTTCGATCAGTCTGCTGTCCCACTCTTCGGGAACCAGGTAGCCGCCGTCCACGTCAGAACCCTCGCGCAGTACGTCGTCAATGCTGCGGAAGTTTGTGCGCAGTGCCTTGACGAATGCGTTCTTGTATTCGTCCGAAGCTCTGCCGCGCTTGATCTCCATGTCCTGTGCCTTTGCAGGCTGTGCAAGGATAGGCTGATTCATTGGCTTTGCCAGTTCATCTTCAACTGCCTTTGCCTTGTTCAGTCTGTTCAGCTCGTCAGTATACTTGCTTACATCTGCTTCCATCTTGTCATAGGTAGCAGCATCCTCTGCGGACAGCACGCCGTTCTCGCCGTGATTCTCCAGAAAGTTCTTTGCAGCTTCCCAAGCCTTTGCTCTCTTGTCGATAATGTCATTGATCTTCTCGGTAATAGTCCTTGTAATTCCTCCTTGTTATATAAATCTCTTGATTATATCAAGCCTGTCAAGACACTCCTGCACAGTCCTTTCGGGCTGTTTCGGTTCAGGCTCTTTCGCCTGCTGTGTCTTATCAGACAGCTTTGACTGTATGCTGTTGGTGATCTGCATAGGCGTGAACTCCGCCGCCATCGTGGGCTGTCCGAAGTCCTGCGCCGCTCTTTCAAGCAGACCGTCAACAAATCCGTACTCTATCGCCTTGTTAGCGTTCAGCCATGTTTCGTCTTCCATAAGCTTTGCCAGCTTGTTCCTCGGAAGCTTGGTCCTCAGCTCATAAGCGTTGAGTATGCTTTCTTTTATTTCTTCCAGAATATTGATAGCTTTTTCCATGTCCTTTGTATTGCCGGCGGCAATAGTCATGGGATCATGTATCATAAAGCTTGCAACAGGCGACATAAGCACCGTATCACCCGCCATAGCCACCACCGTTGCTGCAGAAGCGCAAAGCGCATCTATCTTTACTGTGATGTTGTGGGGATATTCCCTCAGCATATTAAATATCTGTGCCGCCGCAAAACAATCACCGCCCGGGGAATTGATCCACACCGTGATATCGCTCTGCTCAGCGTTCAGCTCTTCCTTGAATATCGCAGGAGTGACTTCGTCGCCCCACCAGCTATCCTCGGAGATAACGCCGTTAAGCAGCAGTATTCTTTCTGCCGCGTTGCCCTCTTCGTCTTTTACTGTTGTAAAGTTCCAGAACTTTTTCCTTTTTATCACTCCTTTCCGCTGTCATTGCTATTGTTATTATCCTGCCCGAACAGACCTGCTTCATTTAGCTTTGTCATATTGCCGTTGATAAGATACAGATTGCCGCCTTCCTCTTCGGGAATAAGCTCCATGTTCTCCAGTTCTCGGATATCATTACCCGATAACCAGCCGTTCTGCCTGCCCACTGCATAACCGTTCATTCTGCTCTGATAGTCGCCGCGCAGAAGTCCGTCAACGTTGAATTTGACATAGCAGTTCTGTTTTTCTTCGGGTGTAAGGAGCTGACGGTGTATCGCCTGCTCCCATCTTACAAGCCAGGGGTCGAGTGTGTACTTCACAAACTCAATGCTCTGCTGTTCGATGTTCGAGTACGTCGCTCTGTCCAGATCGCCTATCATGTGACCGGGGACACGGAATATCCTTGCGATCTCACTCGTCTGGAATTTCCTCGTCTGCAAAAACTGTACCTGCTCGGGAGTTATGCTGATAGGCTTGTACGTCATGCCCTGTTCAAGTACGGCAACTCTGCCTGCCTTGTCCGAACCGCCGTATATATCGCTCCAGCTTTCCCTCAGCCTTTCCGCCGCGTCCTGTGACATTACGTTCGGGTGTTCAAGTACACCAGTCGGAATTGCGGAATTAACAAAGAACTTTGCACCGTATTCCTCACAAGCAAGCCCTGTGCCCACCGCCTGCTTTGCTATCGCCAGCGGCGAATAGCCCACCAGACCGTCAAAGCCCAGACCCGGAACATGAAATACCTCACTCGGTTTAAGTATCACCGTCTGATCTTTTGGCTTTTTGCCCGATTCTTCCTTGTCGGAATATGTGTACTCGTAGTATATCCTGCCGTTCTCGTCACGGCTTACCGACATTTTGTCCGCCATAAGTGGGTATAGTGCTATCGGTTCACCCTTGCCGTTGCGTATGATCTGTGAATATCCGTTGCCGAATACCAGCAGATTCAGCATCATAGCTTCACGCCAGTTAAACGAACTCATTTCTGGATTCGGTTCGGCGTACAGCAGCGAGTACAGCGTGTGATCTGTAGCCTTTGCACGCTTGCCGTCCTCAGTCGTGTACAGGTGAAGAGGAAGCTGCGCCACACTCTCCGAGAGTACACGTATGCAGGCATACACAGCAGATAACTGCATAGCCGTCCGCGCATTTACTACCTTTCCCGAATTGGTAAGCCCGAAGTACGATCTGAACCTCGCACCCTCAGTCTCGTTTCTGGGCTTGTCACGTGAACGGAATAACTTTCCGAATATTGACCTTTGTGTATCAGTCCTTTCATTGCTGCCTTATATTGCAAACAAGCCCCTGTCGTCATAGACACAAAGCCCGCTGCTGCCATTTCTTACTGCTCTGTCAAGAGCCATAACGGTTGCAACTGCACCGTCTATCTTTTCGGTTGATCTCTGCTTGTCCATCTTTACATTGCCCGCAGGGTCAAGCCTTACAATAACATTGTCCATCATCCACCGCAAAACAGGGTGTCCGCCGTGTGCTATCTTTTCACCCAGTACCAGCGTTTCAAGTTCCTTGGTAGGTGGCGACATATCTTTGAAGCCCTGACCGAATGGAACTACCGTAAAGCCCATAGCTTCAAGGTTCTGTGTAGTCTGCACAGCGCCCCATCGGTCGAAAGCTATTTCCTGTATGTTGTATATCTTGCCAAGCTTTTCAATAAACTGCTCGATATAACCGTAATGTATAACATTGCCTTCTGTAGTTTCAAGAAAGCCTTGCTTATGCCATAAGTCATACGGCACATGATCTCGCCGTACTCGCAGTTCAAGACATTCTTCCGGGATCCACATATAAGGCAGTATTATGTATTTGTCGTCCTCGTCAAGCGGCGGAAATACCAGAACAAAAGCAGTGATATCCGTTGTCTGTGATAAGTCCAGACCGCCGTAGCATTTACGGCCTTTAAGTTCCTCGGGATATATTGGAAAAGCACATTTGTCCCATCGGTCCATCTGCATCCAGCGGACAGTCTGCTTCACCCATTGATTAAGCCTGAGCTGACGGAATGCGTTTTCTTCCGACGGAGTTTCCATTGCCGAAGCGCAGGCGGCACGTACTTTCTCGATATCGACTGTTATCCCCAAAGACGGATTCGCCTTGTACCATGTTTTCTCGTCCTTCCAGTCATCGTCGGGACCTGCACCGTATATCACAGGATAAAAAGTCGGGTCGTGCTTCTTGCCGTTTATGATATCCTCAGCCTTTTGGTGTACCTCATAGCAGATACTGTTGATATCCGTACCCGCCGTTGTTATCATGAAGAATAACGGCTGTTTACGCGCATCACCCGAACCCTTTGTCATAACGTCATACAGCTTGCGGTTAGGCTGTGTATGAAGCTCGTCGAACAGTAAGCCGTGGATATTGAATCCGTGCTTTGTTCCCGCTTCGGCGGAAAGAACCTGATAAAAGCTTCGGGTCGGCAGATAGACTATTCGCTTGCGGCTGTCCATGATCTTGCACCGACGATTCAATGCAGGACACATTCTCACCATATCCGCCGCAACGTCAAACACGATAGACGCCTGCTGACGGTCAGCCGCGCAGGAGTATACCTCAGCTCGTTCCTCACCGTCACCGCAGGTCAAAAGCAGTGACAAAGCCGCCGCCAGTTCGCTCTTGCCTTGCTTCTTCGGTATCTCAACATAAGCTTGTGTGAATTGCCTGAACCCATCTTTCTTGATCGTCCCGAACAGATCACGCACTATCTGCTCCTGCCAGTCAATAAGCAGGAACTTCTTGTTCGCCCATTCGCCCTTTGTGTGGCAAAGGTTCTCAATGAATGCAACAGCATAGTCCGCCAGTTCCTTGTCATAGTGCGAAGTCTTCAGCTTGAATTTCGTAGGCTTGTATTTTGTAAGCTTCCTCATGCCCTCGGCTTTTTTCTTTTTCACCGCCATTATATCACCTTCCGCAACGATCTCCTTCCTGCACAAAAATACGCGTATTCTGTTTTGAATACGCGTTTATATATTATTTATCTCACAACAAAGTTTTCCCACTTTTTGTAAGCATCAACGTAAGTTTCGTTCTTGTCACCGTTGTGAGTTATTTCATAATACATTCCGTCACTAAGTGTCGTTGATACAAGAGCTTTCCAATTCTGGAGTGCTTTGCATTGCCATACAATATACACATTATCGGGAGAGATAAATGCGTTATCCGTCTTGTCAAGGCGGTCATTTACATACGTCGCAATTGTTTTTTTGCAAAGCTGAACAAACTGTACATCTGTCATAATCATATATTATCCTTTCATGTTCCCGAAATTTGTGTCGGGAACAACCGAAATTTATTCATCAGTTAAGCCGCTGTACTTGTGTTCTATCAGATCAGCCACCGCTTCTGTTTCACTTCTTTTGGGGCGAACTCCCTGCTGCTCATAGCTGTATACTATCCGCTCGTTCCTGTGCCATCTGTCACCCTCACCCGCAGTATGTCTGCTGTGACAAGACTTGCATAACGCCCGAAGATTCGATGCCGCATTCGTGCCGCCCTTCGATAAAGGCTTGATATGATGCACTTCCTCCGACCTCTGTACAGGCCGCAAGCCGTACTGCAGGCAATCTTCGCAAAGAGGGTGCTGTGCAATATATCTGTCACGGATATGCCGCCAGTTCTTGCCGTATCTCTCCGAACTGTCATACGGACGTTCATACTGCTCATACTCCGCATTCATCTGCTTTGCGTGCTTCGCACAGTACGTATTCTCCGTCAGTTCAGCACATCCCGGATATCTGCAAGGCTTCTTAGGTTTTCTCGGCATACCTCTCACCCCCATAACTTTTCCATGCAGTCTTTTTTATGCTTTAATGTCGGGTGGCAGTATAAGTCCATCGTTATACTTGTGCTTGCGTGCCCCAATATTTCCGATAACGTTTTAACGTCAACGCCTGCTTCCAGTGCCGATGTAGCAAACGTGTGTCGCAATGTATGGAAGTTAATATCTCTCATACCGTTTTCACGGCAGAACTTTTTCCACTGATATTGCACTGTGCGCGGTTCTGTTGGCTGTAACTCGCCGCCTATTATGTATCTGTCCTCAGATACTTGCAAAATAGTCGCTATATGCTTGGGTATTGGTATTTGTCTCCGAGAATGTTCCGTCTTGGGCTGTGTTACTATTAGCTTTGTTTTCCCTTTGCCTTGCTGTATCCGCTGTACTGTGCGCCTTACAGTCAGTACACCGTCTTCAACATCCTGCCCCATAAGCCCGCACACTTCACCTATACGTAAACCCATAGACAATGCTATCACTGCGGCAGTTGTTCCGTGTCTTAACACCTTGCGTTTTTCTTCATCGGTCAGTACTGTTATCATCTTTTTGCGCATCTTTGGAATATAAGCTTGCTTGCACACATTTTCGATACCGTATGTGATATCTCCCCAGTTATAAACCGACCTCAGAAAAACTCCGATAGAACGTATATGCGTTTCTGAAAACCCCTCATAAATAAGGCTTTTGTAATATTTTGATACTGTTTCTTTTGTAAGCCTGCAAGCTTCTGTATTTCCAAACTGCGGCTCTATGTGATTGCGTACTAACGTTTCATAAGCCGCAACCGTACTCTGCTTGACTATATCTCGACGGCTGTCAATGTATTCACTGCATAGTTTTGAAACAGTCATGTTATCACTCCAATCGGCGCATCAACGCTCTGCACATTTTCATTTTTACTTTCCCAATAAACCATTCGGTTACAATTGCAAGCGTTCGCTTTCACTGAAAACCGTTCGGTTATTTCAAAAAGCCATTGCTTCAAAACTTGCCACATATGGCAACTTTTATTTTGCACCCCAAAACTTGACACCAGTGTCAACTTTTCTTACTCATGATCTATCTGACTTTCAAAAATGATATCTGCTCTATCTTTTATTCGGAAGGTTCTTTATGCTATATACTCTCCGATATGTTCTGGTCGGACGCACTCTTACACATTTCGGCTTATCATACCAATTCTCAGCATAATATATCTTATGCCACAGCGGAGTATCTTCTCCGACCTTAACAGCTGTCGGTCGAAAAACGGATAAAAATACTTTGAACGGCAGATCACCAAAACACTTGTATGCCCGATACACAGCCTTGCCCCGCGAATTTGCTTCCACAGTTATCTCTTCCCGGCCGTACCAACTCCAAGAAGTATCCACCGTTATCGTATACTTACTCATTCTTTCCACCATCCTAACACACTCTCTATATCACCCTCACGATATCGTGAGTTATTTCTTCGACTTTCCTTTTGTCGGCTTGCCCATCGTCAGCAGCTTCTCCATTTCGTCGCGGCTGTCGCTGAGGTCGGTCACAGATTCCGAACAATTCTCCTTGACAATGTCGTATATCTGCACCCATGTTGAGTTTGCTTGCTTCTGATACTGTAAACTCATACTGACAAATGGTGAAGCAACGTCAGCACCTGTGGTCGGGTGCTTTCCAAGAAGACCGCCACGACTTAACAGCATTTCCGCTTGCTGCCACCTTGCAGAGTTGACTGCGTATTGCTGCACAAGTTCATTCGGTACAAGCTTCTCACAGTTATGACTGACAAGCCACTGATAGACGTTCATGCATATTTCTTCCGCCGCAAAAAAGTCTTTGCTTTTGGGCTTCACTGCTTTTAACAGCGGACTGAAATATTTATCAAACGATTCTGTCAAGTCTTCGCCATCAGCCCTTGCCTGCGCAATTTTCGTAGCTACCTTGCCTTCCAAAATCTTCTGCTGTGTAGAACCTTTCTTGCGCCCTGCACCAACTCGTTTTCCTCCGCGCCCTGTTCCTGCTGCTGCCATGTTCTCACCTCAATTCATTTCATTTTTTTGATTTTTTTGCGCCAAAAATCAAAATTTTATACTTTTTATCTATTAAAGGGGTTAATACCCCCTTTTGATTTCTGAAAAAAATACACGAGAGC